>Ga0070739_10003406_pt1 | contig 19839 bp, 14 predicted proteins | sample Coa_R1_7_FD_66445 | JGI IMG/M metagenome (GOLD analysis project Ga0070739, IMG submission 66445) | Surface soil microbial communities from Centralia Pennsylvania, which are recovering from an underground coalmine fire - Coalmine... | ecosystem: Environmental > Terrestrial > Soil > Unclassified ... | reverse complement strand
TGATTAACCGCTTTGTACGCAAGGAGTTACGATGCTGAGCATGAGTTATTTGCGCTGATGCCCAGCAATGCAACTCCTTAAACAGAGCCAGTTTAGATAGTGCGTAAGCCCTGGGCACGCCCCTGAGTATATCAGCTATCTGAGCGATAACTCCGGACTGTATTTTCACTGGGCGCACGGTCACTTCCCCGGCTGATCCTGAACCAGGGGAGCCGACTCAACGGATCTCGTTCTTTCTGCGATGACCGCCCAATCGGGTTCCGGCATGGGCCGTGATGCCCACTGGAGGAGTTCCGAAGCCAGCTTGCGGTATTGCCGAAGCTGGTTGGCAACATCCTGGGATTCGGCTGTAGAGGAGCCACATTCTACTTGGGTGAACAGAAGGCGGTGATCAGCTAGCCGCACGATGATGTCGCAGAGCGATACAAGATCTTTTGTATCGATCCCTCCATCAATGGCTTTCCGCGTACCTTCCCACAGCAGACTCACTGCCTCTGGGAATCGAAAGCGCTCGGCATGTTCGGGCTTGGTTCCGTTCTCCTGCATCGCGCCAACCACCTTTCGAGTACCCAACGCAAACGGGTGTTTCCAGGCTGATCTCACAGCGGCGATCTTCCGCCGATTCGTATTCAAATGGATAGTAGCAGATGCCCGGAAAGCTAGGAAGGGAATCAGGCGAACACTTCCAGATGTCTAGCGAGATTCTCGCCACATCGCTATGCTGCATCATGTAGGCGGGCAGTGAAGCCCAAGGAACATGAGGGTTCAGCGGTGGATGAACGATACGCACAATTGGAGAAAGTTTTCTCCGCCTCGGCGCTTTTGGGCTATTTGAATTTCTCCGACGGCCGGCCTGATCCGCGTTGGCAGAAGCAGCTCAACGACGCCTACGCCTTCCTTGCCGAGCATGGCGAAGCTGCGCCCTGGCAGGCTCTCCTCGACTGGTTGGCAGACGCTCTGAACCGTCTGCGCGAGGGCGGCGGTGCCGCGTTCCGCGATGTGACCCAGGCCCAGGAGGTGCTGTCGCTGGCCGCGCGCGTGTTGCCGGCGTATCGCCGCCATCACGCCGATCTGCTGGCCCACCTGAGCGACCGCCAAGTGTTCGGCCCTTTCTTCCTGGTGCGCGTCTTCGAGGCGGTTTTGGTGCAGCGGGCTGGCGCGGAACTAGATGAAGACGCAGCGGTCGCTGCGGTCGTCGCCCGGCTCAACGATTTCGTTGGCCATCGACCCATCGCCATCTTGGAGACTCGGCCGCAAGGCGAGCCGTACGATCATGAGCGTCATCGGCCGTTGCCGTTGTATCTGAAAGGCGCCGGCGTCGCGAATGGACCGTATCACGATCTCATCGCTCAAGCTCTGGACATCCTCAAGAACACCGATTCTGGCCTCCGCGCGGAGGCCCAGTTCGATTTCGACTTGCTCGATGAGTTGGCGGTCGATCTGCGGGCCTACGATCACGGCCATCCCGTCAATCGCCGGCCCAATTACGTCTTCGGCGAGTGGGATCCGCACCATCTGGACAATCAAGGCCGATTTCGTCGCTACGTCGTCCGCAACATCACGCTCGAGGCCTTGATGGATCGCATCAATACTCCAGGCCCGGTGCCGCGTGAAGAGCTACTGGTGGAAGGCGCGGCCGTGTTAGCGGGAACCTTGTTGATGGCGACGGGCATCAGCGGCTACGGTCCCACGGCGCATGATTCCACGACCACACTGGCGACACTGTTGCCGCGTATCGCACGCTATCGCGATGTCTTTTATGAACATCTGCTCAAGCGCTTGGAAGGACCGCACGCCGCCCGCCTGCGCGACGAGTTGGCGACGACAAGGCAAGCGTTTGGCGGTGTGCGGCAGCACCTCAATGCTTACCTGGCGCGTCATCGTGCTATGCAGTTGCAGCAGCGCTATCTCGCTCTCCTCTTCGCGGAGATGGGCTATCCGGAAGCAAGCCGAGAGGAGGCGCGACGGATTCCGGCCGTCTCGGTGCGGCTACTCAGCGAGATTCTTAGCCACTTGACCAGTGGTCAGGTCGAGGCGGAGCAGGGACGCTTGCGTGAGGCAGCGGAGCGGTTGTACGAAGTCGAGGATTTGATGCACCGCGGCATTGGTTGCGGCGCCTTCGTCGATCCGTGGAACATCCTCGGCTTTCAGGGCTTGTTTCCGCTGTCGCCGGCCCGCGAAGACAGCATCCGCGATCCGCGCGTGGAGGAATTGATCCAGGTTGTCGAGCAGATTTTCAACCTGTACGCTCGGCTGATGAGCGAAGCGGCAGCTGGCGGCGACGGCGAGTTGGTGAAGATGCTATCGGTGCGCATGCGGCGATTGGCGGAGTGGTGGGACCGCTTTGCCACAATCGAGGTCGGCGACGTGCGGCGGCTACACGGCGGCGAAGCGACATCTTCAACAACCGGCGTTGCCAACGCCCTGGCGCGTTGGCACCAGCGCGGCGAGGCCAGTGCCGATCTCGCTTTCTGGCGTCAGCAATTGGAACATTTTCGCTCTCCCAAGGCGTTCGCTCTTGTCGTAGACACGCTGCTGAGGAAGGCAGATTATCGCTCGGCGATGGGTTTGCTATGCAGCTGGCTCGGCCAGGCCGAACAGGCTCCTTTGGAAGACAACGTCTGGTCCTTTCACACGCTGGCGCTGCGTTGGATGTTGGCCGTGAGCGGCCAACGAGCCGGAAGCGTTAGCGACGGTCATTCTGTCGCTGACGCTTCCGGCTCGTCCGAACAGCGCCGCGAATTAATCGTCAAGTTCTTCGATTACCTGGAAGCAAACGCCGAGGATTACTGGCAGGTGCCGGAGTTGGAATTGCCGGGACCGCAGCTAATCGAAGAGAGAGAAGAGAATCTCTTCGGCGCTGCTTATGAAGACGTCACATACCAGGACACGACCGACGACGAGGAGGGTGCAGTCTCCGACGGGGGGCCGGTCGAGGAATTCGATCTGGAGCCGGAAGGCGAGCGACTGGAGAAACGGCTACATTTTCTGTCCACTTTGGCTCGTTTATGGCAGATTGCGGCGCGCACTGCGACGGAAGATACGCGCGCGGGACGGAGTTGGGAACAAGCACCCAGCGATTGGCTGCGGACGGCCCTCGATAATCGGAAGCGCTTGCTGGAACTCATTGATGCCGTCCATACCCATCCGCTCCGCGAGCCGACGGGAGACTACGATTCGCTCGTCGAGTACGACCGTCGCCGCGTGTTGAAGGAGCATTTGCTCTTCACGGCCATCAGCGCCTGTCTGGATACGTCGCTGGCCGTCAGTGCCCTACAGGGAGCCGTACAAAGTTCTGAGTTCCAAGTTCTGGGTTCTGAGTCTCAGCACTTGGAACGCAAAACTCAGAACTCAGAACTCAGAACCCAGAACTCGGATTTTGTGCCGTTCGCCATTCGTTTGGAGCAGGCTCTCTTTGCCGGCGAGACCTCGGCGGCGCGGGAAGTACTGCCGTCCTTTGTTGAACACTTCCAGAATGAACCCTTGCTGTTCGCGCCACTCGCCGAAGGTGGTACGCCGCGCGACATTTTACGTGTCCGGCTCGCTCAGACGGTACTGCGAGCGTTGCTGGCCAATCTGCCGCGCTTGGGTCTGCTCCGCGAAACCTATGACCTGCTACGCACGGCTCGCGCCATGGAGCAAGCACAGCCGATGCGCGGCCGCGGCGTCACCGAGTTCAATCACTTTTTCCAGGCCGCTTACCAGGCTGTCGTCGAAAGCGTCGTCGAGTCGGCCCCCAGCTGGGGCAGCGAGCACGACAGCGACGAGGAGCTTGTTTCCGTCCTTGAGCGCTTGACGGGACCGTTCTTGAGCCTGTGGATGGAACACAGCCGGTCGTTGCAATTATCGGTGTTGGAGACGCTGACCGGCGAATCGGAGTGGCGAGCGGTACAGGCCTTCGTGCAGCGCTACGGCTCGGACCTGTTCCACGCTCGGTTCATGACGCTGGCCAATCTACGGGGCATTCTCCACCGCGGCGTCGGTCCCTATCTCGATTATCTGCGCGACAATCCTGATCCACTGCGGCCGATTCGCCTGCTCGACGAATTGGACCGCGGGATCCGTCGCGAGGACGCCATTCGCCGGCTGGAAATTGTCCTGCACGCCGTCATCGAAAACTATGAGGAATATAAGGACTACAACACCACGACGACGCAGTCCGACTACGGCGAGAATCTTCATGTGTTGCTGGAATTTCTGCGTTTGAAAGTGGCCTACGAACGGCACGCCTGGCAATTCCGTCCTCTGGTGTTGGCCCATGAAGTGCTGGCCCGGCGCGGTCGAAGCCAAACGGCTATCCTATGGGAGCAATCGCTGACGCGCGTGACGCGCGATCTGGCTCGCCGTCATCTCGAACAGCTGGAGAAGCTAGAACGCATCCGCGGCGTGCGCCTGAACACGATCCGCGATCACCTCAACGAGCGTTTCGTCAAACCGTTGGCATTGGACCGTTTGTGCGCGTTAATCGAGCCGGCCATGCGCGAAGCGCGTGAGGAAGGCGAGAAACCCAGCTTCGCTCAACTCCGGCACGAATTGCCAGCGTTCACGGCGACGCCGATGGGCGTTGGTCTGGACGTGCCCTATTGGCTGCGGCGCTTGGAGATGGAAGTGCATCGTGTCCAGGCGACGCGGACCACCATCGCCGTGCTTGCCGAAAACTTCTTCCGTGTACCGCGCCGCTCGCTCTCCTGGGATGAATTGCAGCGACAGCTGGGCGATTGGGACCGGCCTTCGTTGCCGCCGTAATCGCGCCGGATCTCGCGCGACCGAACTTTTTGCCATTACCATAATTTCGACAAAGACAGGGAATTTCCTACCGTCGCAAAAAATCCCCCTTCATTTGCATTCGCTAAAATCGTGACCTAGGTTACAAGTGTCCTCTGCTTTGGGGAGAAGAAGAGGACTTTGGGAGCCGCCGGCACAGAGGGGATTGCCGGCGGCTCTTTTTTTTCCCAACTCAATAGTCAGTAGCTCGCTGTTCGGATACCAGGTGCAGCAGGAGGATAGTATGCGTCTACTCTTAACCGGCGCGAGCGGGCTGTTGGGCGGTTATCTCTTGCGAGAAAGCCTTCAGCGGGGCGAGATGGTCGTCGCCTGGAGCGGCCGACAGCAAGGTGAGTTCTTCGGATGCCCTTTGCGTCCCATCGACATTGCCGATCCGGATGCCCTTACGTCTGCCTTCCACGATGCCCGCCCGGATTGCATCATTCATACGGCTGCGCTGGCTGCCGTGGGAGACTGTTATCGCGATCCGCGACTTGCAGAGCAGATTAATACATACGGCAGCGCTGTCTTGGCCGAGTTAGCCGACCGCTCGAAAATCCCGTTGTTGCACGTTTCCACCGACTTGGTATTCGATGGCGAACACGCTCCCTATCGGGAAGAGGATGCCGTGGCTCCGCTTTCGATCTATGGCCGGACGAAGGCCGAAGCGGAACGAGTTGTCCTCGCATACCCGCGCAACACCGTCGTGCGGTTGCCCCTGCTATTCGGTCCGTCGCTGTCAAGTCGGCCTTCGTTCTTCGATCAGCAAATAAAAGCATTGCGACATGGGCAGCGAATCTCCTTGTTCTACGACGAATGGCGAACGCCGCTCAGTCTCCGAGTGGCCGCTCGCGCACTGATCGCTCTCGCTGGCGGGACCGGCACAGGGCCAGTCGGTTCTCTTGGCCTGATTCACATTGGAGGACCGGAGCGTTTGAACCGATTGGAGATGGGTCAGAGACTCGCTGCTTTCCTCGGCTGTGATCCGGCTGCCATTGTGCCCGCCTCCCGAACCCGCGTCGCTGCCGCAGAGCCTCGGCCAGAGGACGTGTCGCTGGATTCATCTCGCTGGCGCAACCTTTTCCCAGGTCAGGAATGGCCGCTGTGGGATGAAGCTCTTTCTCAACTGATGTTTTCAATCGGTGTATAGCCGGCGATGCACAAAGAAGCAGATCCTCGAAAAGAATACTCCGTCCGGCACTCCGATTCACTGCCAGCCGTTCAGCCAGACTTGTGAGTCTGTCACCCGCAATCGCTTCTTGAATAAAGATGATTGGCCTGCTAAATTGGAGTTTGTAAGTAATTTCCCACCTAAACCGCAGCACGCCTAACTCGCGACTGGCTATTCGATTCAGGATTTCATTATGTCGATCAGCGCCACTTGCCCTGCTTGTAACACACGCTACCGACTCGCCGACACGCTGGCGGGCAAGAGAGTTCGCTGCAAGTCCTGTTCTGAGGCTTTTTTTGTCCGCGACAAAGCCGCTCCCAACCGCGACGAAGAATCGGCGAGAATTCAGTCCTCACCGCGACCGATGAGGCGCGTAGCCTGGGAGGAGGACGAAGACGCGGGACGACCCCAACCGTATCGGCGGCCGCGCAAGAAGCGCAGCAATTCCTCAATGCTCCCGGTGGTGATCGGTGGCTGTATCGCGGCGGCAGTGCTGCTCTTGGTACTGGGCGGGTTCGCTGTGTGGGCGTTGAGTCGATCCCGGCAAATTCATCAGACCCCAGTAGCAATCACTCCGCCCAACCAAAACGCGCCGCCGCAGAACCGGGCGAATTTCCCTGTTCCACCGATGGCTGCTCCAGCCAACCAGCCGGTCCAGATGCCGCCGGCGCAGGGGCCGCTCGCCGTCGAGCTGACCAACGGCAAGGTTTCCGGTTTTGGCGCTCAGATGGAGGTCGAGGTCGATTACCGCTTTACCTCCGGAAATCCTGCCGGCAGACGGCTTTTCCTGATGATTAAGGCCGCCCACATTGGCGGACTTCGACAAAACTATTACCTGGCCGAACTCCACACCATCGACCGGCAAATGCAGGGTACCGTTCGAGCCAGCGGCATGTCGTTCGGCATTGAACACGGTCCCTTCGAGATGTGGATCGGAGAGGGATCGCCCGGAGCTATATTGCCGCTAATATCCGATAGGGACATCAAGAAGATCTCCAACGTCTTGACGGTGGCTGTTAAAGAACAATCTTTGCCCGGCATACCGGGCATGCCCCGAATACCGGGCATGAGGCCGCCGATTGGCCCTCCTCGAATGCGGCCTTGAATTCCGCAAACCTGGAAGAACAGCAAAGTCGAGCCATCTCGGCTTTGCTCCTTCATGCTCTCACCTCACAGAATGAACCCGCGCCTCTTGCCGCCAACATATCCGGCCATTCAACGGAATAGATTCTAGAGCGCGTTTGAAGTGGATGTAGCGGTTGGGGGTGCCGCTCGGCTCGCGGCACCTACCGGTAGGTTCGGCGAGCCGAGCCGGACCCGCTACACCAGCCTGATAGGCGCTCTAATTACCGCCTGACCTTGTGTTTTTGCTGTTTTTTTGGTGAGAAAAGCAGGTCTTCGCGGCATCTTAAACATAGAGACTGGCCCCGCGAGTGAGCCACGCATGCGCTCGATGGAACCGACGGACCTGGGACGACTCTACCGCCAACACGCGCCGGCGCTGCTTCTGTACGCACGTCAGTGGGGTGGGAGCGCCGAGGATGTCGTACAGGAGGCATTCGTGCGCTTGGCCCAGCAGACGCCGCCCCCGGAGCAGATCTTGCCTTGGTTGTACCGCGTCGTCCGCAATGCAGCCCTGATGGCTCATCGCTCCGGCGCCCGCCGACGGCAGCGCGAGCAGCGGGCCAGTAAGCCGGAGGCGTGGTTTGCCACGAACGAAGACCGTCTCGATGGGGACGAGGCGACTCGCTTGCTGGGCGAACTGCCCTTGGAATTGCGGGAAGTGATTGTCGCCCGCTTGTGGGGCGGCCTGACATTCGAGGAGATTGCCGGTGTGCTTGCCTGCTCGCTACCGACGGCGCACCGACGCTATCAGACGGGACTAATGCAATTGCGCGAAAGGCTAGAAGGCCGATGGATACCCACTCCAACCACTCCGAAGATCTGACCGCCCTGGAACGGCGTTTGACCTCTTGGGAGCCGGCCAGTGCGGGGCTGGACGCCGATGCCATGCTGTTCGCCGCCGGTCGTGCCTCCGTACGGCCTAGCTTGGCCCGCCTCACCTGGCCCACGCTGACTGTCCTGATGGGCGCTCTGTCGATAGTTCTTGGCCTGTGGTTGGCGGATGAGCGAAGCGATCGATTGGCCCTGGCTCTCCAGTTACGAGAGCGACCACCCATGCCTGTCGTTAATCCGTCGCCTCCGCCTGCCGCCAATAGTGCTCCGGAGGAGACGCCCCAGACCGACGAGTTGCCGCCGGACGGCTATCTAGCCAGCCGCCGGGCGCTGGAACAAGGACTCGATGCCTGGCCGATCCGGGCTGTTGTTCGCGCGGAGCCGACCGAACCGTCATTCATGAATCCGCCCATTCTGCGCCTCGGGCAGCGCGACGCCTTGCTCGAACCATAATTTCCGACCCCTTTCACTAAGGAGATCGTCTCGATGAATCGCTTGCGCCGATGGTCCGTCTTGGCCGTAATGATCCTGACTTCTGGGTTGCTCTCCTCGCTCTGCGGCCAAGCGCCGCCGACCAAGGAGCAAAAGGACGGCGACAAGACGGCGGAGAAATGGCTGTTCGATCGGACGTTGGCCGTCACTCCGGCGGCCCAGCCTGTTCCGGCTCTGAAATATCGGCTGTATCCGTCGAGCATGGAACGAAAGGAGGGCAATGCCGTGCCCATCTACTCGCGCCTCGCTCACGAACGCAGCGAAGCAATGACGAAGAAGCTCCAGGAGGAGCCGCTGAAGTGGAACAAGATGCCGTTGGAACAATTGCCGCTCGATGAGGTGAAAAAATTCCTCGCGAGCCAAAAGTACAATTTACGGCAGCTCGAATTCGGCGCGCGAAGAAGGACGGCCGACTGGAGTTACACGCTCGACGCTGGTGATCCTATCGGCCTCCTGTTGCCCGATATGCAGGACATGCGGAGGCAGGCTGCACTCCTGGCGGTCAAGGCGCGAGTGGAGATGGCAGAGCATCGCTACACGGACGCTCTGCATACCCTGGAGACGGGATTTTCTCTCAGCCAACAAACGAGCGAGGCGCCGTTCCTCGTCAGTGGCCTCGTCGGCATCGCCACCGGCAATCTGTTCGCGGATTGCCTGCTGGAACTCATCGAACGGCCGGATGCACCTAACGTTTATTGGGCGCTAACGGTAGTTCCTCGGCCGCTCATCGATCTGCGCAAAGGCTACGAATTCGAGCATGCAATGTTGGAGCTGCAACTCCCCGAACTGGCCGACTTGGACCGGTCGCGCTTCCCCCAGGAGTGGGATGCCGCCTTTTCTCGTACCCTCACGTCGGTTCGTACGGAATTGAGGCGACTGGCCGGAGATTCGAGGAACGTCAAGCCTCCTAAGCCCGGCAACGCGCCTGGCGATCCAGCGGATAAATCGCCTGACCTACCCGCCGCCCGAAAATACCTCACCGAAGTCGTGGGCATGTCCGCGGCCCGAGTCGATGCAATGCGACCTGCCGAAGTGCTGCTGCGTTACATCGTGCATCTTTACCACGGACTAGGCGATGAACTCTACAAGTGTACTTATGTTTCCTTTCCTCAATCTCGACGACTGGCCCCGGAGGCCACTGCGCGGTTGAAGTCGGCACCGGACACCGAAGCGGGAGAAATCGCCAAAATGCTTCTGCCGGCAATATTCAAGGTCCAGTTGGCCCAGAATCGCCTCGAGCGCAAGCTGGCAGCTCTTCGGGCGATTGAGGCACTGCGAATGCACGCTGCCGCCCACGGCGGCGAGCTGCCCGAAAAGCTCGACGACGTTACGATTGCTCCCGTGCCGAACGATCCAGGTACCGACCGGCCTTTCGAATACCAACGCGATGGCCAGACTGCGACGATCACCAGCCGCATCCCCGGCGAGACATTGGAATCGACTGGGCTGCGCTACCGAATAACGATAAGGAAGTGAAACCTCTACGAGCCGGAAGCGTAAGCGACGGCTGCTTTGCCGTCGCGGACGCTTCCGGCTCGTCTCCCCTACATGGGATGATTCGCGAGGTCGCAAATTGTCAGCGAACCGCTTCGAGGAAGCGATAATCGTACATCCAGGCATCGCCATCCTGATCGCTGAGAACGGCAATGCGGCCGGTGGTCAGAAATGCTAGCTTGAAGATCTCCCATTGTTCATCGCTGATGCTGCCTTGTTGAGAGGAGACGGCGCCCTCCTCCCAAACAATGGTGACACCCCGGCTCCCGGAGACCGCATAACTTCCCATGCGCGTCACGCGACCAAAGTGCCACTCGAACTGAGCGCCCGCTCGCTGCGCCTGGGCGGCTTCAATCGCCTCCGTCCCTTCCCCGCGAATTTGGTGTCCTCCGTCGAGTGTCGCTTTTGACTTTGCCATTAACTCCTCCCTTTCTCTTGTCAAAAAACAGCAAATTTCTCTGATCAATTCTATCCGGCAATTATATGGCTCTCGGCAACTTTTTCCCGCTCAGGGGCTTCTCTGGTTCTCCATATCGATGCCCGATTTCCCTTGCCGGTCGTTCGTCGATGCGGCTACTATGTTAGTCAGAAGTGGTTGTTGTCCGTCCGCAGTCGCCGCCCTCCGCCTTGGAACCCTCCTCTTCGCCTTTGTCCAGGAGGCACCATGATCGGCTCGCGCGTTCATTCCGGGCTGTTCCTGTTGCTCGCCATCGTCATTTCTGCCGCTGAGGACGGTATTCCCGCGCAAAGCGCGGAAACGAAGGGTCCGCGTTCCCATGCGGAAGGAAAAAAGGAAGAGGTCCATTGGTCATTCCAGCCTGTGAAGCAAACTCCGATTCCAACTGTACGGCAACGGGATTGGCCGCGTTCGCCGATCGATGCCTTCCTGCTGGCACGTCTGGAAAAAGAGGGGCTGCAACCGGCCCCACCCGCCGACAAACGCACTCTCTTACGCCGCGTCTATCTCGACCTCATCGGATCGCCGCCCACTCCTCAAGAACAGCAAGCGTTTCTCAACGATCCTTCGCCCGACGCCTTCGCTCGGGTTGTCGATGGACTGTTAGCCCGGCCCGAATACGGCGAACGCTGGGCGCGGCACTGGCTTGATGTAGCTCGCTATGCCGAGAGCAATGGATACGAACGCGATGGCGCCAAGCCCAATGCCTGGCGCTACCGTGATTACGTTATCGAATCGTTCAACCACGATAAGCCGTTCGATCAGTTTGTCCGTGAGCAGATCGCCGGAGACGAGTTACCTGACTCCAACGCTGAGATGCAGATCGCCACCACCTTCCTGCGCCTGGGTACATGGGACGACGAGCCGGCGGACTTTCTTGTTGATCGCTACGATCAGCTCGACGACGTTCTCGGCACCACAGCGACGGCATTCCTCGCGCTCACGCTCCGCTGCGCCCGTTGCCACGATCACAAATTCGAGCCGTTCAGCCAGGCCGACTACTATCGAATGCTGGCGGTGTTCGAGCCGCTCAAACGGCCGGAGATCGTCGTTTCCGCCACGCACCGCAAGGAGCACGAACGGTTTGTCGGCAGCGAGCAAGAGCTGCGAACTTACTGGCGGGGCGTCGGCCTGCAAGCCTCGTTGCTGCCATCACTGAATGCGAGCCCGCGTCTGTTGGCGGCGATGCAGCTGAGTCTGTTAGCGAAGATGCAGCTGCCGCAACCTCCGCAGGCACATATCTGGTACGAGGATAATCCGCAAGCGCCGCCGACGCACCTATTTCGCCGTGGCGATCCCAAACGCGCCACGACCGCCTTGGATCCTGGTTTGCCGGCCGTGCTAGTCAGCCGCCAACCGGAGACGCCGAAGCCCTTGGCGCATTCGACCGGCCGGCGTTTGTGGTTGGCGAACTGGATCACGCAGCCGGACAACCCACTCACGGCCCGCGTCATTGTGAATCGCGTTTGGATGCACCATTTCGGCAAAGGACTGGTATCCACGCCCAACGATTTTGGCGTCATGGGAGCGCGGCCATCGCATCCGGAATTGCTCAATTGGCTGGCTGGATGGTTCATGGCTCAAGGATGGCGTCTCAAGCCGTTGCATCGCTTGATCGTGCTTTCCCGTGCTTACCAGACTTCCTCCGCCGCAGAAACGGATACCGCCCGCAGCGAGCAGAAATTGGCGCTGTTCGGTCGTTGGCGACAACGGCGGCTGGAGGCGGAAGTGGTGCGCGATTCGATATTGGCCGTCAGCGGACAGCTTAATCCTGAACATGGTGGGCCGAGCGTTTTTCCGCCGCTGCCTAAGGCCGTACTCGAAGGCCAGTCGCGGCCCGGCGACGGTTGGAGTGCTTCGCCACCACGCCAAGCAGCGCGGCGCAGTATTTACGTCTTTTGCAAGCGTTCCTTGGCCGTGCCGGAGTTGGAGCTGCTCGATACGCCGGATACAACGTCGAGCTGCGAACAACGGCCACTTTCGACCACGGCGCCGCAAGCACTGACGTTTCTCAACGGCGCTTTCGTGCAGGAGCAGGCGGCACACTGGGCGGCTCGGCTGCGCCGCGAAGCGGGAGCAGACGCGGCAGCCCAAGTGCGCCGCGCCTTCACGTTGGCTTTGTGCCGACTGCCACGGCCCGATGAATTGCGATTGACCCTCGAGTTCTTGTCTCGGCAGCAGCGGCAGATTGAAACCGATGCCCGCAGCCGCGGACAATCAGACGGCAACGCCCGCCAGAAAGCCCTGGCAGCCTTTTGCGCCGTGCTGCTGAATACGAATGAATTCTTCTACGTGGGATGATGCGGGCCAAGACGGTCGGAGGAGCGAGACATGACCAAGGCAGCGGATGGTTTTGCCTCAACGCGGCGTGATTTTCTGTGGCAAGCCGGAGGCGGCTTCGGTGCGGTCGCTCTGACCGCCCTTCTCGCCGACGATGGTTTCTTCGCTCGCGCCGGTTCGGTCGGCGACAATCCCTTGATGCCGCGTCCGACGCATCACCCGACCACAGCGAAGGCAGTCATCTGTCTGTTCATGTACGGCGGCGTCAGTCATCTGGAGACGTTCGACCCCAAACCCGAACTGAATCGGCGCAGCGGTCAAGCGATGCCGAACCTCGATAGCGATCCACTCTTCAAGATTCGCCATCCAGGCAAGCTGCTCGGCTCGCTGTGCAAGTTTCGCAAGTACGGCCAATCCGGCATCGAGGTTTCTGATTTCTTCCCACACCTGGCTCGGCGCGTCGATGACCTGTGCATTCTTCGCGGCATGCGCGCCGACAGCTTCGCCCACGGCTCCGGCCTGTTGCAAATGAACACTGGCTATCTGCGCCAGGGATATCCCTCACTTGGCTCGTGGATCAGCTACGGCCTGGGCACGCTCAACCAAAACCTGCCGGCGTTCGTGGTCATGCTCGATCCGCGCGGTGGGCCGATTTCGGGACCACCTAACTGGAACCAGGGCTTCATGCCAGCCGCTTACCAGGGCACGCAATTCCGCGTCCAGGGCGACCCCATCCTCAACTTGTCGCCCCCCAAGGGAGTCAGCGAAAAACAACAACGCAATCAACTCGATCTGTTGGCCGAACTCAATCGGCGGCACCAGCAAGCGACGCCCGATAACAGCGAATTGACCGCGCGCATCGCCAGTTATGAACTTGCCTTCCGCATGCAGAGCCATGCGCCCGAAGCCGTCGATTTGACGCGCGAAACAGAAGCCACTCGGCGACTGTATGGTTTGGACAATTCGCAGACGGCACCTTTTGGACAGCGCTGCTTGCTGGCGCGACGGCTAATCGAGCGCGGTGTGCGGTTCGTGCAAGTCTATTCCGGCGGCGGCCACACGGATCAAACCTGGGACGCCCACGGCGACGTTCTCACAAACCACATGCTTCATTGCGGCGAAACCGATAAACCGATTGCGGGTCTTTTGACCGATCTCAAACAGCGCGGTCTGCTCGATTCGACTTTGGTAGTGTGGACAAGCGAATTTGGCCGCACGCCAACCAGCCAAAACGGCAAGGGCCGCGATCACAGTCCCCGCGGCTTCAGCACCTGGCTGGCCGGCGGCGGCGTCAAAGGCGGCCAAGCCATAGGGGCCACCGACGAGTTCGGCTACGCCGCCGTCGAGAACAAAGTACACATTCACGATCTACATGCGACCATTTTGCATCTGCTGGGCATGGATCACGAGCGTTTGACATACTTCCACGGCGGCCGCGAGCATCGCTTGACGGATGTGTCCGGCCGGGTAGTAGAGGAAGCGTTGGGATGATATCAAACGGTTGATGTCAAGGACGCTGACTTCTGATTTGACGGAGAGAGGGCCGCCTAGTGAGTACTCGGTTCTTGGCGTTATACCTCAGCGGCTTGCTAGCCCTTGCCTGCATACTGGTTTCACTCATCACGGTGGTGCCTGATGTTGAGTCTGTGCGTACGCTCGTTCAAGGGATCTGCGCGGTAGGTGCTGCACTAGCAGCTGCCGTGGGTCTCTCGTGTAGCTTGGTGCCGGCCGAGCATATTGTCAATCGATCAAGCCTTTTGCGAAGCGTGTTGGCGGCACTTGCAATCGGACTAACACTGTTCTTGCTGGTAGGAGTGGTCGGTTAACGCAGCCGATTCCGATGGGCTGAAATCAGCCACTTGTAGAAGTGGCACAACCATGAGGAATTGCATCATTCGAGGAAATTCCAATTATGTCCAGCGATGGTCCCCTTTCAGAATTGCCCCACGGGACGAACCTACTTCGCCATCCCCACCTGAACAAATCGACGGCCTTCACCGAGGACGAACGAGAAGCGCTTGGACTAATCGGTCTACTTCCCGAAGGAGTCGATACCGAGGAAAACCAACTCCGCCGAATCCACATTCAACTCAGCAATAAGTCCACCGATCTTGAAAAGTACATCTACCTGATGTCGCTTCAGGACAACGACGAAACCCTCTACTACAAGACGCTGATGTCGGACCCGGCCCATTTCATGCCGCTGGTCTACACGCCGACCGTCGGCGAGGCGTGCCAGAAATTCGGCCACATCCTTCGCCGGCCTCGCGGTCTGTACCTGTCGATCAAACGAAAGGGGCGCATCAAGGAGATCCTCCGTAATTGGCCGGAGAAGGACGTTCGCTTCATCGTCGTTACCGACGGCGAGCGCATCCTCGGCTTGGGCGATCTGGGCGTCAACGGCATGGGCATCCCCATCGGCAAGCTGGCGCTGTACACCGCGTGCGCCGGCGTGCCGCCGCGGGTTACGCTGCCGATCACACTGGATGTCGGCACCAATAATGAAACCCTCATTCACGATCCGCTATATCTTGGTTTGCGCCAGCCGCGCGTCCGCGGGACCGAGTACGACGAATACCTCGAAGAATTCGTGATGGCGGTGCAAGAGGTTTTTCCCGGCTGCTGCATCCAGTTCGAGGACTTCGCTAATTTTCACGCCATACCGCTCTTGGCGCGCTACCGCGATCGCGTCTGCTGCTACAACGACGACATCCAGGGAACCGCGGCCGTGGCGGTAGCCGGCCTCTACGCCGCCCTGCGCATTCTCGGCAACAAGATGAAGGACCATACCTTCCTCTTCCTCGGTGCTGGCTCCGCAGGCACCGGCATCGCCGATCTCATCAGCCTGGCGATGACAAAGGACGGCCTGTCGATGCAGGAGGCCCGGCAGCGCTGTTGGCTGGTCGATGTCAATGGGCTGATCGAAAGCAGCCGCGCGGACCTGGCCGACTTCCAGAAGCCGTATGCCCACACTCACGCTCCGCTGAAGAACTTCCTCGCCGCTGTGGAAGCGATCCGGCCAACGGCAATCATCGGCGTCAGCACCGTGCCCAAACTCTTCAATCAAGCCGTTATCGAAGCGATGGCCCGCATCAACCAGCGGCCAATCATTTTCCCCTATTCCAATCCGACTTCGCGCTCCGAGTGTACCGCCGAAGAAGCCTACAAGTGGTCGCAAGGACGAGCCATCTTCGCCAGCGGCAGCCCCTTCCCACCCGTCCAGTTCGCCGGCAAGATGTTTGTTCCCGGGCAGGGAAACAACGTCTACATCTTCCCCGCTTTGGGATTGGCCATCTATGCGACCCAGGCCAAGCGCGTCACCGATGATATGTTCCTCTGTGCTGCCCAAAGCGTGGCCGAGCAGGTCACGCAGCAGAATTTGGACATGGGGCTTATTTACCCGCCGCAATCCGAGATTCTCAAGGCTTCGATCCATGTTGCGGAGAGAGTGGCGGCGTTGATTTTCGAGAAGGGGTTGGCGGGCGTGGAGCGGCCGATGGATGTTGGGGAGTTCATTCGGTCTAGGGTGTACCAACCCGAGTATCGGAACTATGTTTGACGGAGAAAGGAGAAAAGAAGAAGAGAAAGAGTAGGATGAAGATTAAGATTAGGAAGAGGATTAAGAGAAAGAGCAAGAGTAAGAGTAGGAGAGGCCATGCGAACGATACAGGCTTGCTGGTTCGATCATGAGAAACTAGAAGTGTACCGAGAAGCGATTGCATTCGTTGCTTGGCTTTCCTCAGTGCTGGAGGATTCGGTCCGAGTGGGGGACGTCAAGGACCAGTTGGATCGAGCGTCCACTTCGATTGTTCTGAACCTCGCAGAGGGAAACGGGAAGCATACCCTTAAGGACCGTTGCCGATTCTTCGACACGGCACATGGATCGGCGCTCGAATGCGCCGCCGGCCTGGACATCCTGGTGGCGAAGAGCAAGCTGACTCCGGACCAAATCGTTGCTGGAAAGGAACGCCTTCAAAAAATCGTCCGCATGCTCATGGGACTCATCAAGCGAAACTCAACCCGCGAATACACCAAAACCCCATGACAATCTATTCCTACTCCTACTCTTACTCTTTCTCCTAATCCTCTTCCTAATCTTAATCTTCATCTTACTCTTACTCTTGGTCCGAACGAAACAATCCCCTTTGGAGACTTTCCCTCATGCCTTCGGTCCCCCTCTCCTGTCGAATCTCCTCCTCCCTCTGGCATTCGATCCAGGAGCGCTGCCGGGCTACGGGCGAATCTGTGGATCACCTCGTTCGCTCCGCCCTTGCGGATTACTTGCAGGTCGAGCACGGAACGCTGTTTCAGGTGTCCACAGCAGGAGCCCTCGTCGAGGGTCTATACCGTGGCGAAGTTACCATCGGCGATCTTCGGGAACATGGCGATTTCGGTCTGGGGACGTTCGACGGCCTCGACGGCGAGATGGTGGCCCTGGAAGGCCATTTCTACCAGGTGCGTGGCGACGGCACCGTCCGGGAAGTCGAGAATGAGGGCCGTAGCCCTTATGCGATGGTCACACGATTCTCGGCTGGAGATGAGGTAGAGTTGCCTGACTGCGCCGACTTGGCTTCTCTCCATGCCCAACTCGACAGGCTCCGCGATTCGCAGAACGTCTTCTATGCCATTCGCGTAGACGGGGAGTTCGACGCAGTAACCACTCGTTCGGTCACACGGACCCCGGAAGGCGTGCCATTGGTCGCAGCTGCTTCCCAACAGCACGAGTTTTATTTGCGAAATATCCGCGGTACCCTCGCCGGATTCTGGTCGCCAGGGTATTTGCAGACAATTCTGGTAGCCGGCTATCACCTGCATTTTCTGTCGGATGATCGACGTTCCGGAGGGCACCTGCTCGATTGCGCAGGGCGCAAGCTCCGCGCCCGAGTGCGGCGCGAGGCGGACTTCCGCGTCTCGCTACCCGAATCCCCATCGTTCCTCCGCGCCGACCTCACACGCGATCCCGCCAGCGATCTCGATCGGGCTGAAAAACGACCCCAAGAGGAGTCCAAGTGATGGAAACTCCGTCTGGTGCCGACTTGTTGGTTCGCTGTCTCGAGGTGCAGGGGGTCGATTACATCTTCTGCATCCCTGGGGCCAAGATTGACAAGGTACTGGACTGCCTCGTTGGCTCGAAAATCAAGGTGGTCGTCTGCCGCCATGAGCAGAACGCGGCGCTTATTGCTCAGGGAATTGGCCGAATGACAGGGAAAGCGGGCGTGTGTCTGGCGACATCCGGACCGGGTTGCACAAACCTGACGACGGGGCTGGCCACGGCGGATTACGAGGGCGATCCGGTTGTTGCCCTGGGCGGAGCGGTGCCGTTGGCTGATCGGCTCAAGCTGGCGCATCAATCACTCGACACTGTGAGCTTGTTCCGACCGATTACCAAGTTCGCGGCAGAGGTGACAGCGGGGCACGGCATTGCCGAGGTGATTGCCTCAGCTTTCCGGGCTGCGGAGGGCGGTCGCCCCGGCGCTGCCTATGTCGCCCTTCCCAGAGATGTTATGGAAGCTCCAGCGGCCTACGAACTCCCTGGATCAGCTCCCCAGCCTCACCTCGGCTGCCCCGATGCGACGGCGATTTCTGACGCCGTTTCGCTCGTCAATCGAGCGCGACTGCCGGTCCTCTACCTTGGCATGTTGGCCAGTGCGCCGCGCGTCGCCGAAGCTGTCCGTAGCTTGCTCCGCAAGACGCCGTTACCTGTCGTCTGCACCTATCAGGGTGCGGGAGTTGTGCCGCGAGACTTGCTTTCTTGCTTCGCTGGACGCGTTGGACTGTCCCACAACCAACCGGGCGACCGGCTTCTCGATGCGGCCGACGTGGTTGTTACCATCGGCTTCGATCCGATTGAGTACGACCCGGTCCTGTGGAACAAGGGCAAGAAGCGACCAATCATCCACATCGATTGCACACCAGCCGAGATGGACGTTGACTACTGGCCCACTATCGAATTGATCGGCGACACGGCGGCGATTGTTTCCGCGTTTGCTGCGCAGTTATCGCCACGGGCCGTTCTCGCAGAGGTTGCCGAGCTGGGGGCAGCGGTTCGCACCCTGGCCGAGGTAAAGGAGCAAGGGGCCAGGCGAAACGGCTCGCCAGTCCACCCGCTCCGCCTCATTCATGAGCTTCAAGAGATGTTACCGGATGACACCACGGTTCTATGCGATGTCGGCTCGCTCTACATGTGGATGAGTCGTTACTTTTTCTCATTCAACCCGCGGCACTTTTTGACCAGTAACGGCCAGCAGACGCTGGGCGTCGCTCTGCCCTGGGCCATTGCCGCCAGCCTGGTTCGGCCGGGCAAACCCATTCTTTCCATGTCGGGAGACGGCGGCTTCCTGTTCTCCGCACAGGAGCTGGAAACCGCTGTTCGGCTGAAATGCGACTTTGTCCATCTCGTTTGGACCGACGGCTCGTACGACATGGTAAAGATTCAGCAGGATCCAAAGTACGGCCGGCACACGGCCGTAGAATTAGGCCCGGTCGATGTCGTCAAATATGCCGAGGCCTTCGGGGCCGTCGGCATGAGAATTAACGCTCCGAACGAGATCGCACCGACTCTTCGCAAGGCGTTGGCCACCTCCGGCCCGGTTTTGATTGACGTGCCCATCGATTACCGGGATAACGCCATGTTGTTCGCAACGATGCAAGCGGACGCGCTCCATTGACGTATCGCTTACGTTAGCCATACGAGATCAAGGAATTGACGACGAGATTGGCGAGGGGACTTCCTCGTCCAGTCACTAAATCATAGCCGGGGCCAGCCGAGTAAGCACCGTTGCTCCCGGTAGTGACGTCATGGAAATTGCTGCTGGGCATTTGATAGATCGCCGGCAATGTCTGGGAGGGGCCATCCAACGTCCCTTTGCCGGTCAAGGCACGCCCTTGATCGGCGATGGCTACAAGGGCCGCCCAGATGGGGGTGGAAAAACTGGTTCCCTCCCAATCCAGCCATCCGCCTTCGTTAAAGGAGTCGTAGAATGCGAAACCCAGAGCGTTAAGGGAGACGTCGGGAACGGTCCGCATGCTACTGCTCTGCGTCACCACGCCTTTTTGATAGGCGGGCTGCGATTCGTAAACGCTGATCCCACCCCCACTGCCGCTCCAGCCGACTTCACTCTTATAGTTTCCTGCCGTATCGGTGCTTAACACTGTGCCTCCGACCGCGAGGACATTGGGGGAAGTGGAAGGATAAGAGGGTTCATAGGCACCGCTGCCTTGGTCC
>Ga0070739_10003400_pt1 | contig 19859 bp, 15 predicted proteins | sample Coa_R1_7_FD_66445 | JGI IMG/M metagenome (GOLD analysis project Ga0070739, IMG submission 66445) | Surface soil microbial communities from Centralia Pennsylvania, which are recovering from an underground coalmine fire - Coalmine... | ecosystem: Environmental > Terrestrial > Soil > Unclassified ... | reverse complement strand
ATCCAGACCGCCACGGAATGTCTTCCCATCGCTGATAATCCCCGTGGTCTGGAATGCAGGTCCGAGATTCACCTGCACCGGGGGCGGCGGCGCCGGCACGGTGGTGAGGGTCATTGCCAGCACCACAACATTGCGCGTCGCCGGCAGCGTGATGGAATTCACCGTCTTGCTGCTGTCCAGAGAAAGGCTGTAGCTGTACAGCAACAGCGTCCTTGTGTCGCGCGTGCCGGTGCTGTTGTCGCGCCAGCCCATGGACACCGCCTTCGCTTCGCCGCGATAGCCCTGTGGCGCGCACCAGTCGCTGAGACTCTGCGTGAACGATGCCGTCGACCCGTCGCTGTAATTGACGGTGAATACCTGATTCGCCTGATTCCCGTTCACGGCGGTAGCCAGCACGAACAGGCGTGCGAACTGGCCCGGTGGCAACGGGACGGTCGCGTTGCTCACCGCGCTCGGCGCATTCGGCGGCCCCAGGCTGAATGTGATCCCGCCGGTGGTCTGCGCCGAACCGAGCAAATTCGCCGAGTATGCGCGGCCGCCGCCGTCGAGCCCGCCGCTCGAAAACGTCGTCCCATCCGCGACCGCGCCGGCGACGTTGTACTCCGCCGAAAGGTCCACCAGCGTACTGCCGGGCGCGGGCGCCAGAACAGTCAGAGCGATGGGCAGCGTGCGGGTCAGGTTCGTTGAATTGCCCGTGACAGTAATCGTGGACGGACCAGGCATCGACGCAGGGTCCGCCGCGAGCACAAGAGAGTATGTGCCGGGCAGCGGGCCGGGAATGAAGCCGCCGGTCACGCCAGCCGGCAGGTTGGAAACGCTGAGGTTCACCGTATCCGAAAACCCGTACAGCGGAACCGGACTCACCATCGTCGTTCCCGTCGCGCCCTGCGGAATGGTAAGACTCGCAGGAACCGCCGTAAGCGTGAACGTCGGCGCAGGGAGGACGGTCAGAATCACCGTGGTTCGGGCGGTAAGACTCCCGCTCGTCCCGGTGATGGTGATGCTCGAATTGCCCGCCGCCGCGGTCGCCGCAACCGCCACGGTCAGCGATCCCGGGCTGCCCGGAGCGCCCGACGTGAGAGTAGCGGTAACCCCTGCGGGAACGCCCGATGCCGCCAGCGCCACGGTTCCCGTGAAGCCGTTCACTGCATTCACGGCGATGCTGGTGGAACCGCTCGCGCCCTGGCCGACAGACAAATTCGACGGACTGGCGGAAAGCGTGAAGCTCGGCGGCGGCGTGATGGTGAGCGCAACTGTTGTGGTTTTGCTCAGCGAACCGGAAACGCAGGTGATCGTAACTGTTTTGGTGGCGATCGGCGCGGTCGCCGCAGCCTTCAGTGTGAGCGTCAGGCTTTGATTCGAGGATCCCGCGCTGAACGCGGCGGTGACGCCCGACGGCAGCCCGCTCACCGAGCCCGTGATCTTACCGTTGAACCCGTTCTGAGGAGTCGCCGTAATCACACTTGTGCCGCTCGCTCCGGCCGCGATGCTCAGCGTTGACGGAGCGGCGGAAAGCGTGAAGCTCGGCGCGGGTGTGACCGTCAGAGCTACAGTCGTGCTGCCGGTCGCCGTGCCGGAGGCGCCGGTGATCGTCACCGTGGCGCTCGACTGTGGCGCCGTGGCCGCAGCCTTCAGCGTCAGCACGCTGCTCGCGCTCGTCGTCGTCGCCGGATTGAAGGAAGCCGTAACCCCGGTCGGAAGACCGCTGGCCGAGAACCCGATGGACCCGGTGAAGCCGCCGAGGCGCGACACCGCGATCGTGGTCGTGCCGCTCGAGCCGGCGGCGATGCTCATCGCAGTCGGCGCGGCGGAAAGCGTGAACCCTCGCACGGTGAGAGCGACAACCGCCTGTGCAATGCTCGCGCCCGCGCTGCCGGTAATGGTGACATTTGAAACGCCGGCCATCGCCGCCTTTGAAGCGGTGAAGGTCACCGTAGTGCTGCGCGACGAAGCGGCCGGGCTGAAACTCGCCGTGACTCCGGACGGAAGGCCGCTCGCGGCAAACGCGACCGATCCGCTGAAGCCACTCTTCGGAGCCACTGCGATCACGCTCGTGCCGGTCCCACCCTGAAGAACGCTCACCGATGACGGTGTCGCCGTGAGCGAGAAGGAAGCTGGTGCCGGCACGGTCAGCGTCAGCGTGGTTTGGCTGCTCAGAGAGCCGGAGACGCCGGTTATGGTGATGGTCGAGTTCCCCGGCGCGGCCGAGCCACTGACGCTCAGGCTCACCGTGCTGGTGAGCGCACCGGTCCGCGTGACGGACGCGGTGACGCCCGCCGGCAATTGCGACACGGTCACCGTGACTGTGCCGTTGAATCCGTTCTGCGGCGTCGCCGTAACGGTCGCAGTTCCGGACGCGCTCGGAGCGACGGTCAGAGCGGACGGCTGCGCAGCCAGCGTGAACGCCGGCGCCCCAGCGACGGTAAGCGTCAACCGAATGCTGCTGGTCAGCGTCCCGGAAACGCCGCTGATGGTCACGGTTGCTGTCCCGGTCGCGGCTGAGCCGCTGGCGGAAATTGTGAGCGTGCTCGCCGACTGCGCGCTTGCCGGACTGAACGAGGCCGTCACACCGGCGGGCAGGCCCGACGCTGACAGGTCGACCGAGCCGCTGAACCCGTTTTGCGGATTGGTGGTGATCGTGGTCGCCGCGCTTGCGCCCGCCGTAACGGACAGCGCCGCCGGCGATGCGCTGAGCGTGAAACCTGGCGTGTTCGAAACCCCGGTCAGGTCGTCAATCAGGCTCTGGCCTGCGGGCGTGCCCCAGCCGGTGGTCAGGTCGTAGCCGGGCCGTGCGCTGAACCCATTCGAGCCCGTGGTGATATCGTGCAGGTCGGCGCCCGCGCTCGATCCGGCGCCGATGGCGTAAATCGCGGGGTTCAGAAAGCCGATCGGCCCTTTTCCATTGGCCGCGGCCTGCTGGTTCACCAGCGCCATAAAGCCCGCCCACAGCGGCGCCGCCGCGCTGGTGCCGCCCACCATCACCGCCTGCCCATTGTTCTGGATCAGAAAGATCTGCACATCGGCGAGCAGCGCGACATCGGGGATGTTGCGCATCACCGCGGACCCGCCGAGAGAAGGCATGTTCACGGACTTCTGATAGTTCGGGATGGGCCATGTGGTGCTCACGCCGCCACCGCTGCCGGCCCACGTTGTCTCCGCAAGCCATGGCCCGCCCGCGCCAACCGTAGTCAGGCTCGTGCCGCCCACCACCGTCACACTGGGGTCGTCCGCCGGAGGCATGATCCAGCCGCCGTATGCGCCGCTGTCGCCCGAGGCCTGAAAAAGCGACTGCCCCTGCGCGATCATCTGCGCGAAGATCTGCTCGGTAGTCGCATTCGTCGGCCAGAAAACCCACGATGAGCTCAGCTGGCTGGCGAGATTGTCGGTGGCCATCCGGTTGAGCACATCGTTCGGCGAATAGCCTTCGTACACGATAATTTTCGACAGCCCGGGCGCCATGTAAGCCGCCATCATGATGTCCAGCGTCACTTCGATGTTGGCCCCGCCCGGCGACCCGTTGAAGCCGTCCAGCAGCACCGTCTGAACCGGCACAGGCGACATGCCGGCGGCGCTGAAATTGGCCTGCACATCGCTCGCGTAAAATCCGTCCAGCTCGAAAAGCCCAACCGCCTGCCCCGCCCCGTTGAGCGACACCCCGGGCGCATACGCAGCCCGAAAATCGCGGCCCAGGAACAGGCCCGCCGGACCCGAACCGGTGGTCTGCGGCAGTTTGCAGGTCAGCGGAAGCGAGCGTACGTCCATCGGCCGCGGGACGACGAAATTATCGAGCCCGCTGACATCGAGAACCGGAACGGCGGCGTCAATCGACGGCTCGCGATCCGGCGCGAAGTACTCGCCGCGGCTGGTGTGCCGCCAGCGCAGCATATTCACGTGCAGCGTCCGTTCGATATCGCCCACCTCGCCCGCGACATCGACGATCATGCGGTTGGGATGCGTCCCGGTGACCCGGAGACCGTTGCTTCGCATAAAGTCGAGCACAGCCGCGTACTGCTCCTCCGTCGGGCCGAACCGTTCCGTGAACTGTTGCGACGTGAGGAAACGGTGGAAGCTCGGGCTGCGCGGATCGTAGAGCGCGCGCAGAAGCGCGTCGAGTTCCTCGGTGTTGCGAAGAGGAAGTCCCACGGCCAGATTCAGGTGCGCGGTCCTCGACACCGATCCCAGCGCTTCCGAAGAGGCAATCGCCTGTGGCACGTGCCGGCCGCGCAGCACTTGCCGGCCTGCGGCGTTCAAGGGCATGGACAGCAGCGCGCCCACAGCCGCCGTAATCGCGACCATGCGCGGAAGGAGCAAAGAAGTTTTCTGGCTTCCGGCGTTATCGGTCGATCTGGTAAGTGGGGGCGCGAGCGTCAAGTCCGCGCGGGTAATGCGGAGCGGCAGGAATCCCATGTACGGGATGCTTATCGGTTCAGCAGCCCCGTTCCACAGAAATAAAGCACCTGGCCGATTCGTGCTGCGACGTGCTTAGTCAGCGGGAGCCGGGCGTACCAGGCCGCGGATCATTCCACGTCACTGACTCAACGGTACAAAGCGCACCGCATAACCGCCGCCGGGCGCAAGCGTGATCTGAAGACGGCTTGAGCGGTCAACCACCTGCTTGCGAATCGAGACGTTCTTTGGAAGCTTGTCGGCATCATCCGCGTCGGCGTAGATCTCGGCGCGGTACCTGCCGGGGCCGAGAAATGTCAGGGGTAGATCCAGTCGGCGCGGGTTCCAGTTACTCATCGCGCCGACGTACCAGTCTCCTCCGCTGCGCCGCGCCATGGCGATGAACTCGCCGGGCCGGCCCTCCAGCACGCGCGTTTCGTCCCACGTCGCTGGAACGTCGTGGATGAACTGGAACGCGGGCTGATCGTTGTAGGCATGCGGCGAATCGGAAACCATCTGGAATGGCGCGTCGTAAATGACATACATCGCCAGCTGGTGCGCTCGCGTGCCCATCACCATGGGATTCACCGACCGCGCCTCGAACTCTCCTTTGGTCACGTTATCGAACCCGCCTGGCGTGTAATCCATGCGTCCGGCCAGCATGCGCGTGAATGGCAGCGTAACATCGTGATCGGGGTTGGCGCGCATGCCGCCTTTCGCCTGCTCCATACCCGCCACCGCCTCGAATCCCATCACGTTCGGGTAAGTGCGCTCCATGCCCCACGGCTTGGTCGCGCCGTGAAAATCGACCATCAAATGATGCCGCGCCGCGGTCTCAGCCACGCGATAGTAGAACGCGATCATCGATTGATCGTCGCGCGACATGAAATCGATCTTCACCCCGGCGACGCCCCATTTCTCGTACAGCGGGAACGCTTCCTCCAGCTGCCGGTCCACTTCCGACCAGTGCGCCCAGATCCAGACACGCACGTTTTTCCCTGCCGCATAGCGCACCAGCTCCGGGATGTCCACCTTGCCGTTCATCTTCGTGATGTCGCCCGGCGCCGACCAGCCCGCGTCCACCAGCATGTATGGGAAGCCGGACTGCGCGGCGAAATCCACGTAGTATTTCATCGTCTCGGTTGTATAGGCGGGCTTCCCATCGCGGCCGATGCTGCCGCTCCACCAGTCCCATGAAGCCTTGCCGGCATGAATCCAGGAAGTATCCGCGATGGCCGATTCCGGATTCAGGCTGGTAATCACGTTGGATTCGATCAGACGGCCGGGCTCGTCACCCACCAGCAGCACCCGCCACGCCGAGTGATGTGGGAGCGCGCCCTGCACGCAAATATCGGGATCGCGCATGCTGGGCGCGAGCTTCGATTCCAGAAGATAGCTGTTCCAGCCGTCGCCGGTGTTCATGACATACATGGAGCTGTAGTCGCGCAGGTCGGCCTCGGTGATGGCCATCCAGGCCACTCCCGGCACTTCCAGCAGCAGCGGCAGTCCGATCAGGATGCGGCTGTTCACGCCACCGCCCTGATTGGCCAGCGCGCTCACCGGCAGCCGCAGGAACTCGCTCTCATACATGGTTCGATAGTTGGGCAGAATCAGCGCGTGCGCCGTCGCATCTTTGGCGAGCCGGAACTCGGTATCCTCCGCCGTCAGGCGCAGCTCGCGCATCGCGGTCTGATCGGGAATGACGTAACGGAAGGCGACCGCATCGTCATATGCGCGCGCCTCGAGCTCGAGCTTGCGCCACCACGCGCCGTGCTCCTCGAGTTGCAGGCGGACCGCGTTGAAGCGATTGCGAACCGTGCTCGCCTTCCCGGTAAGCAGATGGTACGTTTCATCCGCCGATGATGTACTCGCATTGACGATGGAAAGATCGGGCCCGAGCTCCGGCTGTCCCTGCAGCTCGAGCGCGAGTGCGGAATCAACGATGAGCGGCTTGCCCCGGAACGAGACGTCGTACACCAGCCGCTTTGGCGTCTTCTCGAACCGGATCGCGAGATTTCCATCCGGCGACTTCAGCGTGATCGGCTGGGCGGTGACGGACGCGAGGCACGCCGCGAACAGAAGTATGTAATGGCGCATTCGCCTCTCAGTATGTCGCGCGCCCGCCGGAGAGGTCGAACGTGAAGCCGGTGGTAAAACTGCACTCGCGCGAAACGATCCACGCCGCCATGGCCGCCACCTCTTCAAGTGAGCCGCAGCGCTGCATCGGGATCTTCGCGGTCATGTACGACACGGTTTCCGGGGCGAGGTCGCGCACCAGATCGGTCATGATAACCGCGGGCGCCAGTCCGTTGACCGTTACGCCGGAGGTCGCATACTCCTTCCCCACGCCCTTCACCAGACCGATCACACCCGCCTTCGTCGCCGAATAGCCGCACATCCCGGGGTTCCCTTCCTTGCCGGCAATAGAGGCAATCAGCAGGATACGGCCATAGTTGCGCTCCAGCATGGGCGCGATGGCGTATTTCGTCATCAGGAACGATCCGCGCAGGTTGATGGCGCAGGTGCGATCGAAGTCGGCTGAAGAGTAATTAACAATCGGTGTGTTCGTGGGACCGGCGACTCCCGCGGAATTGATCATGACGTCCGGCGGCCCGACCTCGCGCTGCACGGCGGCAATCGCTTCCCGCACCGAGCCCTCGTCGGCCACGTCCACCTGCTTCGCCTCCGCTCCCAGTTCCGCCGCCGCGGCTTCGGCGCGCTCCCCGTTGGCATCGAAAATCATCACGCGCGCTCCTTCGTTGCCAAGCCGTCGTGCGATCGCGTAACCGAGCCCGGTCGCGCCGCCCGTCACGATCGCGACCTGATCTTTGAACCGCTCCATCTCAGCAGACACGATATTTCGCCACCGCCTCCTCATTCAGTTCGACGCCGAGCCCGGGCTCCTGCGGGATGTCGAGCCAGCCGTCCTTCGCCATGAATCGCTGCTTCGTCAGGACGTCGCGGAGAGCCGTCCCCTCCTGCGCCACAAACTCACAGATCAGCGCGTTCGGAATCGCGTTCAGCCAGTGCAGCGCGGCCGCGACATTGATGTATGTGGTGAAGCCATGATTCGCCACTGGTTTCGAGCGATCCTGCGCCAGGCTGGCGATCTTCATGCCTTCCGTAAATCCGCCGCAGCGCGTGAGGTCCACCTGCACCACATCGATGTTGCCGCGGTCCATGAGCTCGAGAAAGGAGAGGCGGTTGCTCTCCTCCTCGCCGGCGGCGATGCGCACGTGCGCCGCCTGGCTGAGCCGACGGTATCCCTCATAATCGTCGGGGCGCAGCGGCTCTTCCAGCCAGAAGATGTCGAAATCACTGAACGCGCGGGCGCGCTGCAGAGCGGTCTTGAAATCCCACACCAGGCCGGCGTCGATCAGCAGGTCGGCATGGTCCCCGAGTCCTGCGCGCGCCTCCCGCACCAGCGCGATGTCGGTGGCTTCATTCTGCCCCATCGGGTCCCAGCCGAACTTCACCGCCGTGAAGCCCATGTCGCGAAAGCGCCGCGCGCGGTCGGCGGTCTCGGCCGGCGTCGGACCGAAAAGAGAACTCGCATAGCACCGGATTCTCTCGCGGAAGCCGCCGCCCAGCAGCTTCCATACGGGCAGGCCCAGCGCTTTGCCTTTGATGTCCCACAAGGCCATGTCGATACCGCTCATGGCGTGGATGCCGATGCCGCGGCGGCCTGAGTAGATGTTGGCCTGGTACATGCGATGCCACAGCTTCTCGGTTTCAAACGGGTCTTCGCCGATCACGAGATGAGCCAGCCCGGAGGTGGTCGTGTGCGAGAACGGACCGTCGATGGCGCCTTTGGCCGCCAGGGGACTTGAATCCACCTCGCCAAGCCCGGTAATGCCCGCATCCGTTTCGACGCGTACCACGAGCGCATCCTGACCGCTGTCGCACTGGAATTTCACATCCGGCAGGCGCACGTATATGGATTCAACGCGGGTGATCTTCATTTGCCGACCGGCATCCTCACGTATCATAACGGGCAACATGGCTGAACAGAAAGCTCTCCTGGTCACAGGCGGCGCGCACGGCATCGGGGCGGGCATCGCGCAACGGTTCGCCGACGCCGGCTACGCCGTGGCGATATTCGATATCGACGGTGATGGCGCGACGCGGATGGCGGAGACCCTGCGCTCTCGCGTTCCGGCTATCGCCATCGAGGGCGACGTGTCCAGCGAAGACGCGGCGCGAGGCGCGGTCGAGCAGACCTGCGCCGAACTGGGTCGGCTCGATGTGCTGGTGAACAATGCGGGCATCGAGATCGAAGGCGATGTGGCGCGGATGACCATCGCCGACTGGGACCGGCAGATCGGCGTCAACCTGCGCGGCGCGTTCCTGATGTCGCGCTATGCGGTTCCGAAGATGCGCGCCCGCGGTGGCGCTATCGTAAATATCTCCTCCGTGCACGCATTTACCTCCTACGCCGGTTATCCGGCTTACGACGCCAGCAAAGCCGGCCTGCTCGGATTCACGCGCTGCATGGCCCTCGATCACGGCCCCGAGGGGATTCGTGTAAACGCGGTCTGTCCCGGCTACATCGACACCCCGATCATGGACCGCTGGCTGGAGACCGTCCCGGATCGCGAGGAGGCTCTGCGGCAGGTGCTGAAGGCGCAGCCTCTGGGTCGTATCGGCACGCCGCGCGATGTCGCCGAAGCGGTGCTGTTTCTGGCTTCCGACGCGGCTTCCTACATCTCCGGGGCGGCGCTGGTGGTGGATGGCGCCATGATCGCGGCCGGTCATTAGCGAACCGTCCCGCCGATATATCGTGCTACGATATTTCTGTGGACGATCTCACGACCGCGGAATACCGCGCGCTCGCCGATTTCCGCTTCCTGATCCGCCAGTTCCTCCACTTCAGCGAACAGGAAACGCGGGCGCGCGGCATTGAAGCTCAGCAGCACCAGGCGCTCCTCGCGCTCCATTCTTTGCCCGATGAAATCCGGCCCACAGTCGGCGAGCTGGCCGCCCGGCTGATGATCCGGCACCACAGCGCCGTGGAACTGGTGAACCGTCTGGCGCAGCGCGGCGCGGTGGAACGAATTCACGGCGAGGAGGATCAGAGGGAGGTTCTGATTCGTCTAACCAGCAAGGGTCGGCGTTTACTGCGCGATCTGGCCCTCGTACATCGCGCGGAAATCGAACGCGCCGCGCCGGAACTGGTCCGCGCGCTGCGTAAGGTCGCGGCGCGAGCCCGCGCCCGAAGGAGCGCTGCATGAAACATCGCGCCGCCGAACTGGGCGACTTCACCGTCTCGCCGCGCGTCATCTTTTTGTCGGGGCTGGCCGTTATCATTGGCCTGATCGCCGCGGTCGTCGCCCTGGGCCTGTTACGCCTCATCGGGCTGTTCACCAACCTGTTTTTCTATGGCCGCTGGAACGCCGCGCTGACCTCGCCCGCGGGCAATCATCTCGGTCTCTGGGTCATTCTGATTCCGGTTATCGGCGGCGTTATCGTCGGCTTCATGGCCCGCTACGGCTCCGACCGCATCCGGGGCCATGGCATTCCGGAAGCAATCGAATCCATCCTTATTAATGGCAGCCGCGTGGAACCGAAGCTGGCCATTTTGAAGCCGCTGTCGGCTGCTATTGCAATTGGCTCCGGCGGACCCTTCGGCGCCGAGGGACCGATCATCGTTACCGGCGGGGCGTTTGGGTCCACGCTCGCGCAACTATTCCGCCTCAGCAGCGCCGAGCGGAAAACGCTGCTCGTGGCGGGCGCGGCCGCGGGCATGTCGGCCACATTTGCGGCGCCGGTGTCGGCAGTGCTCCTCGCAGTCGAACTGCTGCTGTTCGAATGGAAGCCGCGCAGCCTGATTCCCGTGGCCCTGGCCAGCGCCACCGCCGCGGCGACACGGCGCTACATCCTCGGCCTCGGCCCTCTGTTCCCGGTGCACCAGCATCCGCTGTTTATCGGCCCGGCGGGCATGCTCGGCTGTGCGCTTTGCGGACTCATGGCCGGCATTCTGGCCCTGCTGGTTACGGCCGCTGTGTACGGAGTCGAGGACGGCTTCCGAAAACTGCCCGTGCACTGGATGTGGTGGCCCGCCATCGGCGGCCTGGTCGTCGGCATCGGCGGCTACATCTTCCCCCAGGCGCTCGGCGTCGGTTATGACACCATCGGCTCCCTGCTCGCCGGCAATGTGCCCCGCAACATCATCATCGGCATCCTCGTAGTGAAGTCGATTATCTGGTCGGTCTCCCTCGGCTCCGGCACCTCCGGCGGCATTCTCGCGCCGATTCTTATGATCGGCGGCGCTCTCGGCGGCGTCGAAGCGATGTTCCTGCCCGCCGAGGGCGCGGGGTTCTGGGCTCTGGTCAGTATGGCCGCCACCCTGGGCGGCTGCACCGGAGCTCCCTTCACCGCCATCATCTTCGCTCTGGAGCTCACCCATGACGTGAACATGATGTTGCCGCTGATGATCGGGACGATGATTGCCTATCTGCTCACCGTGCTGGTGCTGAAGCGATCCATCCTGACGGAGAAGATCGCTCGCCGAGGCTTCCATCTTAGCCGCGAGTACTCCGTGGATCCGCTGGAGGTGATCTTCGCGCGCGACGTCATGCGCACCAATGTCGTTGCCTTCCCCGAAGCGAGCACCATCGGCGATCTGCGCAGGCTGCTCAACGGGGACGCTCCGCGAGGCCAGTATCTCTACCCCGTGCTGGACGGCGATCGGCGGGTGCTCGGCGTCGTGACGCGCAAAGAGGCCCTGAGCGCCAGTGAGGAATCCGCGATGCAGCCGTTGCTTTCCATCAGCAGACGCGAGCCGATCGCCGCATGGACGGACGAACCGCTCCGGGCGGTTGTGTATCGCATGGTGGAATCGGGCTTCACACGCATGCCCGTGCTCGATCGTCAGACCGGCAGACTGGCCGGCATGATCTCGCTCCAGGACATGCTGGGAGCGCGCACGCGGTCGCTCAGCGAGGAGGCCAAACGCGAACGCGTGCTGCGGCTGCGGTTCCCGTTCGGCCGAACCGAATCGGAAGTGGTGACAGACACCGTGCGCTGAGAATAAGCTCTGATTACCTGACCGAATCAGAAGTAGGACTGCGCCAGCTCAGGCCGCGTCTCCACAGCTTCCTGCCAGCACACCACTGCCTCTTCGTGCTGGCCCAGCGATTCCAGGGCGTGGCCGAGATTCAGCAGCGCCTCGGCGAACCCGGGCCTGTCTTCGACCGCCTCACGGAAGGCCTTCGCCGCGCGTTCATGATCGCCGGCGCGCTGCAGCAGAATGCCGGCGTTATACAGGATCTCGGGCGCTTTCTCGCCAAGCTCTCGCAGCCGTGCGCTGAGCTCCAGGCTCTGTTCGACGTCCCCGTCCTCCAGCGCGACGATGGCCTGCGCCAGCACGGCGCCGCTGAGTTTCGGTTTCAGCTCGGCGGCCGCGGCCACCTCCGCACGCGCTCGCTCGCGGTCTCCCGCGCGCCACAGGGCCACGGCCAGGTTGAGATGCGCTTCCGCCCAGTCGGCGCGCTTGCGAATGCAGTTCTCGAACGAATCGCGAGCGCCCGCGTCATTCCCCAGTTGGAGCCGCAGGCAGCCGAGGCGGAAACTGGCGTCTTCCCAGTCCGGCTTGAGTTCGACGAGGCGCGCCAGAGTCGCCTCTGCTTCCGAACTCTCGCCGTTGCGCTCGGCCAGAATCGCGAGATTCCACATCACCGAACTTGCGCCTGGGTTCAGCTGCAGCGCGCGCTCGTACGCCTGCCGCGCGCCCGCCACATCGCCGCGCTCCTGCAGCACCAGCCCGAGATTCGCATGCGCCTGCTCCGATTGCGGCCGCAGACGAATCGCTTCCGTGTAGGCCTCCACCGCCTTGTCCGGGCGCGCCGTCTTCTGGTAGACGAAGCCAAGGTTGTACCACGCCTCCCACGCATCGGGCGCGACCTTCACCAGGTTCGAGCAGTATTGCCCCGCCAGCTTGTAATCGCCGCGGGCCAGCGCCAGCGTGGCCAGCCCTTCCAGCGCCGGCCTGGATTGCGGCCGAACGCGCAGCAGCTTCTCGCAATAATCGCGCACCCGCACATCGTCGCGGCGCGCCACGGCGAGGGAGATCAGATTGACGAGCAGGTCGATGTTGTTGGCGTGCTGCGGCAGAATGGCGCGGTAGATCTCCAGCGCCTCCTCGTGCCGTTCCTGCATCTGCAGCGCAACTGCCTTGCCGAACAGAGCCCGATCTTCGCCCGGATTCGGACCCAGGCAGGCCTCGAACGCTTCCATCGCCTCAGTCGGGTAGTTTCGCCGGAGCAGGCACACGCCCAGCGCCAGCAGAGTCTCCGGACGTTCCGGGCACATCCCGGCCGCTTTCCCGTAATCGGTCGTCGCTTCCTCGAGCGCCCCCAGCTTCTCCAGACACAACCCGCGATTGAAGTACGCTGCCCAGTGCGGCGGCTGGCGACGGTCGATGACCTCCGAATAGCTCCGCTTGGCATCGCCGTAGCGCCCCAGTTCGAACTCCAGTTGCCCCCGCGCCCACCACGCCTCGGCCGATTCCGGGAAACGCGCCAGCGCTGCCATCGCCTGCTCCAGCGCCTCTTCCGCGCGGCCCTCGATGCTCAGCGTTACCGCCTTCGCCAACTCCGGGATGTCCACCTCCCGGCGAATGCTCTCTGGTTTCGCGACGTCGCTGCGCAGGAGTCCCTGCACCAGCTCTTCGTCAACTACCCACAACCACGAATCGTTCGTTTCCGGTTTCACGACTTATCTCCGCTGGCCGATTCTTCCCAGCAGCTTGGAAAAAACGGACTGCTGTCTCTTCTCGTAATCCTGCAAAAACTCGAGCGCCCCATCGATAGGAAATTCCTGCAATCGCGGCGGCATCTCAGCGTCAATCTCCGCAACCGCGGCCCCGGGCTGCGCCGGGCGATCTGTTACGGCGACTGCTCCCGGAGAAATGCCGACTGGCTTTTCCATCACCGCCGGCCCCGAAGCCGGCGCCGGAACCCGCCCCAACACGTACTTGGGCCGCATCGGCAGCATCCCGAATTCCGGAGCTGAAGGAAGCAGCGCCGCGATCCCCACCGCCTGGAACGTCTGCATGAGCCGCTGCCGGGTGCTCGCCGGAGCGGCCTTCAAATCAACCGGCAGCCAGGCGCACATCCGCCGCCCTGCCACGTCGACCGCGGCCTCGGGCTCGAGTTCCGGCTCGCAAGTGACGTCAATGGCGGGAGCTTCTTCTGTCGACGTGCCCTCGGGGTCCACATTCGCGCCGGGCTCCGCGGCCTCTTCGGTTCGCTGCACAGCCGCGATGAACTGGTGCGGCAGCATTTGATCTTCCGGGGGCGCCTCCTGTACTGGCGCCGCTTCCGCCGCCTCCTGCGCGGGAGCTCCGGCAAATTCGAATCGAATCTGCTCGATCCCCAGTTTCATGCCCGCCACGCGTCCCGGGCTCACCGTGTCGACGAAATCAAAACACGGCCTGCTCGCGGCCGGCTCGTCGAACTGCGCAAGCTCGGCGTCGAACAGTTGCACGCTGGGCGCGACAGTCAACGGCGCCGCAATGCCCAAATGCCGAGGCTCGGTGGCCACGGCAGGCACAGGTGGGACCACCGTCCGGTCGGCGATTATGCGCGCCAGGACAGGCCGGCGCGGACTCGGACGTTCGCCTCGGGGCTCTCGCTCTGCGAGGAGAGCCTTGCCTGCGAGTTTCATCATCCCCGTCGGCAGAGATGCGATTTCGGATGTCGGAACAGTCAGACAGCCCGCGCCGGCGTCGAATTCCACGGCTGTTGAATGCACGCGCGCAGCGCCTGGCCGGACAGCTGGAGGACGCATCGGCACGCGTTCGCCGCGACACCGGATCCGCCGCTCTTCGGCGATGGCCGGCGTTGGCGCGATCGTCAACTCTGCGACAGATATCGTGGGACTGAGGTCTGCGTGCGTCGTGACCGCGCCCGCGATGCCTCTGAGGCGATCGGGTATAAAGCCGGCCCGCCGTTTCGAATCCATGCCCGATCCCTGCTCGATAACAGGTGCGGCGCCGTGCGCGGAACGTTCGTCCCGGTAGACAGGAGGGGGCACGTCGTGCAGGTCCAGCAGGCTTCCGGCGCGCCGCTGCAGTTTCTGGCGCGGAGGCGGCAGATTCCCCGCGGGAGCTTCCTCGCCGGGGGTTTGCGTCTGCAGCAGACGGCTGAGCGCCAGGCGGTTGTACTCGTCCTGATAGCTCTGGCGATGAGCATCGGAACAAAAGTCGCCACCGCCGGTCAGCTTACGGAACAGCGCGAGTTGCCTGCCGCAATACAGACATCGCATACTTGCCTAATCGGCGCGAACCGTGCTTTCAACCAGACCTGGAACGCTGCTTTCTGCTGAGTTGAAGTACTTAAGGACGCCCTCCAGGAACCGCGGCGCCCAGGCGTCCAGGGTATTGGCCCTAAGCGCCGCGCCGGTATCCCCCGTAAAGTCATGAACCGCCGAGGGGGAGCGGTGGGCGACAAACCGGCGGCCGAATGATGGCGGGCTTCAGAAACTCTAAAGTTATAGCCCTGGATACCGATCTGACAGAGTGTACGCGCGTGCGCCGCGCTCCTGGTCCGAAAGGCGCAGAGAGGAAACATGGCCAAACACGAAATTCTGAAGCAGCAGCTCGAGAACCTGAAGAATGCGCTGCCCGACATCAAAGGCGTCCTGCTCGCTTCCGTCGAGGGACTGCCGGTGGCTCATTCGCTGACCAACGGCGCCGATCCGAACCGCCTGGCCGCGATGGCCGCTGCCGCCGCCAACCTGGGACGCAGAATCAGCGACAGCCTGGCCAGTGGCCAACTGTCGGAGATCAACGTACGTTCCGACGAAGCCACGCTGTTCGTCTATTCCGCGGGGCAGAAGGCCGTTCTGTGCGTTGTGGGACCGAATCCATCGAATTCCGGCCTCATCCACCTCGAAGCGCGCGCCACCGCCAAGGAAATCGGCGACCTGTTCTGAGCCGCCGGCTCACGAAAACCGAGTCCTGCGCCAAAGCATCGCGCCGCAGATCACCAGAATCGCCAGAGTAGCGGCCAGCAGCACGGCCATCCACCCGAGGTTCATCTCCAGCGGTTGCCGCTTTGCTCCGATCGCCAGCCAGATGAAGATCGCCAGCGCGCCCGCGGCGATCAGACCTTCCCACCAGCCGCGCGCCGGCCGCTCCCGGCTGAGCGGATCGTCTCCACGCAGCGACGCCGCCACGCGCTCGCGCTCGAGTCCATAGCGGTCGACCTCCCGATCCATCGCATCCGTCCAGGAATCCTGCTCCAGTTCCGGCGCTTCGGCGGTGCTGATCGCCGCCGCACCCACGATCATGATCAGCGATCCGGCAATCACCAGAACCTGAGCCGTCGTACCGATGCCGCGGAGTTCGCCAAAAACCAGCGCTCCCCAGGCGAGTCCCCATAACTGATTTGTGTTGGACAGCGGAATGCCCCGGCCGATGCCCACGTACTTCGCCGCGTATTGCTGGAACAAGTCCCCGATAACCCAGAAAAAGCCGCCCAGAAAAAGCCAGAACAGCGCCGGCCGCGCGCGGCCCAGCTCCGCGGTGACCCCCTGCCATCCGCCGTCGAACACGAGCGCCAGCCCGAACACCGTTCCCAGTTCACCGAAGGTGAACACGGTCACGAACGAGAGCGGGTTCATGCCGCTGAGGTAGGCCTTGCGGTAAGGGATGTACATCGTCCCCCACAGCAGACCGGCCCCAAGCGCAGCGAGGATTCCCAGCGTCGCCGCGCCATGCGCCTTTCCCGAGGCGGCGTGGGATGTGGCATACGCCAGTACGCAGGCCCCGATCACGATTGCGGCGGCCCCACCGGCCACCTTCGCCCATTGAGCAGCGCCCGCTCCGCGCAGTTCCCGGAACAGCAGCCAGCCCCACAGGAGCCCGACCAGGCTGTTCGTGTTCCAAAGCGGAAACGCGATGGAAATGCCAATGTCCTTGATGGCGAATACGGTGAGCGTGTTGGCGACAGCCCACAACATGCCCGCCAGAATGGCCCACACAATGAGGTGCGATTTTTCGCGCAGATCCTGAAAGATATAGCCGGTGCCCTTCAGGAGCATGGGCACCGTCCAGCGCGCCACAAACACCCCCGCCACCATGCCCAGCGACACGAGAAAGGGCGAAAAGCCGATGCTCACCAGCTTCGTCGGCGCTTCCGCGGCCCCGAGCCAGGCGCCCGCGGCCAGCCCGCATGCGACTCCAACCGTATGCAGCGAAGTGGATGACGCGGCGGGAGCCTCTCGAGCGCGGGCCATTAACGCAGGTTCGCCAGCAGCGTCGCGCCGAGCAGCAGCACACTCAGCGGCAGCCAGAAGTGCGAGTCGGTAAGGATAGAGCTAATGCGTGAGCGTTTCAAGTACCTACCATAGTAGACCAACGGCTCCGGCCGGGCGCGCGTCAGGACTGTTACACTGAAGTATTCCCGTGAGCGTTCCCCGAATCCTGATTATCGAGGACAATCCAGCGGATATCCGCCTTCTTCGGCAGGCTCTCGATGAGCAGCACCAGTCCTACGTTCTCCAGGTGCTGACCGATGGCGAGGCGGCCATTGCCTTCCTGAGAGATCACTGCGCCGCGGCGCACGATCCGTGCCTAATCGTACTCGATCTCCACCTTCCCCGATACGATGGCCTCTCCGTGCTGCGCGCGATCCGCTCCATGCCCTCGCTCGCGGGTGTCCGCGTCGCCGTCCTCACCACGATCGCCTCACCCGCGGAGGAAGCCGAAGTGCGCAGGCTCGGCGTCTCCTGGTATGCGAAGAAGCCTGCCGATCTGGATGCCTTCCTCGACCTCGGACGCACGCTGATCCAGCTCTGCCATGACGCCGCGACCGCCGTCGCAGCCCTCCCAACTTAAGCGCCCGTGGCCGCGGTCTGGACCATCGGACATTCGACGCGCACATTCGAAGTGTTCGTCGCGGTCCTGAAGGCCCACAGCATCCAGGTGCTGGCGGATATCCGCACCGTGCCGCGCTCCCGCCGAAACCCGCAATTCAATCAGGAAGAGCTGAGTTCCACGCTGCCGCGCGCGGATGTCCGCTACCTGCACATGCCCGCGCTCGGAGGCCTGCGGCGCCCCCGGAAGGACTCCATCAACTCCGCCTGGAAGAACGACTCGTTCCGCGGATACGCCGATTACATGCAGACCGCCGAATTCGCTCAGGCCATCGATGAACTAATCCGCGTCGCCGCCACAGCGCGCACCGCGATCATGTGCGCCGAGGCTGTCGAGTGGCGCTGCCATCGATCGCTGGTTGCAGACGCGCTGACCGCCCGCGGCGTCGAGGTCCGGCACATTCATGACGAGAAGCCGGCCCGCACTCATCGCGTCACGCCATTTGCGCGAATCGACGAAACAAAAGTGACCTATCCGGGGTTGTTGTAGGAGGAGGGAGTTCGGGAGGGGCTCAGGTCGCGCCGACTTTTCGGGCGGCCATCTTTTTCTCGAGCGCGGCCATCAGCCGGTCATGCACGTTCTGTGGGATGACCTTCTGCTCCATGCCCTTGAAGACTTGAATGGTCTTCTTGGTGGTGTCACAGATGACCCAGCAGTTAGGGCAGTTGTTGACGTGCTCCTCGAGATGCGCCTTCAGCTCCTTGTCTACTTTTTCGTCCAGATAATCGTTCAGTTCCTGGAGGAAAGCCTTACAAGTAAGCAAAAACGTCGTCTCCCTTCCGTCTGAAGAAGCGGGTGAGCTTCTCGCGAAGCTGCAGCCGCGCGCGGAGGAGCCGGCTCTTCACGGCGGGGATCGAAATCCCCAGAGCCTCTGCTGTTTCCTCCGTGCTCAATTCTTCGATGTCGCGCAAAACGAAAACGGTGCGAAAAGCTGGCCGCAGACTCTCCACGGCTTCATTCAGGATATGCCCAAGTTCTTCGCGGGAGAACTTCTGCTCCGGATTTTCTTCCCAGACGGCGATCTCCCGGACGACGGTGTCTTCGCCCGTGTCCACCGGCTCGTCCAGCGGAACGGACTTGTCGTTCTTTCGCTTGCGAAGCTTCATGAGAGCTTCGTTTACCGCGATTCGTACAATCCAGGTGTAAAATTTCGACTGTCCCTGAAAATCCGGGAGGTGTTCGAAGGCTTTCAGGAAGGTCTCCTGAAGCACGTCCTCGGCGTCTTCGTCGCTCTGCGTGATGTGCCGCGCGAGCCGGAAAATCTTTCGTTCGTAACGGCTTACGAGCTCGTTGAAGGCCTGCGCGTCGCCCTCCCGGGCGCGTGCCACCAGCGCGGACTCGTCGAAGACTCCCGTCCCCGCTTCGGTCGTTACCGGCATCCCACCATGCTAGCGCATCATCGCCGACCAGAACGGTCCCGGGAAGGACGTTTTACCTTTTCTTCACACCGGCAATTCGAGCAGGTCCGGCCGCAACCCACGCAAATCCGGAAGGAGCACGTCCGGATTATGCTCGGCGAGCGCCGCGGAATCCAGAACTCCGGTCGCAACAGCGATGGCGCGGATGCGGTTTGCGCGCGCGGCGCGGATATCGTTCACGTGATCGCCGACCAGCGATACGGCCGCCCCACGACCGATCCATCCTTCCCGGCGCGCCTCGCGGATCGCATGACGGGCCAGCCCGGCGCGGTTCACCGCCATCTCGCCGAATGCTCCGAACCGGAAATACTCCCGCAGCCCTGCACGGTCCAGCTTGCGCCACCCAATCCGCGTCAGATTGCCAGTGACCAGGCCCAGAACAAAGCCGTCCCGCTGCAGTCGGCGAAGCACCGCGCGTACTCCCGGGCAGACCCGTCGGTTCAGGACCGGGCAAATGCGCAGGTACACTCGCTGCGCCGTCTCGATCACCCGCGGCATCGCCGCTCGTATCGCTGCGGCGGACATGCCCGCGCCCTGCATCATGGCCGTAAGAATGTCCGGGTCGAGCATTCCCGCCACCGCTACTCCATCCATGCTGGCGGTGATCCCGGTGACCCGCCGAACGGCCTCGATCAGCGCATCACGATGGTGCGGCCCGGCGCGGCGCACCAGCGTGCCGTCGATGTCGAACAATACCAGTGCATTGCGGGCCCCCATGCCGATACTATAGCGGCATGGAGACTGTGTTCCCCAATGGCAGGCGGCTCCGGCTCGTCTCCGGCGATATCACCACCATCCGCGTGGACGCCATCGTCAACGCCGCCAACTCGCGGCTCGTCGGCGGAGGAGGCGTGGACGGCGCCATCCATCGCGCTGGCGGCCCGTCGATTATGTTCGAACTGGATCGCATTCGCGCCAATAACGGCGGCTGCCCCACCGGCAGCGCGGTGGTCACCGGCGCCGGCGCTCTCCCCGCCGCGCACGTGATTCACGCCGTCGGGCCGGTGTACCGCGACGGCGATCACGGAGAACCGCAGGCCCTTCGCTCCTGCTACGAGACCGCGCTGCGCCTCGCCGAAGAACGCAACGTCAGCACCATCAGTTTTCCGGCCATCAGCACCGGCGCGTACGGCTACCCCATGCGTGAGGCGGCGCGCATCGCCCTCACCGCGGTA
>Ga0070739_10003398_pt1 | contig 19861 bp, 19 predicted proteins | sample Coa_R1_7_FD_66445 | JGI IMG/M metagenome (GOLD analysis project Ga0070739, IMG submission 66445) | Surface soil microbial communities from Centralia Pennsylvania, which are recovering from an underground coalmine fire - Coalmine... | ecosystem: Environmental > Terrestrial > Soil > Unclassified ... | reverse complement strand
GTCAACGACGATCGCCATGTGGAAGTGCTCCTGTTGCATCTCGCGCAGGAGCTCGGCGACGCGCTTCTGCTCGGGAACGAACACGGCTGGCCGCGCGGCGTCGCGGACGCGTTGCCCGCCCTTCCCGGCCCGCTCGAGCGTGACGAGGTCGCGTAGATAGACGAGCCCGACGATGTTGTCCGTGCTGTCCTCGTATGCGGGCAGGCGCGAGAAGCCGTGCTCGATCGCCTGCTGCATCGCCGCGACGACCGTGCAGTCGGCCTCCACGCCGATCATGTCGGGGCGTGGAGTCATGACCTCGCGCACGAGCGTGTCGCCGAACTCGAAGATCGAGTGGATGAGCCGCCGCTCCTGGCTCTCGATCGACTGCTCCTCGGCCGCGACGTCGGCCATCGTGCGGATCTCCTCCTCCGTGACGAACGGCCCTTCGCGCAGGCCGCGGCCCGGGAGCACGACGTTGGCGAGCCCGATGAGGCCGCGAGACACGAGCCGCAACGGCGGGAACGTCGTGAGGAAGTGCAGCAGCGGCGTGACGCGCAACGCGGCGCGCTCGGTGTGCTGGATCGCGTATGTCTTCGGTGCGACCTCGCCGATGACGAAGAACAGCACCACCTCGACGACGGTGCCGACCGCGACGCCGATCGCGCCCAGCAGCCCCTCGACGAGCACACCGATGAGCGTCGCGGACGCGAGCTGGCACGCGAGCACGACGAGCAGGACCGCGTTGAGCGTCCTCACGGGCGACTCGAGCAGCGCGGCGAGCCGCCCCGCGTTCTTCACGCCCTCCTCCTCGAGCGCGAGCGCGCGGATCCGGCTCATGCGTGTGAACGCGGTCTCCGAGAGCGCGAGCGCGATCGACGCGAGGAAGAGGACGACGATCGCGACGAGCATGAGCCACTGGCCGCCGCTCATCGCGCGCCCGATGCTCTCGGTGGAGGTCGCCGCACGCGTCAGCCCCTCTGCTCGAGCCTGCGGAACCGCTCGAGGAGCTCGCGCTCGCGTCGTTGCATCGCCTCGGACTCCTGCTCCTCGGCGTGGTCGTAGCTCAACAAGTGCAGCACGCCGTGCACGACGAGCAGCGCCAGCTCGTCATCGAGCGAACGCCGGCGGGTCTCGGCCTCGCGGCGGGCGTATGTCGGGCAGACGACGACGTCGCCGATCATCGCGGGTGGCTCACCGGGCTCGCTCGGCGACCCCGGGCCCCGGCCGCCCTGGTCGGGCTGGCGACCGGGCGGCACGACGTCGTCGTCCATCGGGAACGCGAGGACGTCGGTCGGGCCCGTGCCCCCGAGGAACCGCTCGTTGAGGTCGGCCATGGCGCGCTCGTCCACGAAGATGAGCGACAGCTCCGCGCCGCCCGGTACCTGCTCCTCGTCGAGGACCATGCGCGCGAGCCGTACCCACCGCATGACGTCGACGGGCACGTCCTGCTGCTCGTCCGCCGCGAAGACGTCGACGCTCATGTATCCGCTCTTGGCGCCTTTGGCGCCGGGTAACGCCCGTGGTCACGCTCGCTGCTCGCGCGGGATACCCGGCTCGCCCACGCTCGCCGCTCCCGTGGCCACGCTTCCGCTCGCCCTTCGGCTCGCTCGCTCATGTCCTCGACGGCCCGCGATCCGTGCGCGCGTAGGCGTCGACGATGTCCTGCACGATCCGGTGGCGAACGACGTCACGCGAGCCGAGATGCACGAACACGAGGCCGGGGATGCCGTCCAGCACCTGCTCGAGCTCGCGCAGTCCGCTGCGATCCGGACCGTCGGGCAGGTCGATCTGGGTCACGTCGCCGGTGACGACGACCTTCGACCCGAAGCCGAGTCGGGTCAGGAACATCTTCATCTGCTCGGGCGTCGTGTTCTGCGCCTCGTCGAGGATGATGAACGAGTCGTTGAGCGTGCGGCCGCGCATGTACGCGAGCGGCGCGACCTCGATCACGCCGCGCTCCATCAGGCGCGCGACGGCCTCGGGATCGAGCATGTCGTAGAGCGCGTCGTAGAGCGGCCGGAGGTACGGATCGACCTTCGCCAGCACGTCGCCGGGAAGGAAGCCGAGCCGCTCACCCGCTTCGACCGCGGGGCGCGTGAGGATGATCCGGTTCACCTGCTTGCCCTGCAGCGCCTGCACGGCAAGCGCGACCGCGAGATAGCTCTTGCCGGTGCCCGCGGGGCCGATCGCGAACGTCACGGTGTTGTCGCGCACCGCGTCGACGAAGCGCTTCTGGCCCGCCGTCTTCGGCCGGATCGACTTCCGGCCGCGCAGCACCTCGGTCGCCATCACCTCGGTCGGCCGCTGGTCGGCCTTCAGCATCTCGATGCTGCGGCCGACCCCGTCGCGGTCCAGGTGGTGGCCCTGCTCGAGGAGCATGACCATCTCCTCGAACAGCTGCGCGACGCGTTCCGCCTCGTCCTGATCGCCGGTGACGGTGATCTCGTTCCCGCGGACGTGGATCGACACCGGGAACGCGCGCTCGACCAGGCGGAGCAGCTCGTCCCGCTGGCCGAGGAGACCGACCATGAGATGGTTCCCCGGGACGAGCACCTTGACCTGGGTTGCGGACACGTCGGGACCAGCGTAGCGGTCGCCACGAGCGGACCGAAGGCCCGTCGCACGCACGCTCGTCAGCCGGGCGGCCAGGCCATCCGCCGGCCGCCGAGCACGTGGAGATGGAGGTGCGGGACGCTCATGCCGGCGTCGGGCCCGACGTTCGCGACGACGCGGTAGCCGCCCGCGGCGATCCCCGCCTGCTCCGCGACCTGCTGCGCGGCGCGCACGAGCTCGCCGAGGATCGGGTCGTCGGCCGCGAGCGAGTGGAGGTCCTCGACGTGCCGGCGCGGAACGACGAGGACGTGGACAGGCGCCTGCGGGTTGACGTCGCGGAACGCGACGACGTCGTCGGTCTCGAGCACGCGCTCGGACGGGATGTCACCCGCGGCGATCGAGCAGAAGAGGCAGTCGGGCATCAGCCGTGGCGCGGCACTCGGCCGCCGGCGCGCGCGCTCAGGCCCGCGCGCGCAGGCCGAGCTGCTCGAGCCGGGTGCCGAGCTCCTCGGGGCGCCGGCCGAGCACGGCGGCGAGCACGCGGATGTCGTCGCTGCGGATCGTCAGCAGCCGGCCGTTGAAGTCCTGGCGTTGGAGCTGGATCGTCGCGGCGTAGCGCGACAGGACAGCGGCGTCGGGGTCGTCGAGCGCGTGCAGCGCGACGAGGTCGATCGTGAACCCGTTGTCGATCGAGGTGGAGCCACCGTCCGTGAGGTTGATCTCCATCTCGAGCTCGCGCGGCAGGAGCTGGTCGCCGGGGACCTCGTAGATCTCGGCCAGACGGAGGAGCCTCGGCACCGAGATCGCGCGCTCACCGCGTTCGTACGCGCCGAGCACCGAGGCCTTGAACTCCTGTTGGGAGCGCGCCTCGACGTCGTGGAGCGACAGGCCCTTCTGTCGTCGGATCGCCCGCAGCCGTTCGCCGACGCGAGTTCCACTCATGTTTCGACCGCCCCCATGGCCCGGACCCGCCCGGAGGCAGGATACCAGCGAGTTCAACGAAATGGGGTGTTCTCGCGCTCGGCGCGCGATCGCGACTGTGATTCGCGCGAGAACATACCCCGATCGCGACGCGAAGTGAACAACCCGCACACGACGGGCGCCGCCGTGGCCGCACGGAGCACATGGGGCCCAACGGCCACACGAGGCGCACGGGCCGTCAGGCGCCGCTCCGCGTCGTCGAACCCGCCCTCGGGGCCGACCACGATCAGCCATCCCGCGGCGGGTGGGTCCGGGAGGTCGGCGAGCGGCACCCCGCCGCGGTCGGCGACGACGAGGCCCGGGTGGCCCGCCACCGCTCCGAGCGAAGCCGCCTGGTCGACCGCGGGGAGCACGGCGCGCCGGCACTGCATCCCGGCCTCGCGGGCGGCGCGGCGGAGTCGTTCGAGGGCGCGAGCGCTCGCCTCGTCGTCGCGGCGCACGACGGAGCGCGCCATCGTGACGGCGACGATCCGGTCGGCGCCGAGCTCGGTGAGCTGCGCGACGACCTGCTCGGGCTTCGCGCCCTTCGTCACGCCGAACGCGACCGCGAGGGGCGGGAGCAGCGGTGGCTCCTCGCGCTCGTCGCCGCACGCGGCCAACGTCACTCGGCCGGGCGACGTCGCGGTGACGTCGTACGGGCGCCACCGACCGGTGCCGTTCGCCGCGGTGACGCGTTCGCCGGTACGGATGCGACGGACGCGTTGCAGGTGGTGCCCGTCGTCGCCCGCGACCGTCAGGCTGTCGGCGAGGTCGTCGACGTAGACGTGCGCCGCCGCGCCGTCGTCAGCCGCGAAGGCGGGCGGTACGCGCGCCACCCGCGCTACTGGAACGCGGACCGGATCCGGGAGAAGAGGCCGTGCTCCGCGTCCGCGACCTCCTCGCCGCGCAGTGCGGCGAACTGGCGCAGCAGCTCGGCCTCCTCGGGCCGCAGGCGCTCGGGGACCTCGACGCGCACCTCGACGAGGAGATCGCCGCGCCGGCTGCCGTGCGTCGTCGGCATCCCCCGACCCTTCAGCCGGAAGACCCGACCCGTCTGCGTGCCGGGCGGGACGGCGAGCTCCTCGTCGCCGTCGAGCGTCTCGATCACGAGCTGCGCGCCGAGCGCGGCCTGCGTCATCGGGACGCGCCGGACGTGGAGGAGGTCGTCGCCTTGACGCTCGAAGCGCGGGTCCGGCTCGACGTGCACGCCGACGTACAGGTCGCCGGGAACGCCACCGCGCGGCGCGGCCGGACCTTGACCGCGCAGCAGCAGGCGCTGACCGTCGTGGATGCCGGCGGGCACCTGCACCTCGATCTCGCGCGCACCGGCGACGCGCCCGTCCCCGCGGCACTGGTGACACGGCGACGGGATGCGCGAACCGGTCCCGCCGCACGTGTGGCACGGCGCGGCGGTGACGACCTGACCGAGCAACGAGCGCCGCACCTGGCGGAGCTCGCCCGTGCCGCCGCACGTGTCGCATCGCTCGGGGTGCGTACCTGGCTCACAGCCCGAACCCTGACAGCGGTCGCACGCGACCGGCATCCGCACCTCGACCGTGCGCGTCGCGCCGAAGGCGGCGTCGCTGAGCGTCAGGTCGACCCACGTCTCGAAGTCCGGAGCGCGTGCCGGACCGGCCGGCCCGCGGCGGGTGCCGAAGACGTCACCGCCGAAGAACGCGTCGAAGAGGTCGTTGAGGCCGAACCCCTCGGGGCCCATGCCTCCCATGCCGCCGGGTCCGGCGCCGACGCCCGCCTCGCCGAACATGTCGTAGCGGCGCCGGCGCTCGGGATCGCGCAACGTCTCGTATGCGACGGCGATCTCCTTGAAGCGCACCTCGGCCTCGGGATCCCCCGGGTTCGCGTCGGGATGGTGCTGGCGCGCGAGGCGACGGTACGCGCGCTTGATCTCGTCGTCGGTCGCGGTGCGGTCGACACCGAGCACGTCGTAGTAGTCGGGCACGGGCTACGCCCCTGTCATCCTGAGAGCAGGCGACCGAGCTGTTCGGAGACGGCCGCGACCGCGGCCAGCGCCTGCTGGTAGTCCATGCGTGTCGGACCGAGCACTCCGACGGTACCCGCGACGTCGCCCTCGATCGTGTACGGCGCGAGGACGAGCGAGCACTCGCGAAGCTCGGCGACGTCGTTCTCGGCACCGATGCGGACGGTGACGCCGTTGTCGAGCACGTTGCGCACGAGCGAGACCACGACGACCTGGTGCTCGAGGAGCTCGAGCAAGCGCGCCGCGCTCTCGTGCGTGGTGAACGCGCGCTGCTCGGCCGCGATGCGGCTCGCGCCGCCGACGTACAGCGGCTCGAACGCCTCGCTCGCGCGCGCGGTGATCGCGTCGCGCATCTTCGTCGCGACGTGGTCGATGCGGGCGTCGCCGGACGGGGTCACGGCGGTCGACGCGCCGAGCTTCTCGCCCTCCATGACCGCACGGACCGACGCCGTGACCAGCGCGACGTCGTCCTCGTCGAGCGAGATGTCGGGGTCGAGCTCGACGATCGCCTTCTCGACGTTGCCGTTCGACAGGACCGCGACGCCGACCAGGACGCTCGGCTGCAAGGCGACGACCTGCACGCTCCGCACGATCGCGGTCTCGGGCTGCGGTCCGACGACGACGGCGGCGTGCTCGGTGATGTCGGAGAGGAAGTGGCTCGTCTCGTCGAGCAGGTCCTCGAGCGCGCGGTGCGCACGCGTGAAGAAGTCCGCGACCGCCCGCCGCTGCCCGACCGGCAGGCCGGGGCGCGTGAAGTGGTCGACGAAGAACCGGTACCCGAGGTCGGTCGGGATCCGGCCCGCCGAGGTGTGCGGCTGGACCAGGTACCCCTCACGCTCCAGGACGGTCATGTCGTTGCGGACCGTGGCGCTCGACACGCCGAGGCCGCGGGACCGCGCGATCGTGCCCGAGCCGACCGGCTGGGCGGTCTCGATGTACTCCTCGACGATCGCCCGGAGGATGGCGGCCTTCCGCTCGTCCATTAGCACTCGATTCTACCGAGTGCCAGCCGTCGCGACACCGGGCGCGGTCGGCGCCCCGGCGGCGAGGAGATCCACCGTGATTGCGCTCGCGAGGAGCCGGCCCCGCGTGGTCAGCCGGACCCGCCTGCCGTCCACGACGACCAGCCCGTCGGACGCGAGCGTGCGAACCATCTCCCGCGCCGAGGAACCGACCGGGAGTGGCGCACCCCGTCGTGTGCGGAGCGCGAGCGCGAACGCCTCGTCGGCACGCGTCGCGGGATCGAGGACCTCCCCGCCGGCCGCGACCGGCTCCCCCCGGGAGACGAGGTCGACGTAGCGGTCGGGCGTGCGGACGTTCCACCACCGGCGGCCAGCCGTGTGCCCGTGCGCGGCGCACCCGATCCCGACGTACTCGCCGCCGTCCCAGTACAGCCGGTTGTGCCGGCACTCCTGGCCGGGACGGGCCCAGTTGGAGATCTCGTACCAGGCGAACCCGGCCGACGCGAGGAGGTCGTCGGCGAGGAGGTACTTGTCGGCCTGGTCGTCGTCGTCCGGCGCGGGGCGCTCCCCTGCCGCGACCATCCGCCCGAGCGGCGTGCCCGGCTCCACGGTGAGCGCGTACGCGCTCACGTGGTCCGGACCGAGCGCGAGCGCGTCGAGAACGGTCGCGCGCCAGTCGTCGAGCGTCTCACCCGGCACCCCGTAGATCAGGTCGACGCTCACGCGCGCGAACCCGGCGTCGCGCGCCGCCGCGATCGCCCGCGCGACGTTGGCGGGGTCGTGCGTCCGGCCGAGCGCGCGCAACACGTGCGATCGCATCGACTGCACACCGAGAGACACGCGATCGACGCCGCCGGCGCGGTAGACCGCGAGCTTGTCGCCGTCGACCGAGTCGGGGTTGCACTCGACGGTGACCTCCGCGCCCGGAGCGCGTGGGATCGCGTCGAGGATCCGCACGAGCCGGTCAGCCGGGAGCAGCGAGGGCGTCCCGCCGCCGAAGAACACCGACGTCGCGTCGGGGAGATCGCCGCGCGCCCGGCGTCGCTCGACGTCCGCGACGCATGCGTCGACGTACGCGTCGACGAGGTGGGCGCGGTCCGTCCACGTCGCGAAGTCGCAGTAGTCGCACCGCGACGCGCAGAACGGGACGTGCACGTAGACGCCGAACGCCATCACCCGATGATCGCGCCGGTGCGGGCACATAGCCTCGCGCTCGATGCAGCCCACGCTCCCGCTGCCTCCCGAGGCGGACCGGTACCGCGCGGACGTCCGCGCGTTCCTGGCCGAGCACGCACCGGACGGCCGCTACCCCGCCGACTTCGTCCGCGCGCTCGCGCGGGCGGGCTTCGTCGCACCGCACTGGCCCCGACCGTGGGGGCTCGACGCCGGTCCGCTGCAGCAGCTCGCGATCGACGACGAGCTGCGGCGCGCACACGCGCCCCGACCGCTGAACCCGATCGGCATCGGATGGGCGGGACCCACGCTGCTCGTCGCCGGCACGCCCGCCCAGCACGCGCACTGGCTCCCGGGCATCCTCGACGGATCCGAGTTCTGGTGCCAGCTCTTCAGCGAGCCCGGCGCGGGGAGCGACCTGGCGTCGCTGACGACACGCGCGAACCGGGACGGCGACGAGTGGGTCGTGCAGGGGCAGAAGATCTGGACGACGGCCGCACAGCACGCGCGCTGGGGGATCCTGCTCGCGCGCACGAATCCGGACGCCGAGGCGCACCAGGGCATCTCGTACTTCGTCCTCGACATGCGCGCGCCCGGGATCGAGGTGCGACCGATCCGGCAGATGGACGGATCGTCCGGGTTCAACGAGGTGTTCCTCGACGACGTCCGCATCCCGGCCGACCATCTCGTCGGCGAGGAGCACGACGGCTGGCGGCTCGCACGCGTCACGCTCGGGAACGAGCGCGTGTCGCTCTCCGGCGAGGGCGCGCTGTGGGGCATGGGACCCACCGCGCACGACCTCGTCGCGATCGTGCGCGAGCACGGTGGCGTGCGCGACCCGGTCGTGCGCCAGCGCGTCGCCGCGGTCTACGCGGAGGCCGAGGTGCTCCGGCTCATCCGCATGCGCACGCTTGCCGCGCGGCTGCGCGGCCTCGAGCCCGGACCGGAGGCGTCGGTGCGCAAGGCGATCGCGGACGAGCACGGTCAGCGCGTCATGGCGCTCGCCGTCGAGCTCGCCGGCGCGCACGGCCTGCTCGCGGACCGAGGCCCGTTCGGGACGGAGACGGCGACATGGGCGAACGGCTACCTGTTCTCGCGGGCGCTGACGATCGGCGGCGGGACCGCTGAGGTGCAGCGCAACATCATCGCCGAGAAGGGCCTCGGGCTCCCGCGCGACTGACGGCGCCCGCCGGGTCAGCGCAGCGCGTTCCGCACGGCGGCGACGATCTCGTCGAAGGAGTGCTCGTAGCGCTCGCGCATCGACGCGATCGTGCCGAACCCGAACGTGTCCTCGACCGTGATCGTCACGTCCACGCGCGAGTCGTCCTCGGGTCGGAGCACGACGGTCGCCTTCGTCGGCAGCCACGCCGGTCGCGTGAAGGACGCGCCGAGCAGGCGCGTCACGAGCTGCGACCCGCGCTTGGCCACGATCCGATCGGTGCCGACCTCCCGCACACGCGCGAGCAGCGAGAGCCCGGCGACCGCGCGCTCGCGCGCGTCGCCGACGCGGTCGTGGACCGTGAAGGTGACCGTCCGCGACCAGTTCGCCATCAGTCCTCGAGCCGCAACGCCGCGACGAAGGCCTCCTGCGGCACCTCGACCCTGCCGATCTGCTTCATCTTGCGCTTGCCCTCCTTCTGACGCTCGAGGAGCTTGCGCTTGCGCGTGATGTCGCCGCCGTAGCACTTCGCGAGCACGTCCTTCCGGCGCGCCTTGACCGTCTCGCGGGCGATGATGCGGCCGCCGATCGCGGCCTGGATCGGGACGTCGAAGAGCTGGCGCGGGATGAGCTCGCGCAGCTTGACCGTCATGCGACGCCCGTACTCGTACGCGCGGTCACGGTGGACGATCGCCGAGAACGCGTCGACGGGCACGTTGTTCAGCAGCACGTCCACCTTCACGAGGTCGGCGCGCCGGTACCCGGCCGGCTCGTAGTCGAGGCTCGCATACCCGCGCGTGCGGGACTTCAGCTGGTCGAAGAAGTCGAGCACGATCTCGGCGAGCGGCATCGCGTAGACGAGCTCGACGCGCTCCTCCGAGAGGTACTCGAGCTTGCCCATCTCACCGCGGCGCTGCTGGCACAGCTCCATGAGCGTGCCGACGTACTCGCTCGGCGTGAGGACCGTGATGGTGACGTACGGCTCCTCGACCCAGTCGATCGCGTTCGAGGGTGGCATCGCGGACGGGTTGTCGACGACCTCGACGCGCCCGTCGGTCGTGTGGACCTCGTACTCGACGTTCGGCGCGGTGGCGACGAGCGCGAGGTCGTACTCGCGCTCCAGCCGCTCGCGCACGATCTCCATGTGCAGCAGGCCGAGGAAGCCGCACCGGAACCCGAACCCGAGCGCGCCCGAGGTCTCGGGCTCGTACGTGAACGAGGAGTCGTTGAGGCGCAGCTTCTCGAGCGCCTCGCGCAGGTCGGCGTACTCGTCGCCCTCGACGGGATAGAGCCCGCAGAACACCATGGGCTTCGGGTCGCGGTACCCGGGCAGCGCCTCGCCGGCGCGCGACGCGTTCGTCACCGTCTCGCCGACGCGCGCCTCGCCGACGTCTTTGATCCCCGCGATGAGGTACCCGACCTCGCCGGGGCCGAGCGTCGCGACGGGTGTCGGCGCCGGGAGGCGGACGCCGATCTCCTCGGCGTCGTGGACCGCGCGCGCCTGAACGAAGCGCAGGCGCGCGCCGGCGTCGAGCGTCCCGTTGAAGACCCGGACCGCGCTGACGACGCCGCGGTACGCGTCGTAGTACGAGTCGAAGATCAGCGCCTGGAGGGGCGCGTCGTCGGCGCCTCGCGGTGCGGGGATGTGCTCGACGATCGCGTCGAGGAGCTCGGGGACGCCCTCGCCCGTCTTCGCCGAGACGCGCAGGATCTCGTCGGCGGGGATGCCGAGCACGCGGTCGATCTCGCCCGCGACGCGGTCGGGCTCCGCGGCGGGAAGGTCGATCTTGTTGAGCGCGGCGACGATCGCGAGGTCGTGCTCGAGCGCGAGGTAGCAGTTCGCCAGCGTCTGCGCCTCGATCCCCTGCGACGCGTCGACGAGCAGCACGACGCCCTCGCACGCGGCGAGACTCCGCGACACCTCGTAGCCGAAGTCGACGTGGCCGGGCGTGTCGATCAGGTGCAGCACGTGGTCGGCCCACTCGAGCCGGACGTTCTGCGCCTTGATCGTGATGCCGCGCTCGCGCTCGAGCTCCATCGAGTCGAGGTACTGCGCCCGCATGTCGCGCGGGTCGACCGCCCGGCACAGCTCGAGCACGCGGTCGGCGAGCGTCGACTTGCCGTGGTCGATGTGGGCGATGATCGCGAAGTTCCGGATGCGCTCGAGCGAGGTCATGGGCGGTACCCATTCTCGCCGAGCACCCGCCGCCGGCCGGGATGGCGAAGCCGAGAGCGGCGAGACACGACCACGCTGCTACCCTGTCCGGGTTCCACGACGAGTCCCGGAGCCCTCACGCGCATGGCGAACATCAAGAGCCAGAAGAAGCGGATCCTCACGAACGAGAAGCGGCGCCGCCGCAACCTCGCTGTCCGCTCGGAGCTCAAGACCCGCGTGAAGCGCGCCCGCGAGGCGGCCGAGAGCGGCGGCGAGGACGCCGCGGAGCGGTTGCGGATGGCCCAGAAGCGGCTCGCGATGGCGGGTGAGAAGGGCATCATCCACAAGCGGCAGGCTGCCCGCCGCACCTCGCGCCTGATGCGTCAGGCGGCCCGCGCGCTCGCCGGCGACTAGCTACCGCGAGCGCGACCGCGCTGCGGCCGCGCTCTTCCGTCCCGGTCCCCCGCGACGTGCGCCCGAGCGCGCCGAGAGCGCGGCGAGCCGCGACACGAGCACCTCGAGCACGACGTCCTCGGGGATCGCGCGCGCACCCTTGAGATCGATGTCGGCCTGGTGCAGCCGTGCGAACGCCTCGCGCAGCCCGTCGCTCCCGAGGCGGCGCGACGCCTCCAGCGCCTTGCGCGCGGGATAGGGCTTCACCTTCCCGCCCAACGCGGCGACGGCGGCGCGCTCGTCCGTCACGTCGGGGTCGTCGAGACGGGCCAACCGCCGGTAGTGGCTGTGCAGGAGCCCGGTCACCTGGAGCGGGTGCATCGGCTTCGGCTGGCGGGGGCTCGTCACGGTGAGCATGCGGTGGAGCGTCTCGAGCGCGGCCGCGACGTCTCCCGCGTCGATCGCGTTCGCGAGCTGGTAGACGGGCACCGCGCCCGCCTCCCCGAGGTACGGCTCGATGTCGTCGGCGTCGAGCGCGGCGCCGGCACCGTAGGTCGACGACAGCACGTCGACGAACGCGCCGACGCGACCGGCATCGTCACCCAGCCGCTCGACGACGGCGCGCCTCGCCTTCGGGTGCAGGTGCACGTCTGCTCGCGCGAGAACGTCCTCGAGCACGTCGTCCGTCTTCTCGGAGCGTGGACCGATCTCCTGCGCGCCCGCGGCGCTCAACGCCTTCGCGAGTGGCGTGCTGATGCGCCCGCCGGTGTTGACGAGGACGAGCGCGGTCGTGTCGAGCGGGTCCGCGAGATACGCGACGAGTGGCTTCGCGTCGTCCGCGGTCAGCTCGTCGGCGTTGCGCACCACGACGACGCGCCGCTGCGTCATGAACGGCGGGCTCGACGCGGCGTTCACGACGGCCGCGACGACCGCGGCCCGACCCTCGGCCGTCGCGTCGCCGTCACCGCGCGTGGGAACCGTCGCGTCCTCGAGCGCGAGCGTGCGGTCGTCGTCGCCGAGCAGCTCGTCGACGAGGCGCTCGAGGACCTGCGCACGCAGGACCGGATCGCCCCCGCGGACGACGTGAACGGTCACGCTCCTGCTCCCGGCCGCCCGCGATCGACGTCGAGGAGCGCCTCGACCACACGGCACACCTGGACCGAGCCCGCGACGTCGTGCACGCGCACGATGCGGCACCCGTGCGCGACGCCGTACGCCACACACGCCAACGATGCATCGCGGCGCTCGTCGACGGCGAGGTCCATCAGCTCGCCGAGGAAGCGCTTGTTCGACGCCGACAACAGCAGCGTGTAGCCGGATGCAGCGAACGTCTCGCTCTCGCGCAGCAGCACCGCGCTCATCGCCGGTGTCTTGCCGAGGTCGAGGCCGGCGTCGATCGCGATCTGCTCGCGCGCGAGACCCGCCTGCTCCGCCGCTCGTGCACGGGCCAGGAGGAACTCGTTGACGTCGGCGACGAGGTCGTCGTAGACGGGCTCGGGATCGGGCACCCGGGGACGGAGACGGATGTGCGTCGCGATGACGGACGCGTCGGCCTTCGCCGCGACCGCGAGATAGTCGGGATCGGCGAAGCCGCTGATGTCGTTCCCGACGACCGCACCCGCCTCGCACGCCGCCGCGAGCACGCTCGCGCGCCAGGTGTCCACCGAGATCGGGACCGCGACGCGCGTGTGCAACGCCTCGATCGCCGGGATCACGCGGTCGAGCTCCTCGGACTCGCCGACCTCGGGGCCCGGGCCGGCCTTCACGCCCCCGACGTCGAGCACGTCCGCGCCGTCACGGACGAGCTGCTCGGCCCGCTCGAGCAGCCGGTCCAGCGCGAACGTCTCACCGCGGTCGTAGAACGAGTCCGGCGTCCGGTTGAGGATGCCCATCACGAGCGTGCGAGTCGTCAGGTCGTGGGTGTGCTCGCCGAGACGGAACGCGGGCATCGGGGCGGACACTACCGGGCCGTCGCATGGCGACCACGACCGCGGTGAGCACGAACGCGACGGCGGCGAGCAGCGCAGCGCCGCGCGGGTCGAGCGCGACGGGAACCCGCGCGCCGACGTGCGCGACGAGCGCGACGTAGCCCGAGAGCAGACGGGCAGGTTGCTGCGCGAGCCACGCGAACGCGGGAGCGTGACGCGCGGCCAGCCCGCCGAGGACGCCGCCGGCGAGCCCGAACGTCGTCAGCGGGCCGACCGCGACGGCGGCCGCGACGTTCGCCGGCAGCGCGACGAGCGGCATCGACCCGAACACGCCGAGCTCGATCGGCAGGACACCGAGCTGCGCGGCGGCAGTCACCGCGAACGGCTCGCACACGACCGACGGACCGGGGAGGCGGCGCGCGAGCGCGGTGGCGAGCAACGCGATGCCGCAGCACGCGCCGCACGAGAGCGCGAACCCGACCGAGTGGAGCAGGAACGGATCAGCCAGGAGCAGCACGGTCGCCGCGATCGCGAGCACGCGCAGCGTCGCGATCGGCCGTCCGAGATGGACCGCGAGCATCGAGACGGCAGTCATCGCGATCGCGCGGAGCACGGACGGTTCCCAGCGCGTCATCGCGCCGAACGTCACGACCACCGCGAGCGCCACGACGAGCCGGGGCCACCGCCCGACCCGGCGGAGCAACGGGCCGGCGAGCGCGAGCACGAACGCGACGTTCTCGCCCGACACGGCGACGAGATGGCTGAGCCCCGATGCTCGGAACTCGTCGACGACGGTCGCGGGGACGTTGCGGGTGTCGCCCAACAGGAACCCCGCGACGAGGCCGCGCTGCGTCAGCGGGAGGAACCGCGTCCCGCCGAGCACGGCGTGCCGGGCCGTGTTCGCGAGCCGCGCGAGGGGCGAGGTCGGGCGGCGGGCGTCGAGGACGTCGGTGACAGTCAGGCGAGCGACCGCGTGACGCCAGGTGAACCGCGCGTCGTAGCCGGTGAGCGGGACGAGGCGGCCGCGCACCACCACTCGGTCACCGGCCTCGAGGATCGACATCCGCGCACCGACGTCGCGCGACGCGCGCGCGAGCACGATCCGGCCGCCCGCACGGCGCGCGGACACGCCGTCGTCCACGTCCCGCAACCGGACCAGCACCGACGCACCGAACCGGTTCGGGACGGGGTCCTCGGCGAGAGTGCCGTGGACGACGGCCGTGGCACGGTCGTCGACGAGACGCGTGATCGGCGAGTGCACGAGGCCGTCGAGGGCCCGGCACGTCGACGCGCTCGCGAGCAGCGCGCACGCGACCACTGCGACGGCGAGTGTCACCGGTGGTCGTCGCACGACGACGCACGCCGCGAGCGCGACGAAGCCCGCGACCAGCGCGCCGGTCGCGGGCGCCGGACCCGCGCGCTCGCCCACGACGATCCCGACGACCGTTCCCGCGAGCGCGGCGCCCGGACCCGCGGCCGAGCGGAGCGTGGTCACACGCGCACGAGCGGCTCGAGCTGCGCGAACCGGGCGTCGCCGATGCCGCGCACGCGACGCAGGTCGGACACCGAGCGGAACCCGCCCGACCGCGTCCGTTCCGCGATGATCGCCTGCGCGAGCGCGGGACCGATGCCGGGCAGCGCCTCCAGCTGAGCCTGCGTAGCCGTGTTCAGGTCGAGCGGCGCGTCGGGCGTCGGCTCGCCCGCGCTGCCCCCGGCGCCGCCTCCGCCGGTCGACCCGTCGCTCCCCGCGACGACGGGCGCGGGCTCACCGACCTTCGCGACGGCGATGTGCTGCCCGTCCACGAGCTTCGCCGCGAGGTTCAGGCGAGCGAGGTCCGCACCGGGGACCGCGTCTCCGGCGGCCGCGATCGCGTCGACGACGCGTGAACCCGCGGGCAGGCGGACGACCCCGGGCCGCGCGACCGCGCCCGCGACGTCGACGACGACCTCGCTCGCCGCGCTCTGGCCCGTCGTGGACGTCGTCGCCCGTGCGCGCGTCGTGGGCGTCGCGCGGTCGCGGGCCGGGCCGGTGGCCGCCCGGGGCGCGCCGGCGTCACTCGCCGAGGCGCCGCTCGCGACGCCGAGCCGGTACCACACGACGCCGGCCACGACCGCGGCGACGAGCAAGACCGCGACCGCGACGCGCGTGTCGGAGCGCCAGACGCGCACGCGATCCGCGAGCGCGGCCCACGGGCCGTCGGGCAGCGACGGGCGCGGAGGATCCGGACGAGCGAACGGGGTGGACGGCATCACGACCTCCGGAGGCGCGAGACGACGCGAGGAGGAAGTGATGCGGGGGAAGGGGCCCGACCGGCGGGAGCTCCGGCGGAAGGGATCGGGACCGTACCAGGCCCGGTCAGCGTCCCGCCACGCCGCGGGCCTCGACCTCGAGCGGGATCGCCTCGTACGCGGCCTGGTGCGCGAGACCGTCGCGACGACCGCGTGCATACGCGCCGAGGTAGCGCGCGAGGAAGTGCACGACACCGAGCTCACGCCACTGCCGCACGTGGACGAGCTCGTGCGCGAGGAGCGCGCGGTCGCGCTCGAGGCCTCGCCGCACGACGACGAAGCGGCCGAGCGTGATCGCGTCGATCGCGTGCGGGAGCCACGGGACCACGACGACGCGCGCGCGGGACCGGTCCTCGGGCGGGACGCGATCGAACCGCCCGAGCTCGACGGGCGACAGCCGGCCCACGATCATCGCCGCGCTACCCGACGACGACGTTGACGAGCCGTCCCGGCACGACGATCACCTTGCGGACGTTCCTCCCCGCGAGGAGCTCCCCCACGTGCGCGTCGTCGAGCGCCGCGGCCTTCGTCGTCGCCTCGTCGGCATCCGGCGCGACGAGGACGCGCGCGCGGACCTTGCCGTTGACCTGTACGGGGATCTCGACCTGCTCGACGACGAGCAGCGAGGGGTCGGGCTCGGGGAACCGCTCGTACGCGAGGGACTCGGTGTGGCCCATGCGCTCCCACAGCTCCTCCGCGACGTGCGGCGCGAGGGGCGCGACCATGAGCACCAACGCGTGTGCGACCTCTGCCGGGACGGCGGCTTGCTCGCCGTATACCCGCCAGACGTGGTTGTTGAGCTCGAACAACCGCGCGATCGCAGTGTTGAACGACAGGGTCGACATGTCGTCGCGCACGGCGGCGATCGTGCGGTGCAGGAGTCGACGCGTCTCGTCGTCGGCGGTGTCGGCAGTCACGCGCGTCGCCTCGGTCGACTCGTCGATCAGGTTCCGCCACAGCTTCTGGAGGAAGCGGTGCACGCCGACGATGTCGTTCGTGTTCCACGGGCGGCTCTGGTCGAGCGGTCCCATGAACATCTCGTAGAGGCGCAACGTGTCCGCGCCGTAGTCGCGGTACATGTCGTCGGGCGTGACGACGTTCTTGAGGCTCTTGCCCATCTTCCCGTACTGGCGCTCGACGGGCGCGTCACCGAGGAAGTACGCGCCGTCGCGCTCCACGACATCCGACGCCTCGACGTACACGCCGCGCTCGTCGACGTACGCGTACGCCTGGATGTAGCCCTGGTTGAAGAGGCGCTGGAAGGGCTCGGGCGTCGTCACGTGACCGAGGTCGTACAGCACCTTGTGCCAGAACCGCGCGTAGAGCAGGTGCAGCACGGCGTGCTCGACGCCGCCGACATAGAGATCGACGCCGCCGATCGCGGCGGTACCGTCCGCGCGCACACCGTGCATCCAGTACTGCTCGACCTCGGGATCGACGAGCGCGACGTCGTTCGTCGGATCGAGGTAGCGCAGGTAGTACCAGCACGAACCGGCCCACTGCGGCATGGTGTTCAGCTCACGCGTGTAGCGGCGAGGGCCGTCGCCGAGATCGAGCTCGACGGTCTTCCAGTCCTCGGCGCGCGAGAGGGGCGGCTCGGGAAGGGTGTCGTCGTCGCCCACGATCCGGGGCTCGAAATCGGAGATCTCCGGGAGCTCGACGGGCAGCGCGTCGTCGGGCAGCGCGACGGGCAGGCCGTCCTCGTCGTAGACGATCGGGAACGGCTCACCCCAGTAGCGCTGGCGCGAGAAGAGCCAGTCGCGCAGCTTGTAGTTGACCGTCGGCTCGCCGAAGCCGCTCGCGAGGAGCCAGTCGCCGATCACGCGCTTCGCCTCGGGCGTCGGCAGCCCGTCGAGCGACACCTCGTTGTTCGTCGACGCCATGCCGACGCCGTCACCGCTGTACGCCTCGGGCCACCCCTCGGCCGGCGTGTCCGGACCCACGTTGCGTTGGTCGAGCCACGCGTCGGGAGGACGGACGACGCCGACGATCGGGAGCTCGAACTCCTTCGCGAACTCGAAGTCGCGCTCGTCGTGCGCGGGCACGGCCATGATCGCCCCCGTGCCGTAGCCCATCAGCACGTAGTCGGCGATGAAGATCGGGATCGGCTGGTCGTTCGTCGGGTTGAACGCGAACGCGCCGGTGAACACGCCCGTCTTCTCGCGCGTCTCGGCCTGGCGCTCGACGTCACTCTTGGACGCGGCGAACCGCCGGTAGCGCGCCACGGCGTCGGCCGGCGACTCGTCGGCGCCGAACACCCCGCGCCACGCGTTCGGCGTGACCTGCCAGGCGTCGAGCTGCACACCACCGGGCCAGTCGACGGGGACGATCTCGTCGACGAGGGGGTGCTCCGGCGCGAGCACTATGTACGTCGCGCCGAACAGCGTGTCGGGACGGGTCGTGAACACCTCGATGTCCAGGTCGTCGTGGTTCACGACCGGGAACGCGACGCGCGCGCCGACGCTCCGACCGATCCAGTTGCGCTGCATCTGCTTGATCGAGTCGGTCCAGTCGAGCGCGTCGAGATCGGCGAGCAGGCGCTCCGCGTACGCGGTGATGCGCAGCATCCACTGCTTCATCGGCCGCCGGTAGACGGGGTGGTTGCCGCGCTCGCTGCGGCCCTCCGCGGTCACCTCCTCGTTGGCCAGGACGGTCCCGAGCGCGGGGCACCAGTTCACGGGCGCCTCCGCGAGGTACGCGAGCCGGTAGGAGTCGACCAGCGCGCGCCGTTCACGCGCGTCGAGGTCCTTCCACGCACGGCCGTCCGCGGTGTCGCGGGACGCGTCACGCGCGCCGGACTCGAACTCCGCGACCAGCTCGTCGATCGGGCGCGCGCGGTTCTGCTCGGTGTCGTACCAGGAGCCGTAGATGCGCAGGAAGATCCACTGGGTCCACCGGTAGTACTCCGGGTCCGTGGTCGCGATCGACCGGCGCGGGTCGTGGCCGAGCCCGAGCGCGCGCAGCTGCCGGCGCATGTTGGCGACGTTCGCGGCGGTGGTGACGCGGGGATGCTGGCCCGTCTGCACGGCGTACTGCTCGGCCGGGAGGCCGAACGCGTCGTAGCCCATGGCGTGGAGCACGTTGCGGCCGTTCATGCGCTCGAAGCGCGCGAACACGTCGGTCGCGATGTAGCCGAGCGGGTGGCCCACGTGAAGGCCCGACCCGCTCGGGTAGGGGAACATGTCGAGGACGTAGAGCTTCGAGCGATCCGCCATGCGCTCGAAGCCCTCGCTGAGCGCGCCGGTCGCGCTCGGCGGGTTCGGCGTCCAGAACGTGTGGTCGGCGTCCCAGCGGTCGTGCCACTTCGCCTCGATCGCGTTCGCGAGCGCGGCGTCGTAGCGGAAGCGAGGGGCGTCGGCGCCGGCCGGCGAGGCGGAACGGCGGGTGGCGGTCACGTTCCGGAGGCTATCGGCCGGGTCCGCGCAGGCCGGTCCACGTTTTCGCTGTCAGACCCCCGTCGTATGCTCCGAACATGTGTTCGACGTGCGAGGCATTCGAGGCGCGGTTGATGGCTGGTACCGTTGCGCCCTCCGGGGCTGTAGCTCAGTTGGTAGAGCGCATCCATGGCATGGATGAGGTCACGGGTCCGATTCCCGTCAGCTCCACCTCTTTCGGACATACCGGGCGGTCGCTCGGGTTCCTGCTCGGCGGGTTCGTCGCCGGGGAAGGCTCCTTCTTCACGTCTCGCCTCCCGCCCCGCCGGGACGGCCGCACGCGGACGCGGTTCGTGTTCCAGGTTGCGGTCGCGACGCGAGATCGCCCCGTCCTCGAGGCGCTCCGCGAGTTCCTCGGCTTCGGGAGCGTGACCGACCACCGACCTGCCCGCGCGCACTGGCAGCCGATGAGCTCGTTCACGATCGCGTCGTTTCGCGGCCACTACGCCGCGACCATTCCGTTTGCGGAGCGGTACTTGCTCCCGTCCGCCAAGAAGGCGCAGTACGAGCGGTGGCGCGACGCGTTCCTCGCGTACGACGAGACGCGAGCGCGTCGCACGCGGTCCGTGTGCTCGGAACCTGGATGCGAGGGGTGCGTGCGCGGCCGCGGACTGTGCCGGTCTCACTACTATCGTGCGACCGGTTACTGACGCGATCGCGGCGTTCGCCGCCGCGTTCGTACTCGCCGAAGGATGCTTCACCGGCACCAACGACGGGCGGCGATACTCGTTCAGTGTCGGACTTGGTGCGGCAGATGCCGGGATGTGCGATCTGCTCTCCGCGTTGTCGCCACCGGTTGAAAACTGACCCCTTATCACCGGTCGAAAACTGACCCCCTTCCGGTCGGGTCCACCACTTGGAGTGTTGGGACTCG
>Ga0070739_10003395_pt1 | contig 19878 bp, 17 predicted proteins | sample Coa_R1_7_FD_66445 | JGI IMG/M metagenome (GOLD analysis project Ga0070739, IMG submission 66445) | Surface soil microbial communities from Centralia Pennsylvania, which are recovering from an underground coalmine fire - Coalmine... | ecosystem: Environmental > Terrestrial > Soil > Unclassified ... | reverse complement strand
CGTTTGATTTTGTCAAGTAGTACCCACGGGTGGAATCTGGCCGAGAATTTCCTCGCCGTCAAAAACCTGAGCGGGGAGCCATGGGAATTCGGCTATGCGGTGGGCATTTCGCGGCCGCTGGCCCTGGAGGCTTCTCCCCAATCCTGCCACTGGTGCCGCGAAAACTTCACCGCTGGCATAGAACTCTACGGAGGTCTAGGCTCGCGCGAACGGCTTACACTGTCCGGTACCTCCCATTACATTGGGCCCATCTTGAGCTGGACCCCGGAGCCGGGTTGGTCGCTGCGGTTCTCCCCCAGCTTCGGCCTGACTCGTGAAGCGCACCGGTTGTTGCTGCGCTTCGGCCTCGCCTACGAGCTGACCGATCTGTGGGGTCGATTGAGGGGACGCCGATGATAGCCCCCGTGACTCAGAAGCTGCGGCGGGCAGGGTGGCTGATTTGGATCGCACCGGTGCTGCTGGCTGGCAACGCCCAGGAAACATTCAACCCGCGGGCGCTGCGTTCAGCCCTGGAGCAAGCACCCCCGCGGTTTGCAAAGCGGGTGAACCCGTACGAAGGCCAGCCGACGGCCGTGCTGGCCGGGCAGAAACTTTTCCGCCAGCACTGCGCGGAATGCCACGGCGAGCATGCCGAAGGAACTCGGCGCGGTCCCCGGCTGAACTCACCCTGGGTCGTCGGTGCCCGGCCGGGCACATTGTTCTGGTTCCTGACCAATGGCGAGGTCCGGCGGGGCATGCCCGCCTGGTCACGCCTGCCCGAGCCACAGCGGTGGCAATTGGTCAGCTTTCTGCGATCCCTCAAACCCGTGGCGGACGACCTGCGTCCCGACCGCTGATGTCTATCCACTGGATTGGAACGAACGGACGGCACCCGCGATCGGGCGGTGGCGCCAGCGATCGAGTCGCGCAAAAAAGCGTTGCCCCCGCTCGATATCCTGAGCGATTTGTTCGCGCAGTGCGGTCACAGACTCGAAGCGGCGTTCTTCGCGAAGCCACTTCCAGAATCGGATCTCGATTCTGTCGGCAGGAACCGGCACACGCACGCCGAACAGGTGCGTCTCCACCGTGAGGCGCTGCCCATCGAAGGTGGGGCGCACGCCGACATTGGTGACCGATCGGTAGAGCTCAGCCCCGACGAGCGTTTCGGTGACATAGACGCCGTGGCGCGGCAGCAGTTCCTGCTCGGGCACCACATTCAACGTGGGTACAAGCAACCTCGCCCCGCGTCCCGCGCCCGGTTCCACCCTGCCCGTCAGTGCAAAGGGTCGGCCCAGCAATCGCCCAGCCAGTGCCACCCGACCCTGAGCGAGCGCTTCTCGAATCCGCGTGCTCGACACGGGCAATCCGCGCATCACAACGGCCGGCACAATCTCGACCAGCAATCCGCGGCGACGTCCCAGCTCTCTGAGAACAGCGGCATCTCCCTGCTGCTGGTGCCCGAACCGAAAATTCTCTCCCACCACGACCGCCGCGAGCTGCAATCGCCCAATGAGGATGCGGTCCACGAACTCTTCCGGCGTCAGGCGCGCAAAATCCAGATCGAACCTTTGCAGCAGAACCAGGGAAATCCCGGCAGCAGCAAACAGAGCCAAGCGCTGTTCGAGAGTCGTGAGCAGCCGCGGGGGATTCTCGGGTCGCAGCACCTTCAGAGGATGGGGATCGAACGTGAGTATGGCGGGTCGCCAGGCAGACTCGCGCGCCAGGCGCACAATGCTATCCAAAATGCGTTGATGCCCCAGATGCACGCCGTCAAAATTGCCCACACCGCACACGAGGCGCTGTTCGTTCGGTTGCGCGCGCCACGCACCGGCATCCACACAGACGATGGCATTCATTCGAGCGCCACCTCGAAGCTCAGCCCGTCGTAGGCCAGACGGACATGTGCCGGAAGCCGCCGGTTGGTTTCCTCGTGCGGAAGATCATGGCAGATATGCGTGAACCAGGCCCGGCGCGGCTGCAGCTCTGCCACCAGAGCAAGCGACTGGGATACAGTCGAGTGCATGGGATGAGGCACATCCCGCAACGCGTCAAGAATGAGATCGTCAAGACCCCGCAGCAGTTGCTTTGACGTTTCCGGCACGGTGCTGAAGTCCGTCAGATACGCGGCCCGCCCAACGCGGAAACCCAAAACCGGCAAGGGGCCGTGCCAGGCCGGAACGGGCACCAGCACCAGGGGACGACCCGGCACGCCGAACGGGTCAAACGGCCCGTCGATTGGCACCAGTTGAATCGCAGGCAGGGAGCTGTAGGGATTGACGTCCTCGAAGATGTAGGCAAAGGTTCGCCGAACAACCTCCAGGGTTTCTCGAGAACCGTAGACGGGGATCGGCCCGTTGCGTTTGAGGTTGAAGGGTCGAATATCATCAAGGCCGAGAATGTGATCGGCGTGGGCGTGCGTCAGCACCACCGCATCGAGCCGTTCCAGGTGTTCACGCAAGGCCTGCTGACGAAAATCGGCTGAGCTGTCAATGACTACGTTGCGCCCCTCGAACGAGAGCAGCAGCGAGGAACGCGTGCGGCGGTCTCGAACATCCGAGGAAGAACAAACCCGACAGTGACAACCCAGCGTGGGGATTCCCATCGAAGAGCCGGAACCCAGGATCGTCAGCCGCAGCCGATCCATCAGCCTGCGCGCTCACATTTTCTTGCGGTTTCTTTCCCGCCCGGCGGCCACGGCCTCCGATAGCTGCAGATACTGCATCTTCAAGGTTCCGGTGACACTCAACAGGAGCTGTTCCTCCTCCGGTGCCAGACGGCCCCTGGTCTTCTCGCGCAGCGCATCCAGCATGTCGATCATCTCCCGGGCCCCGACCAGATCCACCAACGGCTGCCCCGTCCGCGGATCGGCCATGCCGCCCATCAGGGCCTGCGCATTTTGAACCACCAGCTCGATCAGCGACTCAAAGGCTGGACTGCGCCTCGGCCGCTCGCCCGTCACGGCTTGCTGCTGCCCGGCCGTCTGGGCGCTTTCCTTTTTCGCCTGGGCAGCGGCCTGCTGCTGTTCGATTTGCTCCCGCACTTCCTCACGGAGTTCCCCTTCGGGAGTAAACAGGCGGCGGTCCACCACCCGGAATCCTTCGTCTCGTTCCTCGGCCATGCGCTGCTCTCCCTTTTACGTCGGGGAATGGATCAGATCCATGCAGGCGCGACAAGCCTTTTCAGTCTAGCATTCTCAACGGGCCCGTGCCAGCAGACGGTGCGATGGCTTGCCGTGCGCCGGGTCGTGCCCTAAAGTGTTCGGCCTGGCCGTGAAGCTGCCGTCCACAACTCGCCGACAGAGGCGTGCGCGTTCGGCCTCTCCCGGACGCCTGTTTGAAGCTCTGGTGCAGTTGCAGCGGCGGCTGCGGGGTCCGAACGGGTGCCCGTGGGATCGTCGCCAGACCCACCGCACGCTGCGGCCATACGTTGTGGAGGAAGCCTACGAGGTTGTCGAGGCGATTGACGAGGGTCGGCCCGGCGAATTAGCGGAAGAACTCGGCGATCTCATGCTGCAGGTGATTTTTCATGCGCAGATCGCGACGGAACAGGGCCGCTTCGACATCGCGGATGTGCTCGCGCGGCTGCGGGCGAAACTGATTCGCCGCCACCCGCACGTGTTCGGCACACGCCGCCTGCGCACGCCGGCTGAAGTGGTGGCGAGCTGGGAAATGCTGAAACAGCAAGAAGCCGGTTTCAAAGAGTCGTCATCGGCCCGGTCGGTGTTGGATGGGGTGCCGCGGCGGCTTCCCGCGCTCCTTGAAGCGCTTCGATTGAGCCGGCAAGCTGCACGTGTCGGTCTGGACTGGGACCGCGCGGAAGCGGTCGTAGACAAGCTGGCGGAAGAAATAGCGGAGCTGCGACGTCTGCAACCCGCACGGCCGGCTCGCCCTCAATCGCACCGCCACTGCCAGATCGAGGAAGAAGTAGGGGATCTTCTGTTTACGGTTGTGAGCTTGGCCCGTCATCTGGGCATCCATCCCGAGGTGGCGCTGAAGCGGGCCAATGCGAAGTTCCGCCGGCGCGTTGCCTTCATCGAAAAGCAGGCTGCCGCGCGGGGCCATTCGCTGGCCGCACTGTCAACCGAGGAGCTCGAACGACTGTGGAAACAGGCGAAATCCGCGACCCGTCAGCCGAGATAGTCTATCGGCTGTGCCATCAGCACGACGAATTCCGCGCCTGCATGGAGATCGAGCGCCGTGTGTGGGGCGATCCCGAGCTCAGTGTTCCACTCACGCTCTATGTTGTGGCGGCCGAAAACGGGGGGCAAGTCATCGGCGCATTTTCCGGTACCCGCATGATCGGTTTCACCTATGCGCTGCCGGGCTATCGGGATGGCCGCGTATACCTGTGCTCCCACATGACGGCCGTCCTGCCCGAATTTCGAGACCAGGGCGTCGGCCGCGGGCTCAAGCTGTTCCAGCGGCAAGAAGCTCTGGCGCGCGGGCTCAGGCGTGTCGAGTGGACGTTTGATCCACTCGAAATCAAGAATGCTTACTTCAATCTGGTCCGCCTGGGGGCTATCGCCAGACGCTACATCCCCAACTGCTACGGCCTGACCACCAGCCCCTTGCATGCCCGCCTGCCGACCGACCGTCTGGTCGCCGAATGGGAACTCGTCTCGTCACGCGTCGAGGCGTGCCTCCGCGGGCATCCGCCCCGGGTCGGCTCGCAGGCCGTCCGCATTGCAGTGCCCTTGGCACAGGCGCTGGCCCGCTTTCGCGACCCGGAAACCGGCCTGGCGCTCCAAGCCCGTCTGCGCCAGGAATTTCAGCAGTGGTTCGAGCGTGGCTACGTCGCGGTAAGCCTCGAGGTGTCTGGCCACACAGCTTTTTACGTCCTGGTTCCAGGCAACGAGCCAGGACTCGATCCCCAGCAGCGCTAGTGGAGACGAACCGTATGCGAATTGAACGTGTGCTTCTGCGTGAACTCCACATGCAGCTTCTAGCACCTTTCGAAACCAGCTTCGGGAAGACGCAAAGGCGGCGGATCCTGCTGATACAGCTTTGGGTGGATGACGTCGTCGGCTGGGGCGAGGTGACGGCCGGGGAAACGCCCGGTTATAGTCCGGAAACGACCGATACGGCCTGGCATGTGCTGTGCGATTTTATCTGGCCCGCGGTGCGGGACAGGCACTTCGCGGATCCGCAAGAGCTGACAGCGTGGCTCGAGCCAATTCGCGGCCACCACATGGCAAAGGCCGGCCTGGAAACTGCGGTCTGGGACGCGGTGGCCCGCAGCCGTTCCATGCCGCTGTGGAAGCTGCTCGGGGGAACGCAGACTGAAATCGCGGCCGGTGTTTCGATCGGCATTCAGCCGAGCGTAGAGATGTTGCTCGACAAAATCGCGACCGAACTGGCGGCGGGGTATCGCCGGATCAAAATCAAAATTCGTCCCGGATGGGACGTGCACGTGTGTGCAGCGGTTCGCGAGCGGTTTCCTGAAATACCTCTGATGGTCGACGCCAACTCGGCCTATCGGTGGGAAGATCTGCCGCGCCTGCAGGAGCTCGACCAGTTCAACCTGATGATGATCGAACAGCCCCTCGCATGGGATGATATCTACAGCCATAGCCTGCTGCAGCGACATCTGCGCACACCCATCTGCTTGGACGAGTGCATTCACAACCTGCGGCACGCGCGGGCCGCGGTCGAACTGGGGGCCTGCCGCATCATCAATATGAAACTGGGCCGCGTCGGAGGGTATGGTTCGGCCTGTCAGATTCATGCCTACTGCCAGCAACGCGGCGTGCCTCTGTGGTGCGGTGGCATGCTCGAGTCGGGCATTGGACGCGCCCACAACATCGCGCTGTCGACCCTGCCGAACTTTTCTCTACCCGGGGATGTGTCGGCCAGTCGACGTTACTGGGAGCAGGATATCGTCGAACCCTCGATTGACGTCACCCCTGCCGGCACCATTCGCGCACCGGAAAAGCCGGGCATCGGTTTTCAGCCCCGCCTCGATTTAATCGACCGCCTGACGGTGCGCCAGCAGGTGCTCTCCTGAACCATGCCTGGCGCACGCCGCAGCTTACTCGTAGTGCTGATCAGCCTGCAGGTGTTGTTGTGGTCGCTGAACTATCTGGCGGGCAAGCTGGCCCTGCGCGCCTTCGATCCCTTCACACTGGCTGCCTATCGGCTCGTGCTGGCAGGTCTGCTGTATGTGCCGTTGCTGGCAATGCGGAATGCACGCCACCTGTTTCGCTTGCGGGATCTTCCCGTGCTGGCGCTGCTCGGTCTGCTGGGCGTTGTTCTCAACCAGGGAGGGTTTGTCGTTTCCCTCGAGTACACCAGCGTGGGACATGTCGCGCTGATGGTCGCCATCGGCCCGCTACTGGTCCTGCTGCTGGCGCGTCTGGCAGGCCTCGAGACTCTGGCACCGGTACGGGTTACCGGACTGTCACTGAGTTTCTTGGGTGCCGCGCTTCTGGTGCTTTCCGCACTCCGGCACGGGGAGGCGGCGGCTCTACGCGGTGATTTGATCGCCTTCTGCTCGACAGCGGGCTTTGCCATCTTTACCGTTTTGGGGAAAAAGACCGCGCATCGCTACGATCCCATCACAGCGACCGCCGTCGCGCACATCACCGGTGCCGTTGTGATGCTGCCGCTTGCCATTGTTCGCTGGCCGCAGACTCCCTGGCATCGGGTCCCTGCACAGGCTTGGTTCGGCCTGTTCTACATGGCTGTTTTTGGCTCCGTCGCGGGCTATTTGATTTTCTACCGGCTGCTGCAGTCTCTGGCCGCCTCCCAGCTAGCCGCACTGAACTATCTGCTTCCCATCGGCGCCACGCTGCTCGGGGTGCTGTTCCTGGGTGAACGTCTCAGCCCCAGATTTCTCGCAGCCGCTGGACTGATTCTTTGCGGCGTCTGGCTCGCCGAACGCGGAGCCGTGGCCGAACGCTGGCAGACGGCCCCGGCCGATTGAGGGCTGCCTGAAGCCTTGTCAGACGCAGACGACCGTGGTAGCTTCCGCTGCCGTGAACGGAACGGCACCAACCGCTGTGCGCCGCGTGGCGGTGATCCCCGGCGACGGCATCGGTCCCGAAGTGATCGCTGTTGCCGTGCGCGTGCTGCAGACGGTCGGGGAAATTGCCGGACGGCGGCTGGAGTTCGTTGAGTTCGATTGGTCGGCCGACCGCTATCTCCGCGATGGCACCACGTTGCCGGCCGACGCACCGGCACAGCTCGTGCAGGAGTTCGATGCAATCCTGTTCGGGGCGCTGGGCGACCCCCGCGTGCCCGATAACCGCCATGCGGCAGAGATTCTGCTGGGTCTACGCTTCGGCCTGGATCTCTATGTGAATCTCCGACCCTGCCAGTTGCTCGATGCGCGGCTGACACCGCTGCGCGGACGCAGCGAGCAGGACCTGAATTTCGTGATTCTGCGTGAAAACACCGAAGGGCCCTATGTCGGACTGGGAGGCGTGTTTCGACGGGCGATGCCCGAAGAACTGGGGCTCGAGGTGGATATCAACACAGCCCGCGGCGCCGAGCGCATTCTGCGGTACGGGTTCGACTATGCGCGGCGCAATGGCTTGAAGCGGTTGTGCATGACCGACAAATCGAACGCCATGCCGCACGGCCATGGTCTCTGGCAGCGGGTCTTTCAGCGCCTGCGGACTGAATACGCAGACATCGAAGCCCGCCACCTCTATGTGGACACGCTGGCAGCCGAGCTGGTCCGTGATCCAGGCCAGTTCCAGGTGATCGTTGCGCCGAATTTACTGGGCGATATCCTGAGCGACCTTGGAGCCCAGCTTGTGGGCGGCCTCGGTCTGGCGCCCTCGGCCAATCTGCATCCCGGACGGATCGGCCTCTACGAACCTGTGCACGGTTCGGCTCCTTCTCTGGCCGGCCGCAACCTCGCCAACCCCATGGGAGCCGTTCTCAGCAGTGCGTTGCTGGTGGAAGATTTCGGGTGGCGACGGGAGGCACGCGCCATCCGCGCCGTAGTGCAGGCAGCCATCCGCACCGGGCAGACGACCCCCGACTTAGGAGGGAGTCAAGGTACCCAGCAGGTCGGCGACTGGCTCTGTAACGAATTGATACGGCGCGGCCTGCCAGAGGATTAACCCCAGTAGCTATAGGGCCAGCGGTGGCGACGGATACGTCTGCCCACCGCCGCACCGAGCAAAAAGCCGCCGACGTGCGCCCAGAAGGCCACGCCCGTGGCATCGGGAATCGCCAGCGTGGCCAGACCGCTCAAGAACTGGACCAGAAACCAGTACCCGATCATCACCAGTGCCGGCAGACTCACCGTGAACCAGAAAAACAGCAGCGGCAGGAGCACCAGGACCTGCGACCCAGGGTAGAGCATCAGATACGCACCCATCACTCCGGAGATGGCGCCGCTGGCACCGACCATTGGTACCGTTGAACCCCAGCTCACCAGCGCCTGGATAAATGCTGCGCCGATGCCGGACAGAAAATAGAGAACCAGGAAGCGAGCCGGCCCCAGCGCGTCCTCGACCGCATGTCCGAAGACCCAGAGGAACCACATGTTTCCCAGCAGATGCCACCAGCCACCATGGATAAACATGCTGGTGAAAAGGGGCCACACGAGCTGATTGACAGGCACGGGCATACCGCTCAGTGCCAGCGTCAGGCGGGCCGGCACAAAGCCATAGTGCAGGACGAAACCCTGTAAAAGCATTTCGGGCAAGCTCAGCTCATGCAAAAAGACGACTGTGTTGGCACCGATCAGCGCCCAGGTCATCCAGGGAGTTGTTCGACGAGGCACCAGGACCTGTAAGGGGATCATTGCGTGTACATGTTCTCCCTTTCGCTTCGCTACACGCGCTCCGGACGGACAGGGAACGGTCGCCCGGCGGCTGCCATAAAGGCAAGAATGTCTCGCACGGGGCGAACCCCACCGCGGGCCCCCAGTGCTGTGCAGTTGAGAGCCGCCGCAGCGCAAGCAAATTCTACACAACCCGCGGTCGGCCAACCCCTGAGCAAACCGTAGATGAAACCCGCATGGAAGACGTCGCCGGCACCAGTCGTATCGACCGCCTCGACGCGGTAAGCCGGGCAGCGCAGAAGACCTTCATCCGATAGCACCATCGCTCCCTCGGCCCCCAGGGTGATCCCCACCACGCGATGGCCGAAACGCCGCCGCAGTTCCTCCAGTGCACGCTCTGGTTCGCACGGCCCCAGAACACGGGCAGGGAACTCCTCGGCCGCCAGCAGGTAATCCACGAGGGGCAACAGGTCCTCCATCCCCGGATAGAAGTTGTCCAAATCCGCAACCACCGGAATGTTCGCCGCGCGTGCCCAACGCGCAGCCTGTATAGCTGCAGCCGGGTCGTGCCCGTCAACATGCAACAGCCGCGCGCGCTCGATCCAGGCACGGCAGAGCCAGCTCGGCGGGACTGCCAGCCGCGGGTCGCGGTGCCAGAGAATTGTTCGCTCTCCCGTGCGCAGGTCCACAAGAATGTACGCGAATTGGCTTGCCACACCGGGCTGGATGAGCAGATGCGCCTCGACTCCCGCCGCTTGAAATTCCTTTTGATGGACCCGTCCAGCTTCATCATCACCAATGCTGCCAATGTAGCGAGTCCGCAACCCCCATCGGGCACACGCCACCATCGCGGTCGCCACCTGTCCACCCGGACACTGCCTCACCTGCACGATCGGGAGCTTCGCGCCCGCGAGAGGGAAGTGGGGCACGACAATGATGGTGTCGAAAGCATTCAGGCCAAGTCCCACGACATCCGCCATGGGCACCTGGCCAGGATCATCCAATCCGCCGTGCATCGCGTAACCGGCCTATCCTGACTCGACCAATCGCTACTGGCAAGATTGAAGTGCGAAGGTGCGGGAACTGTGAAAATGTCCGATAACGTACTCCGCCGCCCGGCAAAGGTAACATAATTTCAGCTCGGGCCAGAGGCTGTGGACCTACTTTGCTGGAAGCTGGAAGTTCTTTGCAAAGGCCGGTTTGCTTCAGCCTCGAGGTGTATGCTAAGTAGTCCGGGTAGTCCGCACGGTCGCGACAGAATGCCGCTCAAGGAGACAGAGGCCATCATCTTGAGGACATATCCTCTCGGTGAGGCCGATCGCATAGTGAGTTTCCTCAGCCGTTCTGAGGGCCGGCTTCGAGGGGTCGCGCAGGGAGCGCGCCGTCCGAGAAGTCGCTTTGGGGGGCTTCTAGAACCTCTATCCCATGTGCGATTGTGGTTTTACGAACGGGAGACTCGCGCCCTGGTACGGATCAGTGAAGGAGAGCTGCTCGAATCGTTTCTAGAGCTGCAGTCGAATTATGAACTGGGGCTGGCTTTGGCCACCATTGCCGAGATCTCGGAACTGGTGTTCCCTGAACATGAGCCCGTTGAACCTGCCTTCCGGTTGATTCTGGCCGTGGCGCGAGAAATGCGCTCAAGCCACCGATCCGATGTGCCGTTGGTGTACTTTCTGCTCTGGGTGGTTCGCCTGAGCGGATGGCTGCCATCGTTCAGGTCGTGTGGTCGCTGCAAGAGCGAATTGAGCTCTAGCCAGCCGGCCTGGGGCACCTCGACTGCCCTGCTATGCTCGCAGTGCGCAGCAGGGCAGGGATACCGCCTTCCGCCCGATGAGCGAAATCTGGCTCTGAACATGCTTCGACAGCCGCTTTCCGATTTTTCTGGCTTGGAGAAAGCACAGAGAGAAGCCAGGGATCTAAGGTTATACCTTAAATCGTTAATAGAACACCACACTGAGCGATCAATCCAAACACTTCAGATGGAGAAAACGGGGTGAACAGGAGAGATCCTGAAAAGCGTGTGCGACCAAAACGACAGAGAAGCCAGACGGGACCAGGTGTGAGCTTCCAGTCTCTTCTGTTAGCTGTTCAACAATTTTGGGCCTCGCAGAAGTGTGTTCTTCAGCTTCCGTACGACGTCGAGGTCGGGGCTGGCACAATGCACCCCGAAACATTTTTCCGTGTGCTCGGCCCAGATCCTTACCGTGTGGTTTATCTACAACCTTCGCGCCGCCCGACAGACGGACGGTATGGAGAAAACCCCAATCGACTCTACAAGCACATACAGTTACAGGTGATTCTGAAGCCTGCTCCTGAAAATGTACAGGAACTTTACCTGCAGAGCTTGGCCGCGATCGGGATTGATCTCAAACGGCATGACATTCGCTTCGAGGAAGACAACTGGGAAGCCCCCACGTTAGGGGCCTGGGGCATTGGCTGGCAGGTTCTCCTTGACGGCCTCGAGATCACCCAGTTTACCTATTTCCAGCAGTGTGGGGGTATTGATCTCAATCCGGTAGCTGTCGAGCTGACCTATGGTATGGAACGCATTGCGATGTTCCTTCAGGAAGTGGACAGCGTCTACGACCTCCGCTGGTCGGAGGATGTGCGCTATCGGGCCATTCGGTTCGCTGAGGAGCTTGATTCTTCCATCTACAGCTTCGACCGTGCCGACATTGGCGCCCTCTGGCAGCACTTTCGCCTCTACGAAGAAGAAGCCAGGAACCTGCTGCAGATTGACGGCGAGGCACCCTCAAGCACGCGGGTGCCTCTGCTGGCCGCTTATGACCTCTGCTTGAAGTGCTCACATCTTTTTAACGTGCTGGACGCCCGGCGGGCAATCTCGACGACCGAAAGGGCTGCACTGATCGGTCGGATTCGTTCTTTAGCCTGCCGATGCGCCGAGCTATACCTTGGCGGTCAATCCCTGCGGCAGGGGCAGACCGATCAAGCCAGGGTTTCTGTCGAGTAGTACGGCATGAAAGTACCGAAGAAAAAGAACCAGAAAACTACGAAAATGACTGAACCCGACCAGACTGCGGATCTGGTTTTTGAAATTGGTTGCGAAGAGCTGCCGGCCAGCGTTCAACCCCGCGCAGCCCATGATCTGCGCCTTCTACTGGAGAAACATTTCTCCGCACATCGGATTTTGACCACGAGTACGCGTCTTGAAACGTTCGCCGCTCCTCGACGACTGGCAGCCCTGGTCACCGGCCTGCGTGTTCGGCAGCCTGACACGACGCAGGAAGTACTCGGGCCGCCCAGAAACGTGGCCTACGATGATGTCGGCCGGCCGACAAAAGCGCTCTCCAAATTTATGGCCCGGAACGAACTCGCACCACGTCAGATCACAGTCGTCTCAACGCCCAAAGGGGAGTATGTCGTCGGCAGAAAAGTGATCCGGGGAGCTCCTACGGCAAAACTCTTAGAGCGGATTTTGCCGACCGTCGTCCGGGAACTGACTTTTCCGCGCACCATGTACTGGACCACCCCCAGTGCACTGAAGTTCTCCCGCCCCATTCGCTGGATCCTGGCGGCATTTGCAGGATCACCCGTGCCTTTCTCCCTTGAAGGAGTTCGTTCTTCCGTCTACACGCAGGGGCATCGTTTTCTGGCCAAAAAGCACAGGATCGCAGCCCTGTCTCCCCAGCAGTATGTGGAAGAGCTGCGAAAGAACTTTGTTCTTGTTGATCCGCAGCAACGGCGTGAGCGAATCGAACGCCAGGCCGCCCGACTCGCCTCGCGCAGAGGTCTGCAGGTACGCCCGGATCCCCAGCTGCTGAACGAACTCGTGTACTTGAACGAGTATCCCACCGTCATTATCGGCCAGTTCGACCCCCGCTTCCTGTCGCTTCCCGAAGAGATTCTGGTCACGGTGATGCGTGGACACCAGAAATACCTGGCCCTGGACAACCGGCAGGGTAAGCTGGCGCCATTTTTTCTGGCCGTGGTCAACCTGGCTGCCGATGACGGGCGTGTGCGCAAGGGGCATGAACGGGTACTGCGGGCCCGATTTGCCGATGCCGAATTTTTCTGGACAACAGACCTCCAGCAGCCCCTCGAGGCTTATCTTCCGCGGCTTGAGAAGGCGATTTTCGAGTCGCGCCTGGGGAGTTACCTGGACAAAGTCCAACGGCTGATCCCGCTGGCAATTTGGTTGGCAGAGGTCCTGAAAGGCCACGGTATCGCCGCTGACACAGAACTGGTGCAAAGAGCAGCTCGATTGGCCAAATGTGACCTTGTAACGGAAATGGTGCGCGAGTTTCCCGAGCTCCAGGGAGTTGTCGGAGGACTCTACGCTCGTCAGCAGGGGGAACCCGAAGAGGTGGCGATCGCGGTCTATGACCACTATCGCCCCGCAGGGCTGGATGATCGCATTCCTCGGGGTATCGTCGGACAGATCGTGGCCCTGGCTGACCGTCTGGATACACTTGTCGGCTGCTTCGGGGCCGGCCTTGTTCCCACCGGTTCTAGCGATCCTTTCGGCTTGCGCCGCGCTGCTTTGGCGACTGCGAAAATCATTCTGGAGGCTCGGCTGCCAATCGCGCTCAGCAAAGCGCTAGATCATGCGGCAGGGCTGTACGCTGGTGCGGCACAGCCACTGAAACTGGATGATGAGACACGGCTGCGCATCCGGAACTTTGTCCTGGAGCGTGCGCGCTACTATCTCCGCGAACGGTTCGGTTATGCGTACGACGAAATTAACGCCGTGTTTGCGGCCGGCGCCGATGATTTGGTCGATGCGGAAGCGCGCATTGCCGCGGTTCGCGCGGTCCGCAAAACGGAGTTTCTTGAACCGCTGGCCGGGACCTTTAAGCGCATCCGCAATATTCTGGAAAAGGCGCAGCGGGAGCAGCAGTGGATTCCGGACCGCGTAGATCCGAGCTTGTTTCAAGACGCAGAAGAATCTGCTCTCCATGAAACATCTGAAAAGTTAAAGGAAGTGTTCGATCGGCTTTATGCGGACCAAAAGTACCGGGAGGCACTGGAACAGCTCGCGAGCTTCCGGCCTGCGGTGGACAGATTTTTCGATCATGTACTCGTCATGGCGGAGGACGATGCCGTGCGGGCCAATCGTCTGGCCCTGCTGGCGGACGTCCTGCGTGCTTTCTCGCGCATTGCCGATTTTTCCGAACTAGGGGCAAACGGCACCTCCGGCGTAGAGTAGCCACATTCTACCTGGTTTCGGATTGTCGGCCCGCCGACACGAAGGGGAGAGAGGCATGAAAAAATACGTGTACTTCTTCGGCCGAGGAAAAGCGGAAGGATCCGCCGCGCAACGCAACTTGCTGGGCGGCAAGGGGGCCGGTCTGGCCGAAATGACTCGGATCGGCCTGCCCGTCCCGGCCGGTTTCACCATCACCACCGAAGCGTGCGCTTATTATTTCGCGCATCAGCGTCGCTTCCCCCGCGAACTCAAGCCGCAGGTCCAAAAGGCCTTGGCGCGGCTGGAACAGGTGGCCGGCCGTCGATTTGGCGATCCGAAAAATCCGCTGCTGGTCAGCGTCCGGTCCGGAGCGGCTGTCTCCATGCCCGGCATGATGGAAACGATCCTGAACCTGGGTCTTAACGATCGCACAGTCGAAGGGCTCGCTGCGGCCAGTGGCGATGCTCGCTTTGCCTGGGACGCCTACCGGCGTTTCATTCAGATGTATGCCAGCGTCGTCGAGGGAATCCCGCGAGAGTTGTTCGAGGAGAGAATTCGCGAATTAAAAAAGCGACTGAATGTCCTGGAAGATCCGCAGATTCCCGCTGATGGATGGCGCCAGCTCGTTGGCGAGTTTCAGGACATCTATCGCCGGCATTGCCGCCGGGAGTTTCCGCAGGATCCGCAGACGCAGCTTTGGGGTGCCATTCGGGCCGTTTTCGAATCCTGGATGGGAGAAAAGGCGGTTACTTACCGGCGCGTCGAAAAGATCACTGGGCTTCTGGGAACCGCCGTCAACGTGGTCCAGATGGTCTTTGGCAATCTGGGCGAGAATTCGGGTACCGGAGTCTGCTTCACCCGCGATCCCTCCACAGGGGAGCCGCGACTGTATGGAGATTTCCTGCCCAATGCGCAGGGTGAGGATGTGGTCGCCGGCGTGCGCACACCGTTGCCGCTCGCTGCGCTGAAAGAACGCATGCCCTCCGTCTATCGACAGCTTGAACGAGCGCGCCGGATTCTCGAGCGCCACTATCGAGACATGCAGGATGTCGAATTTACGGTAGAGCAGGGACGTCTCTACATCTTGCAGACGCGATCCGGGAAACGGACCGCCGTCGCCGCCTTTCGGATTGCAGTCGATATGGCCCGCGAGCGCTTGATCACTAAGGCTGAAGCTGTGGAGCGCATTCAGCCCGCTGACATTGAACGACTGTTTTATCCCACCATCGACCCCAATCTTCCGCGCGAAGTCCTGGAGCGGGCGCGGCTGGCAACAGGCGTCAATGCCGTGCCCGGTGCCGCCAGCGGCCGCATTGTCTTCACGGCTGAAGAGGCCGAGCAGTGGGCCCGACGGGGCGAGTCCGTCATTCTGGTTCGTCGAGAAACCAGTCCTGAAGACGTGGGAGGCATGTACGCCGCACAAGGGATCCTTACGGCCACTGGCGGCAAGACCAGCCATGCTGCCGTCGTGGCCCGGGGCTGGGGCAAATGCTGCATCGTCGGATGCAGTGCTCTCGATATTGATTACGCAACGCAAACCATGCGGGTCGACGGCCGTGAGCTACGCCAGGGAGACTGGATCACTCTCGACGGCGAGCAGGGGATTGTCTACGAAGGCCAGTTGCCTCTGGTCACTCCTCAACTGCCCGACTCCTATTTCATCCTGCTCACGTGGGCCGACCAACTCCGACGCCTGGGCGTTCGAACCAACGCGGACACCCCTCAGGATGCCCGAAAGGCGCGCGAAATGGGTGCCGAAGGCATCGGTCTGTGCCGGACAGAACACATGTTTTTCAAGGACTTTGAATGCCCGGAAAAAAGCATCGAACGTCAGCTCGCTATTCAGGAAATGATCCTCGCTGATACGCCCGAAGAGCGCCGGCGTGCACTGGATAAACTTCTGCCTTTTCAGCGACGCGATTTTATTGGAATTTTCGAGGCGATGAACGGCTATCCGGTAACAATTCGCCTGTTGGATCCTCCACTACATGAATTCGTGCCCCACGATGCAGAGCGGCAACGTGAGCTAGCTGAAAAAATGGGGATGGACCCGGAAGTGATCGCACATCGCGTCGAGCAACTCCGCGAGGCGAACCCGATGCTTGGACATCGTGGGTGCCGCCTCACCATCACCTATCCCGAAATTCTCGACATGCAGGTGCGCGCCATCATCGAAGCAGCCATCGAATGCAAGCGCAAAGGAATTAAAGTACTGCCTGAGATCATGCACCCTCTCGTTATGGACCGTAAGGAACTCCAGATCCTGGCTGACCGCACGGAAAAAGTTGCGGACGCTGTCATGAAGGAGAAGGGCGAGCGCGTAGATTTTCTCATCGGCACAATGATCGAGCTCCCCCGCGCGGCTCTGCTCGCGGACAAAATTGCAGAGGTGGCCTCCTTTTTCTCTTTCGGCACAAATGACCTGACGCAGACTGTCATGGGGCTTTCCCGTGACGATGCTGGACGGTTCCTCCCGGACTATCTGGACGAAACCAAAGCTGGCATTTTCCGGTCCGACCCCTTTCAGACGCTGGATCTCGAAGGAGTCGGGCTGTTGATCGAATGGGCGATTCAACGTGGGCGTCGCACTCGCCCGCGTCTAAAGGTCGGCATCTGCGGCGAACACGGAGGCGATCCGGCCACCATTCATTTCTGCCACCGCGTTGGCATGGACTATGTCAGTGCTTCGCCGCTGCGGGTGCCTATTGCTCGCCTGGCCGCTGCCCACGCTGCGATTAAACAAGGCCGTCGCACGCGTACCGAGCGTCCCATAGCGCAGTAGGCTGCCGTTCAGGTCGGCATCCGGAAGAATAAGTAGAGCCCGAGCGACAGGAAAAGCGCATCCGGGGTCCAGGCAGCCACAACGGGTGGTAACTGGCCAACAGCCCCCAGGGCTTCGAAGAGCGCCGAAATACCCCAGTAAGCCATCCCGATAAGGAGGCCGAGAGCAAAGCCACTCAAAGCACCGCGCGTGCTGATGAAAAGAGGGCAGGGTACAGCCAGCAGGATCATGATGGCCGCCAAGGCCGGAAAAGCCAGTTTGCGATGCCATTGCACGGTCAGCCGGGCGGCGTCGTAACCCGCACGCCGCAGATGGGCGATATAGCGTCCCAGGTCTCTCCAGTTCATCTGTGAGGAAGGGCGGACTTCCTGCTGGAAGTAGGCAGGAGGTTCTGTCATTTCAGCCAGCGTGGCGACCAGAAACGGTGAAAAGCGAACCACACGGTCCTGCTCAAAATCGCGCAGCCATCCACTCTCGAGAATCCATTGACCCAGCGCACTTTCCCAGTGGGCGCGCCGAATAAAAACCTGCCGTCGCAGCCGGAACGATGCTGGATCGATCTCGAACAGGCTTAAATTCACCAGGACCTGATGGTCTGGATCGAAGAGGTCATAGTTATACAGTCGGCTATCACTGCCGACGATCCAGCGCTGGCGGGGCTGGAAGGAAGTCTGTGCCGGCCTTCCCTTGATGATGTTGCGCAGCGCATCCTGTTTCTGATTGGCAGTGGGAAGAAGGGTAGCGTCGAGGGCAAACAAGCCCGCTGCCAGCGCCACCCCACCCAGCAGAACGGGCACCGAGAGCCGATGCAGGCTGATCCCCGAAGCCCGGCACGCAACCAGCTCGCCCTCGTGTGCCATCGAGCCCAACGCGGCCAGAACGCCCACCAATCCGGCTAGCGGCGCAAGCTGATAGAGCAGCATGGGAGCCAGAAAAAACAGATACTGGCCGACCACACGGAGCGGGATGTGATGACGGCCAATGTCGTTCAGCAGCTCGAAAAAGGTGAATACCTCCACCAGGACCAGAAACAACCCCAGCCCTACAAGAAAGAAAAATGTGAAGCGCGCAAAAACATATCGATCGAGCAGCAGAGGAAACCCAGGCCTGGAGCCTGACCATGGTGATGCCGCACCGGGAACGCTTGCAGAACGACGCAGTCGTAGGGCAAAAGGTCGGCTCGCTTGCCGGACCGCAGTTATCCACCGCGTGAGCGGCCCCGCCTCGGTTTCCACAGCCCGTTCGAGCGTCAGCAGACCCGCAGCCGCGAACATGCCGGTTACCATATTGGCCAACCACACACCCACGGGTGCTGGAAGTGCCTGCTGCCGTGCCTTGCCAACTCCGAAGACAAAGACGAGGTAGTAAAACCCCAGCACCACCACTGTGGTGAGAATGGCCGTCGCACGTCCGCCGCGGCGAGGCCGGCAGCCCGTAACGAACGCGAGCAGGCCAAACAGCAGGCAGGCCGCCGGGACCGCAAAGCGCCGATGCAGTTCAATGCCCGCCTCGAGTGAACCCTTATAGCTCTGACGCACAAGCTCGGACAGGCCCGCTTCAGACATCACTTCCGGCCGCGGAGCCTCGGTTCCCACGCTGAGTGGCAGGGCTAGGTCGCTTGCGCCGAACACACTGACCGCGTACTGTTCCGGATGGAGGGGCTGGAAACTGTAGGTCACGCCGCGATCGAAATGGATCTGTAAGGCATCTGGAGACAGGCGGAAAAGAACTGCCTGCTCGGCCAGAGTAATCTCCATATTTCCGTCCGGAGATTGCTGTGCGAGAAAAACTTTCCTCCAACGATGCCCGTCCGGAGAAACGTCGTTCACATAGAGAATTCTCCCAGGGATGCTTTCCTGGAACACGCGGGGCTCGACCTCGAAGGGTCCCTGGGCACGCAGCAGGCGCAGTTCCGTGGACCGCAACTCGCGGACCGCAAGCGGACTGATCCACAGGGTGTTCGCCAGCGTCACGGCCGCTGCCAGCAGAGAAAACACCGTCACAGGGACGCCCAGGCGGAGGCGCCTCACGCCCAGCGTATTCCAGGCCAGAATCTCTCCATCGACCTGCATGCGACTCAAAGCCAGCAGAGTGCCGGCGAGAACGGCCACCGGTACAGAAAAACTCAGCACGCCTGGCACAATGCAGATGATCAGAATGGCGACATCCAGTAAGCGTGTTTGGCGGCTGACGAAGAGCTGCATCAGACGGGCCAACTGGGGGATAAAAAACAGGAACGTGAGGACCGCAAGAGCGGTCACAAAGGCAGGAACAATCTCAGAGCCCACATAGCGATCCAGAATGCGGTACCGAAAAAACGTTTGTGCCGCCCACCGTGAACCTGTAGGGCTGGATCGCCGTTCAGGCAGGGACCCCCCCCTTGGGAGCATCGGGCCGCCGTTCGTCATGGTGGCTTCAAAATTGAAGGGCGACGACCTGTGTGGGCTCTATGCCCGTCGGGATGAGAACCAGCAATCGAGGGCCACGCAGATCGATCACCGCCAGATCGTTCGAGTCCCGATTCGCAGCGAGTAACAAATGCCCTCCGGGGTCGAGGGTGCAGTCTACAGGCGTCTTCCCCGTGGGGACAGAGGCCCGGGTCTCGCGGTAGGCCGTATCAAGCACGGTGATCCGCGAGGCCCTGCGATCACAGACATAAAGCACCGCTCCATCGGAACTAATGGCTGCTGCGATCGGTGCGGCACCCAACAGTCGGAAATCCACCACTTCATCGGTCTGTGTATTGAGGACTGTCAACCCATGCAATTGACTTGAGAAGGCATAGAGCTCTCCACCGTCGGGCTTCAATATCAGCTGCTCCTGACGAGCGCCAGTGTGCACGCGCGCCAGCACAGCCGGGGGATGAAGCCGGACTGCAAGAATGCTATCGTCTGTGGTTGAGGCTAGGTATGCCTTCGAACCATCTGGTAGAACGGCTAGCCCACGGACGCCCGTACCCATCTCAACTTCGGCATGAAGATCCAGACTGGCTGGGTTCAACACGACAAGTTCGCCTCGATACCCGTCAAGTACAATCCATTCCCTGTCGTCTGGGGTCAAAACCGCTTCGGTCGGTTTTAATTGGAGTTGCCTTTCCTTTATCATTCGTAACGTAGTTGGGTCAATAATCTGAACCAACCCGTCACTGCCAGCCACGAGAACCATTCTTCCGTTACCTGGCAGATTCACAGCAGATGGCTTGAAGCCAAGCTTGAACTCACGGAGCTGACCAGAT
>Ga0070739_10003392_pt1 | contig 19885 bp, 16 predicted proteins | sample Coa_R1_7_FD_66445 | JGI IMG/M metagenome (GOLD analysis project Ga0070739, IMG submission 66445) | Surface soil microbial communities from Centralia Pennsylvania, which are recovering from an underground coalmine fire - Coalmine... | ecosystem: Environmental > Terrestrial > Soil > Unclassified ... | reverse complement strand
CGCGAGGCGGGTATCCCGCCGAGCAGCGAGTGCGACCATGGGCATCGTCCGGCCCGGCCGGGCGGCGTGACGCGATGAAGTTCGGCATCTTCTACGAGCACCAGCTCCCGCGCCCGTGGACCGACGAGTCCGAGCACGAGCTGCTGAAGGACGCGCTCGAGCAGTGCGCGCTCGCGGACCGGCTGGGCATCGACTACGTGTGGGAGGTCGAGCACCACTTCCTCGAGGAGTACAGCCACTCGAGCGCGCCCGAGCTGTTCCTGGCCGCGGTGTCGCAGCGCACGCGCGACATCCGTCTCGGTCACGGCATCGTGCAGACGCCGCCGCCGTTCAACCATCCGGCGCGCGTCGCCGAGCGCATCGCGACGCTCGACCTCCTCTCCGACGGCCGCGTCGACTTCGGCACCGGTGAGTCGAGCTCCGAGGCCGAGCTCGGCGGCTTCCTCGTCGACCCCGTACAGAAGCGTGCGATGTGGGAGGAAGGGCTGCGCGTCGCGCTCCGTTGCCTGACCGAGACGCCGTTCACCGGCTTCGCAGGCGACTACGTCACGATGCCGCCGCGCAACGTCGTCCCCAAGCCCCGGCAGAAGCCGCATCCGCCGGTGTGGGTCGCGTGCAGCCGCCGCGACACGATCCACCTCGCCGCGCAGAAGGGGATCGGCGCGCTCACGTTCGCGTTCATCGACCCCGAAGAGGCCGAGCACTGGATCGCCGACTACTACGACACGCTCGAGCGTGAGTGCGTCCCGATCGGCGACACGGTGAACGCGAACCTCGCGTGCGTCACGCCGTTCATGTGCCATCCCGACGAGGAGGAGGCGCTGCGACGCGGTCTCGAGGGCGCGAACTTCTTCGGGTACTCGCTCGCGCACTACTACGTGTTCGGCCGGCACCGTCCCGGCGTCACCGACGTCTGGGCCGAGTACCAGTCGCTGCGCGCGGAGAAGGGTTACTCGCCGGAGGCCGTGATCGCGGCCGCGCAGCACTCCGACCGGCTCGGGGCGAAGGCCGTCGAGCAGGGCGTGTCCGGTCTCCGCGGCGCGATCGGCACGCCCGACCAGCTGCGCGCGTTCCTCCGTCGCTACGAGGAGTACGGCGTCGACCAGGTGATCTTCGTGAGCCAGGCCGGCAAGAACCGCCACGAGGACATCATGGAGAGCCTCGAGCTGTTCGGCCGGGAGGTCCTGCCGGAGTTCAAGGATCGCGACGCGGCGCAGCAGCGGAGCAAGGCAGCGCGTGTCGAGCCGATCGTCGACAAGGCGTTGGCCCGGAAGCCCGACGCCGACCACCCGCCGCTGCCCTCGCCCGACTACGACTTCCCCGCGATCCCGCGCGCGATCGCGGACCGGTCGGGCTCCGACGACTTCCACGCGTGGCTCGACAAGGTCGCCGAGGAGCGGGCGGCCGGCCGGGAGGACATCTTCCCGCGCCTGTCGTGACGCGCACCTGAACCCGGCTTCACACTGCGCTCACACGCGGGGTCGATCGTGACCGCGTGAGCGTCAGTGACCGTGAGCGGGTCTCGCACGTCGTGCGCCGGCTCTCGGTCGGCGCGCATCCCGACGTCGTCGGCGCGCTCCGGACGACCGACGACGCGATCGCGAGGGCGCTCGACCTGTCCGCTCCCGCGGCACCGCCTCCGACGCTCGCGCCGCCGGCCACCGAGGAGGAGTCGCGCCGTGTCGCGGCGATCACCGAGCCGCTCGCGTGGTGGATCGGTCGCATGCGCGCCGACTCCCGCCTGATCGAGGAGCGGCTCGTGTGGTTCTGGCACGACCACTTCGCGACGAGCATCGCGAAGGTGCGCGTGCCGTACCTGATGTGGCAGCAGCACCTCACGATCCGCCGGTACGCGACCGGCAGCTTCGCCGACCTCCTGCACGCGATGGCGAAGGATCCGGCGATGCTCGTCTGGCTCGACGGTGTGACGAACACCGCGCGTCAGCGGAACGAGAACTTCGGCCGCGAGTGCATGGAGCTGTTCACGCTCGGTCGGAACGCGGGCTACACGCAGGACGACGTCGTCGCGGCGTCACGCGCGTTCACCGGCTGGGTCGTCGACGTGCCGTTCCGGCGCAACGCGGTCGCGGCCGGTGCGGCGCCGTACGCGGCGGCGTTCGTCCCCCGGCGCCACGACGCGGGCACGAAGACGCTGCTCGGCGCGACGGGCGACTTCGACCTGGAAGGCGCGCTCGACGTCATCCTCGACCATCCCGCAGCCGCGCGCTTCGTCGCGACGAAGCTCCACCGCGAGCTCGTCGGCGTCGATCCCGACCCGCCGACCGTCGCTCGGCTCGCCGCGACGTTCCGCCGCGACTGGGGCGTCCTCTCGCTCGTCGAGGCGATCGTCACGAGCCCGGCGTTCACCTCGGACGCCGCGGTGCGCGCCAAGGTGCGCACTCCACTCGAGAAGCTCGTCACGTTGCTGCAGGCGGTCCCGTCCCGGGCGCCGGCACACGCCGCGAACGGGGGCGGCAAGGCGGCCCTCGCCGCGCTGCGCCGTATGGGGTACGTCCCGTTCGCACCGCCGAACGTCGGCGGCTTCCCCAAGGGCGCGCCGCTGCTCGGCCCGCACGAGCTCGTCCACGCGCTCGACCTCCTCGCCGCGATCGGCGGACCGCCCCCGGAAGCGTTCACCGCGGACGTCGACGCGCTCTTCGCACGCTTCGGTGTCTTCGACGTCGCACCCGCGTCGCGCGCGGTCGTCGCGTCGCATGACGATCCCGTGACCCGCGTCGCGCTCGTGCTCACCTCACCCGAGGTCGCGCTCACATGAGCGAGCGAGCCGTGAGGCGAGCGGAAGCGGTGGCCCGAGCGGCCCGGCGCCGGAGGCGCCAGGAGCGGGAGACATGACTGGCGAGCCGCGCCGCGTCACACGCCGGCAGTTCCTCACCGGCGCAGGCATCGTCGCGACCGCCGCGGTCGCGGGTGGCTACGGCGTGAGCGTCTGGACGCGCGACGCGCCTACGACGAAGAAGCAGGCGCGCACCGTTGCACACGGTGATCCACGCGGCACGCTCGTCGTCGTCGAGCTCGGCGGCGGGAACGACGCGCTCAACATGGTCGTGCCGAACGACCCGGCGTACCGCGCGCTGCGGCCGACGCTCGGCGTCAGCGATCCGATCCACCTCGACGACGAGACCGGCCTGCACCCGAAGCTGGTCAAGCTCGCGGAGCGGTACCGCCGCGGCCAGGTCGCGATCGTCGAAGGAGTCGGGTACCCCGACCCGAACCTCTCGCACTTCGCGTCGCTCGCGACGTGGTGGTCGGCGCACCCGGGGGGCTCCCTCGACACGGGCTGGCTCGGCCGCTACCTCGACGCAACCGTGGGGTTCGACGACCCGCTCGCGCTCGTCGCGATCGGTCCGACACCGTCGCCTGCCGTGCTCGGCGAGCGGTCGTTCGCGACGTCGATCGCCGACGCGACCGGTCTCACGCCGCGCCTGCCGGCATGGGCGGACCGCGCGTCGGACGTCGTCGCGGCGTGGCGCGGGTTCGCGCCGGCGCCGGTGGATCCCGTCACGCTCACCGAACGGGTCGACGACGCGCTCCGCCTGACCGTCTCGGCCCGTGACGAGCTGCGCGCCACGCTCGGCACGGGTGGCGCTCCCGCGGCGTCCGACGTCGGCGCCGCGCCCGGCGGTGCGCTCGTGGACGAGCTCGAGCTCGCCGGGCGTCTCGTCGCCGGACGCCGTCGCCCGCGCGTCGTGTACGTCAGCGGGACGGGCGACTTCGACACCCACCAGGGCGAGGCGACGCGCCACCCCGCACTGATGGCGGACCTCGACACCGGCATCGACCGGCTGTTCACGGCCGCCGGCCCGGCCGGGAAGGACCTGCTCGTGATGACCGTCTCCGAGTTCGGTCGCCGGCCGGCGGAGAACGGCAGCGGCACCGACCACGGCACCGCGGCCGCGCACCTGCTCGTCGGGTCGTCGGTGCGCGGCGGACGCCACGGCGCGCGGCCGTCGCTCGCCCGTCTCGACCAGCACGGCAACCCCGTCGCCACCGTCGACTTCCGTGCGCTGTACGCGTCCGTGCTGCGCGACTGGCTCCATGCGGATCCCGAGCCCGTGCTCGACGGCGCGTTCGGAGGCCTCCGCGTCGTCGCCTGACGCGGGAAGGCACCGACCCCGCCCACCGTTAGCCTGGTCGGGATGCTCCCCCGCGACCGCCTCGCCGACCTGGAGGCCGAGCTCGAGAAGCTCGAGTCGAACCTGCCCGAGATCTACGCGTCGGGCGACCAGCAGGCGACGCGCGACGCCGGCCGCCGTCATGCGGAGCTCAAGCCGCTCGTCGACGCGTGGCGCGACTACAAGCGCACCGAGGACGACGTCGCGGAGGCGAAGGAGCTTCTCGGCAACGAGGACGACGCCGAGATGCGCGAGTTCCTGCGCGGCGAGGTCACGGAGAAGGAAGCGCGGCTCGGCGCGATCGACGCGCACATCAAGGAACTGCTCCTCCCGCGCGACCCGAACGACGGCAAGAACGTCATCGTCGAGATCCGCGGCGCGGTGGGCGGCGAGGAGGCGAACCTCTGGGCCGCGGACCTCTACCGCATGTACCAGCGCTATGCCGAGGCGCACGGCTGGCGCGTCGAGCCGATGTCCAGCCAGCCGTCCGAGATGGGCGGCTTCCGCGAGGTGACCTTCGTCGTGAAGGGGCCCGACGCGTGGACGCGCCTGAAGTACGAGGCCGGCGTCCACCGGGTGCAGCGGGTCCCGGTGACGGAGAGCCAGGGCCGCGTCCACACGAGCGCGGCGACCGTCGCGGTGCTCCCCGAGGCGGAGGACATCGCGATCGACGTCGATCCCAACGACCTCGAGATCGACGTCTACCGGTCGACGGGACCGGGCGGGCAGTCCGTCAACACGACCGACTCCGCGGTCCGCATCACGCACAAGCCGTCGGGACTCGTCGTCACGTGCCAGGACGAGAAGAGCCAGCTGCAGAACAAGGAGAAGGCGATGCGGATCCTGCGCTCGCGCCTGCTGCAGATCGAGCAGGAGCGCCAGCAGCAGGAGCTCTCGTCCGCGCGGCGCAGCCAGGTGAAGAGCGGTGACCGCTCCGACAAGAGCCGGACGTACAACTACAAGGAGAACCGGGTCACCGACCACCGTGTCAACCTGACGGTGAAGGCCCTCGATCGCGTGCTCGAGGGCGATCTCGACGAGATCGTCGACGCGCTCGCGGCCGCCGAGCGCAGCGAGCAGCTCGCCGCGTCGGACAGCTGAGCCAGCGAGCCGACGTGGCGAGCTGGCGACAGCTGCTCGATGACGCAACCCGTGCGCTCGATGCCGCCGGTGTCACCGCCGCCTCGACCGAGGCCCGGTGGATGCTCGAGGAGGTCTCGGGCTACGACGCGGCGGAGCTGCTCGCCAACCGGGGCGACGACGCGCCCGCACGCGCGGTCGCCCGTCTGCAGGGGATGGTCGCGCGGCGCGCCGCCGGCGAGCCCCTGCAGTACGTCCTGGGTCACTGGTCGTTCCGCGACCTCGATCTCCTCGTCGACCCGCGCGTCCTGATCCCGCGTCCCGAGACGGAGGTGGTCGCCGAGGTCGCGCTCGACGAGGCGGTGCGGCTCGGTGCGAGGCGCGGCCGGCCGCGCACGTTCACACGTTCCCACACGCCGCGGCCGTTCACGATCGCCGATCTCGGGACGGGATCGGGCGCGCTCGCGCTCGCGCTCGCGACGCAGCTCCCCGAGGCCGAGGTGTGGGCCACCGACGTGAGCGAGGACGCGCTGGCCGTCGCGCGCGCGAACCTCGCCGGGATCGGGACCGCCGCGACGCGTGTGCGCGTCGCGAGCGGCTCGTGGTTCGACGCACTGCCGCCGTTCCTGCGCGGCCACGTGCGTCTCGTCGTGTCGAACCCGCCGTACGTCGCCAACCGCGAGATGCAGTCGCTGCCCGCGGACGTCGCGGACCACGAGCCGATGGAGGCGTTGGTGAGCGGCCCGACCGGCCTCGAGGCGATCGAGCGCATCCTCGCGGATGCGCCGTCATGGCTCGTGGCGAACGGTTCCGTCGTGTGCGAGATCGCACCGCACCAGAGCGTCGACGCCGTCGCGGTCGCGCTCGAGCACGGATTCGAGGAGGCGTTCACGCGGCCAGACCTCGCGGGACGCGAGCGCGTGCTGGTCGCGCGGCGGCGGATAGGGTGGCCGGGATGGCCGACGAGCTCGACGTCGACGCGATGCTCCAGCGGTTCCGGGACCGGGCCGAGGCCGTGAAGAGCCGGCCGCTCCCACCGGTCGCGGGTGCCGAACGGCAGCGCTTCGTCGAGCAGGCCCAGCTCGACTACCAGGACTTCGCGATCGTCGGCGACGCGTCGTGGACCTTCGAGGACGGCGTCCTCACCCTGCAGGTCGACCTCAAGGGCTGAGCGCTCAGGACGACCGCTCGTCGAAGATCTCGAACCGGTCCATCCGCTGCAGGTACGCGCGGTCCACCGCCATCCACACCGTCTTCGAGAACGGGTAGTAGAGGATCGGCGCGAACAGCATCAGCGGCACGAGCACCGCGAGCAGCGGTGCGACCGGGATGTTCGGGACGGTCGCCGCGACGAGCGCGACGAACACGGCCGCGAAAACGCCGCCCACCACGATCATGTTGATCGCGAGCGCACCGACGAAGTAGCCGGACTCACGCTCGAAGTGCAGCCCGCAGCGCGGACAGTCGGGCACCAACGTGAAGTACCGGCGGAACAGGTGACCGCTGCCGCAGCGGGGGCATCGCCGTGTGAAGCCCCACCACATCGTGCGTGCACGGCTCGGTTGGACGGTCACGACGCGCCGGCCCACGGTCCCAGGGTACCGGTCGGGTCAGACGTTCACGCCGGGCGGAACCGGCCATGCGGCGACCGCGGGCGCGGCGCTGTCGCGGCAGATCGAGCGGTACCGGCACCACCCGCACGTGGTCGGGTCCGCCACGCCCGCGTACTCCTGCTCCTGCCACATCTCGCCGACCACCGCGCGCATCTCCTCCTCGATGTCGGCGAGCTCGTCGTCGTCGGGCTCGAAGGGCACCGGGTCGTCGACGACCTCCGGCGAGAGGAACTCGTAGCGCACGCGCACGCGCAGTCCCTTGCGGGCCGCGCGCGGCGCGAGCAGCCAGGCCTGCAGGCGCGCCCGCGGGTCGTCGCGGAGGTGCTCGGACGTCGGCGGCGCGCCCGTCTTGTAGTCGCGCGCATCGGCGATCCCGTCGTGGATCCACACGGCGTCGATGCGCCCCGTCGCCATGAACATCGGTGCCGGCAGGCGATGGAACCGGGCGAGGTCGAGCTCGTGTGCCGACCACACCGCGCCCTCCGGGCAGCGACGTGCATGACGCTCGACGAACGCGTGCATGGGCCCGTCACCGTCGAAGCCGTGCGCGGCGAGGACGTCCACCACATGGGCGCCGTCACGGCAGGAGCCCGTTCCGGTCGTGTGCACCTGCCGGAGCATCGCGTGCACCGCGACGCCGAGGTCGGGCGACGGGCCCTCGTCGCTCGCCGGGATGCCGAGCATGCGCGCGATCCGGTACTCGCGGCGACACCGCCGCCACTGGACGAGCGACGTCGCGTTGAGCGCGACGATCGCGGCCGGGCGGACGTCGTCGCGCGCCGTCACGTGTGTGCCTTGCACCCGGGGACGAAGCGGCAGGACGCGCAGTCGGAACCCGGGGCCGGATCGGGCTGCGCGATCCGCTCGCGGATGAGCGCGACGCGCGCTGCGACCCAGTCGTCCAGGTCCGCCCGCCGCGACGCGACGTCGACCACGTCCTCGCGGCGCGCGCCCTGCACGACGTCCGCGACTGACACGAGCAACGGGCGGTCGCCGGCCCAGCGCGCGAGACGGAGGAGCACGAACCGCACGTCGGCGTCGTCGACCAGCACCGCGGGAACGCCGGAGCCCAGTCGGAGCAGACGCACCTCGGCGCGCCCGTCGCCGTCCTCGACCACCAGCCCGCACCGGCCGACGAGACGCACACCGAGGCCGTCCAGCGTCGTGGACCACTCCTCGTCGCCGGGGAGGTCCGCGGCGCGCACCGGGCGATCGCCGTAGAGGGCGACGTACCAGGCGGCCGCGTGCTCGTACAGCCGGCGCTCCTCGTCCGTCAGGGCGTCGGCCCGGAACGCGCCGATCGACGGCGACGCCACGTCGACGTGACACAGCCGGGCGTCCTCGAGGAGGCGCTGCTCCACGCGGAACCGACCCGACCCGAGGTTCATCCCGCGGTGGTCGCCGTGCTCGTGCGCCAGCCGCCGCGGGCACATCGTTCCGGCGCGGCGGAGGTGGCTCACCGTGACCTTCGGCGGCTGGTCGGCGTCGAGGTCCGCGCCGCCACTGCGTGTGCTCGGTCGCACGGGTTCGGCCTTCACCACGGGTCACGGTATGCCGACACGAGGATGTGGCTTCGGACCTCCAGGTGCCGCCTAGCATCCCGCGCGTGGCTGCGGATCGCGAGCGGCCCCGCCGGCGGCGGTGGCCGTACGTCGTCGTGTTCGTCGCGGTCGTGGTCGCGTGGCTCGCGTTCTCGGCGTTCTCGTTGCTCCGCGCCCGCCACGACGCCAACCTCGGCATGGACCTGCTGCGCCAGGCCCGTTCGACCCTCACCCCGACGGATGTCGTCCGCGGTCAGGGTGCCGACATCCTCGCCGCCGCCGAGCGCGACTTCGCCCGGGCCCACGACCGCGTGGACAAGCCGTGGCTGAAGCCGCTCGAGATCGTGCCCGTCGTCGGGCGGCAGGTCCGCTCGATCGACGCGCTCACCGGCTCGGCCCGCCGCGTCGTCGCCGTCGGCTCCGACGCGATGACGCGCTCGCGAGCCCAGCTCTCCGCACCCGTCGTGACCGGCGACGCGCGCGTCCAGCAGGTCCGCGCCCTCGGGTCGATCGCCAGCTCGGCGTGGCGGCAGCTGCGATCGGTCGACCTCGGCCCCGGGAACGCGCTGATCGGCCCGCTGCGCGACGCCCGCACGAAATTCTCCCACGACCTCGCGAAGCTGCGCGACGCGCTGAAGAACGTCGACGACGCGTCCACCGGTCTCGCGCAGCTCATGCAGGGCCCGTCGCGCTACCTCGTCGTCGCGGCGAACAATGCCGAGATGCGCGCCGGATCGGGCATGTGGCTGAGCGCAGGGCTGCTCGACGTGCAGAGCGGCCGGTTCGCCGTCGGGGACATGCGACCCACGCCGGACCTCGCCCTCGACCCGGGCGTCGTCCCGATCACCGGCGACCTCGCGGCACGGTGGGGTTGGACGGTCCCGAACCAGGAGTGGCGGAACCTCATGATGAGCCCGCAGCTCCCGGCGAACGCCGAGCTCGCGGCGAGCATGTGGCGCGCGCAGTCGCCGGTGCCGATCGACGGCGTGCTCGTCATCGACCCGGTCGCGCTGCAGGCACTGCTGTCGGCGTCCGGCCCGGTGAACGTGGACGGCAAGGTGATCGACGCCGACAACGTCGTGGCCTACGTGCTGCACGACCAGTACTACGGCGCATCGACCGAGACCACGCAGCAGGCCGAGCGACGCGAGCAGCTGAGCGCGATCGCCCGCGCCGCGATCCAGGGCATCGACCAGCACGGCTGGGACGCCAGCAAGCTGGTCGACCAGCTGCGCACGGCCGCGCAGGGCCGTCACGTGCTGGCGTGGTCGAGCAATCCGGTGCAGGAGAAGGCCTGGGAGGCCGCGGGCATCAGCGGGACGTTCCCCCGGGACTCGCTCATGGTCTCGATGCTGAACCGCGGCGGCAACAAGCTCGACCAGTACCTGCACGTCGACCCGACGCTCGTGGTGACGCCGACCGCCACACGCACTGCCGCGACGCTGCAGGTCGCCGTGTCGAACCAGACGCCACCCGACCAGCCGTTCTACGTCGAGGGGCCGTTCCCGGGCACGGGCCTCGCGGCGGGCGAGTACCTCGGGATCCTGGCGGTCAACGTCCCGGCCGACGCGTCGAACATCAGCATCGACAACGGCGCGCCCCTCGTCGCGGCCGGCCCCGACGGCGACAGCCGCGTCGTGGCGACGTACGTGCGGCTCGCCCGGGGACAGAGCCGGACGCTCACCGTCCGCTTCACGCTCCCCGCCGGCGCACGGACGATCGACGTGCAGCCGTCCGCCCGGATCCCCGGTGAGGTGTGGCACTTCCGTGACCAGCAGTGGGTCGACTCGGCGGCCCGCCCGTTGACCTGGTGAACGGCACGCGACCGTCGCTCGCGGAGCGTGGCCGCAACCCCGCGACAGCCGGCGGTATCGCGCAGTTGCGACGGGTATAGGTCGATCGGCCCGTTGTCGCGCCGTCAACGTCTGGCTACACTCCGCGCGGAGCTTGGGGGGAACAGGGCCAGGGAGGCAGCAGTGAAGCAGGGACCGACCGTCTCGGGACGTGTCGAGGAGGGGCCGACCGGCCCGACGATCCGGCGCCGTGTCGCCCGTGCGGCTGCGGCCGGCGCGATCGTGCTCGGCGTCCTCGCACCGACCGCCGCGTTCGCGCAGACGTACCCGAACGGGGGCACGACGCCGCCGAAGGCGAACGACCCGGGCGCGCAGGTGCAGGGCGTCAGCGCCACGAACAACAGCTCGTCGCTGCCGTTCACCGGCGGTGACGTGGCCGGCCTCGCCGCCATCGGCGGTGGCGCCGTCGTCGTCGGTGGGCTGCTCGCGCTCCGTTCGCGGCGTTCGCACGCCTGAATCTGCACGCATCCCCGTCGTGAGGGGAAAGCTCATCACGCCGGGATTCGTGCCGACCTGATCGTGATGACGGCTGCGATGAGCGGCGCGACTGCTCCGCAGGGTGGGCTAGCGTGCATCGGAGCGCCTGTCGGGTGCTTCCGCGCGTCGTGTGTGCGTACCACAGTGTCGTACGTGGTCGTCCGGGCTACGGGAACGTGAGGGTGAGCGTCGGAGAGCGGGTACGCCCCGATCGGATCGAGAGCACGCGTCCGCCGCGGGCGACCCGCGGGCGCGCGCGACCCCGTCCCGAGCTCGGGCGGGTCCACCATCCGTCCCTGCGCACCATCCTGCTCGCGGTGGACACCACGTCGGTCGCGGCCGCGTGGCTGCTCACGCTCCTCGTGCCGTGGGCCGGTCGCTCGGCCTTCCACACCCAGCGCTACGCGATCGCGATCGCCGTTCCCGCGATCACGCTCGGCTCCCTGGCGCTGATCGCGTCCCAGCGCCTCTACCTGGCGCGCGTCTGCGGCGTGCGCGCCGTCGAGGTCGCGCGCCTCGCGAGCGCGTCCCTGATCTCCGGTGTCGCGACGTACGCCGTCGCCGCCGCGCTCGGCGCGTCGATCTCGCTGCCGCGAACGCTCGTCGGCGTCGCCCTCGCGTTCACCTTCCTCACGTTCGGCCGCGGCGCGTACGGCACGTGGTTGAAGAGCTCGCGCGCGACGGGTCGCTTCAGCCGACCCGTCGTCATCGTCGGGACGAACGCGGAGGGACGCGAGCTCGAACGCCTGTTGCGGACGCACCCCGAGCTCGGGTTTCGCGTGGTCGGTTGCGTCGGTCGCTCCGACGAGCTGGCGCTGTGGCGCGACGACGTGCCGTGGCTCGGCGACCTCGGCGGTGCGGCCGACGCGATCCGCGGGCGGGGTGCGAACGGCGTGATCATCGCGGCGAGCGCCGTCCCGCACGACCAGCTCAACCGGCTCACTCGTCAGCTGCTCGCGGCCGACGTCCACGTGCACCTGTCGACCGGGCTGCAGGGGATCGCGTACCGGCGGCTCCGGTCGCTCCCGCTCGCGCACGAGCCCCTCTTCTACCTCGAGGCCGTCTCGCTGTCGCGGTGGCAGCTCGCCGCGAAGCGCGCGCTCGACATCATCGTCGCCGCGATCGCGTTGCTGTTCGCGGCGCCCGTCCTCCTGCTCGCGGCGGTCGCGATCAAGGTCGGCGACCGGGGCCCCGTCCTGTTCCGGCAGCGACGGGTCGGGCGGGGCGGGAGGACCTTCGAGGTCCTCAAGCTCCGGACCATGGTCCCCGACGCCGAGGAGCGCCTCGCGGAGGTGACGGCCGAGAACCTGCGGCGTGACGGACCACTGTTCAAGGCCTCCGACGACCCGCGGCGCACGAAGGTCGGCAGGGTGCTCGAGGCGACGAGCCTCGACGAGCTGCCGCAGCTCATCAACGTGCTCGTCGGGACGATGAGCCTGGTCGGCCCCCGGCCCGCGCTGCCCGACGAGGTCGCCCAATTCGACGACGAGCTGCTCGAGCGGCACAGCGTCCCGCCCGGCATCACCGGACTGTGGCAGGTGGAGGCGCGCGACAACCCGTCGTTCGAGGCGTATCGCCGCCTCGACCTCTTCTACGTCGAGAACTGGTCGATCACGCTCGACCTGGCGATCCTGTTCGAGACGTTCCAGGCGGTCGTCGCGCGACTGCTGCGCGGCCCGACGCCGCACTTCGAGACGATCGAGCACGCCCAGGACCGAACCACCGCGGCGTGAGCGAGCGAGCCGGGAGGCGGACCGGCACTCGCACCGTCGTCGAGGCGCCGTTGCGCGCGTTGCTCGTCAACGAGAACCTCGGCGGGCACGCCTCGATGCACCTCTACATCCGCGAGGCGCTGCGCGACGTACCCGAGCTCGCGGCCGACGTCGTCGACGTGCCGCGTGCCGGTCTCGCGCGCAAGCTCCTCGCCGCCCCGGTCCCCGGCCTCGCGTCGCGCGACCTCGATCTCGCGCCGCTGCGCGCGCAGCTCCTCCAGAGCGCGTGGGTGCGACGCGTGCTCGAGCGCCGGGCCGGTGCGTACGACGTGGTGCACGTGTACACGCAGAGCACCGCGCTGCTGTCCGCGGACCAGCTCCGCACGCGCCCCAGTGTGGTCTCGACCGACGGCACCGGGACGCAGAACGCGTACCACCTGCCGTACCGCCGCCCGACGCGCTGGACCGCGTCCCAGGCGCGTGCCGCGCGCCGGTTCGAGGACGGCGTGTACGAGGCCGCGACGCTCCTCGTCGCGCAGTCGCACTGGGCCGCGCGCTCGCTCGTCGACGACTACGGCGTCCCCGCCGAGCGGGTGCGCGTCATCCCGTTCGGCGTGCCGATCCCACCTGCCGTGCCACGGCGCGAGCGCGACGGCCTGCCGCTCGTGACGTTCGTCGGCAAGTCGCTCGAGCGGAAGGGCGGGGTGCGCCTGCTGCGCACGTTCCGCGAGCACCTGCGCGGTCGCTGCGAGCTGAACCTCGTCACCCTCGAGCACGTGGCGCCGGAACCCGGTGTCGTCGTGCACAACGACTTCCGACCCGGCGACCCGCGTCTCGTCGACCTGTTGTCGCGGAGCGCCGTGTTCGCGTTCCCGAGCGACATGGACAACTCGCCGTACTCGGTGGTCGAGGCGATGGTCGCCGGCCTGCCGGTCGTCGCGACGCGCGTCGGTGGTGTCCCCGAGATGGTCGTCGACGGCGAGACGGGCGTGCTCGTCGGCGACGACGACGCGCAGCTCGCCGCCGCGATCGCGTCGTTGCTCGACGATCCCGACCGACGCCGCGAGATGGGTCTCGCAGCGCGGCGGCGGGCCGAGGAGCGATACGACGCGCGCACGACGACACGCGCGCTCGCCTCGGTCCTCAGCGAGGCCGTCGAGCGGTTCCAGCCGTAGCCGCGAGCGCCCGCGACGCGGGCGCACCATGGCCGCGCCGCCCGGGTCGCCGAACGCGCAGCGTCACCTGCGAGCGACTCGTCCGGGAACGTCCGATGTCGGGCGATTTCGCGAGCACGGACCGTGCTCAAGTGGGTTTGCGCGGCCGTCGAAAACCACGGCGTGCAGTTCGGGACCCCCGCTCGCCGTGCCCGGTTCGTCGGCGCGACCGCGCTGTTCGCGCTGCTCGTGGTCGTGGCCGCCGTCGCCTCCGGGGGGACGCCGGCGGCCCACGCGGGCATCGACTCCTACGGGCTGGGGCTGGGGGAGCGCTTCGGGTTCTCGCCCGGCGGCGACCTCCTGTGGAACCGCACGTACCAGCAGCAGTCCGCCGAGCTCGACGCCATCGCGGCGACCGGCGCGAAGTGGGTACGGATCGACTTCCCGTGGGACACCGTGCAGGCGGCCGGGCCCGGTTCCTGGAGCTGGGGCCAGGACGACACGCTCGTGCAGATGGCGACCGCGCGCGGGCTGCACGTGCTCGGCGTGCTCGCGTACACGCCGGCCTGGGCCCGCCGCAGCGTGTGCAACACGAACCACGCGTGCCCACCGAACGACCCCAACGCGTTCGCCGCGTTCGCGCGCGCGGCCGCGCAGCGCTACGGCTCGAACGTCACGGCGTGGGAGGTCTGGAACGAGCCGAACTGGGACCCGTTCTGGGCGAGCGGCCCCAATGCCGTCGACTACGTCAACCTGCTGAAGCCGACGTACGTCGCGATCAAGAGCGTCGCGCCGAGCGCGACCGTCGTCACCGGTGGGCTCGCGCCGTACGGTGATCTCGCGCGCACGGCCATCGACCCGAAGGTCGCCGCGGAGCACCCGGTGAACTTCCTGAAGGCGATGTACGCGGCCGGTGCGCGCGGGTACTTCGACGCCGTCGGTCACCACCCGTACTCGTATCCATACGCGCCGACCGACTGCTGCATCGGGTGGAACGCGGTGCTGTACACGCAGACCCTGCACGACGTCATGGCGCAGAACGGCGACGGCGCGAAGAAGATCTGGGGGACCGAGGCCGGCGCGCCGACCTCCGGTTGGGGTGCGGTCTCCGAGGCGCAGCAGGCGCAGTGGGTGCAGCAGTACTTCAGCCTCTGGGACAACTGGTCGTTCACGGGCCCGTTGATGTTCTTCACGCTCGCCGACGCGGGCGGCGACCCGACGAACAACGCGAACTACTTCGGGTTCATGCACGCAGATCTCTCGCCGAAGCCCGCGTACAACATGTTCGTGCAGCAGGTGCAGGCGGCCGCGGGCATCGGCACGGTGTCCGGCGGCAGCACGTCGAGCCCCTTCCTCAAGGTCTCCGCACCGTCACGCGCGGTCGCGGCGAACCCGAACGGCGGCTACTACGTCCTCGCGCCCGACGGCAACGTCGTCGCGTTCGGCGGCGCGCCGTACTTCGGGTCGTCGATCGTCCCGGGCGGGCTCGCGCGCGACCTGGCGGTCATGCCCGACGGCAAGGGCTACGTGATGCTCGACGGATGGGGCGGTGTGCACCGCTTCGGCAGCGCCACGAGCCTGCCGCTCCCGAACGGCTACTGGCCCGGGTGGGACATCGCGCGTCGCGTCGCGATCACGTCGGACGGGCGCGGGCTCGCCGTGCTCGACGGGTGGGGCGGCGTGCACGCGAGCGGCGACGCGCCCAGGCTCACACCGGGCTGGTGGCAGGGTTGGGACATCGCGCGGGCGATCGCGATCGCGCCCGACAACCAGGGTGTGTACGTGCTCGACGGGTGGGGGAGCGTCCACGTCGCGGGAAGCGCGAAGGTCGAGCCCGGCGGACCGTTCTGGTACGGCTGGGACATCGCGCGCGACCTCGTCGTCACGTCGGACAACGGTGGCTACGCGGTGCTCGACGGGTTCGGGACGATCCATCCCGTCGGCGACGCGCCGCACGGCGTCACGCCCGGCTACACCCCCGGTGATCTCTGGCGCGGCCTCGCGCTGAAGAGCGGCTGACCCCGATCACGCGGCCGTCCCGGCGATCGGCATGCGACGGGTCGTCGGCGGCGAGCCCGTACGATGGCCTGCGCTCGGGCATCCCCGAGGAACCCGCCGCAACGTTCGGTTGCCGTGGGGCGGAGCGCCGTAGCGGGCGCGGAGGGATCTCTCATCGTCGATCAGCGCACGCCGGACAACTCGAGTGACGCGCCCGTGACCGGGCCGGCCCGTGGGCCGGGACGCGTCCCGAAGGCGTCGGGCTCGATGCTGTCGGGCGCCGGCATCCTGCTCGCCGGACGGTGGGGCGTCGCCGTGCTCGGGTGGACGACGACCGTCATCGTCGTCCGCACGATCAGCACGCCCGCGTTCGGTGAGTACTCGCTGATCTTCAGCCTGCTCGGGATCATCGGCTTCATCTCGGAGCTGAAGCTGAGCCGCATCGTCCTGCAGCAGGTGATCGTGGCGGACGAGCAGGAGGCGGCCGCAGTCGTCGGCTCGTACACGACCCTGCGCGTGATGGTCGGCGTCGTGGCGTATCTCGTCGCGATGGCGGTGGTGTGGATCGCGAACTACCCCGCGAGCGTCGTCCAGGCGACGGCGGTCGGCGGGCTCGTCGTCATCATCTTCTCGGCCGCGTACGGCATCACGCTGCTCTTCGAGGCACGGCTGTGGCTGCGCAGCATCGCCGCGAGCCAGTTCCTCGCGCAGGTCGTCCAGCTCGGGGTCACCGCGCTCATCGCGGCGCTCGGCGCGGCCTCCGTGCTGCTGTACGCGTGGGCGAACGTCGTCAACGCGTTCGTCACGTTGTTCTGGCTGGTGTGGGTGATCCGGCACATCGCACGCATCCGGCTGCGCATCGACCGCAGGTGGTGGGTCGCCTGGTTGAAGGAGGGAGCACCGCTCGCGGTCGGTGCGGCGCTCGACACCATCTACTTCCGCATCGACACGGTGATGCTGTCGCTGCTCGACACGTTCCGCTCGGTCGGGATCTACAGCGTCGGCTACAAGTTCTCCGACCTGCTCGGCTTCGTCTCGACGGCCGTCGGCACCCCCGCGATGACGATGATGGTGCGCGCGTGGCCGGAGAACCCCGCCGAGTTCCGCCGCGCGTTCCGGCACGCACTCATCCTGCTGACCGTCGCGAGCGTCGGCGCGGCGGTCGGCTTCGGCGTGTTCGCGAAGCCGTTGGTCGTGCACCTGTACGGCGCGAACTACGGCGTGGGCGCGGAGGCGGCGCGGCTGCTCGTCGCGGGCCAGGCGCTGCACTTCTACACGGTGCTGTGCTTCATCACGTTGGTGTCGGTCGGTCGAAACCGGCTCTATCCGATCGCGACGCTGACCGGCGTCGTCGTGAACGTCGGGCTCAACGCGGCGCTGATCCCGCGCTACTCGTTCAACGGGGCGGGGTGGGCCACGGTCGTCACCGAGAGCATGGTGATGGCCGTCCTCGGGTTCGGCGTGCTGCGCATCCCCGGCATCCGGCCGCTCCCGTGGCTGCCGCTGCTGAAGTGCGCGGTCGCCGGCGGCGCGATGTTCGCGGCCGGCGAGGCGATGCTCGGTTCGCTGCCGTGGCCGGTCGCCGGGCTGCTCGCCGGGCTCGTGTACCTCGCGGTGCTGCACGTGACGCAGGTGGACGGGCGGGGCGGTCTGCGGGTCCTGCTCACGAGCGGCCGCATCCGCCACGGCACCGACGGACCGACGTTCGCCGACGAGCGTGACGACGAGCGCGCGCCGCTCGGGACGCCCGATGCCGCGGGCGCGCGCGACGAACACGTCGCCGAGGCGTTCGAGGGCCCCGAGGACTTCCTGCCCCCGCCCGGTCAGCTCCCGTAGTAGCTCGTCGGCCGCGGCGTCGACGCGCGGTTGACCACGACGCCGACGATGTTGGCGCCGCCGCGCTCGAGCGACTCGATCGTCGACCGCACGGCGCGCTTGCGGCTCGTCTTCGTGTCGAGCACGAACACCGTCGCGTCGCACTGCGAGGCGACCGCCATCGCGTCGGCGAACAGCGCGCCGGGCGGCGTGTCGACGACGACGAGACGCACGGCACGCAGCGCGTCGAGCACGCTGCGGAACGCACGCGCGCCGAGCACACCGGACGGGTCGCTGACGGGCGTCCCGCTCGGGAGGATCCGCAGGAACGGGCTCGAGCCGTTGCGGCGGAGCGCGCTCGCGATGTCCGCGCCCTGCAGCACGGCCGACAGACCGGGCGCGCGCACGACACCCGTGCGCTCGTGGATCGCGGGCTTGCGGAGGTCGGCGTCCACCAGCACGACCTTCTCGTCGAGCGCCGCCGCGGACTCCGCGAGGTGGATCGCGACGAACGTCTTCCCGGCGTCGGGGTTCGCGCTCACGATCGCGAGCGTGCGCGGCTTGCCCGCACCCTCGAGGAACATGAGGTTCGTGCGCAGGATGCGGAAGGCCTCGATCGTGTCGGCGTCGGAACCCTTCGGGATGCGGGCGAGGACGGGGAGGCCGACGACCTTCATGATGTCCGCGCTGTCGTCGCTCGCGGAGAAGCGGTCACCGACGGCCCGGGCGACGACCCACAGCTCGGCGATGACGACGAACGACACGACGAGCGCGAGAAGCGCGTCCGTCGTCGGCCGGGGCGAGACCGGGGTCGAGCTCGCCACCGCGGGCGACGCGACGATGATGCGGTTCCGCGGTTGGGCCTCGCGGTTGTAGAGCGCGGTCTGTGCGGCCTGCAGCGCGTTGTTCAGCGAGCCCGCGGCGGGACTGCCGGGCGGCAGGCTCGCGAGCTGCTTGGTCAGCTGGTCGATCTGCGCGTTCAGCGGCGCGATGTCGGCGAGCGTGCTCGTGTTCTGCTGGTCCTCGACCGCGCTCGTCAGCGCGATGGTCGCACCGCGCGCCAGGGCGCGTGCCGCCGCGGGCGACGGGCCGGTCGCCGTCACGCGCAGGAACGCGATGTTGCCGATCTGGCTGACCGAGATGCGGCCGAGGCCGGCGGACGGGTCGATCTTCAGGCCGGACTCCTTCACCGCCTGGAACACCACCGGGACGGACTCGCCGAGCTGCGCGTACGTCTGCGTGAGGAAGTTGGTGTCGTCGGTGGTCGCCTGCCCGATCGAGGCCCGGCCCGAGATCACCTGGAGGTCGGCCTTCGCGGAGTAGGTCTTGGCCCGGCTCGCGTCGACGGCGTACACGGTCGCGGCGACGAGCACGGAGACGATGAGGATCCGCCACCAGTTCTGGAGGATCGTCCGGAGGTGCTCGGCCACGTCCACGGCGGGTCATTGTAGGGGTGAGGGATCCGCCGTTCGGGGCACCGGGTGACCGGCGCGCGCGGAGCGTCGCCGGCCCGGTCGACCGGCGGGCGCTACGGCGACGGCGGCGGGAGCGTGCCGGCGATGACACGCGTGATCGTCTCGAGCGCGGGCTTCGGCGAGCCGTCGGCGTGCAGCACGCCGAACGAGTCCTGCTGGTCACGCCCGGGGCCGGCGTCGCGGACCGAGAACCACAGCATCGGACCGGTGAACGGCCACGTGTTCCACACCGAGTAGTACTCCGCGACCCACACCGCCTGGGTCCGTTCGCCGACCGACCCGTCGCCGCGGGTGGGTGCCCCGACCTCGGTGGCCCAGATCTTCTTCGCCCCGTCGCCGTGCGACGCCATCACGGCGTAGAGGTCCCGGGTCTGGAGGAACGCGTTCGACGAGACACGTGTCGTGGGGTCGAGCGGGAACGTGTACGGATGGTCGGCGACGCCGTCGAAGCTCGCCCCGCCGCCCGCGTCGTAGATCCGCTCCAGGAACGTCCGGGGCGACACCGAGGAGCCCGCGTCGTTCGTCGCCGGTGCCAGGCCGCCGGTGAGGATCGTCACGCCCGGTTCGACGGACCTGAGCGCGGCGGCACTCATCTCGAGCAGTTGCGTGTAGCGGATCGGGTCGGGACGCTCCCAGAACTGGTCGACGTTCGGCTCGTTCCAGATCTCCCACACCGCGACGCCTCGGGTCGCGTACCGCAGCGCCGCCGCGTGGACGAACCGCGCGAAGTCCGCCGGGTCGTTCGGCGGGTGCTTCTGGCTCGTGCCGGGAGGGCGCGCCCACTCGGGCGTGTACGTCGGCAGCGCGATGACGTCGAGCCCGCGTCGGTGCGCGGCGTTCACGACGCGGTCGATCGCGCTCCAGTCGAACGACGTCGGCCCCGCGCGCTGCACCCACGACCAGTCGAAGTCGAAGCGCACCCACCGAGCGCCGGTGGCCGCGACGGTGTCGAGGTCCGCGGCGAGCTGACCGTCGTCGTCGGCGAGGATCGTGCTGCCGGTCGCGAAGCCGGCACGCGCGCCGATCGCGGTTCG
>Ga0070739_10003391_pt1 | contig 19886 bp, 13 predicted proteins | sample Coa_R1_7_FD_66445 | JGI IMG/M metagenome (GOLD analysis project Ga0070739, IMG submission 66445) | Surface soil microbial communities from Centralia Pennsylvania, which are recovering from an underground coalmine fire - Coalmine... | ecosystem: Environmental > Terrestrial > Soil > Unclassified ... | reverse complement strand
CTCGCGCTCGCGGCTCATCCCCTGCGGCAGCGTGAGGATGAGGTCATACCCCTTGGCGGCGCAGACGAAGGCCAGCGCGATCCCGGTGTTGCCGCTCGTGGCCTCGACGATCGTGCTGCGGCCGGGCTCGATCCGCCCCTCGCGCTCCGCCGCCTCGATCATCGAGACGCCGATGCGGTCCTTCACGCTCCCGCCCGGGTTGAACGCCTCGAGCTTGGCGAACAGCTGGGTACCCTCCTCGAGGCCCAACCGGGTCAGCTGCACCATCGGGGTCCGGCCAACATGCTGAGCAATGTTGGTCGGAATTGGCGCCATTGCGGGCTAACCTTAGCCCAGGCGCCCACCGATAAAGAGCACACGGTCTGCCGGCGGGGCCACGGCAGCCGTTTCCGGGCGCAACGCCACCCCCGATCTCATGTCGCTGAATACCCCTGCCTTCGAGGACATCTTCGCCCTGCTGGGCGACGCGCCCGTGGGCATCGCGCTCGTGGGCGCGGGCCCGGGCGAGGCGGGCCGCCTCCTCCAGGTCAACCGCACGCTGTGCGAGATGGTGGGCTTCACCGAGGCCGAGCTGGCCGAGCTCACGCTGGCCGCACTCGTGCACCCCGGCGACGCGGGCGCCCTGGCGCGCCTGGCGGTGGGCGGCGACGGCCCGGCCCAGATCGAGCTGCGCCTGCGCCGTCGCAGCGGCGGGCACCGCTGGGTCCTGGCCAGCGCCGCCGCCGTCACCCCGACCGTGCCCGGCGACTGCCGGCTCGTTCACTTCGTCGACATCTCCGCCCGCCGCCGGGCCGAGGAGGACCTGATCGAGCGCGAGCAGCGGCTGCGCACGATCATCGACACGAGCCAGGAGGGCTTCTGGGAGTACGACGCCGCCCGCGTGCTCGTGCACGTGAACCCGGGTCTGGCCGAGCTGCTCGGCTACGCGGTCGAGGAGATGGTGGGCACCAACGTCGACAGCTTCATCGGCACCAGCGACCTCGCCGCCTCCCACGCGCGCGAGCGCCAGCGCATCGAGGGACGCAACCCGCCCCACTTCGAGATCCACCTGCGCCGCAAGGACGGCAGCGAGGTGTGGGCGGAGGTCTCCTCCACCGCCCGGCGCGACGCCGACGGGCGCTACGTGGGCAGCTTCGGCTTCGTGCGCGACGTGACCGAGGCGCGCCGGGCGCGCCTCGAGCTCAGCCGCGCCATCGAGCTCCAGCGCGCGCTGGCGCGGAACCTCCCCGACACGGTCGCGCTGCTCTTCGACCACGAGCTGCGCTACGTCCTCGTCGAGGGGGAGGCGGCGCAGCGGCGCGACATGCCCGCCTTCCTGGGCCATACCCTGCACGACATCCCGGGCCTGTCGGACGCCCGGCGCGAGGAGTACGCGGTCCACTACCGCCGCGCGCTGGCCGGCGAGGAGCTCAAGTTCGAGGCCGTGTTCGGCGGGCGCACCTACGCCGTCACGATCGGGCCGGTGCGCAACCCCGACGGCGAGGTCCACGCCGGCCTGGTCGTGGCCCGCGACATCTCCGAGGCCTATAACTCGCGCCTGCGCCTGCTCGACCTGGCCGAGAACGACCAGCTCACCGGGCTGCCCAACCGCGCCTCGTTCCGGGTGCGCCTCGACCAGGCGCTGGTGGCCGCGCGGGAGGGGCGGCGCGCCGTCCTCATGCTGCTGGACATGGACAACTTCAAGTCGGTCAACGACTCGCTCGGGCACGACGCCGGCGACGAGTTGCTGAAGATCATCGCGGGCCGCCTGCGCAGCGTGGTGCGTCCGACCGATGTCATCGCTCGCCTGTCCGGGGACGAGTTCACCGTGCTCGTCGAGGGCCTCGACGAGGACCAGGAGATCGCCGTGGTCGCGCGGCGCGTGCTCGGCGCCTTCGACGCGCCGGTCAGCGTGGCCGGGCAGGAGCTGTTCGTGAAGGCCTCGCTGGGGATCGCCCGGCTGCCCGCCGACGGAGATACCGCGGCGGCGGCCCTGAAGGCCGCCGACATGGCCATGTACGCGGCCAAGCGCGACGGGCACAACGGCTACCGCGTCTTCCAGGAGACGATGGCGCAGAGCGCGGAGGCCCGCCTGCGCGTCTCCTCCGAGCTTCATCGCGCGGTCCTTCAGGAGGAGCTCGAGCTGCACTACCAGCCCCAGCTGTGGCTGGCCGACGAGCGCGTGAGCTCGGTGGAGGCGCTCGTCCGCTGGCGCCACGCCGACCGCGGCCTGATGGCGCCCGAGCAGTTCATCGCCGTGGCCGAGGAGAGCGGCCTGATCGTCGAGCTCGGCGAGCGCGTGCTGCGCGGGGCGTGCGCGCAGCTCGTGGACTGGCGCGAGCGCGGCGTGCCCGTGCCCCGCGTGGCCGTCAACGTCTCCGTCCACCAGCTGCACCACGGGAGCTTTCCCGACACGGTGCGCCGCGCGCTGGCCGAGAGCGGGCTGCCGGCCTCGGCACTCGAGCTCGAGATCACCGAAAGCGCGCTGATGGATCTCGCCCGCGCCGCCGGCGTGCTCGAGGAGCTCAAGCGGATCGGGGTGACGATCGCCATCGACGACTTCGGGACCGGCTACTCATCGCTCGGGCGCCTGCGCCGCCTGCCCATCGACCTGCTCAAGATCGACCGCTCGTTCGTGGCCGACGCCGACCGCGACAGCGACGCGGCCGCGCTGGCCCGCTCGATCGTTGGCCTGGCGCACAATCTCGGCCTGGCCGTCCTGGCCGAGGGCGTCGAGCGCCCCGAACAACTACAGCTGCTGCGCCAGCAGGGCTGCGACTACGTGGCGGGCTGGCTGTGGACGCCCGCCCGGCCCGCGGCCGAGCTCGAGGCCTGGCTGGCCGCTCACCCCGCCGGCTGATCGGGCTGGGGCGCCAGCGGCTTGACCCCCGGGCGGCGGCGGCGCAGCACGTTGCCTGGCCACGCGCTGATCGGGCCGACGAGCACGAGCAGGGCGGGCACGAGCACGGCCCGGATCACGAAGGCGTCGATGAGCAGCCCGGCCGCCATCGCGAAGGCGATCTCGCGGAACGCCCGCACGGGGACGATGGCCAGCAGCGCGAAGGAGAGCGCCAGCACGCAGGCCGCCACGGCGATCGGGCGCGAGGCCCGGGTGCCCGCCGAGGCGACGGCCGGGCGCAGGGCGCGCTTGCGCCCCTCCTGCCAGATGCGCCCGATCAGGAACACGTTGTAGTCCGAGCCCAGCGAGATGAGCAGGACAACCACCGTGAAGATCACGTAGTAGGTCGTCTGCTGGTAGTTCAGCGCGTCCTGCATCACATAGGTGGTGAGCCCGAGCGCGGCCGCCGCGGCCAGCACGCTGGTCAGCACCAGGTACGCGGGCGCCACCAGCGCGCGCAGGAACAGCGCGATGACGACGAAGATCGCGACGAGGATCGTGGGCACGACCCGCTCGAGGTCGCTCAGCGTGGCGTCGACGATGTCCGATGACAGCGCGGTGTCCCCGGCCACCAGCCCGTGCGTGCCGCGCAGCCCCGCGCCCTGCATCAGCGCCGGCAGGCGGTGCTGGAGCGACCGCACGTCGTCGATGGCCCGGGAGCCGAGCGGGTCGGTGCCCAGGAAGAGCAGGTATCGCGCCGCGCCGGGCGTGCGCCAAAGGTGAAGGCCGCTGCTCCCGGGCGGCGGCTGGAGCGGCCCCAGCACCTGCGTGACGCCGTGCTGGTGGGCGAGCTCGTGCTGAAGGCGGCCGAGCGCGGCGCCCTGGTGGTCGATGCCGGCGCCGAGGGCGACGACCACGACCGGGGCGAGCACGCCGGGGGCGAAGCCGCGGCGGGCGACGTCGTAGGCCTGGTGGACCTCGTTTTTCCGGGGCAGGGAGGTGACGAGCTCGTTGGCGACGGCGGTGCGGCCAAGGCCGCTGGCCGCGCCTGCCACGAGCAGGCAGGCGGCGATCGCCGCGATCGCGGGGTGCCGGCTGGCCCAGCGGGCGGCGGCGAAGCGGCCGCTGCGGGAGGGTGGCTGGGGTGCGGGGGGTTGGGGTGCCCCGGCCGCGGCCGGTTGCGGTGCGGCCGGTTGCGGTGCGGCCGGTTGCGGTGCGGCCGGTTGCGGTGCGGGGGCCGCGGGCGGGGCGCCGGCCGCGGGCGGGGCGGCGGCCGCGGGCGGTTGCGGTGCGGGGGCGGCGCGCCCCAGCGCCGGCCAGAACATCCACCGCCCGGCCAGCCCCAGCACCGCGGGGACGAACGTGATGGCGACGACCATCGCGGTCAGCACCGCCACGGCCAGCGCGGGCGCAAACCCGCGCAGGAAGGCCAGGTGGGCCACGAGCAGCGCCGCCGTCCCGGCGGCCACCGTGATCCCGGCCGTGAACACGATCGGCGTGATCTGGCGCACCACGTGCACGGCCGCCTGCTTGCGCGCCGCGCCCTCGCGCAGGAGCGCGCGGAAGCGCGAGAGGAAGAAGATCGAGTAGTCCGTGGCCACCCCGAAGACGAGCACGATGAGCACCGGCTTGGCCTGCGAGGGCACGGTCACCCCGGCCCGGAGCGCGATCTCGGCCACCACCCGGTCGGCGACCAGGTAGGCCATGATCACGGCCACCAGCGTGACCGCGGCCGCCCCGACGGCGCGGAACTGGAGCCCGACCGTGAGCAGCACGACGAGCAGGGTGGCCAGCGTGACCCATTTCAGACCGCCGTTGATCAGCGTCTCCTGGGCCAGCTCGGCCGGGGTCTCCCCCGTGACGCCCTCGTACTCCCCCGCGCGGTGCCCGATCTCCTCGCGGATCAGCCGGTGGGCGGCGTCATCGCGCTGGTGGCTGCTCGCCTGCGGGCGGAAGAACAGGTAGAGCAGCATCGTCGTGCCCGGGTGCTTCGCGAACGGCGGCACGCCGATCACGTCGGGGAGCGGCAGCGCGCCGGCGATCTCGCTGAAACCCGGCAGCCGGTGCTGCGAGAGCCGCTCGGCCAGCCTGACCAGGTAGGCCTGGCGCGCCGCCGACAGCCCCCGCGGGTTGCGCACCACGACCTCGGTCCGCGTGATCAGCGGCACCGCGAACTGCCGGCTCGAGATCTGCTCGGCCCGGATGGCCGGCGAGTTGGGGGGCAGGAGCTCGCTCAGCGATCCGCTCGCGCCGGTCTGGATGGTGGGCAGGGCGTAGACCATCCACCCCGTCCCGGCCAGCCATGCCAGCACGACGAGCAGCCGCAGGGCGACGAAGACGCGCGCGAGCCCGACGCCGACGCGCCTCACCGCCGCCCCCGCGAGCGCGGGGGCGCGATGCCCAGCCGCCGGAGCTCCGCCGCCGCCAGCCGGTCGGTCCGCTGGTGCTCGAGGTCCTCCCACGCCTGCGGGAGGTTGCGCAGCCGCCGGTAGCCGAGCGTGGCGATCGCCCGCCGAGCAAGGAACTCCTCGAGCCGCGGATCCCCGGCGTGCTCGCTCAGCGCCCGCCGCACCGCGCGGGCCTCGCGCCCGCGCTCGAGCCGCAGCGGCAGGTAGAACCCGAGCACGGGAATCGAGGGCAGCAGCGCCACCGCCACCGCTAGCAGGATGCTCAGCGCGTGGATCGCCGAGGCGCTGCTGTGGCCGCTGTGCACGGCGCTCGCGCCCGCCTGCTGGACCTGGTCCGCCAGGTGGCCGAGGTTGCCGCCGATGAGCGGCACCGCGCCCAGCCCGCCCAGCGTCCGCCCCACCGCCTGCACGGCCGCACCGTCATTGGACACGGTGTGGCTGAGGTCGGTCAGGTGCTGGACGTCGATGCCGATGGCCACCCCGAGGCCGATCCACGCCACCACCCACAGCGCCATCGCGGCGTCGACGAACACGAGCGCGCGGGCACTGGGCAGCAGATGCGAGGTCTCCACGGGCGGCCCCTGGTCGGCGGTGGGTTCGGCGCGCTCAGCCTCCGGCGCCCGTGCCCGCGAGCTGCAGGCGCAGGGTGGCCAGGCTCTGCGTGAGCTTGGCCATCGCGCTCACCGAGCTCGGCTTCAGGCTCCCGCGCACGCCGGTGATCTCCGAGGACAGCGAGTTCAGCGTGCCCTGCATGTGCGCGAGCCGCTGCTTGGTGGTCGGGCTGATCGTCATGTAGCGCAGCTCCTTGGCCGCCTTGCCTGCCAGCCTGGCCGTCTGGGCGATGGCCGTGCGTGACGGGCTGCCGGCGGGGAGCCGCTGCTCGGCCTGCGCCGCCAGCGAGGAGAACTGGCCCTGGAGCTGAGCGAGCGTCTTGCGGGCCTGCTGCTCCTGTGCGCTCTGGCCGGTGGACAGCTGCGCCGTCGCGCTGGACAGCCGCGCGAGCAACTGCTGCGCCCGCGTGGCCAGCGCCCGCGGGTTGGCGGCCGTGGCCGTGCCGCCCGCCTGCGCCTGCGTGGTCCCCTGCGTCTGCGCCTGGGCTGTGCCGGTGGCCGAGCCGCTCGAGCCGCTCGTTCCTGCGTTGGCGCTCGAGCCGCACGCGGCCACTCCGGCGCCGAGGGCGAGCGCCGCCATGATCGAAAGCAAACGTCTCATGCCTTGGCGGTATCCAGTGGCGGCCCCGGTAACCACGCGGAGGCTCGGCGCGTACCACGCCACGGGCGGCGTGGTCAGGACGCGGACGAGCCCTGCGTAAGCGGCTCAGCGCCTCAGATGTGATACATGGGCGCGCCGGCGGCGCGCGCCTCGGCCTCGGCCACCTCGGCCACGGTCGACGCGGCGAGCACGGCGCGGGCGGCGCGGGCGGCATCGGCGAAGACGCCGCTGGCCTCCGACCCCAGCGGACCGTCGAGCAGCTCGACGAGCTCGAGCACCGTGACGTCAGCCGGGTCGCGCGCGAACGTGTAGCCGCCCTTGACCCCGCGCTGGGAACGCAGGATCCCGGCCCTGCGCAGGGTCGCGAAGAGCTGTTCGAGGAACTGGACGGGGATCCCGCGCCGGCGCGCCAGCTCGGCGATCGGGACCGGGGCGCTGTCGCCGCGGTGGCGCAGCTCGACCAGGGCCTGGAGCGCGTAGGGCGACTTGCTGGTGATCGAGATCATCGCGCCCCCGCGATCCTAGTCGTGCGGGGCGTGCGGGTGCTCAGATCCAGCCGGGAGTTTCAGCGTCAGCTGAAACTCCCAAGGTGGATTTAGCGCGCCAGCGCTAAATCCACCCGCGCTCAGTGGCGATCAGGACCGCCTGGGCGCGGTCCATGGCGCCCAGCTTCCCGTACACGTTGTGCAGGTGCGTGCGCACGGTGCTGGTCGAGAGGCCGAGCTCGGAGGCGATCTGCTTGTAGACCATGCCCTTGGCCAGCCGCCGCAGCACGTCGACCTCGCGCGAGGACATCGGGCAGGGGTCGATCTGGCGCGGGCGGCTGCCGGCGCTGGGCAGCGGCAGCTCGTACATGACCGTGCGCAGCTGCGCCGGCTTGATGCCGATGCGACGCGCGACGCCCAGCAGCTCCGAGGGGGAGATCGCCCCGCCGAGCACGTAGTGGGCGAGCATGTCGGCCAGGCGGACCAGGGCCTCCTCGCCCTCGCCGTCGTCGGCGTGATGGCGCTCGATGACGCTGGCCACCGCCTTGGGCAGGCCCCAGCGGCGGGCGAGCACGCCGCCCACGAGCGCGTGGTCGACGCCCAGCTCGCGGCGCTCGGCCAGGATCCGCTCCTCGGGCGTGCGGGCGCCCGCGTGGATCTGCCCCGGGTAGCCCGGATACGCGTGGACGAGCACGAGCTTGCCGATGTCGTGCAGCAGCGAGGTGACCATCAGGCGGTCGCGGGCCTCGTAGCCCAGCTCGCGGGCCAGCCGGTCGGCGGCGCGCTGCGTCGCCACGGCGTGCAGGCGGAAGCGCTCGGGGATTCCCTGCCAGATCGTCGTGCGCTCGAAGAAGTCGAACGTCCGCGCGCGGCTGGCGATGGTGTGCACGGTGCGCAGGGACAGCGCCTCGACGCCGGCCACGGCGGACTCGACGCGGCCGCGGGAGCGGCCCTCGAGCTGGTTGGCCAGGCGCAGGACGGTCACGGCGAGCGCCACGTCGGCCTCGACGGCGGCGACCACGTCGGCGGTCGACGGCTCGCCGGACTCGAACAGGGAGAGGACCCGGTTGCGCGACTCGACCAGCACGGGATAGGCCTCGAGGGCCTCGAAGGCGGCGGTCAGCCGACGGCCGTGTCCCTCGTTGTGGTGGCGCTCGCGCGCGGCGTATGGATCGGTGGGGCGGGTGATTTTGGCGGCGGCTGTGGCCACAGGCGAAGGCTCGGTCAAAGTCGCGGGTTTATCGGCAGGAGCGGGGGTGGACGTACCCCGCCCGCTCTCGTTTATCGGCACGTCCCCTACCACTTTTGAGGACGGCAACCGCCGCTGTCAGAGCTCGCCATCGGAGGCCCGCTGGAGCGCACGGTCGATGCGGGCGAGCGACTCGTCGCGGCCGAGCAGCGCGAGGCTCTCGAATATGCCGGGCGAGATCGTGCTGCCGGCGATGGCCACCCGGATGGGCTGGAAAACCTTGCCGGGCTTGACGCCCAAAGTGTCCACCACCTCGCGCAGGGCGGATTCGATGCTGGGCGGCGTGAAGGGCTCGGCGCCCGCCAGCGCCGCCCGCGCGGCCCGCAGGCATTGCATTCCGCCATCTGCCTGGATGATTCTGGCAAACGCCGCCGGGTCCTCCGCCGCCCCGTCGAACAGGAACGAGACCAGCGGCCAGAACTCGGCCAGCGTCTGGATCTTCTCGGCCGCGATCTCGACCGCGGGGCCGAGGCCCTGGCGCCCGGTGAACTGCTCGAGGCGGCGCGTCAGCTCGGCGTGCGAGAGCTCGCGCAGGTGGCGTCCGTTCATGTGGCGCAGCTTGCGCTCGTCGAAGATGGCCGGGTTCTTGGACACGCGGTCGAGGCGGAAGCGCTCGGCCAGCTCGTGGAGGCTGAAGTGCTCCTCGTCGGCCGCGAACCCGGCGCCGAGCAGCGCCACGTAGTTGTCCACGGCCTCGGGCAGGTAGCCGGCCTCGCGCAGCTCCTGCACCGAGGCGGCGCCGTGGCGCTTTGAGAGCTTCTTGCCGTCGGGCCCGTGCAGCAGCGGCAGGTGCGCGTAGCGCGGGGCCGGGAGGCCGAGGGCGTCGAAGACGAGCAGCTGCTTGGGGGTGTTGGAGAGATGGTCGACGCCGCGCACGACGTGCGTGATCTCGGCGTCGAGGTCGTCCACGGCGACGGCGAAGTTATAGACCGGCGTGCCGTCGGCCCGGGCGATCACGGGGTCGTCGAGCGAGGCGTTGGGGAAGCGGGTCGCCCCGTAGATGATGTCGTCGACCAGCGTCTCACCGCTGTCGGGGACGCGCAGGCGCACGGCGCCCGCCTCCTCGGGCTCGCCGCGAAAGCCGCGCTCGGAGCCGTGGCGCTCCTTGTATGCCTTCACGTCCTCGGTGGTCGCGCTCGAGTGGTAGGCGTGGCCGGACGCCAGCAGCTGGGCCAGCACCTCGCGGTGGCGGTCGATGCGCCGCGACTGGAAGATCGGGCCCTCGTCCCAGTCGAGCTTCAGCCACCGGAGCGCGTCGAGGATCTGCTCGACGTTCTCGGGGGTGGAGCGCTCGCGGTCGGTATCTTCGATGCGCAGCACGTAGGTGCCCCCGCTCGCGCGGGCGAGCAGCCAGTTGTAGAGGGCCGTCCGCGCGCCACCGATGTGCAGGGCGCCGGTCGGAGAGGGAGCAAAGCGAACTCGCATGACCAGGAGACATCCATGCTAATCGGCGCCCACGTCTCGCCGGCCGGAGGCCTGGTCAAGGCCGTCGGGCGGGGCGTCGAGCGCGGATGCCAGGCGATCCAGATCTTCAACCAGTCCCCGCGCATGTGGCGCCCCACGGCCTATGACGAGGAGGACTTCGCCGCCTTCCGCGAGGCCCTGGCCGAGAGCCCCATCGAGTCGGTGCTGATCCACGCGGTGTACCTGCTCAACTGCGCCTCGCAGGACGATGAGATCGTCTTGAAGTCGCGGGCCTCGCTGATCCACTCGCTGCGCATCGGGGATGCCATCGGCGCCGACGGCGTTGTTCTGCACCCCGGGTCGGCCAAGCAGGGCCACGTGGGCGAGGCGATCGCGCGGGCGGGCGGGATCATCCGCGAGGCGCTCTCGGAGTCCGAGCGCTGCCCGCTGCATCTCGAGGACACGGCGGGCGCAGGCGGAACGCTCGGTCGCTCGTTCGAGGAGTTGGCCGAGCTCTTGGACGCCGCGGGCGGCGGCCCCCGGCTGGGCGTGTGCCTGGACTCCTGTCATCTGCTGGCCTCGGGCTACGACATCCGCACGGCCGAGGGGCTGGCGCGCACGATCGAGGACTTCGACGCCGCCGTCGGGTGCTCGCGGCTGGGCTCGCTGCACGTGAACGACTCGGCCGTGAAGCTGGGTTCCAACCGCGACCGCCACGCGATCCTCGGCGAGGGCGAGCTCGGCGAGGACGGGTGCGCGTGGTTCCTGTCCGAGCCGCGCTTCGAGGGCCTGCCGTGCGTGCTGGAGACCGGACGCGACGGCGGCGGCGCCGCGGCCGAGGACGTGGCGCTGGCCTTCGAGCTGAGAAAGCGCGGGCTGGCGAGGCGGAGCGGGTAGGGTGCGCGCGACATGAGCCACGAGCGCGCGACATGAGCCACGAGCGCGCGACATGAGCCCCCGGCGCAGCCAGAACGAGCGCACGACATGAGCCCCCCGCGCAGCCAGACGCGACCCCAGACCGACCGCGAGGTCACCCCCCAGCCCGCCGACGCGCTCGTCATCTTCGGCATCACGGGCGATCTGGCCCGCAAGATGACGCTGCGCTCGCTCTACCGGCTGGAGCGCCGCGGCCTGCTCGACTGTCCGATCATCGGCGTGGCCGTCGACGACATCGACGCCGAGGCGCTGCGCTCGCGCGCGCGCGAGGCGATCGAGCAGGCGGGCGAGCAGATCGATGAGGACACGTTCAAGGCGCTGGCCGACCGCCTCTCCTACGTGAGCGGCGACTTCGACGACGACGCGACCTACGGCAGGGTGGCCAAGGCGCTCGGCGACGCCCAGAACCCAACCTTCTACCTGGAGATCCCGCCCTCGCTGTTCGCCCGCGTGATCGCCGGGCTGGCGGGCGCGAAGCTCGTGCAGGACGGCCGCCGCATCGTGGTCGAGAAGCCCTTCGGCCACGACCTGGCCTCGGCGCGCGAGCTGGCCGCCGAGCTCCACGAGCACGTGGAGGAGTCGCAGCTACTGCGCATCGACCACTTCCTGGGCAAGATGGGGCTGGAGGAGATCCTCTACCTGCGCTTCGCCAACACCATGCTCGAGCCGGTGTGGAACCGCAACTACCTGGCCTGCGTGCAGATCACGCTGGCCGAGGAGTTCGGCGTGGAGGACCGAGGCCACTTCTACGACCCCGTGGGCGCGCTGCGCGACGTGGTCGTCAACCACCTCTTCCAGCTCATGGCGGCGGCGGCGATGGAGCCGCCCGCGGGCGGCGACCCGGAGACGCTCAAGGACATGAAGCGCGCCGTGTTCCGCGCCGTCGACGACGCCGACCCCGAGCGCTACGTGCGCGGCCAGTACCGGGGATACCGCGACGTCGACGGCGTGGCGGCCGACTCGAAGACCGAGACCTTCGCCGCGCTCGAGCTGCACATCGACAACTGGCGCTGGTCGGGGGTTCCCTTCTTCATCCGCACGGGCAAGCGCCTGGCGGCCAGGCAGACCGAGCTGCGGCTGCTGTTCCGCCACCCGCCGAGGATCCACTTCCTGCCCGAGGGCCACAGGCGCCCCGAGCCGGCGCAGATCGTCTTCCGCATCGACCCCTCGACCGGCATCCGGGTGATCCTCGACGCCCACCGCGCCGACCACGGCGGCCCGCGAGAGATCGAGCTCGACATGGAGTTCGCCGACGAGGGCGGCGAGGGCCCCACGCCCTACGAGGTCCTGCTTCACGCCGCGCTGAGGGGCGACACCACCCACTTCACCCGCCAGGACAACGTCGAGGAGTGCTGGCGCATCGTGGCGCCGCTGCTCGAGCGCCCCGGGCGCGTCCACCCCTACGACCCCGGCTCGTGGGGCCCCGAACCGGCCGCTCACGACCTCGTCGCCCGCTTCGGCGGTTGGCACGGGCCGTGGCTGCCTGAGTAGGGGTCCGGGGCGCGGCCGCCGCGGATCAGTCGCCGGCCGCGACCGTGGCCGGCTCCGCGGCGCGCTCGCCCGCGGGCCGCTCGCGGGCCGTGCGCTCGCCGGCCGTGCGCTCGCCGGCCGTGCGCTCGCCGGCGGTGCGCTCGCCCGCGGCGGCCGCCTCCGCGATGATCGCCCGGCCCAGCAACGCGTCGAGCTCGGCGTGCAGAGCCGCGCTTCGCTGCACGCGGAAGTCGGGCCCGAGGCGCAGCCTCCGCCTCCCCACCGACGTCTTTAGCTCGATGACCACGTCTGACTCGCCTGGGAACCCGGCCAGGACGTCCCGCAGCTCGCCCAGCACCGTGGCCGGCAGCGCCGTGGCGTCGAGGGCCAGCTTCAGCGAGGTCGGCGCCACGACCACCTTGGCGGCCTGCTCCTCGGCGTGCTGGATCTCCTGCTCGGTGGGCTGAAACCGGTCCACCTGCTGGGCGATGATGCAGATCTTCTCCCGGTCCTTGTGATCAACCCGCCCGCGCACGAGCACGATGGCGTCGCTCGTCAGCGCCTCCTCGTTGCCGACCAAGGCCTTCCCGAACACGAGCACCTCGACCGAGGCGGTGAGGTCGTCGACGGTGGCGAACATCATCGGATCGCCCTTCTTGGTCCGGATGCGCTTGGCCGCCGTGATCATGCCGCCCACGGTCACCCAGTCCCCGTCACGCTTGCCGGCCAGCTCGGCCAGCGTGCAGTCGGCCTTGGCGCGCAGGGCCGCGCCCACCTCCTTGAGCGGGTGCGCCGAGATGAAGAGGCCGATGGCGTCCTTCTCGGCCGCCAGCAACTCGCCGCGCTCGAACTCCTCGCTGGGGATCGGCGCGTGGCTGGGCGTGGTGAACACCGACCCGGCGGTCGCACCGCCGGGATCGAGCTCGAGCCCCAGGTCGAAGATCGAGCCCTGGCCGATCTGTGCGTCCTGCTGGGCCTTCTGCCCAGCCGCCTGCGCCTGCTCGAGCACCTCGAGCATGCCCTTGCGGCTCGCGCCCGTGGAGCCGAAGGCGCCGCACTTGATGAGCGCCTCGATCGCCTTCTTGTTGACCGCGCGGCTGTCGACGCGCGCGCAGAAGTCCCACAGGTCACGGAACGGCTGCGCGGGCGGGTCGTAGTCGCCGCGCGCGCGCTTGATCGCCTCGACCGCCTGGAAGCCCACGCCCTTCACCGCATCGAGGCCGAAGCGGATGTTGCCGTCGACGACCACGAACTCGTGGTCGGAGAGGTTCACGTCCGGGGGCAGGATCGAGATCCCCATCTGCTCGGCCTGGGAGACGAAGAACGGCACCTTGTCCTTGGTGTCCATGACCGAGGAGATCAGCGCCGCCATGTACTCGGCCGGGTAGTTGGCCTTCAGCCACGCCGTGCGGTAGGAGATGAGGCCGTAGCAGGCGGCGTGGGACTTATTGAACGAGTAGTCGGCCGACTTCTCGTTCGTCGTCCACAGGAACTCGATCACCTGCTCGCTGGTCCCCGAGGCCCGGCAGCCGGCCACGAACTCGGGCTTGAGCTTGGCCATCGCCTCACGGTTCTTCTTGCCGATGGCCTTGCGCAGGTCGTCGGCCTTGGCCCCGCTGAAGCCGGCCAGCTCCTTGGCGATGCGCATGGCCTGCTCCTGGTAGAGGATCACGCCCTTGGTGTCCTCGAGGATGGGGCGCAGGCGCTCGTCGGGATAGTTGATCGAGTCGGGGTTGTGCTTCCCGCGCGCGTAGGTCGGGATCTGGTCCATGGCCCCCGGCCGGTACAGCGCGTTCAGGGCGACGAGGTCGTCGAACTCGGTCGGCCGCACCTTCTTCAGCGCCTCCCGCATGCCCTCGGACTCGAACTGGAACACGCCGATCGAGTCCCCGCGGGCCAGCATCTCGTAGGTGCCGGCATCGTCGAGCGGCAGCGTGGCCATGTCGGGACGCTCGCCCGTGGAGCGCTCGATGATGTCGAGCGCGTCCTCGATCACGTCGAGGTTGCGCAGGCCAAGGAAGTCCATCTTGAGCAGGCCGATCTGCTCGACGGGCTTCATCGTGAACTGGGTGACGGTGCGGAACACGCGCTCGCCGGCCTCGTCGGTGCCGGCGTCGGCGATCTGGAGCGGCACGATGTCGGTCAGCGGCCGGTCGGCGATGACCACTGCGGCGGCATGGATGGAGGAGTTGCGGACGATCCCCTCGAGCCCCTGCGCGACCTCGACGATCTGCTTGGCCACGGGGTCGCGATCGACCTCGGCGCGCAGCGGCTCGCCGGGCGCCAGGCAGTCCGCGAAGCTCGGCGACCGCCCCATGATCGGGTCGGGGATAAGCTTGGCCAACCGGTCCCCGGCGCCGTAGTCGTGCCCGAGCACGCGGGCGGCGTCGCGCGTGGCCGCGCGCGGGAACATCTTGCCGAAGGTCACGATCTGGGCCACCGAGTCCTTGCCGTACTTCTCGGTGACGTAGCGGATGATGCGCTCACGCCCGCGCACCGAGAAGTCGATGTCGATATCCGGCATCGACACGCGCTCGGGATTCAGGAAGCGCTCGAACAGCAGGTCGTAGCGCAGCGGGTCGACATCGGTGATCTGGAGCGAGTAGGCGACCAGCGACCCGGCGGCCGAGCCGCGGCCCGGGCCCACGGCGATCCCGCTGTCCTTCGCGTAGTGGACGAAGTCCCACACGATCAGGAAGTAGCCGCAGTAGCCCATGCGCTCGATCACGCCGAGCTCGTAGTCGGCCCGCTCGAGCGCCTGCGCCGGCGGCGGGTCGCCGTAGCGCTGGCGCAGACCCTCCAGCACAAGCTCGCGCAGGTACGCGGCCTCGGTCTCGCCGTTCGGCGTCGGGTAGCGCGGGATGAGCTGGCGGCCGAGCTCGATCTCGACCTCGCAGCGCTCGGCGATCTCGAGCGTCGAGGCGATCGCCTCCGGCCACTGCGCGAAGCAGTCGATCATCTCCTGCGTCGAGCGCAGGTAGAACTCGTTGGTCTCGAAGGAGATCTTCGGCTGCTGGAGCGTGGACTTCGTCTGCACGCACAGCAGCGCCGCGTGGTGGTGGTAGTCCTCGCGGCGCAGGTAGTGGACGTCGCCGGTGCCGACCAGCGGGCGGCCGAGCTCGCGGGCGATGCGGACGATCCCCTCGTTGGCCTTCTCCTGGGCGGCGAGCCCGTTCTTCTGGACCTCGAAGTAGACGTTGTCGGCTCCGAACGCGCCCAGCATGTCGTCGGCGAACGCCCGCGCCTCCTGGGGGCGGTCGGCCAAGAGCAGCTGGCAGAAACGCGACTGCAGGCACCCGGTGAGCGCGATCACGCCCTCGGCGTGCGCGGCGATCTGCTCCATGTCGACCGACGGCTTGCCGCGCTGGTAGCCCTCCAGGAAGCCGGCCGAGGAGAGCTTGACGAGGTTGCGGTAGCCGGTCGGCGTGGCCGCCAGCAGCGTCAGGTGGAAGCGGTCCAGCCGGCCCGCCGCCCGCCGTGCGTGGTCGTCGACCAGGTACACCTCGCAGCCGACGATCGGCTTCACGCCGTGCTTGCGGCAGGCGGTGAAGAGCTCGACGGCGCCGTTCATGACGCCGTGATCGGTCAGGCCGAGGGCGGGCTGCTCGAACGCCGCGGCGCGCTCGGCCAGGCTCTCGATCTTGCATGCCCCGTCGAGCAGGGAGTACTCGGAGTGGACGTGTAGGTGCGCGCAGGAACGGCTCATGGACGGGCTTTCGAGGATAGGCGCCGGGGCGGACGCCATGGGGGCCGCCAGCGGGGATTCGCCCGCTCTATGCGCGCTCGAGTCGCCCGCGCAGCCAGTCGAGCGGGCGCTGGTCGCCGGTGACTGCGGCCAGGGAGCGATCGACGCCGAGCAGCGCGGCCAGCAGGCGGCCCGGAGGGCAGATGATCGTGACCGTCGCGGGGAGCGTGAGCGTGAGCGCGAGCGCGGTCACGGTCGGCGGACCCGTCTCGGGGACCTGTAGCGCGGCGCTCGGCGGGGCGCCTGGCGCCGGGCGGTGGACGAGCACGAATTCGCGCGGAGCGTGCGCGGTGGCGTCGATGAGCGCGGCCGCCAGCGCGAGCACTACCGGTGGGTCCAGCTCCGCGCCGCTCGCGGCCAGCTGAACCAGCGGGGGCGGCGAGAGCACGAGCCGCCGCAGCGCCTCGAAGGCGCGGCGCTCGCCGCTCAGCCGGGCCAGCCCCCGTCCGAGCCAGCGCCGCAGCGCCCCGGCCGCGACGAGGCGGGCCAGCGCCGCCTCGTCCCCGCGGACGGAGAACTGCACCTCGGCGGCGCCGCGCGGATGGCGGCGCATCTCGATCTGGGGCTCGCCCGCGCCGACCGTGACGCACAGGCAGGCGCCGGGCCCGAGCACGAGGTCGTAGGCCAGCGGGCGAGGGTGCACGAGCCGCTGTGCGGGCAGCAGGCCGACGAGCAGGCGCCCCGCCGCGGCCGCGTCGTCTCGGACCAGGCGGCGGAACAGGCGGGGGATCAGGTCCGAGCCCGCGGCGGGCGGGAGCGCGGGGACCTCGGCGGGCTCGGGCGCGGTGTCGTCCGCCGGGACGCCGGCGGCGGTGGTGACGGGCTCGGGCGCGGTGTCGTCCGCCGGGACGCCGGCGGCGGCGGCGCTGGCGGTGTCGGGCTCGGGCTCGGGCGCGGCAGGGTCGGGCGTCGGGTGGCGCTCGCGCAGGCGCTCGAGCGCCGCACTGAGGCGCTCAGGCTCGACATCGGGATCGGGCCGCAGCGCCCCCGGGTCGGCGCGCAGCCTCCGGAGCTCCTCGCGGACGTCGCTGACCGCACGCAGCGCCCGGGCCGAGCGCTCGCGCTGGCGCTCGAGATCCTCCTCGAGCGCGACCACCCGGGCCTCGACGGCGCGCCGCGCCCCTCGCTCGAGCTCGCCCTCCCTAGCCCGCGCGCGCACGAGCTCAGCCTCGGCGTCGAGCAGCGGCGCGGGCACGGCGGGCAGCGCGCGACGTGCCCAGCGGCTCGGCGGACGGAGCGCCGCCGACAGGAGCTCGTGGTCGTCCGGCGAGCCGGGGATTGCTCGCGCCGCGGGGCCGGGGGGCGCGGGCGGCGGAGAAGGGGCCGCCGACGAGTCCGGCTGCTGCGCCGGGCCGGTCGCGGCGGGAGCGGGTGGCGCGGCGGGCGGCTCCGCGGAACCGCGGTCGCTCGGCGCGGGCGACGCGGGGAGTGGTTCCGCGGAACCGCGGTCGCTCGGCGCGCGCGACGCGGGGGGTGGTTCCGCGGAACCGCGGTCGCTCGGCGCGGGCGACGCGGCGGCCCGCGATTCGGCCGCCTGCGATGCGACCACCGCCGCCCTCGCGACGGCGAGCGCCTGCTCGGCCTCGGCGACCGCCCGATGGGCGGCCCGCAGCTCGTGCTCGAGCTCGCGCGTGCGCTCCTCGGCCTCGCGGGCGCGCCGGCGCAGGCGGTCGAGCTCACGTTGCTGCTCGGCGAGACGGGCCTCGGCCTGCTCGCGCTCGGCCGCCTCGGCGTGCGCGGCCTGTCGCGCCCGGCGCACGTCACGTTCGCGAGCCTCGAGCTCGGCCTTCAGGCGGGCAGGCTCCTCGCCGGCGGCGGCCAGCTCGGCGCGCAGCCGCTCGAGCTCCCGCTGGAGCTCGGCGGTCGCCGCCTCCGCCTCCTCCGCCCGACGGCGAGCGCCCGCGGCCGCGACCTCCAGCGTGCGCAGCTCGCGGGCGGCCAGCAGCCCGGGCTCGACCGGCGCCCGCGGCCCGTCGGCCGGCGTCCGTGGCATGTCCGCCGGGCCTGGAGGCAGCGCCAGCGGGATCATGACGAGCCCGAGCTGAAGCCACGTGTGGCCGGGATTCATGTGGTCGGCCAGCTCCGCCGGCACCGAGAAGGTCATCCCCCACGTTCCCGGAAGCGTCCCGGTCAGTGACGGAGGCTCGGGCATCGCGGGCACGCGGTGGCGCTGCTCTCCGACCTCGACCACGAGCAGCGCCGGTCCGCGCCATTCCGGCCGGCGCCGGCGCCAGCGGCCGGTCACGCGCACGGTGACGCCGCCCGACGGCTGGGGCACGCGCTCGATGCCCTCGATGCCGACGGCAGAGGGCACGCCGGGGATGTCGCTCACGCCCGCGACGGTAGGGAACTCTGCGGACGGACCCGGCGCGGCGACGCACCGTGGGGCGCGCGGCGCCGACGCGGGACGCGCGGCGCGGGCACGGCGCCCAGCGCCCGGCGGGTTCCGGGCGCGCGCGGCGGAGCGCCCGCCTGGCTCAGGAGGCCCGCCGCAGGGCGAGCACCCCCGCGAGCTCCGCGATCACCATCTCGGGCTGGTCGCGGACCTCGCGCCAGGTGAATCGCAGCACGATGAACCCCGCCGCCTGAAGCGCGAGGTCCCGGCGGTGGTCGCGCTCGAGCGCGCGCCGCGAGCTGTGGAACGTGTGGCCGTCGATCTCCACGACGACGCGCTCCTCCCGCCACAGGAAGTCAAGCTCGAACTGCCCGTTGCGGACGTTGACCTCGGGCGCCGGCAGGCCGGCGCGGCGCACCAGCGCGAGCATCCGCTCCTCGGACTCGGCACGGGTCATCGTGGTTGCGCGGTCCTCGAAGGCCAGCTCGCGGAACCTCGTCATCCCTGGGCGCCGGGGGTGGCGCGCCGCGATGTCGCGCGCGTGCGCCCGTCGCATCAGCCCGCGCACAAGCGCCTCGTCGAACAGCGCCTCGAGCCGGCGGTCGCTCAGCGACGGCGCCAGATCGAGGAGCGTCCGCGCCGGGCTCGTGAGCGGCAGCCCGCGGTGGCGCCGGATCTCGCTCCGATCGAGGTCGGAGGTCCGGTGTATGCGAAGGCCCTCGCGCGGGCGGGAGGCATCCCGGCCCAGGACCGTCAGCTCGACCTCATCCGGCGGCGGGGCGACAGGGAGCTGCCAGAGGGCGGCGGCCGAGGCGTGGCTGAGGACGGCCCGCCCGCCGAGGGCGAGGACGGCGGCCTGCTCGCGCGCGAGCTCGGGGAGGGTCGGCGGCGGCATCACCCCGTATACGCCGCGGTGAAGCGGGTGAAGCAGACCGGCGCTCGACGCCCGCCAGATGGCGGAGCGGCTCAGCCCGACCGAGTACAGCTGCTCCCGGGTGACCACGCCGCGCTGGCGGGCGGCCAGCTCGTGCACGGCGCGATGGGGCCAGCGTCCGGGAATAACCTGCCGACCGTCGCGCCCTGCGGCACCGTCGGCAGGAAAGGCTCGCTCAGCGCGCTTATCCTGCCGACCGCCGTCCGACGATGAACCGTCGGCAGGTTCTTCCCAGAAGAAACCGTCGTCCACGCCCCGAGCATCTCACGCCCACGACGGAAAATGCCTGCGTAACCTCCAAACTGGCACAGAACCGAAGCGAACGTCGCCAGTTCTGTGACAAATGGGGGGACCGCGCCGGGGGAATCCGCGGGGAACCGCGGCCAACCCCGGGGAACCGCGCCCAAGCCCCCCCGGCGAAAGCCTCCGAACCGCGACTTAGGACCGGCCGCGCGCCAGCGCCACGGCCGCCGCACCCCCAGCGCCCACCGCGGCCGCCACGCCCGCACCGATCATCAGCTTGCGCGGGGCGCCGGGGTACCTGCGGCGCACGTACCAGCGCGCGCCGCGCCAGACCAGGAAACCGAGCAGCTTGTAACCCATGCCCTCGGGCTACCCGCTCACCGCTCGTGCCGCACGCGACCGCTCACCGCTCGTGACGCACCCGCCAGGCCATGCGCGACTGCAACGACCACAGCTCGATGAAGCCGGGTGCCGACTCCTGCGAGAACAGGCCGCCGGACTCGGCGAAGGTGGCCAGCTGGGCGTCGTAGACGGCATACGGCGAGGAGCGGGTCACCGCGCGGGCCGAGCCCTTGTACAGGCGCACGCCGATCGTGCCCGTGACCAGCTCGTTGGCCGCGTCCATGTAGGCGTCGAGGTCCTCGCGC
>Ga0070739_10003388_pt1 | contig 19892 bp, 19 predicted proteins | sample Coa_R1_7_FD_66445 | JGI IMG/M metagenome (GOLD analysis project Ga0070739, IMG submission 66445) | Surface soil microbial communities from Centralia Pennsylvania, which are recovering from an underground coalmine fire - Coalmine... | ecosystem: Environmental > Terrestrial > Soil > Unclassified ... | reverse complement strand
GCTCGTTCATCTATGATCGTCTGATTATCAGTTGGGTGAACGAGCTGCCGCAGCCAGAGTTGGCCGCCGAAGTCGTCGATTTCCTGATCCGCTTTGAGGAGATCGATTGGGCCGTCTGCGCCGGGGTGTACGAAGACAAGCTGATTTTGTCCGTGCGCAGCGCGGCGGAGAACGCACGGGCGGGCGAGATGCTGCGTCAAGTGGTTGGCAAACTCGGCCGCGCCGGAGGCCATGACCGCCGTGCCGGCGGCACGATCCCATTGCCGAGCACGTCGGCGAGCGCCATCGAGCAAATTCAATCCGAACTGCGCCGCCGTTTGCTCAAAGCATTGCACATCGACGAGTGCCGCGGGCATCGACTGGTTTCTCGCAAGGAGATGCTGCATAACTTACAGGCGTGATGGTCCGACGACCTAGGACGACGAATACATGAGCGCCGGTGCGCCATCGGCCCCTGTCCCTTCCGCTCCGACGTTGCCCGCGATTTACGAGGCCACCCGTGCGAAGGATGGTGCCGTTCTTCGAGGGGTGGAGCTGACGCAAGCCGAGGCGGTTACCCGCAGGAAAGCTGGAGGCGACATTGTCGTTTGTGGCCCGGATACGCCGCAGAACGTCCAACTGGCCCGTGTTATTGAGGCAGCCGCGGCAGGTGGCAAACCCATAAAGTATGAGGGGCCGCATGGCCCTCCGCCCCTTTGGCTGCCTCACTGGCAACAAAGGACCCCGCCTCCCGAAGGACATAGTTTCCACGAAACCCACGTCAGGAAGGCGAGGACTATGCCATGAAATACTTCACCCCCGAACGCCTGGCTCGCTTACAGGATCATTCCGATGAGAGACAATTCCTCGCCGCGCTGGACGAGTGGGAGCGCGTACTGCAAGACTACTGGCACCAGCTGAATGAGATCCAGCAGCGATTGCGTGTAATTCAGCCGCCGCTCCCTAAAAGACTACAGGAATTTCTGATTTTTTTCACCACAGTGTCCCTGCACGATGCGCGCATCCTCGATATGTATTTTGGCAGCCGCAGTCGTTTCCGTATCACCCTGCACCCAGAGTTCCAGCCAGAGAGCTTGGTAGTCCTGACTTATCACCTGGATGAACCTCCGCAGATCCAAGCCAATGTCCTACCCGAACAACTCCTTTCGCAGCCGATCAGTTGGTTATACGATGAAGTGACTCTCGAAGACAACAAGAGCAGGTGTGAGCCGCTGTTCCGCCATTCTATTCTGTTGAGCGACGGTCGCGAAGTCGGGCTTTGCTTTCGAGACGTCACGATAGAGCGCCCGACTCCAATAGTGCCTGCCATCGCCAAGGATCACGGGTCCCCGTGACTTCTGGCGAGGCCGATGTTATTTGCTGATATGAGGCCCGCATGTCCGCCGTCGTCATCGAAGACGTGACCAAGACCTTTCGCCAGCATGTCGCTGTAGACAACCTCAGTCTACAAGTGCCGTCTGGGAGCATTTACGGCTTTATCGGACCCAACGGGTCCGGCAAGACGACAACTCTGCGCATGATAATGCGCATCCTCTACCCCGACCGCGGCGTTATTCGCGTTCTGGATGAACCAGCGGGCAACCCAGAAAACAATCGATCGATCCTCGATCGCGTTGCTTATCTGCCGGAGGAACGCGGGCTGTACAAGCAAATGAAGGTGCGTGAAGTGCTGCGTTTTTACGCCGAATTGAAAGGATTTCGGCGTAGCGGGCCAGAGATCGATGCTTGGTTGAAACGCATGGATCTTAGCGCCTGGGCCGATAAGAAAGTAGAAGCGCTGTCCAAGGGCATGGCTCAGAAAGTGCAGTTCATCGCCACGGTGATTGCTCGCCCGGAGCTAATCCTTCTCGATGAGCCGTTCAGCGGCCTCGATCCGGTCAATACCGATGTGCTGCGCGACGCCATTCTTGAACTGCGACGCGGCGGCGCGACCATCGTGTTTTCGACTCACGATATGAGCGTGGCCGAGAAGCTGTGCGACTTCATTTTCATGATCTACAAGGGCCGTAAGGTTCTCGACGGCACTTTGGAGTCGATCCAGGATGCCTACGGCAGCGATACTCTGTGCGTACAACTAGACGACGCAGCGACATTGGACGATCTGCCCGGCGTCGTCAAAGTGACAGACCTTGGCCGCTATCAGGAATTACGGCTCTCTCCGCAGGCGGACACGCAAGCAATCCTGACCCATCTGATGCAGCGCGGCCGCTTGCGGCACTTCGAGATGAGCAAGCCCACGCTGCACGACATCTTCGTCCGCATCGCCCGACCGGACGCGGAGGAGAACCATCATGCGTAAGATGTTCGTCGTCGCTGTCCGCGAATATCTGGCCGCGGTCCGTACCAAGGCGTTTCTCGTTACGCTGATTATCATGCCTGTGCTGATGAGCGGCAGCATCCTCGTTCAGTGGCTTTTACGCGACTATCACGATACCAAAACGAAGAAATTTGCCGTCATCGATCGCACGCCCGGCGCCCGCCTCTATCCGGCGATTGAAAAAACCGTCCAGGCCTACAATGACAGAACCATCGATCCGAACACGCACAAGCCGATTTTGCCGCGCTTCGACCTGGAGCAGACACCCGCCTCGGAGAACACCGCGGAAGCGATTGAGCAACAGCGGCTGGAGCTATCCGAGCGTGTCCGAAAGGGCGATTTGTTCGGTTTTCTTGATATCGCCGCGGAGGTTCTCGAACCCGGACACGGCGAGGCCGGCAAACAGGAACACCTGATTCGTTACCAATCCAATCGTCCCACGAACCTCGAATTTCCGCGCCTTATCGAGCGCTCGCTGCTGACCGCTATCCAGGATGTGCGCATGGATTTGGCGCACGTGAAAGCTCCGCGCAAAATCATTCACGAGATTATGCGGCCCGCCCCGGTGGAAGCGATGGGACTGACGAGCCGCGATCCTGCCACCGGCGCGATCAAGGACGCCACGCTACAAGACCGTATCGCGCCGGTGGCAGTGCCCGTCGGCTTCATGCTGCTGATGTTCATGGTCCTCATGATGACGGCGACTCCGTTAATGCAAGGCGTCGTCGAAGAAAAGATGCAGCGGATTGCCGAGGTGCTGCTCGGTTCGGTACGGCCCTTCGATCTGATGCTCGGCAAGCTGCTGGGTATGACCGCTGTCTCACTGACAATCACGGCTGTCTATCTGGGCGGAGCGTATTGGGCGGCACGGCAGTATGGCTTCGCCGAGTACATTCCGGGCAATCTTCTCGCCTGGTTCCTGGTCTTTCAGTCCTTGGCGGCCTTGATGTATGGTTCGCTGTTCATCGCCATCGGCGCCGCTTGCACCGATATGAAAGAGACACAAAACCTGTTGTGGCCGGTCATGCTCCTGGCCATGCTGCCGATGTTCCTCATGGGCAGTGTTTTGCAGGAGCCCAACAGCACCGTGGCGTTCAGCCTCTCGTTTTTTCCCTTTTCGACGCCAATGCTCATGATCTTGCGCCAGTCGGTGCCGCCTGGGGTGCCGTCGTGGCAACCGGTCCTAGGCGTGGGATTAGTGATGCTGACGACGCTGGCCTGTGTCTGGGCAGCGGGCCGGATTTTCCGTGTCGGCATCCTCATGCAAGGCAAAGGCGCCAAACTCGACGAGATGATGCGCTGGCTAATCCACGGGTGAGCCGGTTACGAGCAGGCCTGCTGGTGTTCCGGGCTTATGACTTCTTGAGCCGATAACCCTTGCCTTTTACATGCTCGACGTTGTCCATCTGCCCAAGCATCGACCACACTGCGTCCTTGAATTTTGTGCTTTGGGTTTTGTACCCCGATGCCAAAACCAGATCGGCTAACTCGCTGCCGGAGAGTAACTTGCCGCTTTTGTTCTTGAGTACGTTGGTCAGCGCTTGTCGCAGCGAGAGTGGTTTGCCCTGTTGGTTGGTCGGACCTGTCTTGATGGGAGACGTAGGTCTAGCCTGCTTCGTCGCCGCTTTGTGATCTAACTTGGGAGCCGGCGCGCTGGTTTTGGGTTTCTCGGACTTGGTGTTGGAGGCTGAAGAGGCCAGAATGTAACCCGGTTGGCCGGTAGCCCGCTGAACGAGATGCTTTTGTTTCATTTCTTGGAGGCGGCTCTCCACGGACTTGACGGGATTGTTTCCGCTCAGCGGGAAGCCGTGCCGGCGCACTTCCTCACTCAACTGCCTTGCCGTCATCGCCTTGCCGGATTCGCGCAACACGCCCAGAATCAACTCACTTAACCGGGGCCGGTCCTTAGACTGGGGTCCTTGAGGAGCAGGTTTCGGGGAGGCTGATTTGCTCGGTTTGGTAGGCTCCGGTGGAGATGTCCCAAGGGCGGCGATCTCGGATTCCACCTGCCGAAGCTGGCTCAGAAGCTGCTCTTTGCGGCGGGTTAAGGCAGTATAATGATCCCGACGAGACTCTAGTTCCTGTCGCAGAGCTTTCAACTCCCGTTCCCGCTGAGCGATCTGTCGGTTCAACTCTTCCAAGGACATGGCAGGCATGGTACTATCGATCTCCCAAGCAAAAAAAGACGTTAAGGTTTCTCTATTATAGGTAATCTACGAACGGTCGATGGATCAACAAGAGCCTCCTATAAGCTCAAGCCGAGGTACAATATACGAAAAAATCAGAATGTGAGGACAGCACCGCAGAAGAATGAAGTAGGGTACGGCCCTGTGCTTGAAGTTAAACCAGACGTCCACCGATGTTTCCTACAGGTTCGATCCCCGTTAGTTCCCAGAGGTTGTTCTTGACGGGAGACTAAGATGGATGCACTGAGACGAGAAGGCGAGTTATCGACCCTACAAGCACGGCAGCGGCAACTTCAGCGTGAGTTGGTCCGCGTGGAGCGAGAGATCGTACAAGCCGAGCGGCGGATGCTCGCCGCCGAAAAGCGAATCGCCAACCTGACTCCCGGCCCACGGCGAGCTGCATAAAGATTGAGTTGATGTTTATCCGCGAGCCGTAGGCGAGCGCGAGCCTGCTCCCACGCTCGCCTACGGCTCGCGGCTTAACGAAGAGCATTTCAGGCTGGAAAAACACGGCAAGCATTCTACAACAAGGGAAGGGACATTCCAGAAAATGGCCGGACCAACGCCGGCAGAGACCACTGAGCGCACATGGCCGAGCGGTACGATGTGTTGGTGATTGGTGCAGGTCCGGGAGGCTATGTAACGGCCATCCGAGCGGCGCAGCTGGGCATGAGCGTTGCCTGTGTTGAGAAGCGCGCCACCCTGGGCGGAACCTGTCTCAATGTTGGCTGCATTCCCAGCAAAGCACTGCTCGATTCCAGTGAGTTGTATGCTCAGGCCAAGACTCACTTCGAAAAGCACGGCATCCACGCTGGCTCAATTCAGCTCGATCTCGCTGCCATGCTTGCCCGCAAGGATCGCGTCGTCAAAAGTCTCACCGACGGCGTCGCCTACCTTTTCAAAAAGAACAAGATTACCTCCTACGTCGGTTCCGGCAGACTGATGGGCGAAGGCAAGGTTGCCGTCACCGGCAGCAACGCCGAAGAAATCATCCTCGAAGCGCGACATATCATTTTAGCCACCGGCAGCGAACCCTCCGGCCTGCCCTCTCTGCCCTTGGACGGCACCAGCATTGTCAGCTCCACCGAGGCGCTGGCGTTTGATCGAGTGCCCCAGTCCCTCATCGTCGTCGGCGGCGGATACATTGGTCTCGAACTAGGATCGGTGTGGGCACGGCTGGGGGCGAAAGTGACGGTCCTGGAATTTCTGCCGCGCATTCTCCCGCTGAGCGATGGGGAGATCGCCAACTTGCTGTATCGTTCGCTACTCAAACAAGGGTTGGCATTTCACCTGGAGACGAAAGTCACCGGCGCCGGGACACAGGGCGGCCAGATTGTCGTCGATGCCCAACACCAAGGCAAGGACGTGCGTTTCCAGGGCGATAAAGTGCTCGTCGCCGTCGGACGCCGGCCGTTTACAAAGGGGTTGGGACTCGAGGAAGTGGGCGTACAAACCGAGGAACGCAGCGGCCGAGTTGTTGTCGATGAGAACTTTGAGACGAACGTAAAGGGTATTTTCGCAATCGGCGACCTTATTCATGGACCAATGCTGGCGCATAAAGCCGAAGAGGACGGCATCGCCTGCGTCGAGCGGTTGGCCGGCATGAAAACCCACGTCAATTACGATACGGTGCCGAGCGTGGTTTACACCTGGCCGGAAGTCGCTAGTGTGGGGCTGACCGAAGAGCAGGTTAAAGCCGGCGGGCGCGAATATCGTGTGGGCAAATTCCCCTTCACCGCCAATCCGCGGGCACGCTGCATGGACGAAACGGAAGGATTGGTTAAGATTCTCGCCGACGCTCAAACCGATCGGCTCTTGGGGGTCCACATTATCGGCCCGCGTGCCTCCGAATTAATCGCCGAGTGTGTGGCCGTGATGGAATTCTCCGGCAGCGCCGAGGACATCGCACGGATCTGTCATGCCCATCCAACGCTGTCCGAGGCGGTGCGTGAGGCAGCGCTTGCCGTTGGACGACGAGCAATCCATATATGATCTGCTCCGGTAAGCGGGGCGTGTCAGCGCCTCGGTGGAAGTAACCGGGGCGTTGACACCCCCGCTCGCTGGATTTGAAACCTACTGATTATCTCCCGCTGGGAGGTCGCTGGGGTGGGGGGGAAAACTGGAAGGATGGCCCCTTTAGTTCCTTCAAGTTCTTCTGCTGGTCCTCAGTCAGCACGTCGTTCGTCTTTTTCTCCAGATCCTTGACGACGGTCTGATATTTCTCCCGGGATGTTTCCCGGTTCTTCATCATTTCTTGCACTTTCTTGTTGGCGTCGTTGAAAAACCCGTCAATTTTCTTTTTCTGCTCGTCGCTCAGTTTCAACTCTTTTTGCAGGTCGGGATCCTGGAGCGAACCAATGGGATCCAACTGCCATTGAATCTGCTTATAGCGCTTCCATTGCTTGGCATCGAGGACGCCGGCAACGGCCTTGTTGTGTTCCTCGTTGATCACCATCATCTTCTTCTTCTGCTCCTCTGGAGGCAGCTGCTGGAGCTTGGTGATGTCATCCTTGTGCTTATCCATCACCGTATTGAGCGAATCCTTCAGCTTGCTAAGCTGGTCCTCGCTCAACTTCAGCTCTTTTTGAACATCCGGAATAGCAAGAAGGCCCAGAGCAGACGGTTGCTGCGGCTGCTGGGGCTGCTGACGATCTTGTCCTTGTCCCAGGGCGAGGCTTGCCAGACCGAAGACCAGGCACAGCGTCAAGGTCTCCTTATGCACTCGAGCCATTCATCACCTCCGCTTATTCGTTTCCCTTTGGGGCGAGAAACGCCAATCGAAAACACTTGGCCATGATAGTGCAAAAACAACACCAGACCAGGAGCCGAAGGAGAAAAACACCTTCAAAGCGCCGCTTCGCCTGAGAAATAGCCGCTGAATAGGCTGTACAGAAGAACAGAAAGCACGAGGAGTGTGAACAGGACGTAGAGATAATCCCGTTGCAGCGAAAAGGCGGCAACCGAGAAAAGCACTCGTACCACCGGGGTAGCGATGAGCAGGAGCAAGCCGAGCATGATTAGCCCAAGCTCGCTCAGGGAGACGGCCTCGCGCACGATGTGAACAGGATTGCGCAGCTTTTCCGGTTGCTTGTGAAATTCGCGCAGATCCGGAGCCGGTTGGGGACCTTTGTTTATTAGGTAAACGATACCACCGGAGAAGACGATGAGAGCAGAGGAAATCACGCCGATCCGCAACAGATCACTGATGATACCATCGACGCGCTCGTCGCTAGGTCCCCGCCGCTGTGATGGATCGGACATATTACAGCTTCCCCGTTATTCCCTTGTAAATCATCTGGAGGGCCAGAGCCAGGATGACCACACTGAAGACGCGCCGCAGCACGCGCGTCTGGGCCTCCATCAGTACGTGAGCACCCAACAGCGAACCAATCAGTACGCCGAGCATCACCGGCATGGTCAGAGCGGGGTCGATGTAGCCTTGGTGCAGATACACGCCGGCGCTGGCGGCGGCGGTGACGCCGATCATGAAATTGCTCGTCGTTGTGGACACCTTAAAGGGAATACGCATGGCTTGGTCCATGGCCAACACTTTAAGCGCGCCGGAGCCGATGCCGAGTAGACCGGACAGACAACCGGCCATATACATTAGGCCAAAGCCTAGCGGCAGATGGTGAACGTGATAGGGCTGTTTGCCCACTGGAGTGGGATAGGCGCTGTCCAAGCGCAGTCGAACCGCAAGCGGATCCGGTGCCTCGGTGCCATGCTGCCGTGGACGCTGCCGGAAGGATAGATACGCCGAAACGAGAAGGACAACCCCAAAGATGATCGAGAGCGCCTCCGGATCGATGAACTTCACCAGATGAGCGCCGGTGAGCGCTCCAAAAGTGGTGGCAATTTCCAGAAACATCCCGATGCGAATGTTGGAATAACCTTCCTTAACATACGAAGCCGCTGCTCCGGACGAAGTGGCGATGACGGAAACCAGCGAAGCGCCGATGGCATAATGGATGTCCACGCCCAAGAGAACTAGCAAAGGCACAATGACTACACCGCCGCCCAGGCCCGTAAGCGCACCCAAGAAGCCGGCTGCCAACGCGCCCACTCCCACGAAGGCCGTGAACTCAAGCACATTCACGCAAGTCTCCCTTCTGCCGAGACGGAACGCCGAGATTGCATCAGGAATCGGACGAAGGGGCGTCCATTTCACCGCGCGCCCGCCGCGCTTCTTCCAACGGCAGCAACGCGCTGTCACGCCACGAGGCTCGATCTTCGATTGGCTCAATGTGAACCGTGACTTCCATCTCCGGCAAGGCGCCGCGCACCGATTCCTCAATCCGGCCGGTCAGTGTGTGCGCTTCCTGCACCGTGAGCCGGCCAGGCACCAATAAATGGAAATCGACGAAGCGACGGCGGCCCGCCTGCCGAGTGCGCAGAGCATGGTAATCCATGTTCGGTCCCAAATGCCGCTCGATGGCGGAGCGCACAGCGGCTTGCTCTTGTGGCGGCAACGAACGATCCATTAGACCATCGAAGGAGCGGCGAATCAGATTGAAGCCGGTCCAGAGGATATTGGCGGCCACGGCCAAGGCGACAAATGGATCGAGCCATTCGCGGCCGGTCAGCCACACCAAACTCAGCCCCAGCAGAACGGCGGCGCTGGTCCAGACATCGGTGAGCAGGTGCCAGCCGTCCGCTTCCAGGACGATGGAGCCATAGCGCCGGCCGGCCCGAAGCAAGATGGCGGCGACGATGGCGTTCAGGAGCGAGGCGATGAGCGAGATAACCAATCCAAGCCCGAGCGGTTGCAGCGGTTGGGGCGAGAGGAGACGCTGCACGGCGTACCAAGCGATAGCCGCCGCCGCCGTCACGATCAGCACGCCTTCCAACCCGCTGGAAAAAAACTCGATCTTCTCATGCCCATAGGTGTGCGATTCATCGACCGGCCGAGCGGAGTAGTGCAGCGATAAAAAGGCCGTCACCGCCGCTACGATGTTCACCAACGATTCCACCGCATCGGAAAGCAAGCCAACCGAGCTGGTCAAGAAGTAGGCCGCCGATTTAAGTGCAAGCGTGAGCACGGCCGCGACAATGGACAGCACGATTGGATACTTCAAATGGGCTTCGACCATGCACGTCCTTCCGGGTTGAAACTAACTCAAGGGGGCGAACGGCCGGTATCAACCGGCTGGTTACTGCCGCCACCAGCCGGCTGATGCCGGCCCTTCGCCATCGTTATTGTACAAGCCGATGCTTTCCGCTCCTACGCGCTGCCCGAACCCAAGGAAGCGGCTCGACCAAAAAGAGCGGCTGTGTCGATGTGTCGGATGGCGCGCATCGGCCCTCTTCTGAATGTGGCAACAAGGAATCGAGAAATACCTTCTACGCGGACAATGGCGCAGTCTGGCCGCGCCGCGAGCATTGCGGGAACGATTCCGGGTTGGGGAAGATGGGGAGATAAGCCGAAAAGAAAGAGGCAATACGATGCTGCTCGATCACTGGCGCACACGTCCCCGCCCGTGTGAGCCATATGGCCGTTCACAGGTCCACTAAAGGAGAAATTTGATGGTCCGCGTTCCCCTTCCCTTCCGGGGAGTCGCCGTCCTGCTGCTTGCCGCATCGACGGTGGTCGGACAGACCCCCGAACCCCCGGCTGAGTTACTTCCGCTTGATTCGGTCGCTCCCACTACACCGAATTTCCTCCGAGAATTCTCGGCTGATCCGCGCCACCCTCTGCTCGCACTGATGGTGGATGGCGAACTATCATCGCTTGAACCTGCCCAAGCCCAGGACTCCTCAAAAAAAATCAAACCCGAGCCGAAGTCGTCCTCGGCAACACCCAAGAGCGATTCCTCCGAAGGAGTCATCGTCGATGACGGTCAACTCGGCGGCCTCCTCGGGGATGGCCAGCTTGGCGGCGGCCAACTTGGCGGCGGCCAGCTTGGCGGTGGCCAGCTTGGCGGTGGTCAACTTGGCGGCGGCCTCCTCGACGGCGGCCAGTGCGATGGCGGCCTCCTTGGTGGCGGCCTCGGCGACGGAATGTGTGGCGGCTGCGGGATGGAAACCATGGGCCCGATGGTCCCCAACATGCTACCCTTCGCTTGTGCTCCTCCACCCTGTTGTTGCCGGAAGTGTCAACGCAGGTGCGGTCACAAACACTGCGGCGGCTGCGGCTTTGGTGGGGGCTGCGGAAACGCCTACCTCAACTTGCCATGCACTCCTCCTTGCTTCTACTGCTCACCCTGCAACGCAGGATGTGGCAAGCACCGCTGCGGTCATAGACACTGCAGGGGATGCGGGAATTATGGCTGCGGCGGCGGCTGGGACATGGGCTGCGACGGCTGGGGTATGGATTGCGGCTGCTGGATGCCTCCTCCCTGCTGCGGCCATAAGTGCCATCGACGTCACAACCGCTGCGGCGGATGTGCCGCCTACGGTTCTCCCTGCTGCGGTGGTTACGGCGGCGGCTGGGGCATGGGTTGCGGTGGTGGTTGGGACATGGGCTGCGGCGGCTGGGGCATGGATTGCGGCTGCTGGATGCCTGCTCCCTGCTGCGGCCACAAATGCCATCGCCGTCATGGTTGCTCGAGTTGCTGCTACGGCGGCTACGGTTATTCCGGTTGGGATGGCTGTGGCTTTGGCTGTGGATGCGGCAAGCATCACGGCCGGTGCCATCGCGGCTGCCAGCAGCTCTGCTGCTATCCGATGATGATGCCCTGCATGGGAATGGGCTCCGGCATGGGAATGTGCTCTGACATCGGAATGTGTTCCGGCATGGGCATGATGTCCGGCATGGGCTGCGAATCGTTCGGCGCGGGCGGCATGCTCGCCGGTGGCTGCGGTTGCGATGGAATGCTCGGCGGAATGGGCTACTAGGACATTACGGTCAAGGATGAGCAGCGACAGGGCGTCCGGCCGTCGGGCGCCCTGTTTCTTTTTCATTTCCGTTCTCTCTGTGTATAGTTGCAGATGGAGACAACTTCTGAACCCGAGAACGGAGTACCGATGTCTCTCACCGCTGTCGAAATGAAGCGCTTGGATGAGGACGGCTATCTCATCCTGGACAGCTTCATGGACACCGATTTGCTGATCCGACTACGCAAGCAGGTCGAGGAACTGTTTCAAGCGGAAGGCGACGCCGCGGGGAAAGAGTTCAAACCAGAGCCGGCCTGCCGCCGGTTGGCCAACCTTGTGGACAAGGGTGATGTATTCCGTGAGGTCATCGTCCTGCCGCGATTACTGAAATATGTTCGCCACGTTCTGGGACCGCGTATCAAGTTGAGCAGTCTGCACGCTCGTTCGGTCAATCCCCACGGCGTCGTCGGCCAACCGCTGCACGCCGATATGTCTGCCATTGCAGACGAACACGGTCCCTGGGTGTGCAATACTCTGTGGATGCTCGACGACTTCCGAACAGACAACGGGGCACTGCGCGTGGTCCCCGGCTCGCATCGCTATCGCCGTCTGCCTGCCGAAGCACTCGCCGACCCGCTCGCCGACCATCCTCAACAAGTGCTCGTCACCGGGCGGGCCGGCAGTGTAGTGATCCTCAACGCCCACACCTGGCACGCCGGCACAGCCAATCGCTCGGACTGTCCACGCACCGCCTTGCACGCTTTCTACTGTCGCCGCGATAAACCGCAGCAGCAATACCAAAAACGCTTGCTCAGTCCTCAGGTGCAAGCGTCTCTGCCGGCTGAGTTGCGCGACCTTTTAGCACTGGATGATCCCGTGAACGATCAGCTCAGCGCCGGGGTTGCCATCCGCAGCAGCGTGTTGAAGTAATGGTTTGGATTACTGCATCCGCAAGGAGACACTATTTGTTTTCGATTAGCGACGCTTCGTAGAAGCGTCGATGCGGACGACGCTTCTACGAAGCGTCGCTAATCGAAATCTTCTCTCATACAACCGGCAGTTGAGTTACGGCTTCTCTTCGTCGTTGTAGTAGTCAATCCAACCAATCATCATTTCTTCCCACGTCTGATCGCCCCAGTAGACTGTCTTTGTGGGATCGGGATTGTTCGGATTTTTCTCCGAGTTGTCGAAGTGGGCAACGCAATGCAGCTTCGTGCCCTTAGGGCAGGCAACCGGCTGGGCTAGGCGATAAACGCTCTGCCAGCCAAAATCGTACCGCGGCACCGACAGCAAGATTTCCTTCTTGCCATTGGGATAAATGGCCTCATAGAGAAAGTCCTTGCCGCGTAGATGCATGTGCGGCATGAAGTGCAGTAAATGCGAGTCCTGCTCGAAAACGTATTCCGATTCGATTTTGTAGTTGCTCGCACCGGCTGGAATACGATCAACGCGGGTAATGAAGCGCGCGCTGTAGATGGGTACGGTATAGACGTGGTGGCGCGGCGGCTTCTTGGCGAAGGCCAAGCCCACAGAGCTTTGATCGCGGTACGGCTTGCCGTTGGGAGTGTAGTGCATCTGAAATACCAGCTTCGCACCGGCGGGGACTTTCTTGGCAAAGCCTTCCGGCAGATCCAGCGGCATGTCGCCGGGGGCCGTGCCGCACAGAACTGCGCCCGGCGCATCGGGATTGAAAAATTCTCCCTTGCGCTGAATGAACACAACGATATGATGGACCACGGCCGCGGCGTCGGGATGCGCCTCCGCACGCTGGACCCAGTGGTCTTCGGTAAAGCCGGGATCGACCGTAAAGAACTGGTAGGGAACGCCGTCCTTGGGCGCCTTGGCCGGCACTTCAAAAGCCCGCGGCATCTTGACGACCAAGTCCGGCTTGCCGATGCTCCAACCCTCGGGGAAGCAGCGGGGCGGCGGTAAGTCCTTGTCGTCGCCGCGCGGCGTTCCGTTATCCAGCCAGGCCAACAGCGTTTCCTTGTCCTCTTCCGAGAGCCGGCGGTCGTTGCTGAATTTGCCGTAACGCGGATCGGCGTGCCAGGGCGGCATACGTCCCTCGTTGATAACTTCGCGGATCGTGTCCGACCAAGCCAACGCATCGTCGAAGGTCAACAGCGCCATGGGACCGATTCGTCCGGGACGATGGCACTCCTGACAGTTTTTCTGCAAGATGCGGCTGACATGCTTGGCATAGGTTATTCGACCATCGGCCTTGGGTTGGGCGACGCGGCCGATGCGACAGCCGGACACTTCGGTGCGTGGCACCGACACCGCTTTGCCGGCCAGGATTTCATCAAGAGCGGTGGCGAGATCGCGGCGCGTCGGCTTGCCGGGCCGTGCGAAACCGATTCCGAATTGATCGTCGATGCGTCCGCGATAGCGGATGGTAATCGAGCTATCGACGACAAACGCCTCCGGCGTTCGGCGAGCGCCGAGTTGGTCGGCAACTGTGTTGCCGGTATCTTTGACGACCGGGAAGGGGATGTTGTGCTGGCGCGCATGCACTGCTACACGCTCTCGCCCATCCTGTGCATTGGCATTGATGCCGACAAAAGCGATTCCTTTACGATTATATTCCTTATACAAGTCAGTCAGAATGGGGACGAATTGATTGCTGAGCGGACACTCAACGCCGAGAAAAACGAGGACCACGGCCTTGTTTTTTTGGCACAGAGCGGACAGGGAAACGATCTCTTGATTGCGAGGATCTTGAAGCCGAAAATCGGCAGCTTTTTGGACCTCAACCGCGGAAGGCTCCGCGCTAGGACCAAACGGAACATGATGTAAAACGAGAGAGCCGAATAGAACGCAGGCAACGACATACGACTTCGACATGAGTTAGCCTCCTGTTGCACGACTATGCACGTCAGTATAGGCAGCAACGCCTGAGTCCGGGACCGGGAATGAGGTCACCGCCGCTAGTTTGCAGGCGATTTCTTCGTTGCAGTCCGCAGAGAATCCCTGGCTTACCGCGATTACAACCCGGCACGCAGCTTGATTCTCAGCTCCATCTCCTTGCCTGCGCGCTTAATTCCAATCGGAACGCTTGCGTCCGGCTTGAGATGGCTGGCAATTTCATACAGATCAGCCAACGAGTCGGTCCAGCGGCCATCGATGGTCAACAGACGGTCGCCGGCTTTCAGTCCGGCTTCCGCAGCGGCACTGCCGGAAAGGACTTCCTCAATGTCCACACCCGCTTCGTCATCGTCCGCTTGCTTCTTTGCCGTCAATCCCCATTGTGCGGCCGGCGCCAGCACTTTCGCCGGTTGGTCGCCGGCCGTCATCAGATTCAGCAGCGTCGATTCCAGCGAGCGCAGAACATTCGCGGGTTTGTAGCCATTCTCAACAAGGGTCAGCGTCTCCGCCTGGTAATCGATGGTCATGCGGTAACGTGCAAAGAACGGGAAGCCGACGATGCCATACAACGGCCCAAGTTTTTTCGACATCAATTCGACCAGCGGATGATCCATGACGATGGCCTGCTGGTCGTTGACTTTGGCGCTGCCGACTTGCAGTTCTTTTACCTTGACTTCCGCAATCGTGCCCATGAACGGCAGCGTCGATGTGGGCGTGCCCTTGAGGAGATTGGCTTCCTTGGCCAGCTTGTTGTTGAGCAAGTTGATCGGCGCCCCGGTGTCGAAAATGACGCGGTACGGGCCTTTGCCGTTGACCTTGATCTTCACGGCCATGTGGCCGCTCTTGAGCGTTTCAAAGGGCACGACAAGAGATTTCCCAACCGGTTTCTCGATGGGCTTGACCGAGGGCTGTTCGGCAACCCCGTAACGCAAGCAAGGAAGGAGGACAAGAGCTATCGTTCCCAATGCCATTGAGTAGATTTTCATGTTACAGCCCCTCCCCCAGCTTCACGGTGATGTCCTTCGAGTCTTTGCCGCGCTGCACCGTCAGCGTGATTTCCTGACCCGGTTTCTTACGGCTGACGTAACGCTGCACATCGTCTGTATCGAGGACGGAACGCCCCTGGATGTGCGTGATGCGGTCGCCGACCTTCACTCCGGCTTTGCCCGCAGGTCCTCCGGCGAGGACCACCTGGACTAGCGGATTATCTTCATCATCTTTCAGCTCCACTCCGAGGAAACCGCGGAGCCGCACCGGTGGACTGGCCTGCGTCCCAAGCAAACTACTGAGCGATTTCATCAGGCTACCCAGCAAATCAAGACCGCCGGTCGTCCGGCCGCCGCCCAGCGACATCGACGCTTTGGGTGTGTAGTCGAGCGGCGTCCAAACCATTTTGTCACGGGTGAAATCAAACTCCAGACGATAACGGGCCAAGATGTCGTAGCCGATCATGCCGTGCAGCTCGACACCGGCCAAGCCAAGCCCATTCATGCCTTCGATCTGCGGCGGTGTCTCGATTCGACCTTTGATCTTATTCAGAACGACACCGCCCTCGATCTCGAAGCGATCAAGGACGCCCCAGTCCTTGTTATCCGGCTTGATGCCGAGTTTTCGGGCGACCGGCACAGCGACAAACAGGGCCGGCGCACCGGTATCGACGATGAAGTTGTACGGTCCTTTACCGTTGATCTTAGCGCGGACGAGGACGTGCTTCGGTTTGGTTAGCCGATACGGCACCTGAAACGATCTGGGCGGCGGTTTCTTGGCTGGTTCTTCAGACCACGTCGGTGACGCCAGGCCCAACACCGCCAGTGCGGCGAACGACCAAAGAGATTTCATAATGAAGCTCCCGAGTTGCGTTATCCCGGAGATTGTGCAACGCTTCGACGATTATAACAGAAGCGGAACGAGCTTGCGGGGGGTGTGAACCCCCCGGTACTCCCACCGGGGCGTTGACACCCCCGCTCGCCATCGATGTCGCTACTTCTGCTTGGAATCCTTGGACTTCTCCCGCTGGCCGTCGCGGCGGATGTTGATTCTGCCGGGCGTCTCGGATGTCGCGCCGAAGAAGACGTAGCACATTTCATCCGTCGTCTGCTCGCCGAATTTAACAATTCGCGGAGGGCTAAACGGGTTATTGGGGTTCTTGTCGCTGTTGTCGTAGATCGCGTCTACCTCCAGCCGCGTGCCGGGCTTGATGACAATCGACTCCTTGAAGAAATAGGTTTCCTGCCAGTTGTATTCCCAATCCTTGATGGCTACCAACGTCATCGGTTTGCCGTCCGGCGGCGTCAGTGTCACCTTGATCTCGCGGCCAAGCATGTGCATATGCGGCATGACCGAGTACAGCTTGCATTCTTGCAGCACTTCCAATCCGCCCTTCACGCGATAGTGATCGTTATTGGGCGGAATGAACAAGAATCGGCCCGGCAGCACCATGCCCTTCCAACGCTTGGTATTGCCGTCCTTGGCGAAATACAACCCGATAGACGTGCGATCTTTCTCAACACGGCCATCGCGGTGGTAGTGTGTTTGGATGATGATGTCGGAGCCTTTAGGGAGGAAATAGCCGTAGCCATCCGGCAGATGATGAGCTACGTTGCCCGGGGCCCATCCGCCCAATCCACCGACTTGGCCGGTCGTCGGCACGAAGCCCAGACCCATCGCCGCTGAGTAACCAGGACCAAAATCGCCATTCTCGTTGTTCTTCTCCTCACGCGCCTTCTTTTCCAACTCTCGCCCCTTGCCGCTGGCGTCGAAGTAATTCAGCGTGTGATGCACGATACGGCTATTGCCCGGACGCACCTCGACGGCGGTGACGAATTTGTCTTCGGTCAGGTTCGTCGGCAGCACAAAGCAGCGGAAGAGATCAGGACCGCTTGCGCCGACGGTCATCTCCTCCGGCACGGTCAACACGAGATCCGGCTGTCCCAGCTGCCAACCCTCGACGAATTTCCGCGGCGGCGGCGCATCTTTGGGATCGCCCTCCGGCTTGCCGCCGTCCACCCACGCCGCCAGCGTTTCGATGTCTTTGCTCGACATTTTGCGTTCGTTATGGAAGACTGGCCCCTCGACCGGCTTCCAGGGCGGCATCTTGCGTTCTTGCGTGTATTCCTTGATGTCGTCGGCCCAATTGACCGCTTGCTTGTACGTCATCAGAGCGAACGGCCCCACGGCTCCTGGGCGATGGCACTCCTGGCAATTCTTCTGCACAATCGGCAAAACATCGCGATAGAAAGTGACGGCTCCCTCCCTGCGTGTTTCCCGGTCGCGCACAATGGCGCAGCCGATGGGCTTCGTCGCCGGCTCGGAAACGGATTTGCCTTGCAGCACGTCGTCGAGTGCTTGCCGCAAGTCGTGCCGTGTGACTCTGCCGTTCTTTTTGAGACGTGCATAGTAGCCGTCATCAATTCGGCCGCGGTAGCGCAACACGAAGTTGTGATCGAGAACGAACACGGAAGGCACCGTATCGGCCTTGAAAGCGTCGGCAGCGCGGAAGTTTTCGTCCTTGAACATGGGGAAGGGCAGCTTGTACTCGGCGGCCTGTTTCGTAAGAGAGGCGGCGTCGCCGTCATCGCTGCTGTTGACTGCGACGAAAGCCACCTGTTTGCCGCGATAAGTCTTCGCCAACTCCGCAAGGACCGAAGAATAACTGGTGGATACCGGACAGTCGAAGGACACGAAGGCGACGACGATGGCTTTTTTGTCCTTGAGATCATACAAGCAGTGAGGATTGCCGGCCGCATCATGCAAGGTGACATTATCGATCTTCTTATTGAGCTTATCGACCACCACATCGGAAGCGGCGTGGACAGACAAGCCGGCCCAGACAATCAGAACACCGAGAACCGGCAAGAGGGACCGCAAAAGCAGTCGTGACATAAGACTTCGCTCCATTGCACAAACCAGAAGATTGATACCTACGTGTCGGCAACCGTTAGCATAAGGAATTTACTTGTTCAACGGTATCCAAGTTTCAGTTCCGATGGCTCGCAACCGCCGGCCAACATTTTTGATTTTTTCCGGGCGCTGGGGTTCCGTTGGGATACAATAACACCGTTGGAGTTCGGCGGTGTCGGCGAACTCAAGGGTATCGGCAATGAAGCAATCCGATCTAGCCCAGCTCTCGACGCATTGGTCGAACATCTTCCGCGCTCGCGAGGGCGAGGGGGATGCGGCCATGGCGGCTCGCAATGCCCTGCTGTTGCGTTACATCGAAGTCGTATTGCGTTACTTGCGGGCCGCGCTGCGCGATCCGGGAGTTGTCGATCAAGTTTGCAGCAATTTTGCCCTGCGCGTGTTGGAGTCGGATCGCCTTTATCAAAATGCCGATCCTGAGCGCGGCCGTTTTCGCGATTATCTCAAGGCGGTCCTTCAGCACATGATTGCCGACTATTACCGGCAGGAATCGCGCGAAAACAAGCAATGCCAGAGGTTGAGCGGAGAGTACGAGCTGCCTGATCCGTCTTCGCTATCAGAGGAGTTGGACCAAGACTTTGTACGTTGCTGGCGCGAGGAGCTGATTAAGTGGGTCTGGCGTCAGTTGGATCAGAGGGACCAAAAGACGGGCCAAAAGTACGCCGTTCTCCTGCGGCTGCAAGCCAAAAAACCTGAGATGCGCTCGACGCAATTGGCCGAGCTGTTGTCCCAAAAATTGGGCAAGCCCTTCACGGCGGCGGGAGTACGGCAACTTCTGCACCGCGCCCGTGAAGTGTTCGGCGATCTGCTCGTCGCAGAAGTGGCGCGATCCTTGCAGGTCGATCCAGGCGACCCGGACGGCAACCGCCGTGTGGAAGAGGAGCTGATTGATCTCGGCTTATTGTTTTCCTACTGCAAGAAAGCCCTCGAACGCTGCCGCGCGAGGGACCAAAAATCACCCATCAGCGAAGTAAATCGCTAAGCCCTTCTATTCCTCCACCGTCAGGGAGGCACAGATGGCCCGTAAGATCGGCTCGTACTGCTCCAGTTCCATATCGTTGCATTGGCACAAGAGAAGTAAGACGCCTTCCGAGCTGTAAATGCTGCGCGTCCAGCAGGTGTTGGTCAGATCGAGGCTGAAGAATTGAATGTCGTGGCCGACCGCCATCTGTCCGGCGAGCGAATCGACTTGCGCTTGAACCTCCAGGGTGGGATATTCGGCCTTGAGTGCGTCCAGGGCGGCGGCAGCGATTTCATCGGTGGTCGCCCCGCTGCAATCACAGGTCAGCGTCAAGAAAGCCGTGCCGGCACTTTGCAGTTGTACCGTCCAGCCCTCGGCGCTTTCCTCGCGGTCCAGCTTCCAGTCGTCGGGATAATCAAAGGCGACGCCATCGGCCTCATAGTGTTGAGTCATTGTCCGACACTCCGGTTTGCAACGCTTCTCTGCAGCGTTCGCACGGCCATGCCTTCTTGGCGCTCGTTGGCAGCATAAACACGCAAAATCAAACGCGGCCACGGCAGACGCGCCGGCACGTCTATCATCGCGTCAAAACACCCATCTTTCACCGTGCTTTCGCTGGCAGCCAGGACGAAGCGGTTGGCTCGGTCGTGATTGGTCAGCATCGTGTATTCACATTTTTGAATATCTTCGTTCCTACGCGCAGAGTGCGGAGAGATGGGCACGGCCTCCAAATCCTCCGGAACGCTGTTCACGGTGCGTTCCAGCGTCAAGCGAAGACGCGCGCCGGCCAAACGTGCCGGGACTTTCCCGCTCACGGTCAGTTTCTCTCCGG
>Ga0070739_10003386_pt1 | contig 19904 bp, 17 predicted proteins | sample Coa_R1_7_FD_66445 | JGI IMG/M metagenome (GOLD analysis project Ga0070739, IMG submission 66445) | Surface soil microbial communities from Centralia Pennsylvania, which are recovering from an underground coalmine fire - Coalmine... | ecosystem: Environmental > Terrestrial > Soil > Unclassified ... | reverse complement strand
GCTCATCGACGAACTGCATCTCGCATTCCGGCCGATCCTCATGGGCTCGGGCGAGAATCTGTTCGCGGGCCTGGATCTGCGCGAGCTCGGATATCGCTGTACGCAGCATGTTGCCGGGGAGCTGGCACTCAATGTGGTGCTCCAGAGGGACGCGCATCGCTAGTTTCTGACCCAATTCCACCTGTGCCCGCCGGTATCACCTGAGCCGATTCGGTCCAGATGAATGCTCCAAAAGGGGTTGCTAAAATGTTGTAACCCTGGGTACGGAATACGCACTCAACTGAGCAATTCGGGTCTTTTATAGAGGTTCAAGCATGAAATCAACTTTATATATTTGCCTGCTGTGGCTTGGTCTTTCGGGAGTGGTGTGGGCGCAGGCGGGCGCGGGATCGGCGGCGGTGACGGGAACGGTGCTGGAATCGTCGGGCGACGGGATTCCGGACACCACGGTCACGCTGTCCAACCCCGGCCTGGGCTTCGAGCGCGTGATGACGACCTCCGACGACGGCGTGTTCAACGCCTCGGCGCTGACGCCGGCGGCCGGATATCGCATCAGGATCACGCGCAAGGGATTCCTCGATTGGACGAGCGGCGAATTCGCGCTCTCGGTGGGGCAGACGCTCGATTTCCGCGTCACGTTGAAGCATGACGAGGGCTACACCGGCGACGAAGCCGCGATCCCGGCGCCGCGCGTCGAAGAGGTCAAGAACGACCTGAGCACGCTGGTGACGACGCAGCAGATCGATAACCTGCCGTCGTCGAACCGGCGCATCGACCCGCTGGCGCAGCTCGATCCGCTGGCCGGCATCGATCACCGCACGGGCGGCATCATGCTGACGGCGCAGCCTGTTTCGAACCTGACGGTGACGGACGGCGTGGTGACCACGAACACGTATTACGCCTCGCCGCGCGCGCTGGCCAACCAGCTCACGCTCGATAGCGTGCAGGAGTTCCAGGTGCTGCCGGCCAACGCGCCGCCGGCGTTCGGGCCTTCTTCGGGCGGCATCGTCAACGTGGTGACGCGCAGCGGAACGAACGATCTGCACGTGGCAGGCTACGATTACTACAGCCCCAACGCGGTCGCGGCGGCCAACCGCTTCGCCAACGGGCAGAGCCTGTTCGACCACCTGAATCAGGGCGGCGCTTCGGCCGGCGGGCCGATCCTCCGCGATCACATTTTCTTCTTCGGCAACGTGGAGGACCTCGACGGCAAGGGCCGCGGGCTGAACAAGATCACGAGCCCGCTGCTGGCCGATCCCACGGGCACGACGATCCTCTCTTCGACGTGCAAGGCGACGTCCGTGCAGTGCGCGAGCGCGATCAAGTTTCTGCAATCGCAGATGAACGTCGTGACGCCGCTCAGCGAGAGCTTCCTGACGGGCCTGGCCAAGGTCGATTACCGGCGCAGCGAGCGCAACAGCTTCACCGTGGAAGGCAACATCCTCAACGCCAAGGCGCCGAACGGCGGCTCGATCCAGCAGGTGGATCCGAACGGCGGCCTGCTCGGGCTGGTGAATGCGACCGACGACGTCCGCTTCGGTAAGGTGGCGTGGACCAGCGTTCCCACGCGCAGCACGCTCAACGAGCTGCGGCTGGGCGTTTTCGACGACCGCCTCTCGAACCCGGCGTACACGCCCAACATCGCGGACGCCAATCTCGGGATCACGGTGGACGGCGTGACCGTGGGGAACCCGCACCCGTACTCGCAATCGCTGGGCGAGCTGCGCTACCAGCTCACGGACAACGCCACACTCACCAGCAGCACGCACTCGCTGAGCCTGGGCTTCGAGCTTTGGCGCTCGCGCGACACCGTCACTTCGCTCGCCGGGCCGGTATACCAGTTCCCATCGCTGACGGCGTTCGCCACCGATTTCACCAGCGGCGGCAAGGATTACACGATGCTCACGCAGCAGATCGGGACCGCGGAGCGCCGCGTGCCGTGGAAACAGTACAACGCGTATGCGGTCGACACGTGGCGGCCGGTCCGGCGGCTGACGATCATGGCCGGCGTGCGCTTCGAAAAACCGGGCCTGCCGAAGCCGCAGAACCAGAACTCGACCTATTACCAGACCGCCACCATCGCATCGCCGAATGTCGATTTCGCGCCGCGCATCTCGATCGCGTATGCGCTCAATGAGAAGACGGTCGCGCGCGTCGGCTACGGCTGGTTCTATGAGCCGATGCCCGGCCAATTGCTGGACTGGCTGTACGATTTCGGCAACGGCGTCAAGCAGACGGACCTGACCGTGCTTCCCACCATGACGAACGCGCCGGCATTCCCCAAGCCCGTTAGCGGCACGGTTCCCACCGGCTCGACGGACCTGATGTGGGCGTCTTCGAAGCTGCGCAATCCGCACGTGCGCGACCTGAACCTGGCGATCGAGCGGCGGCTCGATGCGAGCAGCACCCTCACGCTGACGCTGCTGCACAGCCGCGGCTACGGCCTCTACAGCGTGGCGGACGAGAATATTCCGGCGCCCACGGTGCACAAGTATTACACCATCGAAAATGCCGCGGGCGTGCAGACGGGCCTTTACTACACGGACCTGGACACGGCCAAGAACGATCCCAAGTACGCGCACATCTGGGTGGTGTCGAACGGCGCCTCGAACTGGTATAACGCGGCGGTGCTCGAGTACCGCCGGCGCTTCCGGCAGGGGCTGACGCTGCAGGCGTCGTACACGTTCTCGCAGGGGACGGACGACATCGGCGGCCCGCAGCTCTACGGCATGCTGCCGCTCGCTACCTACAACGGCAACTTCGGCGGTGACCGCGGCATCTCGCCGACCGACCAGCGCCACCGCGGCGTGATCGGCTGGACGTGGCAACCGCAGCAGCGCTGGCTGCGCGGCTGGACGCTCGCGGGCATCGCGACGATGGCCTCCGGGCAGCATGAGACGCCCACCGTGTGGGTCTCCGGGCAGCAGTTCTCCGGGGTCACGATGGATTACCCGACCAATCTGGTGGGCTCGGGCGGCTGGTCGCGCCTGCCTACGGACGGCATCTCGACGCTCAGCCTGGGGAACCAGTACAACCTCGACGCCCGGTTGAGCCGCACCATCGCGCTCACGGAGCGGCTGAAAGTGACCGTGCTGGCGGAGGCGTTCAATGCGCTGAACCGGCAGTCCATCACGGCCGTCAACACGGTGGCGTGGCTGGCCACCACCACGAGGCCGCCCAACGGCGCGGTCAACGGACCGACCACCGGCGTGCTGACTCCGGTCCCGGGGCTCGGCGCGGGAATCGCGGGCAGCCCGGCGCGGACGGGGCAGGTTGGGCTGCGCGTGACGTTCTGAAGCCGTAGAGTTGGAACCACAGAGACGCAGAGGGCGCAGAGACTACGCAGAGGATCTTGGAATTCTCCGCGTAATCTCTGCGCCCTCCGTGTCTCTGCGGTAGGTTTTTGCTGCTATCTTTCGATCTGGTACTTAGAAACTGGAACTCCTCGTAAAGAAAGTCCCGGTGTTTCGGCTCCCTATGTGCGTAGCCTATGTTCGCTCGCACGATCGGATGCACCACAGCGCGCCAGGGCCGGCGCCGGCGTTGCCGGGGCGCTGAGTTCCTGGAATTCACGTTCACGTTTCTGCCATTTGTGGCGATGCTGTTCGTGTTGATGGATGTCGCCTGGGCGGTGTTTGTGAAGGCCACGCTGGACTATGCCGTTCGCGCCGGTGTGCGGACGGGCATCACCATCACGGGGACGCAGGCGGCGGCGGCCGGCTCCGATCTGACCTCGATGGTCAAGAACATCGTCCAGCAGAAATCTCTCGGCACGCTGTCCGGACCGGCTGGTTTGGCAAAGATCAAGGTGCACTACTTCCTGCCTCCGTCTGACGGCTCGACGGCGCCGGCGACGGACGTCTCGGGCCAGGCCAACGGGAATAGCCCGGGCAACATCATGCAGGTCTCGATTGAAGGATTCATGCTGCCCGCGCTGGTTCCGCGCATCTTCAGTTGGAACCAGGCGGCGGACTCATCGGGAACGGCGATCCACGCGGTCGCGGCCGATCTGATCGAACCATCCCACGATACACCGCCGATCGGGACCGCGCCGTGAGGAGAGCCATGCGGAACAAGACCAGAAGCGGCGTTTCCATCCTGGAATTTTCGTTCGTGACGATCGTGCTGGTGCCGCTGATGCTGGGCACCGTGTCCATCGGGCTCAACATGCTCCGCTCGCTCGAAACGATCCAGGTGGCGCGCGACGCCGGACATATGTATGCGAAAGGGGCGGATTTCTCTCAGCCGGGCAATCAGACGATTCTGGCGACGCTCGGCAGCTCGATCGGCTTGACTACCAGCGCCTCGACTTCCAAGGCGCTCGTAATTCTCTCTGCGGTGACCTATGTCGACCAGGCCATGTGCGCCTCGGACGGCAAAGTCGACAGCAACGGAAATCCGCAGGGCTGCACGAATTACGGGCAATGGGTATTCACGCAGCGCCTGGAAATCGGAAATCCCACCTTGCGCGGCAGTTACTTCGGGGCGCCGCTGACGAGCGGGTCGCACCCCGTCAACGTCGATCCGACCACCGGAAAGGTGCCTCTGAACGACCAGGTGACTAACTCCGGCGATGTCGCGACCTTCACCGGCATCAATCCGTACGCGAACGTGAACGGGAACGTCAGCGGGCTGCCGTCCGGGCAGGTGATCTATATCTCGGAAGCCGCCTCCACGGGCATCCGGATGCCGCCCTTTTCGCCGGACTCGGTGATGTACTCGTACAACATGTTTTGAACCGCGAAGGCGGCGGTCGACTGAAGAAAGGGAGACGATGTTTCGCATGCCACGCACCCGCCATCGCCAGCGCGGGACCACCCTGATCCTGTTCACTTTACTGATCCCGACCGTGATCGTGCCTCTGGTCGGCCTGGGCATCGACGCTACGATGCTGTATATCGTCCAGGCCAAGCTCTCGGCGGCGGTGGATGGCGCGGTGCTCGGCGCAGGGCGCCTTCTGGGAACACCGGCGAACCCCAGTGAAATCGCGGGAGAATTTCTAAAAGCCAACTTTCGCGCCGATGGGACCGCCGGTTTCTGGGGAGCGCGGAATCTGGTCTCGAACATCAACGTGACGCTCGGGACGACCAAGACCATCAAGATCAATGCCACGGCCGATGTGCCGCTCCTGTTCGCGCGCATTTTCGGCCGCAACACCTCCACCGTCGCTGCCAGCGCGACGGCGACCAAGAAGGATACGCGGCTCGTCCTGGTGATCGACCGCTCCGGATCGATGAACACGTCCGACGGGCACGGCGGCACGGTGATCAACGACCTGATCAACTACGCACAGGGGTTCACGCAAAAATTCACCGAGGGCAATGACGAGCTGGGACTGGTCGTGTTCGACGGCAGCGCGGTAGTGGGATACCCGACGGTCCGCCCATGGGACCCGACGACTACGGGGACATCGACCGGCGGCCCGGACACCAGCTTCCTGAGCGGCAGCAACACCGATATGGTCCACCAGATCCGGGCGATCAAAGCCGACAGCGGCACGGGTATGGCGGAAGCGCTCTGGCTGGCCTATATCGAACTGCAGAAAGCGCACATGCGAGACCTGGTGGACACCGGGTCCGATACGCGCATGAACTCGATCGTCCTGTTCACCGACGGCGTGCCTTCGGGCGTGACGCTCTACCTGAACAATCCGGCCAACAGCAACGCGAACAATATCGTCCAGGGCACTTCGTGCACCTACCGGACGATTTCGATGGCGCAACAGGACAGCGCGCACATGATGGTGGGCTGGCTGGCGATTCCCGGCCCGCCCTACTCCGGCAGTTCGCCCTACGGCATGTATCTGCTGGCCAGCACGGACCCGACCGCGAGCCACACGGCCGCCTGGTGGATGTCTTTCGGGGGCTCGAATAACGCGGCCGACGTGGCTCAGCCCAACCCGTCAACGCCCTACAACGGCTGCTCGAATCTGATGAACGGCGGCCCGAATAGTTACCTGTACGGCAGCCTCAGCCAGATACCCGCGATCGACCGCTACGGCAACAGCTTGACCGGGAACGGCTACACGCATTCCCATATCGTCGACAGCAACGGGAACGTTTCCTCGGTCTACAACGGAACGGCGCTCGACCGCACGCAGGTCACCCAGAACTATCATTGGGGCCTGGCGATCTGGAATTCGGTGGACAATACCGCCGCGGCAATCCGCAACGATGTCAACCTGGCCAACCGTCCCGGCGACACGCAGAACATGAACATCCAGATCTTTGCGATCGGCTATCTGGGCAATGGAGGAGCCGACGACGGGTTGCTCCGCCGCGTCGCCAACGATCAGAGCTCGAGCTCCTTCGATCCCACCAAGCCGATCGGGCGCTATATCGCGGCATCCGATACGGTGGCGCTGGCAAACGCCTTCAGCAGCGTCGCGTCTTCCGTGCTCCGGCTGGCGCAATAGCAGCGGGCGCGGCTTTCCAGGCGCCTGCCGGTTCGCCGGCGCCGATTGCAACCAGGAGAGCTTCTTCGTGACGGCCGGCTCGGCGCTATGGTGTCGCCGCCTCCCCGTGCCGCCGGGGCATCGGCCGGACCCTGATCCGGTCACGCGTAACGACGCAGAATGCGCTACGAAAATCGGGCTGAGATTCCAACAACGCCAGGGCAAGCTGCGCCGCCTCCTCCGGAGACTCCGGCGTGATACGGAAGAGGACGACGCCGCTGCCCGCCGGAAGGCCGCGGCGAAAAAATGAGCTCGCCGAAGTCCTTATCGAACGTCAACAGGATGCTCTGCCTGCGCTCGCACAACGCGGCGACTTCCTCGTCGTCAATTCCCGAACACTCCTCTGCAACCGAGAATACTTCGCAACCGGCCTTTCGCAGCGCCTCCAAAGCCGGCCGCGGGAAGTTCTCGTCCGCCAGGAAGCTCATGCTGTCTTGAGCGGATACACCTTCTCTTCGCGCAGGAGCTCGCCGGCGTAGGCGAGACAAGCCCGGATGTCCTCTTCGCAAAGGTGCGGGTAGCTCGCGAGGATCTGATCGTGGCTCCAACCGGCCGCAAGCAGCTCCAGCACCAGCTCAACGGAGATGCGAGTGCCGCGCACCAACGGCTTGCCGGCCAGGATCTTCGGATCGACTGCGATGCGATCGTTCAAAGCCATATGGGGCTCCGGAAGAGAGTCTCTGTCCTTTATGTTGAACCGCTGATGACACAAATGCAACATCGGCACGGAAGCGTCAGAATGCACGGGCTCACGAGGTGGGCGGCGATCGGCATTGGCAACTACCGCCTTCCCTGCCAGTCCCGTTCCAGCATCCCCCACACCACCAGGTCCACCCAGCGGTCGTTGACCCACTCGGCTTCGCGCAGAACGCCTTCGCGCGTGAAGCCGAGGCGCTCCGGAATGGCGCAGCTCTTGCGATTGCCGGTGCCGCATTGGATCGTGACGCGGTGCAGCGCGGTCTCCTCGAATAAGTAATCGATCAGGCTCGCGGTGCAGCGCGTCATGATGCCGCGGCCCTGGCAGGCGGCGTCGATCCAGTAGCCAATGCTGCAATGGCGGTTGTTCCAGTCGATGGGATGGGCTCCCACGGTGCCCACGAACCGGCCCTCAAGCCAGATCCCGGCATTCGGCCCCAGGCCGGACTCGTACTGTTCAGTCACACGCGCGATGAACTGCCGGATGTCCTCGACCGAGTGCGTCCGGTCCACCCACGGCAGCCATTCCCGCAGGTACGCGCGATTGCGTTCCACCACCGCGAAGCAGGCCGGCGCCTCCGCCATCGCAAACTGGCGGAGCTCGAGGCCCGGACCGGCGGTGCGGTGAAACGTCATGCCGTGCCGGCAGGCTTCTGCGGGTTGCGGGACTTCGAGATGGACGGCAGCTCCGGCGTATCGTGCTGCAGCGCGTACATCATGAGGCCCGATTTCAGGATCTCGAACGCGGTGGCCGGATCGTCGGCGTATTGGAACAGGTTGAGGTCCTCGGGCGCGATCATGCCGTACTTCACCAGCGCGTTCCAGTTGATGATCTCTTTCCAGTAGGCCGAGCCGTACAGAACGATGGTCATCTTCTTGGCGAGCTTTTGCGTCTGGGTGAGGGTCAGGACCTCCATCAGCTCGTCCATCGTGCCGTAACCGCCGGGGAAGATCACCAGCGCCTTGGCCAGGTACGCAAACCAGAACTTGCGCATGAAGAAGTAGTGGAACTCGAAGCTCAGCTCCGGGCTGATGTAGGGGTTGGGAAACTGCTCGGTGGGTAACCCGATATTCAGCCCGACGGTCTTTCCGCCGGCCTCGGACGCGCCGCGGTTGGCGGCTTCCATGATGCCCGGACCACCGCCGGAGCAGACCACGAAGCGGTACGTGCTGTTGGTGAACTGGTCGGCCCACTCGGTCAGCATCCGCGCCAGCTCGCGGGCGCCTTCGTAGTACTCGCGGAACGGCCCGTCCTCGGCGAGCCGCGCGGAGCCGAAAAACACGACCGTGTCGCGGATCTTTTCGCGGCGGAAATGGGAGAGCGGCTCCAGGTATTCGGCCAGGATCCGCATGGCGCGCGCATCCGGGCTGTTGAGAAACTTCTCGTTCAGGTACGCGACCGGGCGCCGGCCGCTATTCGGTTGGGTTATGGTGCTCATTCTGCTTCCGTTCCAGCGTTTCTATCTTCTTCCTCAATTCCCGCACCGACTGCAACAGCTCGGGCAGCTTGCGGAACGCGGTCGCCGCGCGCAGCCAGAGGCTTGCCTCGAATGCCGGGGAGCCGGAAATGCGCGCTCCCGCTTCCACGTCGCCGCCGATGCCGCTTTGCGCGTAGACCACCGCGCCCTCGTGCACCGTGAGATGCCCGGACGATCCCACCTGACCCGCCAGGAGCACGTTGCGCTCCAGCACCGTGCTGCCCGCAAGACCGGTCTGCGCGCAGATGATGTTGTCCTCGCCCACGGTACAGGCGTGGCCGATCTGCACCAGGCTGTCGATCTTGGCGCCGCGCCGCACGCGGGTTTCGCCCACGCGGGCGCGATCGACCGAGGTGAGGCTCTGCACCTCGACATCGTCTTCGAGCACGGTAACGCCGGACTGTACGATCTTCTCGTGCGTGCCGTCGGCGCGCCGCACGAAACCGAAGCCGTCGCCGCCCACGACCACGCCGTTCTGCAGGATCACGCGATCGCCGATCCGGCAGTACTCCCGCACGGCGGCGTGGGAATGGGCCAGGAAGTCGTCGCCGATCTGCGCGCCCTCGTAAATCACCACGTGCGGGTGCAGGACGGCGTTGCGGCCGATGCGGACGCGCTCGCCCACCACGGCGAAGGCGCCGATCGAGCAGTTCTCGCCAACCACGGCCGTCGGCGCGACATACGCCAGCGGGTGGATGCCCGGCGCGGGCCGCGGCGGCTGGTAAAAGAAGGTTTGGGCGCGCGCAAAGTGCAGGTCCGGGTGATCGGAAATCAGGCAGGCGATGCCCGCCAGCGGCTCGCCGATCAGGATCGCGCTGGCCCTGGTGTGCTTCACCTTGGGCGTGTACTTCGGGTTAGCGAGGAAGGTGAGCTGGCCGGGGCCCGCCTGCTCCATGCCGGCCACGCCGGAGATTTCGAGCTCACCGTCGCCTGCCAGCCGGCAGCCGAGCCGTCCGGCGATTTCACGGAGCTTCATCAAGCTTCCAGCGTAGCATCCCCGCCTGTGGAGACTGCGCGTCCGCGGGGATGTCCGGCGCCACACAGCAGGCGGCGGGTTCTGTGCCGGTCCGCACGGGAGATTCGCGATCGATCTGCTAACTAAGGAAGAGACGGCGGGGACGCGCGCTTTTTGGGAGCGCGACGGCGGCAGCATGTCCCACGCCGCGCAAGCCAAACAGATCCGGCCTTGCGGCGATGCCCTCACAGCGCGTGTGTCCGCGGGGCGGCTGCGCGGCCGGAGGGGAGAAGGAAACGGTGAACCACACGGCAATCACGTGCCGGGGACTGGCCAAGCGGTATGACATCGGCGAGAGCCAGCCGGCCTACCGGACGTTGCGCGATACCATTACGGAAGTCTCCGCGAAGCCGTTCCGCGCGCTGCGGCGCGGCCGGCACGCGCCGCAGCCCAGCCGCGAGGAGCGTGAATGCTGGGCGCTGCGGGACGTTTCCTTCGAAATCGGGCAGGGCGAAGTGGTCGGGATCATCGGCCGCAACGGCGCGGGCAAGAGCACGCTGCTCAAGGTGCTCTCGCGCATCACGGAGCCCAGCGCCGGTTATGCCGATGTCTACGGGCGCATCGGCACGCTGCTCGAAGTCGGCACCGGCTTTCACCAGGAGCTCACCGGCCGCGAGAACATCTATTTGAACGGCGCCATCATCGGCATGAAGCGAACCGACATCGCGCGCCAGTTCGACAGCATCGTGGCGTTCGCCGGAGTCGAGAAATTCGTCGATACGCCGGTGAAGCACTATTCGAGCGGCATGTACCTGCGGCTCGCCTTCGCCGTGGCCGCGCACCTCGAGCCCGAGATCCTGTTCGTGGATGAAGTGCTGGCGGTCGGCGACATCGCGTTTCAGAAGAAATGCCTCGGCAAGATGAGCGACGTGGCGCGCGAAGGCCGCACGATTCTGTTCGTGAGCCACAACATGGGCGCGATCCGCGCGCTCTGCAACCGCGGCATCGTTCTCGACCGCGGTACGGTCGTTGCCGATACCGATGTCAGCAGCAGCATCGAGGCCTATCACCGCCTGACGGCCGAAGCGGCCGAAAGCCACGAGACCGGCGACGGGCGCGGCGGCATTACCATGCCGCGCCTCCTCTCGCATCCCGGGCGCTCGATCCGCCAGGGCGACGAGTTCGAGGTTGCGAGCACGCTGAACATCGATTGCGATGCCTCCGGCTTCACCGTATGGTGCATCCTCGACGATATGTACCAGCGGCGCATCGCCTACGCGCGGTCCGACAGCGCCGACTTCGGCTCGCGCGACAACTGGCGCGGCACGTACCAGCTCCGGGTGAAATGGCCGGCGCTATGGCTCGAGCCGGGCCTCTACACCATGGTGTTCCGCGTGCGCCTGCGAGGCGCGGGCTCGAGGGAACGCTACATTTCCGACGTGCTGCACCTCGACGTCAACGGCTTCAGCTCCGGACAGAATTCGATCCTTTCCCCGCGCAGCGAGTGGACGCTCGAAGAGAAGCGCTCGGCCCAGGTGTAAAGGCGCAGTCGAACTCCCGAAGCCGTCTACTGCTTCTTGACGGTCTTTGGGTCCTTCTGCCCGCCCTCACTCTGTTCCTTCGTCTTATCCTCCGGCAGCGGCTCCGGCGTTTCGCTATCGAACGTGATGGTCGTGTCGGCGGAGTACTTGCGATAGACGCGGAATTCCTCGTCGTTCTTCGTCAGATATTCCGCCGAGGCCATGATCGTCGAAGCCTTGAGCGGCAGCAGGAAGGTGTGGCCGGAGATGTCCTGGTAGTCGTAATCGAGCACCGTCTCCGCGCGCTTGATCGGGAATCCGGCCGGCACGTCGATGGCCTCGAGCGTGACGCGCGTCACCATATGGGTGTCGCGGTCGACATACACCAGCCCGCGGTACGCCGGCACGATATCCATTTTGCGGTCGTAATTGATGTGCCACTGCGACCGCGATTGATCCACGCGGTAGGAAAACACCAGCGTGCGGCGTCCGCGCAGCGTTGCCCAGTGGTCCCATTCGAAGTGCGCCTGCGTGCTGGGCTCGAAGATTTCCCGCATCATGCTGCCGAAATCGCCGGTCGTGGTGGCGCCGCCCAGGCTCTTGTAATCCTGGTTGGTCATGCTGTTGTTCACCAGGATCAGCTTGTAGTCTTCCTTCTGGTCGAAGTAGCTCAGCTTGACCGTCAGGGTATCCTGCAGATACCAAGTCGGGTCGCTCCCTGCCGCTCCGCCGTACTTGGTCCCCGGCGCGGGCGCGGCATAGCGCCGCGTGACCTGCGTGCAGATGAAGTCCGGCAGCGACTTGCTGTAGTTCAGGGCGTAGTCCCGCACTTCGCTGATGATCGCCGCCTGCTCCTCCGAGCTCGGCGGCGGAATCGGCGCCGGCTTGGCATTGAGCGGCGCGAGCTTAGCGGCGGCGAGATTCTGCGAGCGGTCGCGCAGCGCATGCAGCGCATCGAGCGTCTTCGGGCCGATCCCCTGCCCCTGCAAGTCTTCGATCGTGCGGTCGTCGAGCCGCTCCGTGAGCGTGACTTTGGAGAGGAAGTTGGCCAGTTCCTTATCGGTCATCTTCCCTTCCTTGATCATCTTCTGCGACGATTGCAGGAAGGAAACCAGTTTCTCCACGGTGAGGCTCTGGGCCATCGCCGCGAGACACACCGCGAAGACAGCGGCCAGCACGCGGTAACGCATAATTCTCTATTTTCGCACGGCCCGTCCCGTGGCCTCCCCGCGCCAGGTGTATCGCAAACCGCACGGGCCGCAACCAAGGCCCCGGCCCCCGCCGCTGATATGATGTGCGGGAGGACGTGTGATCGTGCGAGATGCTTGAAGTCGTGCTCGATACCAACATCCTGGTCGCCGCGTCGCGATCCAGCCTCGGCGCTTCCCACCGATTACTTCAGACACTTGAGCACGGTCAGTGGCGGCCCGTGATATCTCCAGCGTTGGCGCTGGAGTACGAGGCAGTGTTGAAGCGTGGTGCGGCGGAAATCGGTTTGATACCTCAGGACATCGACGACCTCGTAGATTACCTTTGCAGCCGGTCGCGCCTCGTTCAAATCTATTTCCGCTGGAGGCCGGCGTTGCCGGACCCGGACGACGATCGTATCCTGGAAGTGGCGGTGCGCACGCAAGCACCAGTCGTGACGTTCAATCTCAAGGATTTTGCGGGAGCCGAGCAGTTTGGGATTCAAGCGATCAGCCCCAAAGAAATGCTGAGGCGCGTGGGAGGCCATCGGTGAACCTGACCGTTAACATTCCGGAGCAGTTGTACCAGAGCGCAAAGCAGATCGCCGCTGAGGAGAACGTTTCCGTCGAGGAGTTGTTCGCGGCGGCTTTTGAAGATCGTATCCTTGAGTTCGAGCGGCTCAAAGAGAGGGCATCCCGAGGCAGCTACGACAAGTTTCGCCAGGTAATGGCGAAGATCCCGGCGGTTGAGCCGCCGGAGCACGACCGTACCTGACGCAACCAGTCTCGGGACTGCCATCCCCGTCCTAGCCGGCCGCGCGCCCCAATCCCCGACCCCCAACCCCCAGGGGTTTACCATAGAACCAGATGCGCGTTACGTTTCTGTTACTCCTCGCGCCGGCTCTTTGGGCGGCCGATTCCGGCGCCCTGGTCGACCGCGTCGGCGCGACCGGCTTCATCCAGCTCCAGGCGGAAAGCTTCCGCCAGCTTACCCCGCGCGAGCAGGCCCTTACCTACTGGCTCAGCCAGGCTTCCATCGCGATCGATCCGATCGATTACGACCAGAACTCCGCCTTCGGGCTCCGCCAGAAGCGGCTGCTCGAAGGCATCATGCTGCACCGCGCGGTCCTCCGCGCCGATCTGCGCGGCAAGATCTCCGATTACACCAAGCTCTTCTGGGCCAATCGCGGCAATCACAATGAAATGACCGCGCAGAAGTTCGTCCCCGGCTTCACCCCCGACGAGTTGAAATCCGCCGCGCATCTCGCCTTCGCCGCCGGCGCTTACAAGGCCGCGGCCTACGGCCTGCCGCCGCTGCGCACGCAGGCCGAGCTCGACCGCGAGCTCGACGATTTACGAGCCTCGCTATTCGACCCGGGCTTCCAGCCGATGCTCACCGCCAAAAGCCCCGCGGGCGGCCTCGATATCCTGCAAGCCAGCGCCAATAATTTCTACTCCGGCGTCTCCATGGCGGACCTCAAAAATTTCCACGACGCCCACCCGCTCAACTCGCGCCTCGTCAAGACCGCCGACGGCAGGCTCCTGGAAGAGGTCTATCGCGCCGGCACGCCCGATGGCAAAGTGCCGCCCGGACGCTACGCGGAGTTCCTCCGGAAGGCCAATGAGTATCTGGACAAGGCGCGCGCGTACGCCGAGCCCGGCCAGGCCGAGGTCCTGGCCGATCTCATCCGCTACTACCAGACCGGCGATCCGCAGGACTGGATCCGCTTCGGCATTGCGTGGGTGCAGAACAGCCCGCCCGTCGATTTCGCCAACGGCTTCATCGAGGTCTACCGCGACGTCCGCGCCGCCAAGGGCACTTCGCAGAGCTTCGTCAGCATCACGGACAGCAAGCTGAGCGGCCTGATGGCGAAGATCGCAGCCAACGCGCAGTATTTCGAGAATCGCGCGCCCTGGGCCCAGCAGTATAAGAAGCAGGGCGTCCAGCCGCCCGTGGCGAAGGCCGTCGAAACCGTCATAGAAACCGGCGATTTCTCCGTCACCACCATCGGCGACAATCTCCCCAACGAAGCAGAAATCCACGAAAAGTACGGCAGCAAGAGCTTCCTGTTCACCGGCAGCACGCGCGCCCTGGCCGAGGCGCAGGGATGGGGCTCGCTCGAAGAGTTCGCCGCCTCGCCGGAAGAGATCGCGATCTGCAAGAAGTACGGCGTCGAGGCCGGCGACCTGATGACCGCCCTGCACGAAGTGATCGGCCACGGCTCGGGCAAGCTGAGCCCACGCCTCAAGGGGAGCCCGGAATCGTACCTGAAGGAATACTATTCGACGCTCGAAGAGGCCCGCGCCGATTTGATGGCGCTGTGGAACATCACCGATCCCAAGCTGCGCGAGCTGGGCCTCGTCTCGAGCCCCGATGTCGCCAAGGCCATGTACTACGCCGCCGTCCGCGTCGGCATCACGCAGCTCGCCCGCATCCCGCACGGCGACACCATCGAGGAGGACCACCAGCGCAACCGCCAGTTGATCGTCAACTACATCATGGATAAGACCGGCGCCATCCGCAAGGCCGAGCGCAACGGCAAGACCTATCTGGAGCTGGTGGATTTCGACAAGATGCACCAGGGCGTGGGCATGCTGCTCGCCGAGCTGATGCGCATCAAGGCGGAAGGCGATTACAACGCGATCAAGTCGCTGGTCGACCGCTACGCCGTGCACTTCGATCCCAGGCTGCGCGACCAGGTCGCCGCCCGCTACGCCAGGCTGAATATCCCGACCTACTGGTGCGGCGTCTACTCCGATCTGACGCCTCGTTTCGATGCGGCCGGCAAGGTCGCCGCCGTCGAAATCTCCTATCCGCGGGATGTGGTCCGGCAGCAGTTGAGCTACGCGCGCATGTACGGAGTACAATAGCAGCCCATGGCCGCGCGCCTCCATTCCCCCGTGCTGCGACCGCCCGAGATCGTCGATCTGCGCCAGCTTGCGGCGCGGGATCTCGAACCGCTGCTCGAGGAGGAGAGCGCGGCGTGGCTCGAAGAGCTGCACTGGGACTTCGAGAAATCCGCGGATCTCGTCCGCCGCTTCGTCGACCTGCGCGCGCTGAACGGTTGCGCGCTGATCGAGGATGGCGAGGTCACGGGCTACCTGTACTATGTGATCGAGGACAACAAAGGCCTCATCGGCGATCTGTTCGTGCGCCGCGCGTGGTCGAGCCCGGAGCGCGAAGCGGAGCTGCTCGAGTGGGGCGTGGATGCGGTCATGAAGACCCGCCCCGTCAATCGCATCGAGAGCCAGCTCATGATGCTGCGGCACGGGTCGGGTTTCGTCATTCCCCGCTCCGATTGCGCCTCCACCTACCGCCGGAATTTCATGTACCTGGATCTCGAGCGCGCCGCGCTGGCCGAGGGCCGTGTGCGCCAGCCCATGTACATCGAGAAGTGGTCCGATCACTACCAGGAGCCGGCCGCGCAACTGATTGCCGCCGCCTACACTGGCCACGTGGATAGCCGCGTCAACGATCAATACCGCAGCATTCCCGGCGCGCGGCGCTTCCTCTACAACATCGTGCAATACCCCGGCTGCGGCTCGTTCTACCGGCCCGCGTCCTTTGCCGCCTTCGAGGCCGCCACCGGCCGGCTGTGCGGCATCTCGCTCGCCAGCCTGGTCGCGCCGGCATGCGGCCACATCACCCAGATCTGCGTCTCGCCCGTGGTGCGCGGAACCGGCATCGGCTACGCGCTGCTGCGGCAGTCGCTCACGACTCTGCGGGATATGGGCTGCCGCTCCGCCACGCTGACGGTCACGTCGTCGAATACCGGCGCGGTCAACCTCTACCTCCGCACGGGCTTCGAAATCCGGCGCCAGTTCTCGGCCTACGTCTGGGAGCGCTGGTAGTGGACACGCTGGCGCGCCGCCTCACCCTGGCGGATTCCGTCGCCATCGTGGTCGGGCTCGTGATCGGCGGCGGCATCTTTCTGGTGCCGAACCTCGTGGCCGCAAATCTGCACTCGGCGCCCCTGATCCTGGGCGCCTGGATCTTCGCCGGCGTGATCTCGTTCTTCGGCGCGTTGGCCTGCGCGGAGCTGGGCGCGGCATTTCCCGCGACCGGCGGCCAGTATGTATTTCTCCGCGAAGCCTACGGCCCAATGGCCGCCTTCGTCTGCGGCTGGTCGAGCTTCACCGTGGCCCGGACGGCGCAGGTGGCATGGCTGGCCGTGACGTTCGCGCTGTACACGGCGTATTTCGTTCCGCTCGGCGGCGCGGCGGCGAAGGCGCTCGGCGCCGCCGTCATCCTCGCGTTCGCCGCCATCAATTACCGCGGCGTCAAGGCAGGCGCGGGCGTACAGAAGGCATTCACGGCGGCCAAGGTGCTGGGCATTTTCCTGATTGTCGCCGGCGCCTTCTGGTCCAGCGGCCGCCCGCCCGCGGCCGCAGCGCCGGCGCACCCGCCGTTCTCTCTGGCGAGTGCCGGCGTGGCGCTGATCGCGTGCCTGCTGGCTTTCGACGGCTGGGTGCAGTTGACCTTCGTCGCGGGCGAGATCCGCAACCCGCAGCGCAACGTGCTGCGCGCGCTCGCGCTCGGTTCGCTCGCCTGCATGGCAATCTATCTGCTCGCCAATCTCGCTTACCTGCGCGTGCTCTCGATTCCGGAAATCGCCGCCAGCGAGCACGTGGGCGCCGCCGCGGCCGAACGCGCGATGGGCGCCGCCGGCGGCCGGCTGGTATCGGCCATCGTCCTCATCTCCATCCTCGGCACCATCAACGGCTGCTTCCTCACCAGCCCGCGCTTCTATTTCGCGCAGGCCGCCGACGGCCTCTTCTTCCGCAAGTTCGCGGAAGTCCACCCGCGCTTCGGCACGCCGGCCTTCGCCGTGGCCGCGCAGGCGGCATGGTCGATTCTGCTGGTCGTCACCGGCTCTTACGAGGCGCTGCTCGAGTACGCGATGCTCAACATGTGGCTGTTTTACGGGCTGATGGTGGCGGCCGTGATCGTTCTGCGCCGCACGCGCCCGGAGGCGCCGCGGCCCTATCGCATGTGGGGCTACCCCGCGACGCCGCTGCTCTTCATCGCGGTCACGGTCTGGTTCCTCGGGAATATGCTGGTGACGCGGCCCGGCCCGTCGCTCGCCAGCTTGGCGCTGACGGCGACCGGCCTGCCGGTGTATTACCTGTGGCGGCGCGCGCCGGCGAAAGGCGTGGCGCGCGGGTAAAGCCTAATTCGCGCGCTTCAAATCCAGCTTGGCCCGCAGCTCCCCGGAGTCGCCCTGTGCCGTGGCGGTGCCCTGCAAGCGGTCCTCGGTGAGCGTCAGCTCCACATGAAGAACGTGTTCGCCCGCGTCCACATCCAGGGTGATCTTGTTTCCCTCGATCGTGCCCTTTTTGATGTTGAATCGTTCGTTTTCGTCCGGTCCGGCCGTCCCGGTGATCTCATTACCATCCTGCTTGAGGACGAGCAGCGCGCCGGAATCTTTCGACTGTCCATCGGGCCCGGTCGCAGTGAATGTGCCGGTCCAGTTCCCGGTCACGTTGACGTCAGCCGCGGCGGTCAATGCAAAAAACGCCGCGAGCGCAAGGGGAAGCAATATCTTCATCGGGACTCCTCCCGGCTATTCAGACGGAGACCGGCCGCGAAAGTTCCTCGAATATTCGCTATTTCGCCCGTTTCAAGTCCACCTTGACCCGCCGCTCCTCACCGCTCGCCGATTTGCCGAGCGCATCCCCGTACAGCCGGTCGCCGTCCACCAGCAGCTCGGCACGGTAGGTGAACTCGTCCACCACCACGTCGAGGACGACCTTGTTCCCTTCGATCGTTCCCTTGCGGATCTCGTAGCGTTCGTTCTCGCCGTTACCCACCGAGCCCGAAATTGTATTGCCGTCCTGCTTGAGGTTCATGACCCCCGGAGAATCGTTCGTCTCTCCGTTGGGTGCGATGGTATGGAAAGTGCCGGTCCAGTTCCCGGTCACGTTGACGTCGGCCGCGGCGGCCAGCGCGAAGAGTGCCAGCAGCGAAAGGCACAGCGATATTCTCATGGGTCCCTCCCGGATGTTCATACGAACCCCGGCCGGGAAAGTTCCCGCCCGCCGCGGCAACCGCGAGAAGGTCCGCGCTGAGGCGGCCTTGCGTCGTTATCGCGCCGCCGTCGCAGTCTTCGCCTTGGCCGCCGCCGCGTCCAGCAGCACCTTTACCGGCCGCACCGCGGCGAGCCGAACTTCCTCGACCGGCCGCTGCATGCGCGTCAGCTCCGTGCCCTGCTGCGAGAGCCAGTCCGCGGGCAAAGTCTGGCCGCCGGCAATGGCATCGACCAGGCGCAGGCCGGTGTTGCCCAGCGCGGCGAGATCCACCGAGAGCGGCTTGGCCTCCTGCATCAGGCTGTCGCCTTCGGCCAGCGCCTCGAAGCGGGCGTCGTTGCCGGCCCAAACCGCGAACTGCTCGCGCAGCCAAGTGGCATCCGCGGCATCCGCGGGATTGGCCGCGAGCCGCTTCGCCGCGAGCTCCACCGCGCGCACGCTCTCGCTTTCCGGCCGCGCCGCGTCCACCAGCCGGTTGAGCGGCGTGGTCGTCGTGTAGCGGATCGCCGAGTTGCGCCCGCCGCGTCCCGTGCCGAGGCCCGTCGCTTCCACCGCATCCGCGAGCACGTAAAGCGGCGTGGCGCGACGTTCGCCGGCAATGCGGTCCAGCATCGGCCGGTAGCCGGCCAGGTGCTGCACTCCGGTCCATTCCAGGTTGCGGCTCACCACCGCGAGGCGGTCGTACATGGAATCGGCATCGGTCACATCCTTCGGCGACCAGAAGCGCTCCGCGATCGCCGCCATGCGCGGCCACACGCGGCTATCGACCGTCTCCGCGTTCACGTACTCCGCCCACATGCAGGCCTCGCCGCCGAGGATGCGCTGCTGCGCCTCTGGCGTGAGCTGCGCCGCCGGGCCCGCCAGCGGATCGATGCCGTAGTGATAGCTCGCTGGGCTCAGGTGATCGAGGTAATAGCCCCAGGAGAGAATCGCGCGATGGCCCTTTTCCGCCGCCTGCGCGAGCGCCGCATTGCCGCGCCAGGACTGGATCACCGTCGTGGTCGGCAGGTCCGGATGCAGCACTTCATCCCAGCCGATCATGATGCGGTGGTACTTCGTCAGAATCTTCGAGACCCGCTGGTTGAAATACGCCTGCAAGCCCTTGGCGTCGAGATGGCGCTGCTCCATGAACGCCTTGATGCGCGCGTTGTTATTCCAGGCTTTCGGGTTGACTTCGTCGCCGCCGATGTGGAAGTACGGATCGGGGAAAATGCGGACCATCTCGCCGATGAATCCGTCCAGAAACTTGTAGGTTGCTTCGCGCGTCGGGTCCATGATCGGCTCGAAGCCGCCCATGCGGTCGCCGATCTGGAACGGGCCGGCGACGCTGGCGAGCTGCGGCATGCCCGGGAACCACGCGAGCGTGTGGCCGGGAATATCGAACTCCGGCACCACGCGGATGCCCCGGTCGCGCGCGTACGCCACCACTTCGCGCAGCTCCGCCTGCGTGTAATATTGCCCGTTCGAGCCCATGCCCTGCAGCCGCGGAAATTTGCGGCTCTCCACTCGGAAGCCCTGGTCGTCGGAGAGGTGCCAGTGGAAGACGTTGAGCTTGACGGCCGCCATGGCGTCCAGATTGCGCAAGAC
>Ga0070739_10003385_pt1 | contig 19920 bp, 14 predicted proteins | sample Coa_R1_7_FD_66445 | JGI IMG/M metagenome (GOLD analysis project Ga0070739, IMG submission 66445) | Surface soil microbial communities from Centralia Pennsylvania, which are recovering from an underground coalmine fire - Coalmine... | ecosystem: Environmental > Terrestrial > Soil > Unclassified ... | reverse complement strand
GCGCAGCGTGCCTAAGCGACGAATCGCTCCGTCCGGCAGCGGATCTCCCAGAGCATCCGTCCGAGCTTTCGGCTTGCTCGCATCCGCTTCCCTGGGTGCGGCGGAAACCGCCGGCTTTCTGTCTTCGGGAGCCTCTACTGTCAATCCGCGATAAACCAAGGCAGCCGTGATCGATCCAGCCAACGCGATAGTCAGAGCCACGGTCATCCCTCCGGCCAGCTTGTTCCATACCATCGTCTTGAGAACGCTGTTCACCAACGCCGCAGCCGAACTGCCGACTTCGCTATGCAGCGCCGCCTTGACCGTGCTTCGCATCAATAATATCGATGCCGTCTCTCCACGCGATACGGCAACAACCGCCAACGCCGCCGACAAGGAGATGCCCCGGCGATGCAAGCGATCATGCAGCCGCTGCCGGCCGCGCTCCAGATGGCCTCTCAGCGATCCGGGCGTCCAACCGAGCAGTCGCGCCGCCTCTTCTTGTGTGTGCCCTTCCAGGCAACATAACACCACCGCCGACTGCTGGGCCTTTGGCAAGTTCGCAATTTCTTCATCAAGCACCGACAACAGTTCACGAGCCGTCAGCCGCGTTAATGGATCGAATCGCGAATCGGGCACCTCCATTGGAAGAGGCGTTTGGTTTGCGTGAGCCGCTGCTTTCGACCGCGCTTTGAGTGCCACTCGACGGGCGATACGGTGCAAGAAACCCGGCAGCGCATCGGGTTGCCTCAGCGATTGAGCGTTGCGTGCCAGAATCAAGAAGGTTGCCTGGAACGCATCCTCGGCCTGATGGGTATCTGACAGAATGCGCCGACAGGAGTGCAACACCATTGCTCCGTATCGGGCGACAAGCGCGGCGAAGGCGGACTCATCGCGGCTGTGGAGGAACCGTTTCAGCAGCTCCGCATCGGAGAGAGTTTCCAGTCGAGATGAAATACCGCGTTGAATTTGGGCAAGGACGTGTTCGAGAGAAGCGGCCATGACAAAGCTCCGCAAGATTAGGGCACTCTATCAAGATAGTGCCCGGAGAACCTGCCGATCGCATATTATTTTCTGGGTGTGATCCGTTCCTCCGTGCTTGCCTCGACGACGGCCGTTCGCTCGGGTTATTGCCCTTGAACGCTTGGAGCCTCGCAGCGGATCTTGCACGTGTCTCCCGGCGGTGATAGCTTCAGCTATTAGCCCCCACGTCAGCCCACAAGAGGAGGTAGGATCGATGCGCACGGCATCCTTCGCTTTCCTGGCGCTGCTCTGCCTGACTTCGTGCCTTCCCAATGCAGAAGCAGCAGAAAAAACGAATTTAAGTGTCTTTTGTGTCGGCAATGAGTCCGCTCAGCCTGCAAGCTCGAAAACCGAACAGGCCAAGACGCCCGCCGCCGTCGATCGTCTCGGCGATCCGCTGCCGTCTGGGGCCGTGATGCGACTGGGGACCGTTCGTTTTCGCCAGGACGGCTACGGGGTGAACGGTCTCGCCTTCCTGCCCGACGGCAAAACGCTCATCACCGCCAACGGCAATGGTTGGGTGCGTTTCTGGGAGAGGCGCACCGGCAAACTGATCCGCGAATTCGGCACCGAGAAGCTGTCTTTGAAAAGTTTCGCCCTGTCTGGGGACGGTAAACGCATCGCTGTCGGCGGGTCTGTCATTGCGGAAGGCAGTGCCCCCTGGCTCGGCGTGGTCCGCGTGCTGGACGCTTCAACCGGCAAGGAAGTACGCTCGTTTTCGCACCCGGAGCGCGATGATGTCCGGTCGCTGGCTTTCACACCGGATGGAAAGTTCCTGATGTCGCTGGGCGGCAGTGGAGCGGTGCGGATCGAGGAGATCGCAACAGGGACCGAACTGCTTCAGCAGAAATTCCCCGGCGATGTTGTCTCAGAGATGGCCCTGTCGCCGGACGGCAACACGGTGGCGCTGTGGTCCGGGCCGAATACTCATCATTTGTACCTGTGGGACTGGCAGGGCGGAGCGGCGCCGCGCGAGTTGAACGTACCGCGCTACGGCGCCAATCGTCTCTGCTTCTCTCCCGATAGCAAGCTGTTGGCCGCCAGCGCCGATCACGAACCGATCATCCGCTTGTGGGACACGACCAGTGGAAAATTGAGCAAGCGATTGGACCTGCGCGAAGACATCTCCATCGGCGGCTTGGCCTTTCATCCGCAAGGCAAGATGCTGGCTGTCAGCGACTATGGCAACCGTGCCGATAAGGGCTTCAGCGGCGGCGTTTATCTGGTAGAGCCGGACACGGGAAAGATCGTGCGTGAGATGCTTACCCCAGGCCACTCGCCGGTGCGGCTGGCTTTCTCTTCCGATCGCCGCTGGTTAGCGGCGGCCGGCAGCCACAAGATCCACGTATGGGACGTGCGCCGCGGCGAAGAAGTAGCCGCGGATATCCAGGGTCATAATGGCGACATCGGGCAAGTTGTGGCATCAGCGAAGGGGATAATCGTCACTGCCAGCGACGATCACACGGTGCGCGTCTGGGATGCAGCTACCGGGAAACAGCGACGGAAACTGCGACACGGCGGCTGGGTCCGCGCCATCGCTGTCTCGCCGGATGGCCGGCTGTTGGTTTCTTCCAGCCTCGATGATTCCGTGCGCCTCTGGGACTTGGACACCGGCAAAGAGATCTATCGCCTTCCAGGACACGGCAAACTCGGCGGCAAGCGACTAGTCGGCTTCACGCCCGACGGCAAGCGCTTCCTCTCCTGGAGCGATGATTTGTACCTTCGCGCCTGGGACGTGGCCACCGGCAAAGCCGTCCTGGAACATCGCATCCGGCCCGGTGGTATCAAAAGCTCCGATGAGGATGACGACTCCGCGGCCCAACGCAATCGAAAAATGGATTTCTTGATCCTTGCCGGAAGCGCCTTCACCGGCGACGGGAAGCGTTTCATACTCGCCGTCGGTGCCGCCATTCACGTCTTCGACGTAGATACCGGCAAGGAAGTGCGAACCATCAAGACCGAGCAGCATAACATGGATCACCTCATCGTCTCTCCCGACAGCAAACGCCTTTTGGCCAGCGGTTGGGGCAAGCAGATCCAGACGCGCTTACCGGATGGCCGGATGCGCTTCTCCACAGCCAAGGAGCATCCGCTGGAGTTATACGATCTCGAAACGGGCAAATGTTTGCATCGCATCACCCTACCTGGTGCGACATCTGGCGCCCTCACGTTCTCCGCCGATGGCAAGACGTTCGCTGCCGCTATCGGCGATCCCACGGGCGCGATTCGATTCTGGGACACGACATCCGCCGCAGAGAAGCCAAGCATCACAGGCTTTCAAGGCAGAGTCACAGCGTTGACTTTCACTGTGGATGGCCGGCGCCTCGTGTCGGCGATGGAGGACACAACGGCAATAATATGGGACTTGATCGATCTGCCAAGGAAACCATAAACAGGTGCTGGCGAACCGGCGGCGTGAGCCGCCGGGTGGGGTCTGTACCCGGCGGCGTCAGCCGCCGGTTCGCCGCAATACCTAAGCACCGCAAAAAAGGAGGGAATCAACATGCGTTGGCACTGTACGATCCTGGGCGTATTGGCGTTGACCGCCGCTGTGCGGGCCGAGGGATTGGGCGAGTTACAACCCCCTGTGCCCATCCAAGTCGCGGGTATGCCACTCGACGTAGAACGCGATGGCCATTCCGCGCCTTTCGTCGGCGATTTCGACGGCGATGGCGTCCGCGATCTGCTGGTCGGCCAATATCACGAGGGGCAACTGCGCATCTATCGCAATCTCGGCAGCAATACCAAGCCGCGCTTCGAGTCGTATACTTGGTTCGAGGCCGGTGGCAAGCTCGGCAGCGTGCCGGTCGGTTGATGCATCGGCTTCACTCCACAGTTGGTGGACCTCGACGGCGATGGGCGAATGGACGTGTTATCCGGCAGTTGGCCGGGCGAGATTTGGTTTTTCCGCAGACTGGCCGACGGCAAGTTCGCGGCAGGCGAACAACTGAAGGACCGAAACGGAAAGCCGCTGAACTACGGCAGCGGATCGTCGGTTTTTGCCATCGATTGGAATGAGGATGGACAACTCGATTTGCTGCTCGGAAACGTGCTGGGAGAAGTGCACTTGCTGCCCCATGAGGGTGGCAAGCCATTGAGCTTCGGCGCGGCCCAACGGCTGGAAGCGGGAGGCCAACCGCTGAAGGTTAACGGCGATGCGGCGCCCGTGGCTGCGGATTGGGATAGCGATGGTCGGCTCGATCTAATCGTCGGCGCCGAGGACGGTAGCGTCGTTTGGTATCGCAACATCGGTACAAAGGGACGCCCCAAGTTGGAGGCGGCGCGGCAACTCATCCCCAAGAGTCCGTGTGGCTGGAACGGCGATGACAGCCGCCGGCCCGGCGAGTGGGGACTGCGCGTCAAGCCGTGCGTCATCGATTGGGACGGCGATGGTAGACTCGACATTCTGCTCGGTGATCGCTGCGGTGGGTTCCAGGCCAAGCCATCGCAAACGGAGCAGGAAAAGAGCGAGGAACGCCGCGCCAACGATCAGCTACCCTCCTTGCGGCGAAAATGGGCCGAAACTTTTCGCCAGTATCGTCTTCTCGACAGCGAAACGGCCAACGGCACCCCTGGCTCCGGTCACGAGCGCATCCGACAGCAAGAGATGCTGCGCGAGCAATTGCGGCGTCTCAAGGACGAAATAGTCCTCGTACAGGAAATTCAAGAACGCTATCGCCCGGCCTACCAAACGCATGGCTTCGTTTGGCTGTTCCTGCGTAAGCCAGCCGTGACATCGGCTACCGAGAAAGGAAAGTGAAGTCTCATGACACGCTATCAACGGCGCAGGGTCCATACTTCACGCGGCTGCCTTTTGGCCGTCCTCCTCGGCGTGGCTGCCGGTGTGCAGGCGAGCGAGCCAATCCATCCGGCGCCACGCATGGCTGCCTTCGCGCCCGATGGCAAACGACTGGCCATTGTCACGGGAGAGCCGGAGGAAAAAGGCACGGCGACGGTCTGGGACACGGCCACCCGCCGACTTCTGTGGATACATCGTGAGACGCGAGGCATTCCCTCGGTCGCCTTCGCCCCCGACGGCAAGACGCTGGCCATCGGCGCCTTCACCGCTGAGGCGAAACTGCTCGATAGCGCAACGGGGCAAGTGCGGGCTACCTTCGGCGGGCACGGCAAGGCCGCCCGCGCCGTCGCCTTCTCGCCCGATGGGACAACTCTGGCCGTGGGCAGCTACGACCGCTTCATCAAGCTATGGGATGTATCCCGAAGAGTTGAAGGGAAGACCCTGGAGGGACATACCGACCGCATCTTCTCGCTGATGTTTTCCTCAGACGGTAAGCGGTTGGTTTCCGCCGGAGTGGATGCCGCTCGTGTTTGGGACGTCCCGAGTGGACAAATGAAGCATGTGCTACGGCATGACCACTCCCTTGTCCATGCCGCCATCTTTTCGCCGGATGACCGCTGGGTTTTGAGCGGCGGCTGGGATGGAACGGTGCGGCTGTGGGACGCGGCGACCGCCCAGCCGCGCTTGCGACTGGCAAATCTAGGCGGCGTGGACGGACTTGCCCTGTCTCGGTCGGACAATCTCCTGGCTGTGTGCGGCAGTGACAAGAAGATCGCTCTCTTCTCCCTGGCCCTGCGCCAACCCAATGCGCGTGAACAGCAGCGCATCGAAGAGATGCTCACGAAGTTGGATGATGATTCCTATGAGCAGCGAGAGTCCGCTGGGCGGCAGTTGTTGCGGATGGGGTTGATCGCCGAGCCGCTCTTGTATCGGAGCATGAAGGAGGCGAAATCAGTGGAGGTGCGCATCCGTAGCCGCCGCCTGCGTCAGCAGCTGCTGTCGCAACCGCAAGCTTTCCTGGCAGGCCACACGGAGGAGATCGAGTTCGTCGCCTTTTCGCCGGATAACAAGCTGCTTCTCAGCGCCAGTCACGATGGCACGGTTCGCCTCTGGGATCTCGCCAGGCGCAAGGAGTGCGGCCAGCTAATCCCTGCCGCAGCCGACGAACGGTCTTTGACCGAGTCCGCGCCTTGAGAGAATAGAATTCATCTTACTTTTGATACCGGTCCCTTGGCTGGCAAACTCCGGGGGCGACAGCCCCTCGCCATTCTCGGGGATGTTACGTGACCGCCGAATACAGGAGGGCCACAGCGAGCAATTCGCTGAATCGAGTCTCCTTTTTTTGAAACTCATTGTAGGATCGGACGCCGGCGCGGGACTAATACAGTAGATGCAGACGCCCGAACCAAGCAAGGGAGTTCCTGTCATGAGCGGCGGACAACTGCCTGCCCTACTGAGCCATCTACGTCCGTGGAACTTATCGGCGGTTGCCGCTCTTTCCGATGCTGAACTGCTCGCCTGCTTCAAGGCCGGCGGCAGCACGGATGCGTTCACGGCACTGATGCAGCGGCATGGCCGCATGGTCTGGGGCATCTGTCGCCATGTGCTGCGCCATGAACAAGACGCCGAGGACGCTTTTCAGGCAACATTTCTCGTGCTGGCCCGTAAGGCCGGCTCCATCCGCAAAGGTACGGCGGTGTCCAGTTGGCTCCATAGCACAGCCTACCATATCGCCACACGCGCAAGGCGAAATGCAGCCATTCGCCGCAAGCACGAGAGAAGAGCGGCTGCCATGCCGAAAAAAGAAACCGATTCGGATTCCTCCTGGCGCGAAGTGTTGGCGATTCTCGACGAAGAGGTGCAGCGTCTGCCGCAAAAACAAAGGGCGGCATTTGTGCTTTGCGTGCAGGAGGGCAAGAGCTTGGCAGAGGCTGCTCGGCAACTGGGTTGGAAGGAAGGCACGTTGTCCGGAACCCTGAGCCGAGCGCGCGAGCAACTGCGTCTGCGGCTTTCTCGCCGCGGCGTAGCGCTGTCGGCCATCCTCACGGGTTTGGCCTTGTGCAAGGAATCGGCTGCTCGGGCAGCACTGGTCGAAAAAACCTTGTGTGCCGCGCTTGCTTTCGCCGAAGGTCATTCGGCGGCCGGATTGGTTTCTGCTTCCGTGGCTGCCCTCGTCCGCGCAGCTAGCCGGTCTGTGGCCGGGACGGCTCTTCGCCTTGCCTGCCTGGTAATGGCGGCCACGGTTGCCGCCGGGATCAGTGGATGGGCCAAGCAGACACCCGATGCCAGTCCGGAAGCGAAAGAACAGCCGGCGTCACGGAACGCGACGCAACCGAGGAACGAGGGATCGACGCAAGCCCGCACGGACCGCTTCGGAGATCTGCTTCCGTCCGGCGCTTTGGCTCGCTTGGGGACGGTACGTCTCCGCACCGGCGGCTACAGAGGCCCCTTGGCCTTCTCCAGTGATGGCAAAGAGCTGATTTCAGCAAGCAGCAATGGAATGGTACACTATTGGGAAACCGCCACGGGCAAACCTCTTCGAAGCTTCCGCACCCTCTCCTGGGCGGCTGCAGACATCAAACTGTCACCGGATCGTAAACTGTTGGCCGCTTCCGCACTGTTTACTCCGGCGACCCTTGGCCTTTGGGACACAGCCACAGGGAAATTGATTCGACGGCTGGAAGTACCGGCCGGGAGCAAGCCGTTTCGTCTAGCCTTTTCACCGGACGGCAAGACGCTGGTCTCCGGTGGCGGGCCGGACAACAAAGTTTGTTTCTGGGAGGTGTCCACAGGGCGGCTCCTGCGGGAACTGCCACTCAATACCTCAATCCAAGTGCTGGACTTCTCCCCAGACGGCAAGACCCTGGTAACAAAGACGCCTGGGTGGGTGCATCTCTGGGATCCGGCGAACGGAGAGGAGCACCGGCGGTTCCAGGTTTCCACCAATATCACCCCCGATTATGCTTTCTCACCAGACAGCAAAATTCTGGCGGCATCGCGGCTCAACGCGCTCGAACTCTGGAACCCATCCACCGGCGAAAAGCTCGGCGCCCTGCCGGATGTAGACCACCACCACGCCATCGCATTGGCGTTTTCTCCCGATGGCAAAATTCTTGCTGCGGCGAGTTTCAGGACGATTCGGTTCTGGGATGTCGCCACACGCACAGAAATCGCGCACACCGCCGATCCGGGCCTTTGGGTCGCGTTCCTGCAGTTCACCCCAAACGGCAAAACCGTGGCGTCGCGGTCGGACACGGATGGCGGCATCCGCCTGTGGGACGTGGCTACGGGCAAGGAACTCCAGCACAGCCCGGGACATCGCTCAGGCGTGCGGGATGCGGTCTTCTCTCCGGATGGCATGCTCCTCGCCACCCATGCCGGCGATTTCGCCGTTCGCGTGTGGCGAACAGCTACGGCAGAGCAACAGCAAATGCTGCCCGTGGACACCACAAATCCCGTAATCTCCGTTGCCTCCTTGTGCTTCGCTCCGGATGGCAAGACCCTGATCTTCGCGGATCGCAGAGGGGTTGTTCACGTCCGCGATCCGAACAACGGCAAGGAAATCCATCGCTTTTCACTGGCCGAGAATGCTCAGCGGAATGCGGAGATCTATCCCGGCGGGCTGGCGGTGTCCGGCGATGGCAAGATATTGACAGTCCTGGCCCACCACACGATACGACAGGGAAACCCTGCCGCTCCGATATCCTCCGCTCTCACGGCTGCCTGGAACCTGGCAACCGGGGAGCAGGTTCGCCGGCGCGATGACAAGACGATGGCCAAGGGAATCTGGACGCTCTCACCGGACGGCAAGTTCTGGCTAGCGAACAACCAAGGAGCATTGGTCAGCGTCTACGCCGTGGCCACCGGAGAGCATGTGCTCACCATCGACAGCAAATGCGAGAGCGTCTGGCCCGCCGTCTTTTCTCCCGATGGCCGGCTCCTGGCAGGAGTGTGCCACCACGGCAAGGCAAAAGAGGGACTGGATGACTATCTGTCGAGCATCGTCCTTTGGGAGTTGGCCACCGGCGCAGAAGTTCGCCGCATCAAGCTGAAGCCCGGCAGTCCGGAAATCGCCGTTGCTTTCTCGACCGATGGCCGAATCCTCGCCTCTGGTGGCGATGAGTCCATCGGTCTGCAACTGTGGGATTTGACAACGGGCGAAGAATTGCATCGCTATGCCGCTGCCGGAACCACGGTTCGTTCGCTTTCCTTCGATGCAGCCAGTCGTCGCTTGGCCAGTGGTCTGGCCGACGGGACAACGCTGCTCTGGACGCCGAGACATTTGACCGGCGTGCTGGCCCGCGGCCAAGGCAATTGACCGAAAGCGACCTCGACCGTTTGTGGACGGACCTCGCCGCTTCGGAAGCAGGCAAAGCCCACACCGCTCTATGGACTCTGGCCGGCGCACGCGAACAAACGGTCGCCTTCCTCCGCGATCGGCTGACGCCCGCGAAGATAGATGCGGAACGGATTCGCCGGCTAATCCTCGACCTCGACAGCGACAGTTTCGCAATCCGCGAAGCCGCCACTAAGGCTCTCGAGCAATTCGGGTCGGAGGCTGAAGCCCAATTGCGGGAAGCGCGGGCAGCCAACCGTTCCGGGGAGATGCGCAAGCGAATTGATGCTCTGATGACGGACATGCATGTCGTTCGTTCACCGCAAGTCGCCCGACAAATTCGGGCCATCCAAGTGCTGGAGTGGATCGGTTCACCCCAAGCACGGCGACACCTGGATTCCCTGGCTGGCGGCGCGCCGGAGGCCCGCTTGACGCAAGAAGCGAAGGAAGCGCTGAACCGCAGGAATGGATCACTCCGATGAAGCGATGCTCTGCATGGGAGCATCGTCTCCATCTCAAGAACACGGAAAAAATCATGATCCGATACGGCCTCGACGAGGCAAGTTCATTTACGGCCTCGATTTGTGGCAGACGATTACCGGCGGATGGCTCTCCCTAGATTGCGACTTGTGCGCGGACAGAACCTTCAATACATTTTTCCGTGTGCTTTCGACACCAATTTTAGGGAGACAGACCTATGCGCTTCCTCTCCGTTTTCCTCGCCTTCTTATCTCTACTTGGCTCGACAGCGTTCTCCCCGATAGACAAACAGTCGTGCAAAGAACAACCTAAAGGTATCAAGAAGGTTTCCAGCGCGGAAATCAATCACCTTGTTGATCAGCTGGGGGATAATGATTTCGCCAAGCGCCAGCAAGCCCGCAAGCAATTAGAAGCGATCGGCGAACCGGCCCTCGGCACTCTCAAAAAGGCGGCCGAAAGCTCCAGCGATGCGGAAATCCGCAAGACCGCCAAGGAGATCGCCGAAGCGATTGAGCTGAAGACTAGCGGCTTGCTGCGCGTCTTCGGAAAGCATGGCGACCGCGTCGAGGGCGTAGCCTTCAGCGCCGACGCCAAGAAGGCGGTATCGGCGAGCTGGGACGGCAAACTTCGCTACTGGAACCTGGAAAACGGCGAATTGATTCGAGAAATGCAGGGACACAAAGGCCCCTTCGTCAATAGCGTCGTCCTCTCGGCCAACGGCAAGCAGGCCCTCAGCGGCGGCGGCGACGGCACCATGCGCTTGTGGGATCTGGAATCCGGCAAGGGACTTCGCGTGTTCGAGGGGCACCCCCAACCGGTCTACGACGTGGCTTTTTCCCCGGACGGCAAGAAAGCCCTTTCGGGTTGCGCCGACGGCATCGCTCGCCTTTGGGACATCGCTTCGGGCAAAATGCTGTTGACCCTCCGGACTCAGAAGGAAGGCTATGCTTGGACCGTCGCGTTCACTCCCGACGGCAAGCGGGCGGTCACCGGCGGCGGCAACGCCTTGTCTGTTAGGAAGACTGAGCCGGAGGGGTCGTTGCTCCTTTGGGACTTGGCGACCGGCAAGCAACTCCACCGCTTCCAGGGCCACACCAAGGATGTCCGCCGCGTAGCGATTTCCCCGGACGGTAAGCAGCTCCTCTCCGGCAGCTTCGACGGCACCATGCGTCTTTGGGATCTGCAAACCGCCAAGGAGCTACACCGCTTCGACGGCCCCGGCCATTTCGTGGAAGCAGTCGCTTTCACGCCGGACGGCAAACGAGTCGTCTGTTCCTACGGACCTCGCGGTGTCGAGGCCGTTTACAACGCTGATCCAAGTTGTAGCATTCGGCTTTGGGATCTCGCCACCGGCGAGGAACTCAAGCAACTCAAGGGGCACACCGCTCCAGTCCTCACGTTGGCACTTTCCCGCGACGGTCGTTTGCTCTTATCCGGCAGCGCCGATAAAACCATGCGCTTGTGGCAAATGCCGAAGTGATCGCCCCATCAGAGGAAGGCCGATTGAAATTCTGACCGTAGCAGACAGGTGCCGAGATGAGCCGGGTATCAACAGCGAATCTGAAGATGCAGCGTATCCACTGAATGAAGGTACGAGCGGAAGTAACGGCCCAACGCTTCGCCCTAAGATTCCGCCACTCGGCAAAGTCATACGGTCGAAGGTCATCAACCAGCCCAGACGTCCCGAATCGGCTGATGATGAGGTCGCAGGCAAACTTGTAATCGTTCCAGGTGCGGGCCAATAGCTCGCCGCTCTGCACAAGGGCTTCTTCTGATTGAGGAAGGCGTTCACCAATTCCTTGCGAGTGGTTCCTTCCACCTGTACACCCCGCTCGCGTCCGGCGGGCAGCGCGTCCTTTTGTTTTGTGTAGCTGTCCAGGACGGCATCCGGATTGTCCCGCGTGCCCAAGTAGTGCATCTTGCCTCGGATATTCTTTGCCCATCGCTCGGTGGCGTGAGGGAAGAGCGGGAAATCGGGAGAGGGCTTGCTCGGCTGGCCAGCGGCTGTAGAATTACGTTCAGACATGGCAATTTTCTGAAATCGGGTTGCTGTGTCCTCGGCCGATCTATGGCAACCGTATCGGCCTACCTTTATTACAGGCGGTTGTAGGAAAAGCTGTAGTAGCAGATGTCGGCAAAAGAGGAATTGTCGTAAAACTTTAAATACCAAAACTTTGCCCCTTTAGCTCAATTGGCAGAGCAACTGACTCTTAATCAGTTTTCCGTAGCCCATCCATTTCGCAGTATTTCCCGATAAAGACGCCGAAACATTAATGCGCAATGGCTTTACGTCGATCCCTGATTAGTCAGGATTAGGCAGAGTTTGGCCGAAAAAGGCAGCGTTTGTCAAAAAAAGTGACCCCAAAATGACCCCGTCATCCCCGTGATTTGTCCTTGTTCTGCCGTTTCTTCTTAAGCTGTTCGGGCTGCTCCTGTTGGCCGTTTTCCTGCTCCCTGCGGTATCTCTCCTGCGATTTCAGGGCGACTCTCCTCTTAATAACGGATGGGTCACCGGCAGCAACAACGTTCCTTGCTGCCGGTTCCCCAGCCGCACTTAAGAAACGTCAGTTCTTCTCTTCCTTGCTCGACGGCTGGTTATCGGTCGGCTCCGGCGGCTCCTTGCCATATTTTGCCTTATACTTGGCCGCGTAGAACGCTTTACGTTCCGGGTTGCACATGAAGCACTGCGATTTGGCACGATCATGCTTCTCGCACCAGTCCCCCTTCTTCTTGAATTCGGCGGCGATCTTGGCGCTACACATGCTGCATTCGGCTTCGGGAATGCCGTGCTCGTCGCACCACCAGCCGCTGTGGTCATGCTCTTTCTTCTCATCCTGTTTCGCCTGAGCGACCTGGGATGGCTTCCTTTTCGTATCCTTCTCGTTCGTCTGACCGGACTTGTTGTCCCCCTGCCCGCAGCCACCCACGATCAAAGCGAAAACTCCGAAAAGTGACACCACGATGCCACGCGGACAAGAATTGAGCTTCATGTTTTTCCTCCTCAAGCTTGTGCTTGCTCTGAAAATCGGGCCGAATGCTCTGCAGTCCCATTCCGCGAGAATTCTTTGCCCCTTGCTCCTTCCTCTTCTCCGTGACCACCAAACAGCCAACTCAGTTGCTCGGCACGCAGGCCGAACAACCGCATTAGTATCCACTGCGCAGCGTGAGCGACCGAATCGAACAACACATACAGCACGCGAATGACCAAGAGTGACATAATCATGGCGCTGATGACGCCGCCGATCACGACCGTGGCCAACGGCCGTTGAACCTCCGCTCCCATGCCCGTGCTGAACGCCATCGGCAGGAAGCCCAGGCTGGCTACCAGCGTGGTCATGAGTACGGGCCGGAGTCGTGTCACAGCGGCCTTCCGTACCGCCTCATCACGCGCTAGTCCCTTGGCTCGCAGCTGGCGGATGTAGGAGACAAGGATCATGTCATCGAGTACCGCCACGCCGGACATGGCGATGAAGCCTATGGCTGCCGAGATAGAGAACGGCATTCCCCGAAGCCAGAGGGCGATGATGCCGCCAACCCAGCCGAGCGGTACGCCGGTGAAGACGCGCAGGGCATCCACAACATTGTGGTAGGTTAGGTAGAGCAGTATGAAGATCAGGACCACGGCAAGCGGCACCACGATCATTAGCCGCTTACGGGCGCTCTCGTAATGTTCAAATTGACCACCCCAATCCAGGTGGTAGCGGCCCGGCGGCAGCGTTACTTGCTCCTTCATCTTCTTCTGAGCTTCTGCGACGAAACTGCCCATGTCTCGCCCCCGAATGTTGGCCGTGACCGTGATTCGCCGCAATCCCCATTCGCGCGTGATGGTGGACGGTCCCTCGATGACTTGGATAGTTGCCAACCGTGACATCGGGATATGCTCCCCCGATGGAGTGGACACCAAGATTGCTCCGATGGCCTCTGGACTCGCTCGCAGTCTCTCAGGCAACCGAACGACCAGAGGGAAGCGGAGCTGGCCCTCCACAACGTCCCCCAGTGGCCTACTGCCGACCGACTCGATCAGGTCCAGGACGGACTTCGAGGGTACGCCGTAGCGAGCGATCTCCTCTTGGTTAATCTGAACTTGCAGGACGGGCTGGCCGGTGACTTGCTCGGTGTTCACGTCAGCGTTGCCGTCGATAGTCTTGAGGACACGCTCGATTTCCCCGGCCTTGTCTTTCAGGATGTTGAGGTCGTCACCGAACAGTTTCACGGCCACATCCGCACGGACGCCGGAGATCATCTCGTTGATGCGAAGTTCGATTGGCTGCGAGAAGGACATTTTTTGCCCCGGTTGATCGCGAATCTCTCTCTCGATCAGCTCAGTCAGCTCCGCCTGGGTATGTGCTTTCTTCCAGCGGTCGCGGGGCTTTAGGGTGATGAACAGGTCCGTCAACTCGACACCCATCGGGTCGGTGGCAATCTCGGCAGTGCCGATCCGGCTCCAGACGTGCTGCACCTCGTCGCGGAACGCCGCCAGGATCGCCTTCTCCAGCTGGGAGTTGATGCGTACCGATTCCTCCAGGTCGGTCCCGGCCAAGCGGACGATGTTAACGGTGACGGCTCCCTCTGACAGACGTGGCACGAACTCGGAGCCGAGGTTCGGGGCGATCATACCAAAAGCCACCACCAAGACGCACAGGGCGATGCCAACGACAAGTACCTTGTGTTCCATGCACAACCGGAGGATCGGGTTGTGGATGCGATGGGCCAGCCGCATCAGCAAGGGTTCCCGCTCCTCGATCCTTCGGGGCAGCAGCAGACTCGCCAGCACCGGCATGAGAGTCATCGACAAGACCATCGAGCTGGCCAGAGCGAAGATTACCGTCAGTGCCATTGGTCGGAACAACTTACCCTCGATCCCTTCCAAGGTGAGGATAGGCAGGTAGACTATCATGATGATTAGCTCGCCGAAGAGTGTCGGCTTTCGCACCTCGACGGCGGCATCGCGGATAACTTCGAGTTTGCTCCTCTTGCGAACATCGCCGTGAGCGATGTGGCGAATGCAGTTCTCGACCATAACGACGGAGCTGTCCACCACCATGCCGAAGTCGATGGCGCCCAGGCTCAGAAGACTGGCCGCGATGCCGAAACGCCACATGCCGGCGAAGGCGAACATAATCGACAGAGGAATGGCCAGGGCGACAATCGCCGCTGCTCTTAGGTTGCCCAGGAACAAGAACAGGACGGCGATCACCAATAGCCCGCCCTCGAACAGGTTGTTGCGAACGGTACTGATGACGTAATCAACCAATTCTGTCCGGTCGTAAACCGTGTGAATCTGCACATCCGAGGGCAGTGTGTCCTTGATCTCCTCCATCTTCTTTTTGAGAGCATGGGTGACGACGTGGCTGTTCTCGCCCATGAGCATGAAGCCCAATCCGAGTACGACTTCTCCTTTGCCATCCGCTGTCACCGCTCCCCGGCGAATTTCGTGGCCCACCTCCACGTCGGCCACGTTCCGGACGCGGATCGGCACCCCATCTATTGCTGCAACGACAATGTTCTGAATCTGCTCGACGTTGACCGTGCGGCCCAAGCCGTGGACCAAGAGCATCTGGCTGTTCTGGCGGATACTGCCGCCGCCGACGTTCTTGTTGTTCTTCTCGACCGCCTCCGTTACCTGGTCGAAGGTCAAGCCGTGCTTGATGAGTCGGTCGGGGTCGATGCGGACCTGGTATTGCTTCTCGAAGCCGCCCCAACTATTGACCTCGGCCACGCCGCGCACCGTGCGGAGCTTCGGCTTGATGACCCAATCGTGGACGGTTCGCAGGTATTGAAGCCGTTCCTCTCGTTGCTTCTCCGGCAGCTTCGAGAGGTCCACACCCCTCAACGTGACGACGTAATGGAAGACCTCGCCCAAGCCCGTGGCGACCGGCCCCATCTTCGGGCGCTCGATCCCGGCGGGTAATTCCACCGTGCCAAGGCGCTCGTTGATGACCTGACGGGCGAAGTAAATGTTGGTGCCGTCCTCGAAGGTGACGACCACCTGGGAAAGTCCGAATTTCGAGACGGAGCGGAGCTGCTGGATGCCGGGCAAGCCGCTCAGCACTTGCTCGATAGGGAAAGTGATGCGCTGCTCGATCTCCTCAGGCGCCAAGGACGGAGCGATGGTGTTGATCTGCACTTGGACCGGAGTAGTGTCCGGAAAGGCGTCGATGTCCAAGTAACGCAGCGATACGGCGCCGACTGCTGCGCCCGCCACCGACAGCAGAATAATCAAGAGGCGGTGTCGCAGGGAAAAGTCGATGATCCAGTTGAGCATGGAACGCCCTCTGGGAAACCCGAATGTCGAGAGTCGAAATCCGAAAGTGAGAAAGCATTTCGGACTTCACAGTCAGGCAGCCGAACCGGCTGCTAGTGATGGCAGCCTCAGCCTTCGCCGAGGTTGTTCTTGAGCAACTCGGCACGGAGGCTGCCGCTGCCCTTGGTCGCCACCAGCTCACCGGGCAGCACCCCGGCGATGATCTCGGTGTTCTGCGCGTCTTTGGCGCCGATGCGGACCTTACGAACGTGGAACACCTTGGGAGCGTCCTGATCGAGATAATTCTTGTCGCGCACAAAGACGGTGAAGCAATCTCCCTCCCAATGGACTGCTTCGTTGGGCACGACGATTGCATTCTTCTCCTCGCGCAAGACGATCTGGCCTAATCCAAATGTGCCGGATCGCAGGCGCCCTTCTCGATTGGCGAGGTTGGATCGCACTTTCACCGTGCGGGTCTTCTCGTCCACATCGGTGCTGATCCAGGCGACGGTTCCCAGAACCTCTTCCGCCGTATCATCGGTGCGGAAGCGAACGGTCTGACCAATGACCAGCTTCTTGGTATCCTCCTGACGTAGGCTGAGGGTCAGCCACATCTGGCGAGGATCAGCAACCATGAACAGTACCTTGGTGGTATCAACCACCTCACCGGCAACCACTTCGCGGGCTACCACGACTCCATCCAAGGGTGTCTTTATCGGAAGAAGATTTGCCGTGGTCGATTTGGGATCAAGCGATTGCCGCGAGTCATCCGGTAAGCCCAGGAAACGGACATAAGTGGCGATTTGCTTTTCCGTAAACTCTTTCACATCTTCGGCGTCTACCGGCAGACCAAGGTTGACCAGCGCCTGTTGAGCGCCTAACAAGCGAATCTCGGCTTCGTGGAAGGCTGCCTCGACTTCTCGTAGTTCCCGATCGGCTATCGCCGAGCCGGCGGAACGCAGCCTTTCATAGGTTTTGCTTCGCAGACGAAACTGGGTGATGGCTTGCAGGAATTCTCCCTTAGCCTTGCCAACCTCGGCGGCATCTACCAGAGCCAACACTTCGCCGCGCCGAACTTGATCGCCGAGTTGCTTGGGAACAAGCCAGACTGTGCCGGGAACGCGCGAAGATAAGCGAGCGACGCGGGTTTGGTCGTAAGTGATCTCTCCGTTTGCGGAAACCGCTTCGACGATCGGCGCTTCCTAGACGGGGGCCACGTCGATGCCGGCCTTCTCGACAGCGGCAAGTGAGGCAAACTGGATGCGACGGTGGTGTAGCTTGCACTTATTATTGTTCTCAGGCCGCGAGAGAAAAGCCAGCGCTCGCTGCGCCCGCTCCAGGTCGGCCGGGCTGATCTTCGGAAGTTGCTTTAGCTGAGCCACTTCGGGGTGCTCGAAGGGGCAATCTGGGATGCCGTGCTTGCGGCACCAGCCGAAATCCTTGCCTTTGGGCAGAAGGTCAGGATTACACTCGACGCATTCGGATTCCGGCACATCGTGCGCGCTGCACCAGTCGTCCTTCTCCCTTGCCGGGCTGCCCGTCAGGGCGGCGAAAGTGGGAACAGTCCAGCCGGTATGATGGCCCCAATAGGTCAGTCCGCCGAGAGCAGAGAGAACTAGGGCGTTGGAGATGACACGTCCCAGCCAGGACAGGATGCCCGGTTTTGGCCTCGCCGGGGCATCATCGCGGTCGGCAGTGGGGAACGCCGCTTCTTGTCGAGTCGGTCCAACGGGTTCAAGAACATTCGTGGGATTCGAGTGCTCCATATGACTGGCTCCGTTCGAGTCGCGTCCATCTCTTCACACAAGGGCGTCTTCGGGACGCGGGAGTATGTGCGATTGGTCAATGGGTTGTGGATGTAATACACCAAGCGGCGTTGGTGGTGCCTCGATCTGGGCGAGAGCCAGCACGAGAAAGCGGCGCCGCGAGCAATCCGATTCCCGGTCTGCCCGTCACCGACTGACTTCGAGGTCGGCTAGGAATCAGCGTTCGCTGCCATTTCGACAGGCGGTTGGCTCGAACGGCGCCTCGCTCAGAAGGGACGCAATGGCTTCAGGCACTTCCAAATTGGGAAGGTTAGGCTCGCGGCGGACGCATCAATTTGCCGCAGAAAGGTGGGAAGCAAATGGGAGGAGCTTCAGCGAAGCATCGACCCGTGCAGGGACTGGATGCCAGCGAAGCGATGGTCGGAGTAACGCAGGGAACTTTGGCAACGCTGCAAAACATGCAGCCACCCGGACAAGGACAGGAAGGCTTCGTGGGATTTTGTTCTCGGCAAGGGCAATCCGGGCTGAACGGGCCGATCTCGCGGTGGTCACTTCCCTGAGAACTGCCGAAGATGATTTGACGCTTCTGCTTTGCATGGAAATGCGGGCAAACAGAAGCCGGTGTATCGTCTGAGCGGTCGCCTTCGGAGGGGTTGCACAAGGCATCGCCACAGTGACAGTGAGGCGAGGGCAGTGACGGGTGCGCGACTGCCGCGCCATTAGCGACGAGAAACGCCGCCAGCGCGATCCAGGCAATCAGACGTAACCTTCTGCTCGGCATCCCGAAGTCCTGCTCTCCACGAACCTACTCTGGATACACTGTATCCTCGGGTTCGCATCTTCATCCTGCTAGTTTACTATGATCGGTTACTTCCAGCAACGTGGCTCACTCATTCCAGAACAATCGGAAAAGTCGAGCCGGGTGATTATGCTGAACTGTCCGGTTAATCTGGACCGATAAAGAATTCTAGCGCGAACCCGATCATTCACCCGTCCCGCGCGGACGGTGTTTCTCCGCCTACCTTACGAGCCAAGGGAGTGGGTAGGATAAGATGCACGGCGGGAAGTCCGCCGTGGCTTCTTAACTTCTGCTCTTTGCACAGAAGCGGAGCCGGTGATGCAGTGCAGAAGTCGGATTCTGATTCTTTGTTGCCTGCTCACCATTCTCGGTTTCCAACTGGGCTGCACGGCTCTTTCCCCTTCGAGGGCCAAGTCGCATTCTCCATCGGCCCCAGAAGCTCTAAAGTCGGCCGCTCCGGAAACAGAAACGGGAGCGATTCAGCAGGCCGGCTACCGGAGCCAGACAACGCCTACCGAGCAGCCAAAGGAAGCTGGCGATGATACGTCGCTATCTTCGAATGACTACCTACCTGCTCCGCGTCCTGAGCCGGTGGCCCAATCCCAACATGCGCCAGATACACCGTTCGCAGGCATGAGTGAACTATCGGTCGATGTCTTGGTTGAGGCGGTCCTAGCCAGAAACCCTTCAGTGCCGGAGATGATCGCCGCCTGGAAGGCGGCTCAAGCGCGTTATCCCCAAGTGACATCGCTGGATGACCCGCTGTTCGGCACGAATCTGTCGCCGGCAGGTTTTTCGCGCGTGGGCAACGGCTATCGTGTGGAAATGTTCCAGAGGTATCCTTGGCCGGGGAAACTGCGGCTCAAAGGTGAGGTCGCGCAGGCGCAGGCCGATGCTGCTTGCCGCGATGTAGAGAACGCGCGTCAGCAGTTGATCGAAAGCGCCCGCGATGCTTTCTACGATTACTTCTTGACGTTCCGGGCGTTGGCGGTCAACGCGGAAGCCCTACGACTTCTCCGGGAATTTAAGCAGAACGCCGAAGCCCGTTACAAAACGGGCCAGGTTTCCGCACAAGATCCCCTGCAAGCCGAAGTGGAGATCGGCCGCCTACGTGAGCGGGACATTGTGTTAGAGCGACAACGCCAAGTGGCCATCGCGCGAATCAACACGCTTCTTCAGTTGTCGCCGACATTGTCACTGCCGCCGCCGCCCAAGGAGATTCAAGTCGAAGGCGAACTGCCCGACCCGCAAGAGTTGCTGACGCAAGCCTTGACGCAGCGCCTCGACCTGATGAAACTCTCGGATCAGATCAAGGCAGCCGAGGCGGCCGTCAAGCTGGCCTATCGGGAGTATTACCCGGACATCGACGCGATGGCGGCATTCGACGCTTTTTGGGACAACCCGTTGCAGCGGGCGTAGGTCGCCGCAAGGATCAACCTGCCGGTTCGTCTGAAGCGCCGCAACGGTGCAGTCATGGAGGCCGAAGCCCGGCTC
>Ga0070739_10003384_pt1 | contig 19928 bp, 13 predicted proteins | sample Coa_R1_7_FD_66445 | JGI IMG/M metagenome (GOLD analysis project Ga0070739, IMG submission 66445) | Surface soil microbial communities from Centralia Pennsylvania, which are recovering from an underground coalmine fire - Coalmine... | ecosystem: Environmental > Terrestrial > Soil > Unclassified ... | reverse complement strand
GCCTGCCCGGCAGCCCCCTTGCCCAGATTGTCCAGACAGCTCACCACCACCAGCCGCCTGCCCTCGGCGTCAGTCGCCACACCGAGATCGCAGAAGTTGGTCCGCACCACATGGCGCACTGAAGGCACCGTGCCCGCCGGCCAGATCCGGATCAGCGGCCGGTCTGCGTAATAGGACCGGAACAGTTGCTCGACCTCGGCGGCCGTGCGTGGTGGCCGCAGCCAGAGATGCAGCGTGGCCAGCAGGCCGCGTTCGAGCGGCAGCAGGTGCGTTGTGAAGATGAACTGAGCCGGATCGGACAGTTGGAGCCGACTCAAAATCTCCGGTTCGTGGCGATGTGCAAACAGATTGTAGGCGCGAAAATTCTCGTTGACCTCGACGAAGTGCGTCTCGGCTCTGGGCTGGCGGCCGGCGCCGCTGACTCCGGATTTGGCGTCGCAGACAATGCCACGGTCCAGGTCCACCCAGCCGGCTTCGAGCAATGGCTGCAGGCCCAGCAGGACCGCCGTGGGGTAACAGCCCGGATTGGCCACCAGCCGCGCCCCGGCCAGCCGGGCACCCAGCTCCGGCAGCCCGTAAACCGCTTTCTCCAGCAACCGCACCGCCGCGCCGTCAAGCCCGTACCAGCGGCGGGCCTGCTCGACGCCCATCCGAAAGGCGCCGCTGAGATCCACCACACGCAAACCCGCCTCGACCAGCTCCGGCACAAGTTCCGCCGAAACCTCCGCCGGAGTCGCCAGAAAAACAATCGCGGGTTTTTCCTCCGCCACCGCCTGCACCGACAGCGGGCGGCAGGGGGCCTCGACCACGCCACGCCATTCGGGATAGAGCTCGCTCAGGCAGCGCACGGGCTGGCCGTCACGCAGATAGCAGGTGAGCCGCTGCAGGCGCGGATGGCGCAGCAGCAGCCGGGCCAGCTCGCCGCCGGCGTAACCCGTCACTCCGATCAGAGCCACGGTTGTCACTTCACCAGCTCCTCGATGCGCCGCGCCACCGCGCGGCAGGCCTGCCGCGTCGGCAGGATGACCAGAACGGTGTCATCGCCGGCGATGGTTCCCGCGACTTCAGGCCACCGCGCGGCGTCTACCGCCGCCGCCAGCGGCTGCGCACCGCCCGGCGGCGTCTTCAGCACCAGCAGGTTCTGGGCCGGCCGGATGTCGCGCAGGAACTCGCGCAGCGCGCGCTCCAGCGGGCCGACCGCCGGCGGCTCGCCACCCGCCAGCGGCCGGTAGCCGGCGGCCGTTTTCACCAGACCGAGCTCGCGCAGATCGCGCGAGAGCGTGGCCTGGGTCACCCGGACGCCCATCTGCGCCAGCCGTCGGCGGAGCTGCTTCTGGCTGCGGATGGGCTCGGTCTCGATCAGCTTCAGAATCTGTCCCTGCCGGTAGGCTTTCTGGTCGGCCATGCCGGTCGTTTAAATATTCAAATGACCGAAATTTTATACATACTCGGCCATCCGCGTGTCAAGCCATGATGCACTTCCAGCAGGCCAGGATGGGCTTCTCAGCGCTTGGGCTGCGCCCCGCCGAACCGCGGCCACAGATCCGGGCGCACGAAGGTGAAGGCCACCGGCACCACGCTCGGAACCGGCCGGTCCCCCAGCCGCGCCGGCCGGAACTTCCACTGGGCGATGGCCTGCTCGGCCTGGCGCGTGAGCGGCGGAATATCGTTCAGCACGCGCACCTGCTCGATTTCACCGGTCTCGCTGAGGTGCACCTCGAGAATGACTGTGCCGAAGGCAACGGAATTGACCGGATAGGTCGGCTCCACAGTGGAAACAACGGTGGCGGGATGAAACGGCGGCAAGGTCGGTTGCTGCGCGGGCGCCGGCAGCAGCAGGCCGGCCAGCAGGATCAACACCAGCAGACGATGCATGGGCCACCTCCTCAAGGTGCCGGGCAGCGCCTCCCACCCGGTGCCAGCTTAGCGCACTTCGTGCCGGCGGCCGCGGCCGTCGTGCCCGCCGATGTCGCGAGATTCACTCCCGGACCTGCCTCAGGACGAGGCCGAGCAGCAGCCATGCCGCCAAGGCACCGTACTCAGCGGCAGTCAAATGCCCGGGCACCACGGGGAGCAGCTTCATCAGCACCAGAGCGCCGGCCACCAGCGCTCCCAACCCGCCCAGCAGGCGCGCTCCCCGCGCAGGTCGCAGGCGGACACAGGTCAGGCAACTGGCCAGCCAGCCCAATCCGGCGGCCAGCGAGCCCACCTCCGCAATCGGCACCAGTAACCGTTCCCCTCCCAGTGAGACCGCCGCCGTGGCGATCCCGAGCGCGACCACCGCCACGCCCGGCGTCCTGTAGCGCTCGTGCACCGTGCCCAGGCGGGTGGGCAGCCATCCCCGGCGGCCCAGCGCATACAGCATCCGCGAGGCGGCCAAGAAGTTTCCGTTGAAGACCTTGATCAGCGAAGCCAGGGCGGCCGCGAAAATCATCCGCACCCACCACCCGCGCCCAATTGTGTGCTCAAAGGCCGCGGCTGTCAGGAAACCGCGGTCCATCAGCTCCCGCCAGGGCGCCACCCAGGCGACGACGCCTATCACCCCCACGTAGAACACCGTGGCCACCCCAATGGCCAAAACCATTGCCTGAAGGAAACCCTCGACGGGAAAATCCGGCACCGATTCCTCAGCGCATTTAGGCACAGCTTCGAAGCCGGTCATGAAGTAGGGGACCACCTGCAGCACCAGCAGCACGGCCACACCCGGGGCATGCGCGAATAGCGGCTGCAGATTCGCCGCCTGCCCCTGCAGCAGGCCCGCCGCCCCGAAGGCCGCGAACAGCAACCACAACAGCAGCGTGGCCCAGTTCTGCAGCCGGGAACTCCAGCGGATGCCGCGATAGTTCACCGTCGTGATGGCCGCGGTGAGCACCAAACCGGTGAGCACGCGGGGCAGCGGCTGTCCACCGAGCAACCCTAGGGGCCAGCGGTTGAGCGGCGGGAGCAGATAGGCAGCTATCTTGCCAATGGCAGCCGCTTCCCAGGGACACACAATGCCGTAAGCGAGCACCATCATCCATCCCGTGAGTAGGCTCACAGACTGCGGAAACACCCGCTCGGTGTAAGCCACTTCGCTGGCCGCATCCGGAATCGCACCCGCCAGCTTCCCGTAGACCCAGCCAACCGGTAGCAGCGCCACACCGCCGACAGCGAAGCCCAGCATGGCGCCGGCGGGGCCCCCGCGCCGCAGCCAGTCGTCCATGACCACAAGCCACCCCGCCCCCACCATCGTGCCAAAGGCCAGGGTGAAGTAATCCAGCACCCGCAGTGCCCGTGCCAGCACGGTCGTCACAACCTCTGCGCGGCATCATAGCAGTGGACGCCGAGGTGGTCGGTCGCTATGCTCCCGCTGCAGAGCCGACCCGCCATGCACCGCCGGGAGTCACTGGCCGAACTGGTCCACGAGTTCTCCCGCCACAGCACCTCTGCTGCGTGGGTGCACTACACAGGATTCCGCCGCCGGGTGTGGAGCTACCGGGAGACTCTGGAGCTGGCCGAAGCGGTAGCCGCCGAGCTCAGCGCGCGCGGCATCGCCCGGGGTGAGCGCATCCTGCTGTGGGGCGAAAATGCTCCGCAGTGGGCAGCGGTGTTCTGGGCTTGCGCACTCACCGGCGTTGTGGCCGTCCCCCTGGATTCCAACACGACCGCTGCCTTTGCGGCCGAGGTTTTACGCCGCACCGGGGCACGGCTGCTGTTTGCCGACGAGCCGCGCGCGCGGCAAGACCTCGGAATTCCGGTGCTCGTCCTCGACCGCCTGGAAGAGCTTCAGCAAGCCTCTACCATCAGCCCGGCTATCCCCGTCCCGCTGACGCGCAACGATCCCCTGGAGATCGTCTTCACCTCGGGCACCACCGGCGATCCGCGCGGCGTCGTCATCACCCACGGCAACGTGCTCGCCAATCTCGAGCCGCTCGAGGCCGAAATGGCCCGCTACCGGCGCTACGAACGGCTGGTTCATCCGCTGCGCTTTTTGCATGTGGTCCCGTTCAGCCACGTCTTCGGCCAGTTCATGGGCCTGTGGGTACCGGGATTACTCGGCGCGGTGACCGTGCTGCCCGGAACCACCCATACCGGAGACGTGCTGCGAATTCTTCGCCGCGAACGGATCTCCGTGCTGGTCACCGTTCCGCGCCTTCTGGAGAACCTGAGGGAAAAAATCGAGCGCGACCTTGCCGCCGAAGGTCGCCTGGAATGGTTTCAACGAGAGCTTGAGCGGGTCGAGGGGATGCATTTCCTCCGCCGGTGGTGGCGGCTGCGGCATGTGCGCCGGCGACTGGGCTGGCATTTCTGGGCCATTGTGACCGGTGGTGCATCGCTGTCCCCTGAACTGGAACGCTTTTGGAGCCGGTTGGGCTGCGCGGTCATCCAGGGCTACGGTCTGACCGAAACGGCGGCCCTGATCGCCGTCCAACACCCTTTCGCGCTGGCCCCGGGATCAATTGGTCGGCCACTGCCTGGCCGCGATGTGCGCATCTCCGAGACGGGCGAACTGCTCGTGCGGGGAGAAAGCATTGCCGCAGGCTACTGGCGCCAGGCCGGTCGGCTCGAGCCGGTCGCTGGAGAGGAAGGCTGGTTTCACACGGGCGATCTCGCCGAAATGGACGCGCAGGGCCGGCTGTACTTCAAAGGCCGCCGCAAGAACGTCCTGGTCACGCCCGAAGGGATGAAGGTATATCCCGAAGATCTCGAAGCCGTCCTGAAGCGGCAGGCGGCCGTGCGCGATGCGGTCGTGGTGGGGCTGCCCGAAAATGGCAACCAGGTACCCTGCGCCGTGCTGCTCGTGCGCGGCGGCAGCGAATCCGAAGCCGAAGCCGCTGTTGCCGAGGCTAACCGTCACCTGGCCGGGCATCAAAAAATCCGTCACTGGCTGGTCTGGCCCGAACCCGATTTCCCGCGCACGCCGACAGGCAAGCCGCAGCTCTACCGCATCGAGTCGTTCGCCCGGGAACGATTAAGCAGCCCGGGGCCTTCGGGCCCAGCGCAGCCCGCCCGCGAACTGCCCGCCCTGCTGGCACGCCTGACCGGCCGGCCGGCCGAGCGCATCCGGCCCGAGGCCGCACTGGGTCGCGAGCTGGGCCTGAGCTCGCTCGAGCGCGTCGAGCTGCTGGCCGCACTCGAAGAGCACTATCAGGTCGAGCTCGATGAGGCCGCGGTGACGGAAACCACGACCGTGGCGGATCTGGAACGACTGCTGGCGGCACCGGGCACACCGGAAGCCCGCCGCGCCTACCCGTATCCCGCATGGGCACTGGCCGAACCGGTGCGCCTGCTGCGCATCCTGGCAGGCTATGTGCTCTGGTGGCCGGCACTGCTGCTGCTGGGTTGGCCGTGTGTGCTGGGCCGCGAGCGACTGCGCGGCGTGCAAGGACCCGTGGTGGTGGTCTCCAACCACATCACCAGCATTGACGTTGGATTCGTGCTGGCCGCGCTGCCGGCACGCTTGCGCCACCGAATCGCCGTGGCGATGGAAGGTGAACGACTGGCCGCGATGCGGTATCCCGCGGCGACTGCCGGCTGGCTGCGGCGCCTGGGCTGGCAGGCGCTCTACGTCCTGCTGGTGGCGCTGTTCAACGTCTTCTCCCTGCCGCAGCGGTCCGGCTTCCGCGAAAGCTTCCAGTACGCGGGCACCTGCGTGGATCGCGGCTACAGCCTGCTGATCTTTCCCGAAGGCGGCCGGACTCCTGACGGCCGCCTCCAGCCCTTTCGTCCCGGCACGGGTCTGCTGGTGCGCGGACTGCACCTGCCTGTGATTCCAGTGCGCATTGACGGCTTGTGGGAGCTCAAGCGTGCCCGCCGCCACTGGGCACCGCCGGGGAAAATTCGCGTGATGGTCGGTGCACCGCTGGCGTTCTCGCCCGATCTGTCTGCCGAAGAGATCACCGCCCGGCTCGAAGAGGCCGTCGCCACACTGCAGCCGCCGGGCACCTGATGTGGTATGGTGTGCCCCGACTGGAGGGTTGTATTTTCCGCGCCTCGAGGAAGCCATGAACGACCGCCCCAAATGGCTGCACCTGTTTCTGCTGGTCGCGCTCGTGCCCGTGCTGGCCGCACTGGCCATCGGGGGCCAGCAACCGTCGGCTGCACCGTCGCTGGCCGCCCTGTTCACGAAGCAGGAGGTGATGATTCCCGCCCGCGACGGCGTCCGCCTCCACACGGAAATCTACATGCCCAAAAACGCCAGCGAGCCGCTGCCTTTTCTGATCACCCGTACCCCGTACGGTCTCAACGATGACGAACAGGGTTTCTCGCGCCTGCTCGGGCTGTATCGCGAAATGATTCCTGACGGCTACATCTTTGTCTTCCAGGACATCCGCGGGCGCTACGGCTCCGAGGGCCAGTTCGTCATGCAGCGCATGCCGTGCGAGCCGCCGCGGCCCGGCTGTATTGACGAAGGCACCGACACCTACGACACCATTGACTGGCTGCTGAAGAATGTTCCCGGAAACAATGGCCGTGCCGGCATTCTGGGCATTTCCTACGGGGGCTGGCTGACGGCCATGGCGCTGCTCCACCCGCACCCGGCGCTCCGGGCAGCCTCCGAACAGGCCTCGCCTGCCGACATGTTCCTCGGCGATGACTTCCACCACAACGGTGCCTTCCGCCTCAGCTACGGCTTCGAGTACGCGGCCATGATGGAAACCGGCAAGACGAATGTGCTGTTCCAGTTCGATCGCTACGATACCTTCCAGTGGTATTTAGCCCTGGGGCCGCTCAGCAACGTGGACCGACGTTACCTGCACGGCCGCATCCCCACCTGGGAAAACTTCGTCCAGCATCCCAACTACGACAGCTTCTGGCAGCGCCAGGCCACCTGGCCGTACTTCGAGCGGCTGACGCTGAGCGTGCCGAACCTGAATGTGGCCGGCTGGTGGGATCAGGAAGATTTCTACGGGCCGCTGAAAATTTACGAAGCTTCGGAAAAACACGACGTCCACCACTACAACTACCTGGTCGTGGGCCCGTGGAATCACGGAGGCTGGGCGCGGGGCGACGGCGACCGGCTGGGCCCCATCCCCTTCGGCAGCCCCACGTCGCGGTATTTCCGAGAGCAGATCCAGGCCGCGTGGTTTGCCTACTGGCTCAAGGACCGTGGGAAGCTCCCGCTGCAGAAGGTGCTCACATTCCAGACCGGCAGCAATCGGTGGCAGGCCTACAGTGCCTGGCCACCCCAGGAGAACATCGAACGGCGGCGGCTCTATCTGCGCGCCGGGGGCCGGCTGGCTTTCGAACCCCCGAGCGAGACCGGACCCGCCTTCGACAGCTACCTCTCCGACCCCTTCCATCCCGTTCCTTACCGCCACCGCCCCGTCGAGGAAACCTACGGACCGGGCAGCCGCTGGTACACCTGGGAGGTCGAGGATCAGCGGTTCGTCGAGAACCGGCCGGATACGCTGAGCTGGGAAACCCCGCCGCTCGGCCACGACCTCACCGTGACGGGCGACATCGTCGCTCATCTGTACGCTTCCACGACCGGCAGCGATAGCGACTGGGTCGTCAAGCTCATTGATGTCTATCCCGAAGACTACGCCACCCAGCACGAGCTGGCCGGTTACGAGCTCATGGTGGCCGGCGAAATTCTCCGCGGGCGCTTCCGCAACAGCTTCTCGCATCCCGAACCGGTCCAGCCCGGCGCCGTGACCGCCTACAGCATCGATCTCCACACCAACAATCACACCTTCCTCAAAGGGCACCGCATCATGGTGCAGATCCAGAGCACCTGGTTCCCGCTCTACGACCGCAACCCGCAGCGTTTTGTGCCCAACATCTTCCTTGCGCGGCCGCAGGATTTTCAGCGAGCTACGCAGCGCATCTACCGCTCTCGCCGGTTTGCGTCCTATATTGAGCTTCCGATCGCAGCCCGGTAGGTGTGCACGCTGATCGCGGCGGGGCTCGGCATTGCGCCATGGAGGATCGGCCGAGCTGGATTTGGCTGCGCCAGGCACCGCAGGGCATCCACGCCCGGCAACCGGCAACCCCGCGGCTCGGCGCGCTGAGCAGCCCGTTCAATCCTCCCACGCGTGCGCATCGGGCGCTGGCCGAGGCCGCCCTCGCACAGCTCGATCTGCATGAAGTCGTCTGCGTTCTGCCAGCGCACCTGCCGCACAAGCCGGAACTCGAACTCCCGGTCACCGTGCGCGCCGATCTGCTCCGGCGCGCGCTCGAGGATCATCCCCGTCTGGGAGCGGCGCTGTGCTCGGGGGCGCTGCTGCTGGAAATTTACGAGGCGCTGGCGCCGGTGTACCCCTCCGGAACCCGGGTCTACTTTTTGCTTGGCAGCGATGCCGCCGAGCGCATTCTGATCGCCTGGCCCTACCCGGACCGGGCCGCCGCCCTGGCAGAGATGTTCTCTCGCTTCGAGGTTGCCGTCGCCGACCGCGACAAAAAATTCGACCCCTCCTGCGATCCACTCCTGCAGGCCTACGCACATCGCATCCATCGGCTACAGCTCGACCCGCAACTGGCACGGATTTCCTCGACTGCGGTGCGGGAAAGGCTCAAGCGGGGTGAGCCGGCTCATGACGCCCTACCGGCAGCGGTCGCCGCGGCGATCGGAACGCTGGGGCTTTACCGAGGCCCCGCCGCGGGGCCTGCACCCCATGTGCCCGCAGAACCTCCGCGGGACAGCAACTGACCGCCGGGACCGCTACCAGATCCGACAGCGCTGCTCGGCCGGCCGCACCATCGGATCGCCGTGTTTGCAGCCGAAGGCGTGCGCAAATTCCGGCAGGTTCGCCAGCGGACCAATCACGCGGAAGCGCGCCAGCGGATGCGGATTGACGTGCACCATCAACCGAATGTACTCCGGGCGCTCCTTTTCCGCCCAGATGCGGGCGTAGGCCAGAAAGAACCGCTGGGCGGGCGTCAACCCCTGAAGCTTCTTCCCGGAGCGGAATTCAGGGGTCATGGCAAACGCCCGGTAGGCGATGGTAAGGCCCCCCAGGTCGGCGATGCTCTCGCCGAGGACCAGATGCCCGTTTTCGTGTAGATCATCCAGCGCGACATAGCTGTCGAATTGCCGCGCCACGCATTCGGCCCGCTCGGTGAAACGCCGCGCGTCCTCCGGAGTCCACCAGTCGCGCAGGTTGCCACGGGCGTCGAACTTCCGCCCTTCGTCATCGAACCCGTGGGTCATTTCGTGCCCGATGACCGCTCCAATGCCGCCGTAATTCAATGCATCATCGGCTGCCGGATCGAAAAACGGCGGCTGCAGGATCCCGGCCGGAAACACGATTTCGTTGCGCGGGGGGTTGTAATACGCATTCACCGTGGGCGGCGTCATATCCCATTCGGTGCGATCGACTGGGCGCCCGATCTTTGCAAGATCGCGCTGGAACTGAAAGGCCCGCCCGGCGAGCACATTCACCACATAAGGTCCGCGCACCACGTGGAAGGCCCCGTAGTCGCGCCAGTGGTCGGGATAGCCGATCTTGACCGTCATCCGGTCGAGTTTGTCCAGGGCGGCCTGGCGCGTCTCGGGGCTCATCCAGTCCAGCGTCTCGAGGTCCTGGCGCAGCGCTGCCATCAGATTGCGAACCATCCGCAGTGCGGCTTCTTTGGCAGCTGGCGGGAAGGCGCGTTCGACGTACTTCTGGCCCAGTGCCTCACCCAGCAGACGATCGGTCGCTTCGACGCAGCGCTGCCAGCGGGGGCGCTGCTGCTGTGCCCCGGTCAGCACCCGGCCATAGAAGTTGAAATTTTCCTCCTCGAACGCGGTGGGCATAGCGGTCGCCAGCGCATGGACGAGGTGCCAGCGAAGATAGGCCTTCCACTGTTCGAGCGGCACGCTGGCCAGTTCGCGATCCATCGCGCGGAAAAACCCCGGATGGACCACATTGAGCTCGGCGACGCTCTCCACGCCCACCTCGCGCAGATATCGTTTCCAGGAGAAGTGGGGCGTGAGCTGCTGCACCTCCGCCAGCCCGATTTTGTGGTAGGTGTTCTCCGGCTGCCGGAGCTCCACCCGGCTCATGGAGGCCTGCGCCAGCGACGTTTCGATGCGCAGGACGGCTTCGGCGTCAGCGCGGGCCTGGGCGTCAGGTTCGCCGAGCAGATGCAGCATCCGCTCGACATGCTGGCGGTACTGATCGCGCAGCCGGCGCGTCGGCTCATCGTCTTTCAGGTAGTCATCGCGATCCGGCAACCCCAGACCACCCTGGGCGGCCTCGGCAATTTCCTGGGAGCTATTCTTGAAATCCTCGGTCGGACCGAAGCGGAACAGAGCGCTTACACCGCGGCGGTGCAACCGCGCCAGCTCCGCCTCCAGGGCCTTCCTGGAGCGGATCGCCTCGATGCGGCGCAGCTCGCTCCGCAGAGGTCCCAGACCGGCTGCATCGATCTGCCGGGTATCCATGCACGAGCGATAAAAATCGCCGAGTTTCTGGTCCAGGCTCCCGGCCGGAGCCTTTTCTGCGGCTGCCTGCTCAAGCAGTTCGTGCAGCACCTGCTGGTTCTTTTGCTGCAGCTCGTTGAACAGGCCCCAGGCCGGATACGCCGCCGGAATCTCGTGCGTGCGCAGCCAGCCGCCGTTAGCAAACTGAAAGAAATTCTCGCAGGGCTTGCAGCTCGGATCCAGCCAAGAAAGATCCAGACCCGTGGAAGCCGTCTGTGCAGGCGAGCGGTCGGCACGGGCGTGGTGCGCGCCCAGAGCCACGCCGATGAGCATCACCGCCAGAAGAAGCCTGCGCACGTCTGTCCTCCGCCGGGTGCAGAGCATAGGCGCCGGAGCGAGGGCTGTCAAACATCGGTGCCGCGCTTCGGTGGTGCGCTAGAATCGCATCCATGGCCACGCTCACTTTCCTCGGTGCTGCACGCTGCGTCACCGGATCGAAGTATCTCGTCGAAGCCAATGGCCGGCGCCTGCTGGTCGATTGCGGGCTCTTTCAGGGGCCGGCGGAGCTGCGCGAACTGAACTGGCAGCCGTTACCGGTTCCGCCGGACAGCCTGGACTGGGTCGTTCTCACGCACGCCCACCTGGACCACACCGGCTATCTGCCGCGCCTGGTGCGCGATGGCTACGAAGGACCGATTCTGGCCAATGCGGCGACGCGGGATCTGTGCGCTCTGCTGTTGCCCGATTCTGCACATCTGCAGGAAGAGGACGCTGCACACGCCGCACGCAAAGGATACGGCCCTCCTCATCCGCCGCTCTACACTGTGGCCGAAGCGCAGACTGCCCTGCAACAGTTCCAGATCATTCCCCGCTCCGGACCCTATACGATCAGCGAGGAGTTTTCCATCCGGCTTTACGATGCAGGCCATATTCTGGGCTCGGCCATCGTGGAACTGACCGTGCGGGAAAAAGGACGGAGCACGGTGGTGGTCTTCTCCGGCGACATCGGCCGCTACGGTCAGCCCATCCTGAAGGACCCCACGCCGGTTCCGGCCGCTGACCTGTTGCTGTGCGAGTCCACCTACGGCGACCGCGATCATCCCCGCGACGATGACTACGTCCAGCTCAGCACGGCCATTCGCAGGACGGCTGACCGCGGCGGTGTGGTGGTCGTGCCGGCCTTCGCGGTCGGCCGCACGCAAACGCTGCTTTACGTGCTCCGCGAGCTCGAGGAGCGCAACCTCATTCCGCACCTGCCCGTCTACCTGGACAGCCCCATGGCCATCAGCGTGACCGATCTCTATGAAAAGCACCACGAAGATCACAACCTCACCTTTGTCCGTGAAGAAAAACAGTTCGATCCGCTCAATACGCGGGAAGTTCACATGACGCGCTCGGTCGAGGAATCCAAGCGCATCAACGAGGTCCACAGCCCTGCGATCATTATTGCCGGCAGCGGCATGGCGACCGGAGGCCGCGTCCAGCATCACCTGCAGCAACGCCTGCCCGATCCGCGCAATGCAGTCTTGCTTGTGGGATTCCAGGCCGAAGGCACGCCCGGCCGCGCGTTGCTCGACGGTGCACGCAGTCTACACCTGCACGGACAGGACATCCCCGTCCGGGCCGAAGTGATCGAACTGCCGCAATTTTCGGCCCACGCTGACCGCAACGAGCTGCTGCGCTGGCTGGGAGGGTTCACACGGCCCCCGGCGCGGACGTTCGTGGTGCACGGCGAGCCCGGCCCCGCCATGGCCCTGTCCCATCTGGTCAAAGAACGGCTGGGCTGGTCGGCGCAGGTACCCACTCTGGGCGAACGCGTCGACCTGGCCTGAGTGGGGCTGCCGGGATCAAACCGCGATAGCGCGACGGAATAATCGAGGCCAGAGCAGGCCGGCCAGCAGGAAGACCCAGAACAGCCACTCCCATCGCCGACCGCCTACGAGCAGCAGAACCCAGCCGAGTACCCAGAACGCGATGCCCAATTCGGACCGCAGCGCCTCGGCGCCGACAAACTGGTGCTCGCTCCGCCGGGCCGTTGGCACGAGGCGCGGCCACAACCGGGGCACCTGCTGGCAGTAGGCATCGAAGGCAGCGCCGAAGCGCCTGCCCAGGACCTTCTCTTCATGCGCAATACAGGCCTGCAGTGCCAGCAGGCCCGCCACCACCAGCAGCACCGCTGCGGCCGGTGCAACCAGGACCCCAAATGCAGTAAATAGCAGCAGATTGCCCAGATAGAGTGGATTGCGCGTGTGGCGGAACGGCCCGGCCACCACCAGGCGTTCGGCCTGTGCCTGCCTGCTCCACACCACCGCACTGGCCAGATAACCGGCGCCCCACAGGCGGAGCCAGAATCCCACTGCGCTCACCGCCAGCGCTGCGGCAAACACCACACGCATCCCGGCCGGCCCGTACCGCTGCTCAACCAAAGCAAAAATCGGAAGGCGCGGCAGATGCAGCAGAGCTGCCAGAAGATAGCCCACAAGGCAGCCGACCCAGATCGAGAGTCCGAACAGGGCACCCCGGTGACGGTACCAGCTCGGAGACGGCAGCGCCGGCTGCTCTCGATCCTCTTGCTCTAGACTGGTCGTGCTCACCGCGCCGCTCCCGGTTGCAGGCCGGGCAGGATTCTCGCCCCTGGCGCTGCCCCTGTCAACACGGTGCTGGCTTGAAGAGCGGGGAATCCATGGACATGGTGGACGTGGCGGGATTCGAACCCGCGACCCCCTGCTTGCAAAGCAGGTGCTCTCCCCCTGAGCTACACGCCCTCGCGCTGATTGTGGCAATTTTCGGCTTCGCCTGCAACCGCAGACCGGGATTGCATGCCAGGGCAATAACCGATGGAGGTCACGGCCGCAGAACCCTCTCGACGAAAAGCCACCCGTAGCAGTACAAGTAAAGGACGCTATCGGCGTTTCAACACTGGCTGGTTCCAACAGACACGCCGACGGACGCACTCATGACCCGATTGCCTTTCCGCACGTCGCCGCCTCGACAGACCGGGCTGCTCGTCTTCGTCGCCTCCATCCTTCTGGCCTGGCTGATTGCCCAGTCCGTGCTGGGCGGGAGTCTAATGGCCGCTCTGCGTCCGCTGGCCTGGATCGCAGGGCTGGCAGCGGTGATTGCCGCGGTGTTGCGCTGGCGTTTCGGGTTGCTCGTCCTGATGGTCTGGCTGACGCTGGAAGATCTGCCCCGCAAATACGGCGGCAATGACATGCGGCTGTTCTTCGCCAAATACATCCTCGGGCTGGCTGTCTATGCTGGGTTCATTCTGGAGCGCCGACGGCGCCCGCACACGAGCTGGCGTCCTGCATTTGTATGGCCTCTGCTGGCCTTTTTTGCTCTGGCGTTCGTGCAGGTGTTCAATCCACGCTCACCCAGCCTGGCTTATGGCATCCTGGGTCTCTCTCTGTACTTTTTCTTCGCACCCCTGGCGCTGGTAGGCTACGAGTTCGCCGGAAATGCCGACGACCTGCGCCGTCTGTTGCGGCTGCTGTTCACCATGGCCGCCGTGATCGCCGCCGTCGGCATCGTGCAGGCCAGCGGCTGGCGGACGTTTTTAAATCCCCCAGCGCTCGCCCCCGAACTGCAATCTCTGGGTCAGCTGGCGCGTTACATTCCGGGGCTGCGCAAGACCATCCTGGCGCCACCATCCGTCTTTGTCAGCCAGGCTCGCTACATGGGCTTTATCGGGTTGGTTCTGACGGTGCTGCTGGGCGCGCTGGCGACCAATGCGTTCGAGCACCGGCCGAACCGTGCGCTCTACGGCTTGCTGGCACTGCTCGGCGCCGCCGTCTATCTCGGTGGATCCAAAGGCACGCTGATCTACAGCCTGCTGACCGTGCTGGGAATGAGCGGGGCGCTGTTGTGGGGGATGCGCAACCGACCCTGGCTCGGCCAGCGCGTCGCACGGATTCTTCGCCGCGGTCTGATCGTGCTGGTGCTGGGGCTGATCGCACTGGCGTATCTGTTTCCAAATCTGACGCGGCTGTGGGCAAGCTACTACTATCAGATGCTGTGGCCCGACAGCCCGCGCTCGGTCCTCGTGTTCCGGACACAGGAATACCCTCTGAACGAGTGGCTCAAGGCACTGCACACGCCGGGAGTGCTGTGGGGCTACGGAACCGGTGTCGCCTCGCTCGGCGTGCAATATATCGTACGGCTGCTGGGCGCATCTTCTCCGCCCGTTACAGGAGTGGAAAACGGGTTTGGCTGCCTGCTGTTGGAGCTGGGCCTGCTGGGACCACTGCTGTGGGTGCTCTGGACGACCACACTACTGATTGCGGGCTGGCGACGCACGCGCTGGTTGGCCGCAACAAGCTTCTATCCGCTGGGCTTCAGCATACTCTGGTATAGCTTCTGGCTATTGCTGCCCATCACCTGGGGAGGCCTGAACACCTACCAGAACTATGTCATCAACGCATATTTCTGGCTGCTGGCAGGCATCCTGTTCCGCCTCCCCGAGCTGGCGGCCGGCGAGGCCCTTGTTTCGTCGGTGCCCTCAGAGTGGCAGCATCCGGAGCAGGTCGCCGGCGCCGCCCGGTGGCGCTGACAGTGGGCGGGGATCCATGCGCACGTCCGCACCCTTACCCCCATCTCTGCCGAAGGTCGCTGCGGAAAGCCCGCGAGCCTTGACCGAGCCCCGACGCCCCCGCCTCGCCGTCGTTACACCGTTCGTGGACCGCCGGCACGGCACCGAACGCTGCCTGGCCGAACAGATTGACCGTTTGAAAACGCGCTTCGAGGTGCATCTGTTCGCGCGCCGGGTGCTAGATCTGGATTTGCAGGACGTGATCTGGCACCGGATTCCCGGACCGGCAAGGCCGCACTTGTTCGCCTTTCTGTGGTGGTATATGGCGAATCGCTATGCTCAGCGACATTACCAGCGTCGGACCGGGGAAAAATTCAACCTGGTCTACTCGGCCGGCATCAACTGTTCGGACGCCGACGTCATCTCTGTCCACGTTCTCTTCAGCGAGCTGTGCGAACGGAGCCGAGCCCACCGGCGGAAGTTTCCTCTGGTTCACCGGATGCGGCGGCTGCATCGGCGCCTGTTCTACCGCCTGATCAGCCATCTCGAGGCCCGGGTGTACGGAAGCGGACGCAGCCAGTTGCTGGCCATCTCCGAGCGAACGCGGCAGGCGTTGCTCGAACGATTTCCCCGGGCGCAGGTGGTTGGCGTGGCCTACCATGGTATCGATCCGGGGGCATTCAACCCGGCCCGGCGCCACGCCTTGCGCGCACAGGCGCGCGCCAGCCTCCGCCTGCAGCCCGAGGCCTTTGCCGTGCTCTTTGTCGGCAACGATCTCTTCCTCAAAGGTCTCGATACGCTGGCGGCTGCCGCGCATCGGCTGGGCGATCCGCGCCTTGAGCTTCTGGTCTGCACGACCGAGGACCTGCGTCCCTATCGTCGCGCCTGGCCAGAACTGAACGCTCTGCCCCTGCGGCCGCTGCCCCTGCGGCCAGATATCGAGGTGTATTACGCAGCGGCCGACGTCCTGGTGGCGCCTACGCGTGAGGATGCGTTCAACCTGCCTGTTCTCGAAGCCATGGCCTGCGGCCTGCCCGTGGTGGTGAGCCGTGCGGCGGGCGTCGCCGAACTGGTCACTCATGGCGAGGACGGCCTGATTCTCGAGAATCCCGAAGACAGCACCACGCTGGCGAGCTGGCTGGGCTGGCTGCTAGGGGATCCGCAACTGTGCGCCCGACTGGGCGAGCGGGCGGCGCAGACGGCCGCGTGCTACACATGGAACACGCATGCCGAAAAAGTCCTCGGCACCCTCGAAGCGGTGCTCGAGCAGCGGCGGAACAAGACCCCATGAACTGCCGGCCGGGCCAGGTGGTGCTGGGTCTTTTCCCTGAGCTGAATGCCATCGGCGGCATTCAGCAGGTCAGCCGCCATCTCGCTTGGGTTCTGCAGCAGTGGGCGGCCGAGCAGAAGCTCCAGCCCATCTGGCTGGCGCTGAACGACCGTCCGCACCACAATCAGTTTGCTCTCGCCGGCCAGTCGGTTCCATTTTTCGGCTATGGCCGGCAGAAGGCACCGTTCAGCGCGGCCGCTCTGGCCTACGGCCGCCGCGCCTGCCGGATTGTGGCCGCACATCCGCATCTAGCGCCGGTGGCCTGGCTGGCGGCACGTTGGAGCCGCACGCCGTGCTGGGTCGTGGCCCATGGCTTCGAGGTCTGGACACCCCTGCCGTTTTACATCCGCCGTGCCCTGCGTGCGGTGAACGGTGTGGTGGCCGTCAGCCAGCACACGGCCACTGCGGTGATCCAGAAGCAGGGTGTCCAGCCCGAGCGAGTTTCTGTGCTGCCGCCTGCTCTCGATCCGGCATTCCTTACCAGCCCGTGCGAGCGCCCGGCTCTGCCGCACGGCTGCAGCCCGGTCGTGCTGACCGTCGGAAGATTGATGACGGGTGAACCGGGCAAGGGGATCGAGCTGGTCCTCGCAGCACTGGCACGGCTGCAGCCCCGGTATCCACGGCTGCTCTACGTGGTCGTGGGAGACGGCGATCTGCGGCCGCGGCTCGAGCACGAGGTTCGCGTCAGATTTCCGGCTTTACAGGTATGGTTTGCCGGAGCTCAGCCCACTGAACGCCTGCGTGGTTTTTACAATGCCGCTGATATCTTCGTCATGCCCAGTCGCCAGGAAGGCTTTGGTATCGTGTTCCTGGAGGCGATGGCGTCCGGCTTGCCGGTGATTGCGGGACGCTGCGGCGGTGCACCCGAGGTCGTCGCGGAGGGTACGACCGGTTTTCTGGTCGAACCGTCCGATCCAGATGCTCTCGCAGCCCGCCTGGCCGCACTGCTCGACCAGCCCGAACTCCGCCGCCGGATGGGCGAAGCCGGCCGCCGCCGCGTCGCCGAACACTTCAGCTTCGAGGCGTTCCAGCAGCGCGTGCGGCACCTGTTGGACTCCCCTGCCACTTCGCAGGAAACTTCTCCCCTCTGATGCACATTCTCAAGGTCACTCAGGCCTATGTGCCGTTTCGCGAGCGTGGCGGACCGGTGGAAATGGTCCGTACCCTGGCCTGGGCTCTGCGCCGCCGCGGCCATCGCGTGACAGTCCTCACGGCCATGCTCGACAGGAACCGGCTCGCACAGCTCGGCCAGAGGACAACTCTCGGCTGGCAGAGCGCTGACGGCGGTATCGAAACCCTTTACCTGCCAACGACTGGACATGTTCGTTCGCTCACGTTGAATCCCGCCGTCCTGGCCTTCCGACAGAGGCTGCACGACTTTGACATTGTGCACGTCTACGGACTCTACGACCTGCTGGGACCGCCTATCGCCGCCGCGTGCCGCCGCTGGGGTATTCCCTACGTGGTCGAACCGATGGGCATGTTCCGCCCGATGGATCGCGCCGTGCTCCTCAAGCGTCTCTGGCACAGCCTGTGGGGAGGAACCCTCCTGGCCGGCGCAGCCGGCCTGGTAGCTTCCTCGGAGCTCGAACGCAGCGAGTTACGAGCCGGCGGGCTGCCGGAAAATCGCATCTTCCTGCGCCCCAACCCGATCAGCCCCGACGAACTGCTTCCCCTGCCGCCGCGCGGCAGCTTCCGCCGGCAGTACGGCATCGCGACCGACGAGCCGCTGATCCTTTTCCTGAGCCGGCTGATTGCCCGCAAAGGCGCCGACCTGCTTATCGAAGCCTTCGCGCGAGCGCTGCCGGATCGAGGTGTCCTGATCATCGCAGGACCCGAAGGGGAACCCGGCATGCTCGACAGGTTGCGCGAGCTTGCGCTGCGCTCTGGCGTGCAGAATCGCGTGCGCTTTACCGGTCCGCTCTACGGCGAGCAACGCCGGCAAGCGCTGGCCGATGCCGACCTGTTCGCGCTGCCTTCGCGCTATGAAAACTTTGGCAATGCCGCCGCCGAAGCTTTGCTCGCCGGCGTGCCTGCCCTGATCACCGAAACCTGTGGTGTCGCGGAGCTTGCACGGGGTCGCGGAGCACTGGTCGTTCGCCGCCAACCTGCGGAGCTGGCGGGAGCCCTTCGCCGGTTCTTCGAACACACCGCGCTGCAACAGCAACTGCGGGCGCAGTGCGCGGAATTTCGAGCAGTGTGTGACGCCGATCGCCTGGCGGCCCGGCAGGAGGAGATTTACAGAACGGCTCTTCAGACCCGTTCGCGCCAACCCCGAACCCACAAGTGACCCGTGCTCGCCGAGTGACGCCGTATTCGCCAGGGCACTAGGGCGCGGGGACACGTTTACACCCCCGCACAGCCACGCTATGCTGGGCCCATCGAGGCGGGTGTGAATTTCCCAGCCGGCAACGAAGGCTGGGTGCGCCAACCGCTGTTGACAGAGGCAGGGGCCCGGCGACCATCGCGAAGCAGGAGCCGGATGCCTGGTAGAGGGCAGTGGGGCAACGGAAACGCATCGCGGGTAACGCCAACAGCACGGCCGAGATCGCGCCATGAACATCCTCGGCATCAATCTCTACCATGCCAACGCCGCGGCTGCCCTGGTGTGCGATGGTCAACTAGTGGCCGCGGCCGAGGAGGAGCGCTTCTCGCGGGTGAAGTATGCTGCCGGCTTCCCTGCGCATGCGATTCGATACTGCCTGCAGGCAGCCGGCCTGACCGCCCGGGATCTCGACCATGTGATCGTTCCACGGGATCCCTGGGCACGCTGGAGGCACAAACTTCAGTGCGCGCTGCGACTGCCCCGCTTCGCTCTGGAACGGGCGCGCGTGTTGGCCCGGTTGACGGGGCTACGCGAAGAACTGGCGGCCACGCTGGGCGTCGCGCCGGACACGCTGCGCGCTCGTTTTCACCGCGTCGAACATCACCGCGCCCATCTGGCCAGCGCCTATCTGGTCTCGCCGTTCGATCAGGCGGCTCTGCTGTCGGCCGATGGCCTGGGAGACTTTGGCAGCGCCATGTGGGGCGTGGGCACCGGCCCGCGCCTGCAGATCGCCGGCGAGGCGGTCTTTCCCCATTCGCTGGGCCTGTTCTATACGGCCGTCACGCAATACCTGGGCTTCTGGAAGTTCGGCGACGAGTACAAAGTGATGGGGCTAGCCGCTTACGGTGAACCGGTGTTTCGCGATGAGTTCCGGCGCATCCTGCAGGCGGGCCCCGGCCTGCAGTTTCGGCTCGAGCTCGATTACTTCCTGCATCACCGCCAGGGGGCTGAAATGAGCTGGGAATCCGGCAAGGAAACGCCCGTGCTGGGCCGGCTGTTTTCGCCCCTGTTCGAGCAGCGACTGGGGCCCGCGCGGCGCCCGGAAGAGCCGCTCGAACAGCGTCATCGCGATATCGCCGCCAGCCTTCAGGAAGCTCTCGAAGAAGCTCTGTTCACGCTGCTCGAGGCGCTCCATCGCCAGACGGGTCTCGACACGCTGTGCATGGCAGGCGGCGTCGCCTTTAACTGCGTGGCGAATGGAAAACTCTTTCGCCGAACGCCATTCCGCAGGCTGTATATTCAGCCGGCCGCCGGCGACGCCGGTTTGGCCGTCGGCGCTGCCTACTACCTCTACCATCACATCCTCGGTCGGCCCCGCAGTTTTGTCATGGACCATGCCTACTGGGGTCCGGAGTTCCGCCGGGATCAGCTTCTGCACGCGATCGAAAGCCGGGGCCTGGGCGCACGCGGCTTT
>Ga0070739_10003383_pt1 | contig 19931 bp, 18 predicted proteins | sample Coa_R1_7_FD_66445 | JGI IMG/M metagenome (GOLD analysis project Ga0070739, IMG submission 66445) | Surface soil microbial communities from Centralia Pennsylvania, which are recovering from an underground coalmine fire - Coalmine... | ecosystem: Environmental > Terrestrial > Soil > Unclassified ... | reverse complement strand
GACGGCTCGGGCACGCAGGGCGACCTGAACATCTTCAACAGCACCAGCCACGACCTCGTCATCCAGGGCGTTACCGATTCCAGCGGTAAGCCCGCGACTATCATCGATCAAACGGCGGCCGACCGCGTCTTCCAGATCATCAATCCGGGCAGCACTGTCACCTTCCGAAATGTCATTGTGGAGAACGGCGTTGCCCACGACGACGGCACAACAGGTGCGGCGATGGGAAGCACAACGGCCGAGGGCGGTGCCATTTTGGACGATGGCGGCAACGTCACGCTCACTCACGTGGTACTTCAGAATAATTACGCCCAAGCCGTTTCCGGCACGTCTCGACAGGGCGCCGCGGGCGGCGGCATCTACATCAAAGGTGGGTCGCTGACTATCACCAACAGCGTCATTCAGAACAACCGAGCCTACGGTAGCGACGGCACGAGCAGCGTCTCAGACGGCGGCGGAGCAGAGGGCGGCGGCCTGGAGTTCGAGACCAGCACTACTTCGCAGCTGAGCATCACGAATTCCACCGTGGCGAACAATCTGTCTGTGGGCGGCGATGCTTACCTCTCTAGCAATGGCAACGGTGGGGGCGCCTATGGCGGCGGCATCGACACCTTTAGCGCCGCCGTGCATGTCCTCATCACGGCTTCCACTCTGACGGGGAATCAGGCAATCGGCGGCGATGGGTTCGGCACCGGCTATGTCGGTGCGGGGTATGGTGGCGGTGCTTTTTTCCAAGCTGCCACCGTCACGCTCATCAACTCAACGATCGCAGGGAACCAGGCGAGCGCCGGCAGCGGCCAAATAGCGTCGAACGGTCCATTCATCGCTATGGGTGGCGGCGTGCAATTCGAGCAAGGAGATGCCACGCTCACCAACGTCACAGTAGCCGACAATAAGGTGAACAACCCGGTGGATGCTGCCGGAGGTGGTATTCAGGCTTCTGTGACGAATATCACGCTGACCAATACGCTGGTAGCTCTCAACACCGCCGCCTATGCCCCGGACTACAACGGCGGCGTCAAGAACAGCGATCACAACCTGATCGGCAACGCCCAAGGCAGCGGCGGCTTCAGCGCCACCCACGGCGACCTGCTGGGCACGGCCGCCAATCCGCTCAACCCCAACCTCGGGCCGTTGGCCAACAATGGCGGACCGACGCCGACCCTGGCCCTCTTGCCGGGCAGCCCCGCTGTCAATGCAGGCGACAACAACGTCCAGTCCGTCACTGGGCCGTACGATCAGCGCGGCGGTGGCTTCCCACGAGTGGCCAGCGGCACCATCGACATCGGCGCCTTCGAGGTCCAGCCGCTGCCGCCCGCGCCCCCGCCGGTCGGCGGAGGTGGGACGACAGCGCCGCCGCCCAGTCTGTTCCAGGCATTGATATCGCTGTACATTGATGGCGCCGTTCTACAGATCGATATGCTGCTTAACCAGCCCACCGAGGCGGTGCAATCCAGCATCGACTACTACATGCCCTACGCCGGCCCCTTCGGTTCGCTCTTCGAGCTGGCTGGCCGCCTGGCCGTGTTCCAGGCCGCTCAACACTAAGTCTCTGGAATAAAGGAACCCTTCTACTGGAGTTCCCCACGAAAAGTGAGCGCGGGGTTAATGGTTACGCGGTTTGCTCCTACTCGACCGGGGACAGGCAGCCCAAGGCCGAGTGTCGCCGCACACGGTTGTAAAACCCCTCAATTTACTCGAAGACACTGGCCCGCGCTTCCGCACGCGTCTGGTAGTTCTCCTGATGTATCCACTCCTTCTTCAAGGAGGCGAAAGAACTTTCCATCGCTGCATTAGCCCAGCAATCGCCACGACGGCTCATGCTACAGGTGATGCCGCGCTGCTCCCGCGACCGCTGGTAATGGTCGCTGGCATACTGTCTGCCGCGATCCGAGTGTGTCACCAGCGCCACCCAGACCGGGTTGACCGTCACCGGCTCGAACTGCCGGTCGAGGATGTTGTCGGCCACCGGCAGGTCATGGTTGCAATCCGTGCTGCAGCGAAATTTCCGTTTCGTCTTGGCAGCGATGCCGGGCGGCCGCATGAGTTTGGCCACGGTGTTGACGCAGCAGCGTTGGCCGCGGGCTTGCAATGAGGCGGCGAATGCCCTTTCCAAAATAAATCAACGCGCCGCCCCCTTTCCGGGCACTACAAGTAACGAGGGAGCGAACGACATGAAACACGTTCTCCGACATCTTCGCAGAGCGGCCCATCTGTCTGTGGAGGAAGGTCCGTCCGACGCCCAGTTGGTGGAATCCTTCCTGCTGCGCCGGGATGAATTGGCCTTTGAGGCGTTGCTGCGCCGTCACGGTCCAATGGTTCTCGGTGTGTGCCAGCGCGTGCTGCGGAATGTGCATGATGCCGAGGATGCCCTGCAAGCAACTTTTCTCGTCCTCGCCCGCAAGGCTGGCTCCATCCGGTCCAAGCAGGTCGTTGCCAGCTGGCTTTACGGAGTGGCGTACCGAACGGCGATGAAGGCGCGGGTTATGAATGCGAAACGTCGAATAAAGGAGAGGCAAGCCGGCGAGAGGACACGCTCGCAATCGTCCTCGGACGAGGAGCTGTTAGAGCAGCTGGACCACGAATTGAGTCGTCTGCCCGACAAGTACCGCGTGCCTATCGTCTTGTGCGAACTGGAGGGCAAGAGCCGCAAGGAGGTCGCACGCCTGCTTGGCGTGCCCGAAGGCACACTATCTTGGCGGCTGGCGCAGGCCAAGAAGATGTTGGCGAGGAGATTATCGCGGCACGAATTAACCATTCCTCTGGGTGCGCTCGTCGTGGGGTTGTCGCCCACCCTCCGTGCATCGACTCTCAAGGGAGCATTTACGGCTGGGACGGTCTCGGCAAAAGTTTTGGCACTAACCGAAGGGGTAATGAAAGCCATGTTATTGAGCAAGCTCAAGATGACGATGTGCGCCGCAGCGCTGATGGTGCTGGCCGGCGTGGGTGCGAGCGGATTGACCTATCGAGCCACAGCGGAAGAACCGAAACAGCGGGAGTACGATAAAGTCTACGCCAGGAGTGCAGAAAACCGCCCTGCGCCTGACGACCTAGAAGCTCTCCGACTGGAAATCGAGTCCCTCCGGAGGGAATTGCGGGCCACCAAGGAGCGGGTCAAGGCGCTGGAGGAGGCGAACACTCAGCTACGTCGCAATGAGACTCGGTCGAGTGGAACTGAGGATCTACGACGACCGCAGAGACAACAACTGCTAGACATGGATTTGCGCCGCCTAACCGACATGATGAAGACCGACAAATCCCTTGCCGGTTTCGAAGAGGCACTGAAGCGGATGCTTGCAAACCCGGAGAACAAGCAAGCAGCTGAGGCATTGGAGCGGGCAGTCAAACAGCAAGTGACCGAGGCATTGGAGCAAGCGCTGAAACAACTGAAAGAACCAGAGAAGCCGAGAGAGGCAGGTCCAAAAAAGCCCTAAGAAAAAGAGAACCGCCGCACCCCGCTGTTCCAGTCGGTTCAGCGGGGTTTTGGCTGCGTCTCGACATACCGAACTCATCCTGCACGCACGCCTTGACGAATCCGAAACCAATTCCGGCGACGCCGGGTATTACTACTGACATCGTCTGGAAGGCTATCAAGCCGCCCGACTCCACCATCGCTAGGTGCCCCGTCACAAATAAAGACAATTTGACTTGATTTCCAAGACAGCTTGTCTTAGACTGAGTAGATGGTTTCCGGCTGTTCATCGCAAAGGAGGTTTACTGTGTCTCCCGTTCTGACTACTGTCGAAGAAATCACCCTCCCGCACCAAGCGCTGACAGAGCGCAGCCTTGAGTTGGCCTGGCAATACCTCGAAGAGCCGGGCACTTCTTTCATTCATCTCGACCTGAGTGGCATAAGGTTCCCGACCGCCGAAGGACTCGGCGCGCTTGTGGTCTTGAACAGGGAGTTGCGTGCCCGCGGTGGCGGATTACTTCTGGTCAATGTCCCCTCCGCGATTCATGAAGTCCTCACCGTCACTCACCTCGTCGAAGTGCTGGATATCCGAACCGAATGAGGGCGGTGCCGCCTGAAGCTCTACCTGGAGGGCTTGAGCAGTTCGGACAAGGTTGGTGTATGTCGCGCCATCGACATCCCGGAGTAGCAGGTCCGGCCAATACGCTCGAAGCCCATCTGGCGAAAATAGCGTCTCAACTTGATGACCGACTGCTTTGTCTTATGCCGAGGAATCCATTTCTTTGGGACTCGAAGGTTGCGATAAGCGTCCTGACGCAACGGCGCGATGTGACTGACGACCAAGCCACAGCCACCGCCCAACAAGTCCACCATTTTTCGGGCTGCCAGAAGTCCGATTTTTAGCCCGCGCCAGCATGGGTGCAAGATGATGTAGTCGAGGACCAGAAGGTCGGTGTCTAGCGCCTCGACAAGGTATGATGCCGTCGGGCACGAAGGGTGGCGGCATGATGCGTGGCGGCGGTGGCATGAGGCCAAAGGCGGAAGCCGACCCAGTGACGGATGCCGAGAATGCCCTCAAGAAGCTGCGAGAGAACCCTGGCGATAAACAAGCGACTGAGGCATTGAAGCGAGCGCTGAAACGACTGAAGGAACGGGAGATGCCAAACATGCCCGGTAAGGAGACGTCCCCATAAAGGTTAATCATCTCTAGACGCGATTTTCCGTACTGGCCCCGTTGTCCTAGCGGGGCTTTCTTTTTGTAATTCGATGCAGACCTCGCCGAATGTCTTGTGCGATTGTCATTTCGTCCTTAATTGGCGGCGACTCGCCTTGGTAACAGACCGACATTACCCAAAATAATTGTGGTTCGCTGCAAATCAACGAGAATGGACTTGCCCTGAGGACGAAATCTGTAAGTCCTCGCACGGATGTCCCTGTCTTGCGCCTGTTGACCTCAGACATATTGTCTTAGTATAGTTGTCTGTAGGACATTGCCCTGAGTAACACTCATCGAGGAGGTTCGTCATGCAACTGCCCCAAGCGCTAACCGTATTTCGGCTCTCGGATGAGGTATTGACCGCAGATAGCCTCCAAATCGTCCACCGATGTCTCGAACAGCCAGACGCTCAGGTCGTTCATCTGGACCTGAGCGAAGTACAGCTCCCGACTGCTGGTGGTCTGGGCGCGCTCGTCGCCTTGAATCAAAAGTTGCGTGCGGCGGGCGGAGAATTGGTTCTGCTTAATGTCACCGCTGCGACCTATGAGGTCTTCCTCTTGACACATCTGGTCGAGGTGCTGTCCATCTCACCGTCCTGGCGACCCGGAGCGACAAATCAAGTCGAGAGACTTTTCGCTTGACGACAAGGTATGGCCAGGGTTGTAATCCGAATTAGGTGGTCAGGGGTATCGTTGCAGGAGCAGGCGCTTGCGTTCCGGCTGGGCGACGCCGGCGTGAGCCGGCAAAAGGTGGGTCGGTTGCTGAACGTTGCGTTCTGCGAGAGAAACCACTCTTTCTGGAGGAACTTGTATGAGCCGAATAGTAATGTTCGTCCCGCTGGCCTATCTACTCTTGCCGCCTACGCTCGCCGACGAGCCGAAGCCCGCCGCAGAGTTATTGTCTGCTGGTGTGGCCAAAGCCAAGGACCAGGGCAAGAGGGTGTTCCTGCTTTTCGGTTCGCCTGGCTGAAGCTGGTGCAGGGTCTTCGACAAGTACCTTGCTGACCGGCAGGTCTGCCGAATCGTTGACAAGCACTTCGTGCTGGTCGATATCGACATTGTAAAGAACTCTGGTGGCAAGAAACTCTACGAGCAGTATGGCTCGCAGAGAGGTGTGCCCGCATGGACCATCATGGACTCAGCCCAGAAGGTGCTTGTGGATTCCATGAAAGATAAGCAGAACGTGGGCTTTCCCTACGAACCGCATGAAGTAGCCCACTTTTTCGACGCACTCAAGAAATCGTGCCCGGCCCTGAGCGAAGAAGAACTCAAGGTGCTGAAGGAGCGCCTCGATGAGCATTGCAAGGCCCGAAAGGCCGAGATAGAGGCGCGGAAAAAGGGACCAAGCTAGCGATAGACGCACCAGCCGACCACGCGATTGAGTTGGGGTGCGACGGACGGGGGGCAGCGCCTTACAAGGCGCTCTAGTAGATCATGGGCGGTAGGCTAGTACGATAGAGAACACGTGTGGGATAAGGCTGCGTCGGTGAAGCGGTTAAAGCTGCAGCGCGAGAAGGGCTAGTTTGATTGTGACGACAATTTGGACCAGGAGTTCGAGAGCGTGTTCGACCTGTCAACGGGCATCTACACAGGTGGTCATACCCGATATGCGGACGGTACTGTGCGAGTAGACCCATAAGACGCTCACTCTTTACTTCAACAGACCGGCCACCCAATTGAGTTCTAGCCTTAAACTCAGACGGCATGGAGAGGAGATTACGATGCGGGGCTGTGCATTAACCTGGCCTTTCTGTTTCGGCGTGCGCTTAGGATGGGCTACCGCACGAATTCCCAATCCCGACCCCCAGCGAGCGCGTGGCCGGGTCTATCTTCTGAGGGGGCAGGCTGTAGTCTTCAGTCGAGGATTCGGTGCCATGTGCGCCCGATTCCGCGAGGCCGGACTGTGGGCCGAGGATCTGCGCTGCGTTGGCGACCGCTGGGTTCGTCGGCATCTGCGAACCGACCACGAACACGGCCATTTGCATGGGCCAGTCATCCTCGTCGGGCACTCCTGTGGAGGACGCTATGCTCTCTTTACGGCGCGGGAGCTGGCTCGCTGGGGCATACCTGTAGAACTGCTTGTGTGCATCGATGTCGCAATGCCCTACCCTGTGGCCGCGAACGTTGGGCACGCCGTTCACCTGTATCGAAGCCGAAACCGCCTCTATCCGGCGCGGCCACTCCACACAGGGCCAGGCTCGGCAGCACAGGTCATGAACCTCGACTTGGACGACGCGGCTTCGCCCATCGCTCCGGCGAGGCTGCATCACTTGAATATCACGGCCAGTCCCGAGGTCCAGAACTGGGTCGTCGAGCGAGGTCTCGAAGCTGTTGCCACTGTGGAGGCAAGAAGGCGTGAACGCATAATTGGCTCAGCCATTCGGCGTGAGTGAAATGAGTCAGGGCTACGAGGCGCAAGCAATGTCAGGTAGTGGGCGATTCGTGTGTTGATGCCACTTGAAGCAGCTCAAGCGGCATCAACACACGAATCGCCCACTACCAAACAATTGTTCCGTTCGTTCTACGCCTACATCGATGCGGGCGACTTCAAGGCTCCGGCTCCCTTCCCGACGTTTGCCGATGGACACCGCGAGGTGCTGCTGTGCGAGGCCGTACTTCGGTCGGCGCGCGAGCGGCGCTGGGCCGATGTCGAGGGGTTCCACGCATGAAGCTCGGATTTGTCAGCGCGATCCTGCCGGACTGGCCGCTCGAGGATCTCGGCGTCACGACAATCACTGCCGGCATCGCGGCCTTCGGGAGATTTTGCCTGTGAATTATACCTACGCCGATGTGGCGAAAATGATCGACCACTCGCTGCTCAACCCGACGCTCACAAGTGATGACCTGGAAGCAGGATGCCGGCTGGCCGTTGCCTACGACGTGGCCAGCGTGTGCATCATGCCCTTCTATCTGCCTCGTTGCGCCGAATTGCTCACCGGAAGCACCGTCCTGCCCAGTACGACCATCGGGTTCCCTCACGGCGGTCATACCACCGCCGTCAAGATGGCCGAAGCCGAGCGCGCCATCGCTGACGGAGGCCAGGAGCTTGATATGGTGGTGAACATCTCACAGGTCTTAAGCGGCAACTGGAGTTACGTCCGAGAAGATATCCGAGTAGTGATCGACGTGGCCCACGCGGCCGGGCGGAAGGTGAAGGTGATCTTCGAGAATGCCTATCTCAAGGACGAGCACAAGATCCGATTGTGCGAGTTGTGCAATGAATTGGCGGCTGACTGGGTGAAGACATCGACCGGATACGCCTCGGGCGGGGCCACACACGAGGACTTGCGGCTGATGCGGAAGCACTCCGCTCCGCACGTGCAGGTCAAGGCAGCCGGCGGGGTACGTGACCTCGATGCCTTGCTGGCGGTTCGGGATCTCGGCGTCAGCCGGTGCGGTGCGAGCCGGACCAAGGACATGCTTGACGAGGCTCGTCGGCGGCTCGGGCTACCTCCAATCCAGATCGCTGCGGCGGCGAGTTTGGGTGGGTACTGACGAACCCGAGCCGGCAGGACGGTGACATCCGTACCGGCTCGGCGTGGCTCGTGATGCGGCGAACGTCATCCTACTCCGCGGACTTTTTGGTCGGCGGCTCGCGGAGGAAGAGCCAGACCCAACCATGCGTCTCGTATTCCGTGCCGGCATCCTTCCGCAACTCGGTCATCCTTTCGCGCAGTTTCGTCAGTTGGTCGGAAATCTTTTTCACCTCATCCTTGTCCTTCACCCGCTGCGGCCCAAACAGCTTCTGGACCAGATTTCCGTACTCGGATTGCAGCTTCTCCAGCTCTTTCTTCGCTTTTTCCTGCTTCTTTTTCTGCTCCGCCGTCAGCTCCGGTTGGTTCGGCTTCTGATTGCTGAGGTCGCCCACCAGCAAGTCCGGCAGCCCATCGCCGTTGTAATCTTCGACGCAGACCTTGGCTCGCACGCCGCGGGTCGGCTCCTTCGAGATCTTGTCGAGATCGTATTCGATCTTCCCAGGCGGAACAAGGACTTCACCTTCGGCGAGCCGTGGCTCCCTGGCCGTGCCGACATTCCGATAGAAAATCACGCTGCCGTCGCCGCAGCCTACGATCAAATCGAGGAGCTTGTCGCCGTCCCAGTCCGCGACGCAAGGCCCGGCATCGCCGTGCGGCACCTCGATCTCCTTGCCGTTGGCCTTCAGTCGCGTGGGCTTGCCAAAAGCATACTGCTGCTTCGAGCCTTCATTCAAGTAAACACTTACGTGACCGCGAATGTCGCCCACGATCAGATCAAGCAAACCATCGCCGTTCCAGTCCGCCACGGCGACCGAGGAGGCACAGCCAGTCAGGAGCACTTGTTTGTTCGCTGTATCGCGGTAGATCTTGCCGTTGTACTCGACGTAGTGACCGTCCTTGTCTTCCTTGAACTCGGCGTCGCCGGTGATCGTGATGCTGTCGGCGGTTTCCTGGACTCCCCCGCCGACATTGATGATGTTGCCGTCTTTGTCTTTCAACTTTTCGGACGGGGCGAAGCCGCCGTCGCGCTGGCCGCGAAACAGGAAGATTTCGCCAGGCCACGAACCGGAAAGGACGTCCTTGATGCCGTCGCCATCGAGGTCCACAAACTGTGGACCGAAACCGACGCATCAGCCCGTCGGCACGCGGCCCTCCTTCTGGCCGGCCTTGAATTTCACTCCCGCCGCGTATTGCGGCTGCGCGTTGGTGCCGACGTTCTTGTAGCACCACAAGATGCCGTCGCCGAATTGGCCGACGAGGAGATCCTTCTTGCCGTCGCCATCGAAATCGACGACCAGCGGCGCCGCGTGTCCTACATCGGTATCGATCGGTTTACCCGCGGCCTTTATTCTCACGGGCGGTGCAAAGCGGTAGGGAACTGCTGGCTGGGGGCGCTTTGTGTCCCCTGGCAATCCCAAGACCAATGGCAATAGCAGCAGGAGAAGAGACGCCTTCGACATGGTTGCCACCTCCTTCTCACTCACCCTGGTGAGGGCTTGTGTTCTGTAGGAACCTCCTCACAATCGAGCCGCCTGAAGCTTAGGTATTATATTTAATCGCCCTGCAAGTCATCGAGCATCGGCAGGGGAAAGACTCAATACCACTACTCGCTCGTCGGCTCCAACCAGGCCTTGAGGCGGCCGCGCTGCTCTTGCGTGGCGTCGTCGCGGATTTCCAATCGCCAGGTCTGCTTCGTGGCATCGCCGGACGCGAATCGCAGACCGAACCAATCTAGCGCTGGCGCGAAGTCCAGCTCCTCTGTCGAGTTGATCGTTTTCTTGAACCACGCCTGCAAATCGACACCCGCCACCTCCTCCGCAGTCTTGCGAAACTCTTCCGAAGTAAAGCCGTTCGCGCCGGAATAACGCTGATAAGCCAGCTTCATCACGTCGTCCAGCGTCTTGGCCCCTTTGGTTGCCCGTCGTATCTCGGAATCGAGTAGAAACGCCACGACTGGACCTTTGACGTAATAACTGACCGTCTTGTTGTTGCCGCCCAGGCCGGAAAAACTGCTGGTCCACACGTCCAGCGACGCTTGCTCCAGAGTTTGCTCCAGCCGCCCCGGCGACTTTTGCAACCGTGCGATGGTCCCCGAGAGCCGGGCCAGGAAGTCTCTGGGCGTGGCCAGCCCCGCGCGGGCAGTCAGGAGAGCATCGTAATAGCAGGTAATTCCCTCGGCCACCCACAGGCCCGCGGTCCGCGGCCCCTTCTCGTAATCGAACGGCCCCAGTTCGATGGGCCGTAATCGTTTGACGTTGAAGGCATGGAAATACTCGTGGCTGACGAAAATCAGCCACGACAGGTACGACGTGGGCAGCCGCATGGCTCCGGCGTTGGCCGTCAGCAGTGTGCAGTTGCGGTGTTCCAATCCGCCGCCGCCTCGGCGGAAGAGGCATAGAAACAGATAGCGCTGGAACGGCAAGAAGCCCCACATGCGGCGATGTTCTTTGACGAGCTTCTCAAGGTCGGCCGCAGCCCGTTTGCCATCCCAACCCGCGAAATCGCCGGCATTCACCACAATATGTCTGCTGCCAGCCACGTCGAACTCGTGAACCTCCAGGTTGCCGGCGACCATCGGCGAATCCACCAAAGTATCGAAATCGGCGGCGCGGTAGTGGTTCGCCTTGCCGTCCGGCGCGGCATCCAGCCCGGTCATCGCCTGCTTCCAGTTGGCGGCCAATCCCAATTGGATGTCGTGCGGACGTGCTCGGTTTTCGACCAGCGTTAGAAACGTTGCGGCGCCGTTGAGGACCGCCATGTCCTCGCCAACCCAGTTGGTAGTCACCGACCGGGAATCGCAAGTGAGCTTGTAGGAAACCAAGATCTTCTTGGCGCCGCCGGTTGAGATAATCCAACGGTTCTTCTTGGGCTGTTGCACCGTGAGGGTTTTCCCGCCGGGCGTCCGCGCGGACAGCTCGTGGACTTTGCCGGCGTAGTTTTCAATGCGATAGAAGCCTGGCGTCCAAATCGGCATCATCAACTCGATGGCCGCACTGCCCTCCGTGGGATAAACGGCCTCTACTTCCGCTCGATGCTGAGCGGGTGCTGGAAACGTGACGGTGTAGGTGATCGGCTCGACCGTCTGAGCGAACCCGGCCCGCGGATCTGGACCGGTCAGCTCGCCCAGTAGCACGAAGAAAACAATCCGCAACACTCCACCGTTCCGCATGGAAACCTCCGGCGTTCTTACGAGACCGATCAATCTCCGAGGATAGCTCTCATGGACCAGCTTATTGCATCCCTCGACCAACTGCTAGCCACGGGCTGGGCGTCCAAGGAAAACGGAGAGAGCTAGAGACCAAGAGCGAACACTTCCGAGACCCCGCCAAGCTCCGCCACGTCAGAGCGACCGGACGAGATTGCGGCGGCATGTCAGGAACTTGCTGCAAAAGCCGTGCGACGTTACGCCTCTCTCCCGGTCAGCCCCGTGATCCTTCGCAGAAGCCCGTATTTCAACATCCAGGCCAGAGTGGCTCGCCCGGCCCTGTAGGATGCCCCGCGCCCACGCAGGCAGGCGTCCAGCTCGCCGACTGTCCGGGGGGTCGCTGCGGCCGCGAGGACGGCCCGCAGTGCGGCTTCGTCCCCGAGACGTCGGTCGCGGGCGTAGCTGGTCAGCGGCAGGGTCAGGAACTGGCCAAGATCGTCCTCCGCTCCGGGAGCGGTTTCGAGCAAGTCGTCCTTGCCGAGCAGGAGGGTGGGGTAGCCCGCAAAGGACCACTCCGGTGCAGGGTAGCAGGGCGGTCCGCCGAGGGGCGGCGCGGCCGGGGTTTGGGCGGTGCGGCCCTGGCGCTCGGCCTCCTGGCTGCGCCACAGTTCCTCGTAGGCCCGGATAACCCCGGCCCAGGTGAACCGCTCCAGCACGCGCCGCCGCCCCGCGGCACCCAGGCGCCGGCATAGGGACGGGTCGGCGAACAGGCGGGCGAAGGCCGCGGCGGCAGCGGCCGGGTCCACAATGGCAGTCTGGTTGCACTCGCCCAGGAAGGTGTCGTAATCGACCGCGCCGAGCAGCAGACGTACCGTCGCGTCGGCGGTGGCGTCCCGCAGCAAGCAGGTCGGCACAAGCAGGCCGGTTTCCCCATCCACCACGAGGTCGCGGTAGCCGTCCCAGTCCGAAGCGACCACCGGCAGGCCACAGGCCATCGCTTCGAGAATGACAAGCCCGAACGTCTCCTGGATGCTATCCGCCAGTGAGGTGAAGAGGTCCGCCGCCTGCCAGACGGCGAAGCGCCAGGCGGGGTCCGTGCCGTCCACGACACTGACCGGCACGCCGGGCGCGAAGGTGCGGGCGCCGTCGATGAAGGCTCGCAAGAGGGAGTCGTTGGCAGCCCAGCCGGACAGGATGAGATGGGCGCGCCGGCCAGTCTGCTGCGCCGCCCGGGCGACCCCCTGGAACATCGGGAAGGGGTGGGCCTTGGCGTGCGGGGTAAAGCGGCCAACGAACAGGACGGCAACGGCATCGTCGGCGACGTGCAGCGCCGCCCGCTGTGCGGACCGCTCCGCGGGGGTCGCGGGCCGGAAGCGGTCCGGGTTGACGCCGAGCGGAATCAGCTCCAGCCGGGGCCGCAGGGCCGGAGCGCCGCCGTGTCGGTCGCGGAGGTAATCGGCATAGGCTCCGGTGACGGCCCGCACCATGCGAAGGACGGCGGTCGAGGTGCAGACCAGGGTGTCGTAAGGCTCGTAGGGTGCGGTGACCATCTCGGCGAGGATCCGGGCGGCACCGGCCGTGCAGAGGGTGTGCGTGACTCCCGACAGTGCGAAGGCTCCGGGCGCAGCGTGGTAGCGTGCCCAGGCGAATCCGGGGTCCGGCGGACAGGGAGTGTACAGCACGCGGGCCGGGGGGGAGGGGAACAAACAACCCGGAAAGTCGGCCATCGGCACCAGGCGCAGGGGCCGAGCTCGACGTGAGGGGTGCTTCTCGTGGAGGCGGCTGAGGGACTCGGCGCTCGCCTGGTTGTAGACGATGGCGGTCAGTTCCTCCCAGTCACCGTAGGTGAGGTAGGCGTCGAGGAATTCGCGACCGGCGACCAGACGCCCGACCAGCCCCGCGGGAGCCTCTGCATCTGCCGGCGTCTGCCGCGCGACCTCGACGTAGGCCGAATCGTCGTACAGCAGGGCAATCGGGCAGCTCGGCGCCGACACAGTGCTCTCCTGGCCTCGAGTTGCAAACTCTGCCAAAACTCCGTACTTGGGGGTAGAACTGTGGCTGTAAAGATAAGAGCAAGAGTAAGAGTAAGATGAAGATTAAGATTAGGAAGAGGAGTAAGAGCAGGAGTAGGATGAAGAGTAGGACTTGTCCTGCGCGACGCCGCAAGGGCGCTGCATCCTACTCTTACTCTTGCTCTTTCTCTTATTCCTCTTCCTAATCCTCATCTTCATCTTACTCTTACTCTTCTTCTTTGCTGTTCTCCTGACCGCCGCCCCTTCTCCACATACCAAGGGTTTTGTCAGAGCCTGTTAGCCGCCAGCGGCCAGCCGTCGGCGCGCCTCCTGTTGCTGACGCTCCAGCGATCGCGCGAGGTGTGCGGCATAGACCTGGGATGGGTCGTTCAGACGCCACGTCTCGGCGATCTTCCGGGCCATCTCTGGGTCGATTTGCACCAGGTAAACGCCCGGCCGGTCCGCCGTCCTCACCAGGAACAGGTCGGGGCGGGGACCGGAGCGAATCTCCATCAGCGTGCCGCTGCGGGAACCCTCAGCAAAGATCAGGTACATCTCACTCTTTTTCCCGCCTGCGCTCGCGACGTTGGGGGTCGGGTCGGGCGCGTCGGCAGCGACTACAGTGGTGTTCTCGGCGTTCAACCGCGTGGGAAGGTCACGGTCGGCGCCCTGGCTGTGATGCGCGTACACGGCCTGTTTGGGTAGCATGGGTCCAGTCCTTCACGGGTCTTGAACGGGTGTCCCGCCCTGCTCCGAGTGTCGGAGCTTGACGGCGGTGATGAGAAAGCAGGTCTCGGCGCGGCAAAGCAGGTTTCGCGTTTCCTCGTCGGCCCAGGGCTGCGCGCTCGCCCAATGGAAGCCCTCTTGCAGGGCTGCGTCGCTAAGGCTGCTCAGGCGATGGTCGCAGCGGAGCAGGGCTATCCCGATGCTGAGGTAGTAGAGCATGCTCGCCACCTCGGGTGGTAACTGGCGCCGTCCTGGTCCCCGGCTCGCCTTCGCGAATTCCTTGACCAGCTCAAGTAGCGCTACGGGCGGCTCTGGGTGGCGAAGCAAGTCGCCAAAGGTCGCGACCGGTCGGCCATCCGGCGTGCGTAGGCCCGCCAGCATCTCCCCGAGCTGGGGGGCCAGCCCGGCCAGCTCGGTGCATAGCGGTGCCGTGAGCTGATGGCGGAAGATGGAGCCAAACTCCTCCGGAAGCCACAAGTCGTGGTCGTCGGTCGTACTGTCCATAAGGAGGGACAACCGGGCCAATCCTATCCGGAAGCTATCAGCGGCCGCCACGATCACCTCCTGAGCATCTCTCATCTCTATCTACGCCGCGCGTCCGCCGGTCCTGCGCGCGCCTTGCCCAAAATGGTCAGAAGATCGGCCTTCAGCTCTTCGATGTCGTCCTCATCCCGCGCCTCCAGTCGGAGAACCTCGTGGAGAGTCCGGGCGTACAGGGCCGTTGCCGTGCGCACGGCGTTGGCCACCTGACCAGGAGTCTGGTAGCCGAAGCGCTGGACCAACTCATCGTAGGAGGCCCGCGGCTCCGCCAGCAGTCGGCACTCCAGAACGCCCGACAAGTCGGCGCGGCCGTCGAGCCGGCACCGCTCCTGCACGCGCGCGAGCACTTCCTGGAGTACCTGTCGCGCCCACGCCGCCTCGAACACTTCCGAGGGAGAATCCGCGTCCGACAGCTTTCCTTCGAGATCCTCCACGTCAGCCGATACCCAGCGCTCGGGGCTTCGCTTCACCGCGGCCTGGGCGCGCCGCTCGCTGGCAGCGAAGTTGTTGAGGGCAGCCAGCACCAGCGTGCGGAACCGGCCGCGGTGCTGATCGGCGCGAGCCAGCAGGTCGCCTGTGAGGAATCGCGCCACGAAGAAGTCCTGGAGGAGGTCGTCGGCCCGATCTGCGTCGAAACCACGCTCGCGGAGGAGGTAGGCTCGGAGCGGCCCCTCGTAGCGCTGAATCAACGGTCCCAGCGCCTGACGGTCTCCGGCGGCCAGGGCACGAGCTAGTGCCGCCAATTCGGTCCAGTGGGTGCTCGGGAAGTGGACGTTCCCCTCGCCTCGTTGCCGGGTCATCGGTCTCCCCTCCGCCTGCTGCTGAGTCTTAGATACTTGACCTTATCAGAGAGCAAGTTCAGGATCAATGAAAAAAGTGCCGGCGCGCAGGGTGCGCCCCCATTCCGCGTAGGTAGGGATGGCACGCACCGGCGCCAAGTCGCCGGCGAATGGTAGTAGTGATCTGGGGTAGGTCCGGCGAGCCGAGCCGGACGGGTGCCGCTCGGCTCGCGGCACCCACCCCAGATTAGGCCATTACTCGAACGGTTGGCTGGTTGAAACGCGAACGGATACCGGATATAGTCTATGCTGGCGGCCGGGGAGGTCCGCGCGGTACGGGCTGCCCGCCGTCTCAAGACCGCAACTCTGCCTGTCCCCAGGAGATCCCCATGAGCATGCCCGAACCCCAGGACGCGGGCGACAACCCCGCTCTCCTTCCGAACGCTGATGCCGAAGTGGTCACTGTGTCGCGGGCAGACCGCCCCGCGCTCTCTACCGCGGAGAATGCCGGAGGCTCAACGCCCTCGCCTGGCAGCGGAGCGGAGGACGCGACCGGACCGGACCTTGGGGCGACGGGATCTTACTGCGCGGCCGGCGGCCCTCCCTTGCCGCCCATGAGCGGTCCGGCGAACGGTTCTCCAGCTGGGGCAGTCGCCGAAGCCATCCCCGGCCACGAGTTGCTGAGCGTGCTGGGGCGCGGCGGGATGGGCATCGTCTACAAGGCTCGCCACGTCCACTTGAAGCGGCTTGTGGCCGTGAAGATGATCCTGGCCGGCGAGCACGCCGGGCCCGAGCACCTGGCGCGCTTCCGCACCGAGGCAGAGGTGGTCGCGCGCCTGCAGCACCCCAACATCGTGCAGATTTTCGAGGTTGGCGAGCACGGCGAGAAGCCTTTCCTCTCCCTGGAGTTCTGCGGCGGCGGCTCCCTGGCGAGGAAGCTGGCCGGCACGCCGCTGCCGCCGACCGAGGCAGCGGGCCTGATGCAAACGCTGGCGCGGGCCATGCAGGCGGCGCACGACAAGGGAGTCATCCACCGCGACCTGAAGCCGGCAAACGTGCTGCTGGCCGACGACGGCACGCCGAAGATCACCGACTTCGGTCTGGCCAAGAAGCTGGACGAGGTGGGGGAGACGCTACCCGGGATGGCGATGGGCACACCGTCCTACATGGCGCCGGAGCAGGCCAAGGGGCAAAAGGATGTCGGACCCCTGGCGGACGTGTATGCTCTGGGGGCCGTTCTGTACGAATGTCTGACCGGACGGCCGCCGTTCAAGGCGGCGACGTTCTACGACACTATTGACCAGGTGAAAAAAGTGGAGCCGGTGCCGCCGCGGCGGCTCAACCCTGCCGTGCCGCGCGACCTGGAGACGATCTGCCTGAAGTGTCTCCAGAAGGAGCCTGGCAATCGCTACGCCTCGGCGCTGGCCCTGGCGGACGATTTGCACCGATTTCTGAGCCACAAGCCGATCCTGGCGCGGCCCACCACAACGCGGGAACGCTTCGTCAAGTGGTGCCGGCGCAACCCCTGGATCGCACTGCTCATCGCCGCGCTCGCAGCCTATGCCGTCACCACCTCCCTCCTCTACGGGAGCTTGCGCCTTCAAGAAAGTAAGACCGAGGTAGCCGAGCAGAAAGTGGAGGAATTGGAGAAGAAAAAGGAGGGGTTGGAGAAGAGTGTCCTTAAGAACGAGCTTATTGGCAAGGGCAGCGAGATGAGAGCCTTCGCCTCTATCGCCGCCGTCGGCCGATCCGCGCTGGCTAGACACCTCCGACAGTCGGCCGCCCCAGGCGGGTTGCCCCCGGAGGCCATCCGCAGAGAGGCGGTGCATGACGTGCGCCTGGAAGTAGCAGCGCTGGCCCAGGCATTGAATCTCAGTCCGTTCGATCAAGTGGCCGTGCATGCCCAGGCCGGCGATTTCGCCCGTGACATCGGCCTGCTGAGTGAGGCCCGCGAGGAATACGAACGGGGTTACGAGTTCATTAAGCAAATCGCTGAGCAGGAGCCCGACAACGACAAGGCGCGTGCGAATATGGCCGTCCTGCTCCTGCGGCGAGGTAATATGACCTGGGCCATGAACGGCGACCTAGAGGCAGCCAGCAAGGATTTCGAGCAGGCGCGGGCACTGCGCCAAGAGATCGCCGACCACCCACGCAGCGGGGAATACAGCGCGTTGCAGAATCGCGTCGCCCTGTCATACATCGCCATCGACCAGGGCCGCCTGGAACTTTCGCAGGGGAACCTCACCATAGCCCGGGAACATTTCGCCGAAGCGCTGGACGCGCGGCGAGCCTGGGTCAAACAGGCTACGCCTGAGGAGCAGGCCATGGCCCCGAGCTTCCTGTCCGAGGCCTGCATGTGGATGGGGGTGGTCTTGGCGCATCAGGGGGACAAGGAGGGTGCCGACAAGCTTCTGCAGGAGGCAGTGGACTTGAGTGAGCAAGTCGCCGAGCAGGATAAAAAGGATCTCACATTTCAGAAGGATCTCGCGGAAATCTACGGGGTCCGTGGTGACGTGCAGGCGTTGCGCGGCGACTGGGAGCGCGCCTCCGCCAGCTACCTGGAGGCGAGGAAGCACGTGCTTGAGGCGAACCTGATCGGGACCCTGGAAGATGCGGCGGGACAGGTGCTGCTGGCACAGACCATCGAGCGCCTCGGGGCCGCGGCCGACAAGAAGGGCGATGCGAAGGACGCAAGGGGGCGGCGCGAGATGAGCCTAAAGCTCCGCGAGATGCTTACCCGGATCGAGCCGGCATGCGTCTCCTGGAAGGCCGCGTGGCTGCTTGCCCTGGCGCACATGGACGGGCAGGCGGACGACGAGGCAGTCACACTGGCGAAACGCGCGGCCGGCAACTGTGAGCTGCTCCTGCAATTGGCCCGGTATCACGCGGTCCGCGCCGGCAAGGCGCCCGCGCAGCGGCGCGCGGCCACCGAACAAGCCCTGGTCCTGCTGGGCGACGCGGTGAAGGCCGGTTACGATGATCGCTTCACCCTCGCCGGCGACCCCGACCTCGTCCCGCTGCGGCAGGAGGCCGGTTTTCAGGCCTTGCTGGATCGGCTGGCCCGCTAGACCGCCAGGCCGCCAAGCCGCCACGGTCGGTCCTTTCCGCGCACCGCCAGCGAAGGTCGGCCTTTCCGCGCTGGGGCGGCGCGCCCCGACCGCGCAGATTTTTTTGACATTTTACTTGACACGCCTCCTCACGTGGGAGATACTGCCTCTTTAGTATATCTTGACTAAGAAAAGGCGCTTTCTCCACTGGCCAAGGAGATCTCGACTCGCCGTGGCCCGTGGCGCGCAGGAATCGTGCTGACCTCGCGTAGGTAGATATGGGACGCGCTCGCATCTCGATGAGCCGTGCTCCCGACGGGGCCAGCGGATATTCAACTGACCGGATGGCCGGCAGACGCTCAAGGGACCGCGCTGCTTCCAACGGCGGAACAGAACGGCCTGGCCCCAGGAACTCTCCGAGGATTGCACCGATGCTGCGCTCGCTCCGCCCTCCCCCGGGACCGTACTTCTCCCACCTCTACCGTCCGAGAAGCCCGCCGCTTCACCGCTCATCTTTCCATGTCCAGGGGCGCTCTTCCGCCCCCATCGCTACCACCCGCATCGGGCCCGCTCCCGTCCGCCCTGTGTGAGTCGGCGCGGCTGTCTCCGCGCCGCCGTCGCGTGATCCCCGATCCTTCACCGCCGCAGGAGGCTGTCATGTTCACCTTCTGGTCCTTCGTGAAAGGCTATCTGAGAAAGCAATACCGCGTCCTGCGACGCCTCCGCAAGCGGCAGCGCTGCACGAGCCGGTTCGCTCTGTTGTTCTTCGAGGGGTTGGGGAGCCGCATCGTCCCGGCGAGCTACTCCTGCTGGCTGCGAAACTTCCAACCGAAGGGAAGTCGAAGGCCATATCGCCGATTTGGGCGCCCGTATCTGGAGCTACTGGAGGATCGAATCACGCCGACAGGCCCTACCCTCACCACGCTGGCTTCATTCAACGAAACCAACGGTGGCAGCACCACGGGTGGGCCGAGTGCCGGTTTAATCATGGACAGCAGCGGCAATCTCTACGGCACAACGCCATTCGGAGGCGCCAACGCTGACGGCACGGTGTTTGAGCTGATGCAGGGCAGCAACACGATCACCACGCTGGCTACCTTCAACGGCAGCAACGGTGAAGTGCCGACTGCCGGTTTAATCATGGACAGCAGCGGCAATCTCTACGGCACAACATCTGGAGGAGGCGTCAATGACGGCACGGTGTTTGAGCTGACGCACGGCAGCAACACGATCACCACGCTGGCTACCTTCAACGGCAGCAACGGGGCAGACCCGGTTGCCGGTTTAATCATGGACAGCAGCGGCAATCTCTACGGCACTACGGAATATGGAGGTGTCAACGCTGACGGCACAGTGTTTGAGCTGACGCACGGCAGCAACACGATCACCACGCTGGCTTCATTCGACGGCACCAACGGTTTATATCCGGAGTGCAGTCTGATCATGGACAGCAGCGGCAATCTGTACGGCACAACGCCATTCGGAGGCGCCAACGCCAGCGCTGAGGGCACGGTTTTCGAGTTGGCCAACGGCAGCAACACGATCACCACGCTGGCTACCTTCAACGGCAGCAACGGGG
>Ga0070739_10003382_pt1 | contig 19931 bp, 17 predicted proteins | sample Coa_R1_7_FD_66445 | JGI IMG/M metagenome (GOLD analysis project Ga0070739, IMG submission 66445) | Surface soil microbial communities from Centralia Pennsylvania, which are recovering from an underground coalmine fire - Coalmine... | ecosystem: Environmental > Terrestrial > Soil > Unclassified ... | reverse complement strand
GACGCCGACCCGCAGACCGTCGGCGGGCGCCTGGCCACGCGTTCAGGCCACTTCTTTCCCGCGCAGCTGCTCGCTTCCCAGTTTCGCGACTTGCAGCGTCCCGACCCCGACGAGCACGCGCTCTTGGTCGACGTGACCGCGACTCCCGAAGACATCGTTGAACGCCTCATCGAAGGGCTGAGCGCATGAATCCCCTGCTTTCCGCGGCCCCGGCGGCCGCGACCAGCGCGTGGACGAGTTCCGACACTCGGCTGGTGCTGTGCGCCTTGGGCGGGATAGCCCTGGTCGTGCTGCTGACCGCCGTGGCCAAGGTGCACCCGTTCCTCGCCCTGATCGCCGGCACGCTGCTGGTGGCCTTCAGCGCCGGGGTGCCGGTCTCCAAGATCCTGCCGACCTTCGAGACCGGCGTCGGCGGCGTGCTCGGCGGGGTCGGCGTCATCGTGGCACTCGGCGCGATGCTCGGGCGGCTGCTGGTGGACTCGAACGGAGCGCAGCGGCTCGTCAACGCCCTGGTCGGCCACACCGGACCGCGCTGGGTGCCGTGGTCGATGGCGCTCGCCGCGATGATCATCGGCATTCCGATGTTCTTCGAGGTCGGCCTGGTGCTGCTGGTCCCGATCGTGTACCTGGTCTGGCGGCGCACCGGCGGCTCGATCCTGCGCGTCGGCATCCCGGCGCTCGCGGGCCTGTCCATCCTGCACGGCCTGATCCCGCCGCACCCCGGGCCGCTGATCGCGATCTCCGCGCTGCACGCCGACCTGGGCACGACGCTGCTGCTCGGTGTCATCGTCGCGATCCCCACCGCGATCCTGGCCGGGCCGGTGTTCGGCGGTTTCATCTCCCGCCGGATCGTCCCCGATCCGCCGGCTCGGCTCGCCGAGCAGTACGCGGCGGGCGCGCCGAAGCCGGCGGCCCGGCCTGCCGGGCTGACCTCGACAGGTCCCGGCACCACCGGCCAGACGTCCGCGGCCGCGGGCGCGACCGCCACGACGCGGACAGCGGCGGCGACCGCCACGACGGACGAGCCTGCCGGGGCGACTGCGGTCGGGCAGCGCGACGCCACCACCGGCATCACCGGCATCACCGGCGCCGACACTGACATCGCCGACGCCGACACCCTCGCCGGTCCGTCCGTCGCGACGACCCTCGCGGTCATCCTGCTGCCGGTCCTCATCATGCTCGCGCGCACGGTCGTGGACCTGACGGCGCCCGCGAAGAGCGAGGCGATCAAGGTCGCGGACTTCGTCGGCGACCCGATCATCGCCATGGCCATCGCGGTGGCGGTCGCCCTGCTGGTGTTCCGGCTCGGCCGCGCTCGCTCGGGGGTCTCGCTGAGCGAGTCGCTCGCGCCGATCGCCGGAATCCTGCTGATCATCGGCGCGGGCGGCGGGTTCAAGCAGATGCTCGTGCAGACCGGGATCGCCGACTCGATCGGCAAGGCGGCACACGGCTCACACCTCTCCCTGCTGCTGCTCGCCTGGCTGGTCGCCGTCGCGATCCGGCTGGCCACCGGCTCGGCGACCGTGGCCACCGTCACCGCGGCCGGCATCATCGCGCCGATCGCCGCCGGCTCCCCGCACGTGAGCGCGCCGCTGCTGGCGCTCGCCATCGGCTCCGGCTCGCTGTTCTTCTCGCACGTGAACGACGCGGGATTCTGGCTGGTCAAGGAGTTCTTCGGGATGGACGTCAAGCAGACCCTGGCGTCCTGGTCGGTGATGGAGACGATCCTGTCGAGCGTGTCCATCGTCGTGATCCTGGCGCTGGGCACCGCCGTGCATTGACGCCGCGTCGCGCCGAGCGGCAGGTGGCCGCTGTGGCATACGGTCGCCTTGACCCAGTGCTGTTGGAGGCGCAGATGACGGTCAATCGGCTCGGCCTGGTGGTGCACGGCGGGCGGCCGGAGGCGGCCGACGCCGCTCGCCTTGTGCATGCGTGGTGCGCGCAGCACGAGGTGACGTGCACGGATATCGACGTGTGGCACGAGCGCGCACGGCGCAACGCCCGCGAGGAGGTCGAGGCCGCGGGCGATCCGGACCTGATCGTGACCCTCGGCGGCGACGGCACCTTCCTGCGCGGCGCACGGCTGGCAGCGGCCAACGACGCGCTGGTCCTGGGCGTCGACGTGGGCCGGGTCGGCTTCCTCACCGAGGTCCCCGTCTCTGCGGTACGCAGCGCACTGGACGCGGTACGCGAGGACCGGCTGCGTATCGACAGCCGGATGCTGCTGACGGTGCGTGCCTCCCGCCGACTCGAGGTGCCGCAGGACATGGAAGCGTGGGCGAAGTACGGCCGCGGACCGCTGCTGCCGCCACCCAAAGTCCGGTCCGACTGCGAGATAGACGTCGACGACGGCTGGGGCATCCCGCTGGATGTCACCGCGCTCAACGACGTGGTCCTGGAGAAGCTGGCCCGCGACCGCCAGGTCTCGGTCGGGGTCTACGTTTCCGGCCGCTTGCTCGCCTCCTACTCGGCCGATGCGCTGCTGGTCGCCACGCCCACGGGCTCGACGGCCTACAGCTTCGCCGCCGGCGGACCCGTTGTCTCGCCGCGCGCGGAGGCGCTGGTTTTCACACCGGTCGCCCCGCACATGGCGTTCAACCGGTCGGTCGTCACCGCGCCCGACGAACCGATCGGACTGCGCGTGCTCGAACGCTCCGGAAGCGCCGCCGTCAGCATCGACGGCCAGCTGCGCGGAGTGCTCAACCCCGGCGACTGGATCGGGGTGTACGCCGCCCAGCGCCGGCTGCGCGCGGTACGGCTTTCACCGATGGACTTCTACGGCCGGCTGCGCGAGCGAATGAACCTGACCGACGCCCCGGCCGCGGTCGCCGACGGATCGCCCGCGCCGCTGTGGTCCGTGACCAAGCCGCCGCCCAGTGACCTCGCCCACCTCTCGGTGCTCACCGCCCCAGACACCGCCGATTCAGACACTGCGTCCCCAAATGCCGCCAGCCCGTTCTCGCCTCTGCTGTGATCCGGCGCGCGACGCACCGGACAGCACGGCGGCCGCCCACCCGCTCGCACGGGCCGATCGAATTCAGGCGCGCTGGCGTTCGGCGCACTGCCGGACGAGTTCTTCGACCGCGCTGGGCAGGGTGGTCTCGAAGTCGATCAGCTTCGCCCAGGTCGGGGTCACCACGACCCGGACCATGCCGTCGTAGAGCGAGCGCACCTCGGCCTCCCACTCGACGCGCTGCTCGGGCGTCATCTGGTAAGTGCCGTTCATCTGCAGGTACTCCTCCGGGATGCCGTCGACGACGTCCAGTTCGACGCGGCCGCGGATGAGCAGGATCTTGGGCGGGTGCACCTCGGTGTCGATGGTCAGGGCGACCATCGGGTTCGCCCGCAGAGCCGGCAACTTGGGGGCGTTCTTCGTGGTGCACATGACGATCTGTGAGCCGTTCCAGGTGAACGCGATCGGCACGGTGCGCGGCGTGCCGTCCTTGGCCACGTAGGCCAGCCGCGTCACGTCGCGGGCCAGCAGTTCCCGGCTGATGGGCCGGTTGAGGATCTCGGCGATCTCGTGCGCTTGCATCGCTGTGCCTCCAGGGTCGTAGTCGCCATTCAACCCTGGGACGGAGCCGGGCGCGCGTTCTCGACATCCCCAGCGGCGGCTCGCGGCCCCCACCCTGCGCCCGACGAATGGCGCACGCTGGAGGCGGCGGCAGGGGCTGTGATGGGTCGAGGAGGCAGGGGCAGCTATAGAACGCTTCCTGAGTTTGGACGATGCAATGTAGCTGAAAGGGATATGTCCGGGCGTCAGACCGTGGCGCGGCGGATGGTGACGTGGCCGCCGGCCAGCAGGACGACCGCGAGCGCCGCGATGACGCCAGTCAGGCCCAAGGCGGTCAGGCCGGCGAAGGATCCGCCGGCAGCGGACCAGAGGTGCCAGTGCTCGAAGGAGACGGCGACGACCGCGGCGACCACGACGAGCGTCTGCGCCGCCACGAACGCCAGCGTGCCGAGCAGACCCCACCGGCTGTACACGATCCCGTACCACATTCCGTATACGAACACTGCGAACAGGATCACCGTCGCCGTCAGCCAGGCGGCGTACCACGAACCGCTGAGCAGGTATGGCACGCGGAAGAAGCGCATGGACAGTCCCCAGCCGTCGGTGGCCCGCTCGAGCGCTTGCAGGGCCGCCAGCATCAGGCCCAACACCAGCGCCAGCGCCATCCCGAGCAGCGCCGTGCCGCGGTAAAAGGACCCGCGGCTGCACCCGAGCGTGAGGGCGAACGGCAGCGACCGGCCGATGGTCTGCATACCCAGCACACCGAAGTACACGAAGAAGCTGGAGAGGAATCCGGCCGCGTCATGGCCCGGGCTGCGGCCCGCGGTCACGGCGCCCACGGCGAAGCAGAACGGCAGAACCCACGGCAGCACGAGATAGTTGGCCGGCCGCACCAGGTCGTAGCGAGCCACCTTGACCCACGTATTCACGCCCTCGTCCTTTCGGTCATGACGCTGGTTTCCGGGGTAGGGGCGATAGCGCCGGCGGCCGCCTGCACCATGATCTGCTGCAAGGACAGCGGGGTCAGGTCTACTCCGGCCGACCGGGCCCGCTCACGTTCGTCCGCTGACAGCGGCCCGACCACGACGACGGACGCTTGGGAGCCGAGCTTCCGCCGTTCCCACACCTCCCGGCCCTGCGCGAGCGCGTCCACGGCGAGGCAGGGACCGCTTATCCGGGTGGCGACACCGCGCAAAGCGTCGGCCGCCGCGTCCAAGACCACCCGGCCCTTGTCGATGACGATGACGCTCTCGAACAGCGCGGCGGCCTCGTCGATGAGATGCGTGGAGAACAGCACCGTGCGGGGGAACTGCGCGAAGTCCGCGAGGAGCCGGTCGTAGAACAGTTGCCGCGCCACGGCGTCCAGGCCGGCGTAAGGCTCGTCGAAGAGCGTCACCTCGGCGCGCGCGGCCAGTCCGATCGTGATCCCGAGCGCCGAACGCTGCCCTCGGGAAAGCTTCTTGACCGCCTTGTCCGTCCGCACCCCGAAGTCCTCCAGCAGCAAGGAGGCCAGCGTGCCGTCCCAGTTCGGGTAGAACCAGGACGCCGCGCGCAGCGCCTGGCCGACCTTGATCTCCGGGTAGATCTGGTCCTCGCGGACGAACGCCAGGCGGCGCAGCACCTCCTCGTTCTCGGCCGGCGGCCCGCCGAGCACCCGCACCGATCCGGACGACGGGAACTCGTGGCCGGCCAGGATCCGCAGCAGCGTGGTCTTGCCGGCGCCGTTGCGGCCGAGCAGGCCGGTGATGGTGCCGCTGCCGATCGCGAGGCTCACGTCGTCAAGGGCGGTGTGGTCGCGGTACCTGCGGGTCAGGCCGGTGACCGAGATCGCCGGCGTCATCGCGAGACGCCTTCCCGCTCGTCGCCGGTCTTCTTGATCAGGGCGAACAACTCTTCGCTGTCGATTCCGAGGCGGACCGCCTCGGTCAGCAGCGGCGCGATGTACCGCTGCGTGAATTCCGCCCGGCGCCGGGCCAGCAGCCGCTGTCGCGCGCCGGCCGCGACGAACATCCCGATGCCCCGCCGCTTCTCCAACAGCCCGTCGTCGGCCAGCATGTTGATGCCCTTAGCCGCGGTCGCCGGGTTGATCCGGTAGAACGCGGCCAGCTCGTTGGTGGACGGCGCCCGTTCGCCCTCGGCCAAGCCGCCGTCCGCGATTTCCCCCGCGAGTCTGTCGGCGACCTGGACGAACAGCGGGGCTCCCTCGTCCAGACCTGCCATTTCCGGCATCGTCACCCCTCGCTTCGTCGCTTAGTTACTAGAGTAATGTACCACTGAACCGAGCACTGGTCACGCGTTCGACGGGCGCCATGGAACTGTCTACAAGCATTTCGGCTACCGAACTAAATCCGGTAGCATGGAGACGGGAGACGGAAAGTGCACGTAGGGCCGGGTGCCGCCCATGTCCGAAGAGGTGTCGCAAGTGTCCATCGACTCTCTCGAAGCGGCGCCTTCCAGCACCACGAGCCGGCGCGCACTGTCAGCTCTCCTGTTTTCCGAGCGTGCGCGGCCGGAATGGATCAGGGCTCGTCCGAACGGCTGGTGGCTGGCGATCGCAGCGGTCTGTCTCGGTGCGTTCATGGGACAGCTGGACGCGTCGATCGCGACGCTCACCTATCCGGCGCTGCAGGCGCAGTTCCACACCGACCTGGCGGATGTGGAGTGGGTCTCCCTGTCCTATCTGCTGACGCTGGTGGCGCTGCTCGTGCCGGTCGGCCGGCTCTCGGATGCTCGTGGCCGCAAGCTGATGTACCTGTACGGGTTCGTGCTGTTCACGGCCGCGTCGGCGGCGTGCGGGCTGGCGCCGAGCCTGCTGGCGCTGGTGCTCTTTCGTGCGGTGCAGGCGGTGGGCGCGGCGTTGCTGCAGGCCAACAGCGTGGCCTTGGTGACCACCAGTGCGCCGCGCGGACGGCTGCGCGCGGCGCTCGGCGTGCAGGCAGGAGCTCAGGCGCTCGGCTTGGCCCTCGGACCGACGCTCGGCGGAGTCATCGTGACCGGGTGGGGCTGGCGGTGGGTGTTCTTCGTCAACGTGCCGGTCGGGATCGCGGCACTTGTCGCGGGACACTATCTGCTGCCGCGCACCCGCACCCAGGCCTCCACCGATCACTTCGACTGGCCGGGTCTGCTGTGGCTCGCCACCGCCACCACGACGCTGCTGCTGGGGATCTCGGGAGCCTCCGGCCTGCACCTGCCCTGGCCGATCGTGCTGGCCCTGTTCGCCTTCGCCGCCGCCGCGACCGTGGCGCTGGCGCGCCGCCTGGCGCGGGCCGTCAGTCCGCTGATCGACCCCGCGCTGCTGCGCTCCCGGCGGATCGCCGCCGGCCTGGTCGGAGCACTTGGCGGTTACCTGGTGCTCTTCGGGCCGCTGGTGCTCGTGCCGGTCGCGTTGACCCGCAGCGGAACCAGCCTGAGCGCGGCGGGCCTCATCCTCACGGCGCTTCCCGCCGGTTTCGCGGCGGCGGCGCTGCTGGCCGAGCGGGTGCTGCCGCCCGCGTGGAGCGACCGGCGCCGCGCGCTGGCGGGCTCGGCGGTGGCGGCCGGGGCGCTGGTGGGCATGATGCTGGTGCCGCTCACGGCCGCAGGGCTCGCCCCGCTGCTGGCGGCGCTCGGGCTCGGCCTGGGCGTCTTCACCCCCGCGAACAACGCGCTGGTGATGGCGGCGGTCCCGGCACGCGCAGCCGGCACCGGGGGAGGGCTGGTCAACATGACCCGGGCACTGGGCACCGCCCTCGGCGTCGCGCTGGTGACGCTCACGCTGCACATCGCTCCCCGCTCGAATCCGGCGCTCGGCGACCACGTCGCTGCCGCGCTGCTCACCGTCCTGGCCCTCGGCGTGCTCGTCAGTAACCTGATCAACCTCGGCCCCGCGCCGCAACACACCCCAGGTCGGCATACCGAGCTCTAGCGCGCGCCCCGGTTGGTGCACGAGACCGGCGGCGGGCGGCGGTAATCGTGGTGCGTGAGGGTGGGCTATCCCGGCACGATAGTCGGATGTTCAAGCGTTTCCGTCCTGCCGCCGCAGTTGCCGACGCCAGGCCACCCGTAGACGACCCTCCTGCCCCCGCGCCGACGCCTGATTACGCAGCGCTGATCAGCGCGGCACGCCTCGGGCCGGCCGAAAGCGTCGATCGGCTTGGCACGGTGCTGGTGAACCGCGCGCTCGCGGGGGATTCGGACGCGAACTCGCTGCTGGCCGCGATCGCGCAGGAACCGACCCTGGTGCTGCGCCTGGACGGCCTGGCTCGCCGGCGTGAGTACTACGGGTACCTGCCGGCGCGTCACGTCGCATGGGTCGATCAGGCGCGCGCCCGGTTTGACGCTACCGAGGGGCGGCTGGATCCGGTGGTGCTCGCGGTGGTGTCGATGGCGGCGGACGGGCGGGTGCGTAAGCGCGCGGTCGCCGCGATGGGCACGCGGCCGGTGCCGGAGTTGGTGCCGTTTCTGGTGCTGCGTACTGCGGATTGGGCGGAACCGGTGCGCGAGCGCGCATGCGCGGCCCTCGCGCTCGCTCTGCATCGGGACCCGAGTTACGTGACCTTCGCCGGGCCGATGGCGGCGCGGCTGGCTGGTCGCTCGCGCGCGGATTTCGCGCTATCACAGGTGAACGCAGTGCTGCCGCGTCTGACGGATGAACAGTTCACGCGGCTGCTTACCGGACCACAGCCGCTGCTTCGCCGTTTGGTCGCTGCGCAGGCCGGTGCTCGGCTGCGACTGCCGGACCTGGTGCGCCTCGTGCTGGCCGAGTCCGACCCACGAACGCGGGACGTATTGGCCGAGGCGGCCGCGCGCGAGGCGGTGTGGAGCGGTCGGCATGAGTTCCTGCACCGGCTTGCCGAGGCGCGCAGCGCTGATGTGCGGGCGATCGCCCTGGCGGGGCTGCTGCGCGCGGGGCTGGCAGATCAGGCCGGGCAGCATTTGGCGGACAGGAACGCGATGGTGCGGGCGACGGCTCGCTTCGCGGCTCGCAAGGCCAAGCTCGATGTGCTCGAACGCTACCGAGCCCTGGTGCGGCGTGAGCGCGTGGAGCCGGGAGCGGTGCTCGGACTGGCCGAGGCGACCGTGAACGGCACCTCCAGCGGCAGCGTGGCACGCGAATTGATCGAGCCGCATCTCGCCGACGGCGTACCGCAGGTGCGTGCAGCGGCGGTGACCGCATTGCGCGTGCTCGGTGCTCCGGATTCAGACTTGATCACACCGCTGCTGGCCGACCCGGCGCCGGTGGTGGTGTGCGCTGCGGTCGCGGCGGCAGGTGCGCGGGTAGATCCATCGTGGCTGCTGGAGTTGCTGATGGATCGTGAGCGGGCGGCCGGTGCGCGCCGTGCGATGTATCGGCTGTGCCGCCAGCGGCACCCGGCGGTGAAGCTGGCGGCCGCGCTGGTGGCCGTGACGGCAGAGGACCCAAAGCTGGCCGGGTGGGCCGCTGGCGATCTGCGGGTGATGGCGAGCCTCTCGCGTCGCCATTCGTCGACGCTACGCACCGATCTCGCCGCGCAGGACCTCGTGCCTGATCTCAGCGCCCGCATTGCGCAGGTGCGACCCCTGCTGCCGCCAGAGGTCCACGACGCGCTCAGGTCCGCATGTTCGCCGGCTACTGCGGAATCGAGTGATGTACCAGGCCACTGACGATCTGGAGCACTTGCTGAGTGGTCCAGGCGTCGGCGCTGGGGTGCTCGAGATTCTGGTGGCCGGTGTCGCTGAGGTATGACTGCAGCGCGGACGGCAGTTGCGTGCCCTGCACGACGTGCGCGGGTCCGTCGAGCAGGGTCTGCTCGTGCAGGTTCTGGTCGATGAAGAACACGTCGTCGCTGTGATCGAGGTCGTACGTGAGCGTCTCACCGGTGCGCCAGTTCTTCGCGGGCGGGTTGCTCTCGGGCACCTTCTGGCTCCACACGCCGAAGTTCTTCCACAGCGCGGCCAGGTTGTCCGGGGCGCCGGTGAGCGTAGCCCAGTCGGCGGGCGGCGGTGCGAAGAGCTGGCGGTAGGCGGCCAGCTGCGCTGGGGTGTCGCGTTGCGGATCGATGGTGACGCTCAGGAACTCCACCTGGTCGCCAAGCCCTGCCTTCTCTACGGCACGGGCGGCCTGTACGAGGTTCGCGGTGTCGAGCGGGCAGGTCTCCTGGCACAGCGTCATGACGTCGCTGACCACGATCACCTTGCCCTTGAACGCGGACAGCGGCTCCGCGCGGCCGGACGGATCGAGCAGTGGCAGGTTCACGATGTTCGGCGGCAGCGCGATGTTCATGTCATCGTTGCCGTTGCCACTGTCATTGGTGGAGACGCCGCCCTGGATCGATGCGGCGCCACTCGACGTGTCCGTGGCGCCCGAGGCGCAGGCCGCCAGCGCTAGGCCGGCCGTCATGAACACGGCCAGGGACATCCACTGCCTGAATCCGCGCTCGCGCCGGTGCCCATACCTGTGGCGTGAACGGATCGGTTCAGGGCTGCGCATAACGTTGATCTTCCTCGCGGCTGACCGGCAGAGTTCCGGCTCGACCCGATCCACGCTACCCATGGCTCCATGCGGACAGGACACCGGGCCACGGATCCTCCCGATCCCGCCGATCCTGCCGGGTCAGCCTGGAGGCGGAGACCCGCGTGCGATTCACCGGCGACCGCAGTAGCACGGGGCGTCCACCGATGGCACCTGGGGATGAGCTGAGAACGGTCACGCCGGGTGACGCGACGGCTCGGGCGCCGGCCGTACGGTCTGCGAGATGGCGAATTCGCCATCTGTCTTGTGCCCAGGGCCTGTGCCCAAGGCGGATGTGCCCAGGGCCGAGACAAACGGGTACCCACGAGGGAGCTGTTCGCAATGACGAATGCTGCGACGCATCGGGCACCGGGCGCCGAGCGCGCGGTCCAGCCCGCCGTCCGCGCCGAGGGTCTGGTGAAGGTATATGGCGCGGGGCCGACCGCCGTGCGCGCGCTCGACGGGGTGGACGTCGCCTTCGAGGCGCGCGCGTTCACCGCGATCATGGGGCCGTCGGGTTCGGGCAAGTCGACGCTGATGCACTGCCTGGCCGGGCTGGACACCGCGACGTCCGGCTCGGTGCAGATCGGGGACGTGGACATCACCGGCCTTAACGACCGCGCGCTGACCGTGCTGCGGCGCGAGCGGATCGGTTTCGTGTTCCAGTCCTTCAACCTGCTGCCGACGCTCACCGCGGCCCAGAACATCCGGCTGCCGCTGGAGCTGGCCGGAAGGTCGCCGGACCCGCAGTGGTGGGACCTGGTGATCGGCGCGCTCGGCATCGCCGACCGGCTCGGGCACCGGCCCAGCGAGCTGTCCGGCGGGCAGCAGCAGCGCGTCGCCTGCGCCCGCGCGCTGATCGGACGGCCGCAGGTGGTCTTCGCGGACGAGCCGACCGGGAACCTGGACCGGCGCACCGGGCTCGAGGTGCTGTCCTTCCTGCGCAACTCGGTGCGCGAGCTGGACCAGACCGTGGTCATGGTCACGCACGACCCGGTGGCGGCCAGCAGCGCCGACCGGGTGGTCTTCCTCGCCGACGGCCGGGTGACCGGCGAGCTGCTCGACCCGACGCCGCAGGGCGTGCTGGACATCCTCAAGTCGTTCGGAGCGTGACGGCATGCTGCGAACCACCTTGGCCGGGCTGTACGCGCACAAGTTGCGGCTACTCGCCTCCAGCCTGGCGATCGTGCTCAGCGTCGGATTCGTGGCCGGTACGCTGATCTTCACCGACACGGCCACCGCGGGGTTCTGGCACGAGTTCGCCGCCCAGGCGGCGCACGTGGACGCCTCCGTCGAATCCCCCGCGGCCGCGGGCAACCCCAAGCGCGAGACCGCGCCGCCGCCGCTGCCCGACTCGATGCTCGCGAGCGTCCGGCAGGTGCCCGGCGTCGCCTCCGCCGAGGGCCGCATGGTCGGCCCGGCCGCCCTCTACGACAAGGCGGGCAAGCTCATCGCGAACGGCGACCAGACCGGCGTCGCCATCGACGTTCCCGCCGACCCGCGATTCCAGTACTTCTCGCTCACCTCCGGCCACCTGCCGGCCGACGCCACGGATGCCCTGCTCGACTCCAATACCGCGCAGACCTCGCACTTCGCGGTCGGCGACAGCCTCACCGTGCTGGATTCCACCGGCGCGCGGCACACGCTGCGGCTGGTCGGCCTCGCGGACCTCGGCGTCGCAAAGAACCTGGACGACGAGTCAGTGCTCGCGCTGACCGCCGCCGGGATGCACGCACTGGGCATCCACGGCTACGACCGGATCGACGCGGCCGCGACGCCCGGGACGAGCCAGGCCGCCTTGGCCTCACGCCTCTCCGCGGCCGTCGCCGGCGCTCTGCCGGCCGGCGGCGCCGTCGTCACCGGGTCGAAGCTCGCCCACGACCTGGCCGACAACGTCACCCAGCAGGTGGACCTGATCCTCACCGGCATCCTGGTCTTCGCGATCGTCGCGCTGTTCGTCGCCGCGATCGTCATCCTCAATACCTTCAACATCCTGATTACCCAGCGGCTGCGCCAACTCGCGCTGCTGCGCTGCGTCGGCGCGACAACCCGTCAGGTCTTCGCCAGCGTCCTGCTCGAGTCGATCCTCATCGGGGTCGCGGCGTCAGCGGTCGGGGTGCTTGTCGGCTTGGGGATCACAGCGGCGCTCTCCGCGTTGTTCAGCGGGATCGGGGCCGCTCTGCCCGCGGGAGCGGGCATCGTGCTCTTACCGCGCACCGTGCTGATCGCGATCGGCCTGGGCACCGCGGTCACCGTCGCCGCCGCGGTGTGGCCGGCCTGGCGGGCGACCCGCGTCGCGCCCCTGGCTGCCCTGCGCGCCCCTGACCTGGCTCCGGCTGTGCAGCGCGCTCGCCGCGTCGTACCGGGCGTGATCGCCGCGGCGTTGTGCGCGGCCGGCGTCGGCCTCGCCGTGCTGGGCCTGCCCAAGGGACGCAACGGTCTGCTGATCGAGGCCGTCGGGGGAGCGGTGTTCTTCATCGGCGTGCTCGTCGCCAGCCCGCTGCTGGTCGGCCCGCTCGCCCGGCTGCTCGGCTGGCTGCCCGGCAAGCTCGCCGGAATGCCCACGCGCCTCGCCACCGCGAACGCGTACCGCAACCCCGGACGCAGCGCCGCCACGATGATCGCACTGACCGTCGGCGTAGGCCTGATCACGCTGTTCTCAGTCGTCACCTCCACGGCGCGCAGCTTCGCGTTCAGCCAGGTCGACGAGCACTACCCGATCGACTACCTGATTTCTCCGCTGCACAACGGCACGGCGGAGAGCGCGCGGCCGGTGCTGCCCAACGATCTGGCCGGGGCGCTGCGCGCGCAACCGCAGCTCTCGATCGTCGCGCCCACCTGGGAGGACCAGGCCACGCTCAGCGGGAAAGCCAATACGTCGATCGGGGCGTTCGACCCCGCCGCCTACACGGGCACGGCCAAGCCGCCGGTCACCTCCGGTTCGGTCGACACGCTGGCGAACGGAACCGGCGGGATCGCACTGCGTGACACCGTCGCCAAGGCTCTGCACGTCCAGGTCGGCGACGCGGTCACCCTCGACGCGCCGCACCGAAGCGAGCACCTGCGCGTGGTGGCCATCTCGGCGAGCTCGTTCCTGGGCGACCAGGCGCTCATCTCCGCCCGGGACTTCGCGGACGGCTTCCAGCCGGCCGGTCCGTCCTCGATCCTGATCAAGGCGGCGCCCTCGGCCACACCCGTGGCCTCGCGTGCCGCCGTGGACCAGGTGCTGGCGCGCTACCCGCTGGCGAGCGTGCAGAGCGCGGCGGATTACAAGAGCCAGATCACGTCGGCGATCAACGCGCTGCTCGCGGTGTTCGGCGGCCTGCTCGCCATCGCGATCCTCATCGCGCTGTTCGGCATCGCCAACACCCTGTCGTTGTCCGTCATCGAGCGGACCCGAGAGTCCGGCCTGCTGCGCGCGCTCGGCCTGACCCGTGGTCAGATGCGCCGCATGCTCTCGATGGAGGCGCTCCTGATCGGGCTGATGGGCGGGCTGCTCGGTGTGGCCATCGGGGTCGGCTTCGGCTCGGCCGTCTCGGAAACCCTGATCCGCGGCGGCGGCGGTGGGTCGCCGATCAGCTATCCGGTCAAGATGATCGCCGGATACGTACTGCTCGCTGGATTGGCCGGCATCGCGGCGGGGGTGCTCCCGGCCCGCCGAGCGGCGCGTATCTCAGTGATCGAAGCAATCGCGGAGACCTGAGCCACGCGGCCTCCTCTCCGCACCGACGAAGTTCTGCTGGGGCACTGTTGTTGACCGGCCCGGGCCACGACGGCTCGGCGCCGGTCGCAGTGTGCTGGTGATGTGAAGGCGGTTCACGAACTCGCAGGGGCGAAGGGCGCGCCGTGCCCCGGGACAATCAGTGAGGGGCGCAGCGCGAGGACCTTGTCCCGGTTGGCGCGCAGCAGCCCCAGATCCTGTGCGAGCGGATCGTCCTGCGGCCCGTCGGCGCTCCACCACAGGTGAGTGAGCACGACGAGGCCGGCGTCAGTCTCGGCGAGCGTAGAAATGTCCTGCGCGGTATGTCCAGGTGTCGCCATCAGCCGAACCGCGGGGCTCACCTGGAAGCCGTCGGCGTCCCTGTCCTCCCAGCGGTCGTCCTGGTAGATCGCCCAGAAGTCGTGGAAGCGGGCGTTGGGGAACAGGGCCGCGTTGAGCGTGTGGTCGGGATGATGGTGGCTGAAGACCACGTCGGTGACCTCGCCAACCTGCACACCGAGTTTCGCCAACGGGTCCAGGATCGCGTCGCGGCTGGCCACCATGCCGGGGTCGACCACGATGGCGGCCTCCCCGTCGCGAATCAAGGTCACCGTGCTCGCGACCCGGTCGCCGACGTATCCCGCGGTCAGAACATCAAGTTGCGCCATCACCGCGTCAGACTCTCACAGCCTAAGACGGCACGCATCTACCGGCCTTGATGCCCCGGGCTCGATGATGTCGGCCATCGCCTGAGTACCCTGTGTTCTCATGCCGACCGCCTCCCTCCTGCTCGACCGCCTCCACGCCGCGGGACTGAGCGACGTCACGGCAGTTGAGCCGGTCGACGGCGGAATGGCGGCGCTCGCGGGCATCGCCACCCAACGCGGCGGCCCGGCATTGTTCGTCAAGTCGTTCGTCGACGTCCCGGCGGACGACCTGTTCGCGGCCGAGGCGGAAGGACTCAACGTCCTGAGGGAACGCGGCTCGCTGCTCACGCCCCAGGTCGTGCTCGCGACTCGCGAGGTGCTGGTGCTCTCCGTCTTGCAGCCGCGCCCGACGCAGGAAGCGTTCTGGGAGCAGCTCGCCCATGCGCTCGCGCGGCTGCACACCTCCACCGCGCACGACAGGTTCGGCTGGTCACGCGACAACTGGCTCGGTCGTTACCGGCAGCACAACACGTGGAGCGCCGACGGATACGAATTCTTCGCCGAGCACCGCCTGCTGCGCTGGCTACCGGAGCGACGCGTCCAGTCAGCACTAGACCGGCAGGACCGGCGAGCCCTGGAACGGTTCTGCGAGCGACTTCCCGACCTGCTGCCGCCCCGGCCTGCCTGCCTAACCCACGGCGACCTGTGGGCGCACAACGTCCTGGCGACCGAGGATGGTCGGCCCGCGGTGATCGACCCGGCGGTCTCCTACATGTGGCCGGAGGTCGACCTGGCGCACCTCTGGTGCTCCCCGCACCCACCGGAGGCCAAGCGATTCTTCGACGTCTACGCGCAACTGACCGGCTTGGACGACGACTGGCGAGCCCGCATGCCGCTGATCCAGCTGCGCCAGCACCTCGCGGTGATCGCCCAGTTCGACTACGACTGGGGCGCGGCGCAGCAGGTCCGCGACACGCTCAAGCCATTCCGCAGATAGCGCGAGAGCCCAGCGACCCGGTCACACGGAGGTGGTCGACTCGCGCGGCACCAGGCGGCAGGGGAGCGATTCGACCCCGGCGCGCAGGTCGCCGCTCAGGGCGGCGGAGAGGCGCTCGGCGGCGACCCGGCCGAGGATTTCGAGGTTCATGTCGATGCTGGACAGCGGCGGGCGCGAACTGGTCGTGAAGATCTCCCAGTTGTCGAAGCCGATGACGGCGATGTCTCCGGGGACCTCGAGGCCGGCGGCGTGCAGGGTGTCGATGACGCCGCGGGCGATCTGGTCGGAGCCGGCGAACACCGCGTCGATCTCGCGGGTCTGGGACAGCAGCATCTTGGTCGCGTTGCGGCCCCACGCCTCGGACCATGAGCCGAAGTACACCCGGCCGCCGGCCAGTTCGAGGCCTTGCTCGGCCAGTTCGGCGAGCGCGCCCGCGGCGCGGTCCTGGGCCGCGCCGTACGTCGGGTCGCCGGTGATGTGGGCGATCGAGCGGCGTCCGACCTCGATGAGGTGCTGGATCGCCAGCCTGGCGCCGGAGACGTTGTCGCTCACCAGCGACAGGTCGGCCGGGTCCTCCGAGGGCGCGTAGGCGTAGACGACCGGCACGGGCAGGTCGCGGCCCACCGACGGGCGCGGGTCCGGGCGGGCGCCGACCACGATCAGCCCGTCGACGCGGCGCGAGAGCAGCGTCTGCAGGTGGTGCGCCTCGCGGATCGAGTCGCCGCGCGCGTCGCACAGCAGCACGCTGGTGCGGCCGGCGCCGAACGCGTCCTCCGCGCCCATGAGGATCGGGATCGACAACCGGCCTTCGAGATCGGAGGTGAGCAGGCCGACTATTCCTGTCCGCAGCGCCCGCAGACCTTGGGCCAGCGCGTTCGGGGAGTAGGAGAGACGCTCCGCGGCTTCCAGCACGACGGCCCGTGTCGCGGGGGAGACGTGCGCTCGGCCGTTCAGCGCTTTCGAGGCGGTCGCGATCGACACCCCGGCCAGCCGGGCGACGTCTTCCAGCGTGGCCGTGCGGCCGTTCGAGCGCTGCGCGTCGTGCCTCGCCACCGGCCCTCCCGTCGTCGTCGCGGTGGTGTCGTAAGAACGATACCTCGTAAGACTCTTGACCAGGGGCATCTCCGTGATTACGTTGTGGAAAACCTTTTCGGAGTCGCCTTCCCACGAAAGCGGCGGCCTGCGAGGCGCGAATCCTCTGTGTCCTGGCTGTTCTTGGGCCGATCATCGCGAACTGCGCTACTTGCCAGGCAGCGAGCACGAAAGCGAAACCGAAAACACTTAGCCCGCGAGGGCGCGGGCATGAGGCCAAGGAGTGCCGCCCATGATCACCAAACGCTCCAGAAGTCAGCGCCGCCGACACTCGCTCGTCGCCCTGGTCGCGGTCGCGGCGGTCAGCCTGGCGGCGTGCAGCAGCGGCAGCGGCGGCAAGGGCCAAACCGTCGCCCAAGGCGGAATAAACGGCACCGATGACGGCGCGTCGCTGACCCTATGGACGCGAGCACCACTTGAGCTCCAGGCCAATCTGCTGGTCAAGGCATACAACGCGGCGCACAAGAACCAGGTCAAGCTGACCATCGTGCCGAACGACGACTACGTCTCCAAGGTCGGCGCGGCGGCCGGCAGCGGCGGCCTGCCCGACCTGTTCGCCTCCGACATCGTCTACGCGCCCAACTGGGTGCGGGCCGGGCTGTGGCAGGACCTGACCAGCCAGATCAGCAAGCTGCCGTTCGCCGGACAGATCAACAAGGGCCACCTCGACGCCGGCACGTATCAGGGCAAGCAGTACGTGCTGCCGTTCGTGCTCGACCTCTCCGTGATGATGTGGAACAAGACGCTGTACAAGGAGGCCGGCCTCGACCCGGACAAGGGACCGACCACCCTCGCCGACTTCGTCAAGCAGGCCAAGGCGATCCAGGCGCAGCACAAGCCGGGCGTCTACGGCACCTACTTCGGCGGCAACTGCGGCGGCTGCGACGTGTTCACCTGGTTCCCGATGATCTGGGCGTCCGGCCAGGAGGTCTTGAGCTCGGACGGCACCCGGTCGCTGCTCGACAGCGCCGCCGCCAAGCAGGTCTACTCCGCGTGGAAAGACCTGTGGAGCGCGGGGGCCGTCGATCCCGCCAGCAAGGACGAGACCGGCGCGACCTGGGTCGGGCCCTTCCAGCAGGGCAAGATCGGCGTTATGCCGTACCCGGCCTCGCTGCTGCCCACGGTGAACAAGACCGTTGACGCGGGCGTCGCGGCGATCCCGGGCGTCGACGGCGGCGCCTCCACCTTCGTGGGCGGCGACGGCATCGGCGTATCGAAGGACTCGAAGCACGAGGCGCAGGCGTGGAACTTCCTGGCCTGGCTGATGTCCGCCGACGCGCAGGTCAACGTGCTGGCCGCCAATGACAGCATCGTCTCGCGCGGCGACCTGGCCAACAACCAGTACGCCGTGAAGGACCCCCGCGTCGTGGCCATCAACAAGGTCGCCGCCTCGCCGGACAGCAAGACCCCGATCGCGGTCGACTTCCAGCAGGCCTTCAACGCTCCGGGCAGCCCCTGGGTCACGCTGCTGCGCGACCAAGTGTTCAACGGCAAGGACAACCTGTCGCAGGACAACAGCGCCATCAACAGCGTCCTCAGCCAGTGACACAGCCAGTGACACCCCGCCGCCGGCTCGGCCTCAGCGGCCGGCGCCGCCTGACCGGCTGGGCGTATGCCACCCCGACCGCGGCTTTCGTCTTCGTGTTCTTCGTCCTTCCGCTGTTGCTGGTCACGCAGATGTCGGTCTCCGACTGGGGCCTGTTCAACGGCGACCAGGGAATCAACGCTCCGCACAACTTCTCCGCCGCCGTCGGCCAACGGCTGTTCTGGCCGGCGGTCCGCTTCACCGTCGAGTACACCGTGGTCACCACGGTGATCCTCATCGGCTGCGCGCTCGGGCTGGCGTTGCTGGTCCAGGAGTCGACGCGGTGGACCGGTTTCCTGCGCACAGCCATCCTGGTTCCCAGCGCCCTGGGCCTCGCGTCGGCGTCGCTGCTGTTCTACGCCCTGTACTCGCCGGACAGCGGCCCGCTTGGACGGGTGATGCGAGATCTCGGAATCACCAGCGGGCCGGTGTCCTTCCTCGGCACCCCCGGCCACGCGCTGTGGTCTACGGTCGCGCTGATTGTCTGGCGCTACGCGGGCTTCTACATGCTGCTGCTCCTGGTCGCGCTGCAAGGTATCTCAGCCGACGTATACGAAGCCGCCGAAATCGACGGCGCCGGACGCTGGAAGCGGTTCGGCCACATCACCCTGCCGCTGATCCGTCCCACCCTCGCCCTGTGCACGATCCTGTGCGTCACCGGCTCGCTGCTCGCGTTCGACCAGTTCTACATCCTGACCAAGGGCGGCCCGGACAACAGCACCCTGACGATCGTGCAGCTCATCTACAACGCCGCCTTCCAGGGCCGCAACGACCTCGGCCTGGCCGCGGCGCTGTCGATCATCGTCCTGGTCGCGCTGCTGGTACTGAATATCGGCCAGTTCCGCTGGCTGCGGGGGAGGGAGGACTGACATGGCGGCGACCTACAGCGTCCGTGCGGCGCGCCCACGCTCCAACGGCCTGGGCGCCCTGGCCCTGCGGACCCCCTACTACGTCCTGACCGGCGGTCTGGCGATCATCTTCCTGTTCCCGCTGTTCTGGGCCGGGATCCGCTCAGTCTCGCCGCAGGCCGGCACCGCGCAGAACCACGGCTGGGGGATGGGGAACTACGACACCCTGACCCACTATCAGGCCGGTATCTGGCAGTACGTCCTCAACAGCGTCATCGTCTCCGGGCTGACCGTGCTCTTCACGCTCGCCATCTCGCTGCTCGGCGGCTACGCCTTCGCGCGCTTCACCTTCCCCGGCAAGAACGTGCTGTTCATGCTGACACTGGCGATCCTGATGGTGCCTTACGCCACCTTGCTGATCCCGCTCTACGTGCTGCTCGACCGGATCGGCCTGCAGAACTCGCTCGTCGGCCTGGCCCTGGTCCTGACCATGTTCCAGCTGCCGTTCGCGACGTTCATGATGCGGATCTCCTTCGAGTCCGTGCCGCGCGAACTGGAGGAAGCCGCGCTTGTCGACGGGTGCGGCACCGTCAAGGCGCTGCTGCGCGTGCTCGTTCCCTCGGTGCGCCCGGGCCTGGTGACGGTGGGCCTGTTCGCCTTCCTCGCCGCCTGGAACGACTTCATCACCCCGCTGGTGCTGATCAGCGACTCCGCCAAGCTGCCGCTGCCGGTGGCGATCGCGAACCTGCGCGCCCAGGTGATGGGGGTCATCGACTACGGCGCCACGGAAGCCGGCGTGGTGGTGCTCGCGCTGCCGTGCATCGTCCTGTTCATCCTGCTCCAGCGGCAGTACGTCCGGGGGTTCATGTCCGGCGCGCTCAAGGGCTGATCAATAACACCGACTCCGTGCGCGTGCGCGTGCCAGGCTGCCAACCGACTGATACGCCCCGCCGCTTTCGGCCGCCGCAAAACGCGGGTTCTTATTCGATGAAGGCCGCGTAATCCTCGCGAAACTTCCGCGTCGAGGCGAACGCTCGCAAAAATTTGTTTAACAAGTCACTGTTGACCATCACACCGCG
>Ga0070739_10003380_pt1 | contig 19943 bp, 20 predicted proteins | sample Coa_R1_7_FD_66445 | JGI IMG/M metagenome (GOLD analysis project Ga0070739, IMG submission 66445) | Surface soil microbial communities from Centralia Pennsylvania, which are recovering from an underground coalmine fire - Coalmine... | ecosystem: Environmental > Terrestrial > Soil > Unclassified ... | reverse complement strand
GACGACGGCCTGCTTCGGCGTCGACGCGCTGCCCGCCGCGGGCGGGAACGCGACACCGGCCGTTGCGGCGACGAGTGCCGCAGCGCCGGTGACCGCCCGGCGGAGCCTCCCGGAGGAGGCTCCGCCGCTGAGAGACATAGAGCGCCGCACTGCCCTATCCCGTGAAGCTCGCTCCGCGCACCACGGGGCGGGCGGGGCGGGCCGTGTGCTTGACCTTCTTCAGCGTCTTGTGCGCGCCGGCCACGCCGCTCGTGGCCACGTTCGCCCGCACCCTCGAGGTTCCGGACAGGGTCGCTCCCGTCGCGGAGTAGAGGCCGTGCGCGGTCGCCACGTTCCAGAACGCCGAGCCGTCGGCGGCGGTCAGGACGTGCGAGCACGTGAAGATCTTCTCCGCGCCCGACGGCACCGTGACGGAGCCGGCCGGCAGGAGCGTCCCCGCATCGCAGCGCGGATCCGACACCGTGATCGTCAGCGCGACCGTGCTGTTGTTGCCGACGACGATCTCGTAGAAGACCGTGTCGCCGACCTTCGCCTCGACCGGCCCGCGGACGAAGCTGCCCGTCGTCCCCACGCGCTCGAGCTTCTTGACCCAGAGGCCGAGATGCACGGGCGGTGCGGGCGCCGGCGTCGTCGAGGTGGTGGTCGTCGGCGTCGTGGTCGGCGGCGTGGGCGTGGTGCTCGTCGTGGTCGTCGTCGAGCTCGTCGTCGAGCTCGTCGTCCCTGGGACGACGCAGCCGTTGTTCCAGATCGCCTGGCCGTTCCCGTCCCAGTTCTGGGAGTACGTATGGCCCTGATAGACGAAGGGCGGGATGATGTCCGCGTCGTGCTGCCGTAGATGGCCGTGGTAGACGCCGGCCGCGGACGGCGAGATCCGCACGTAGCCGTGGGCCGCCGTGTCGGGCGGCGTGGCGTGGCAGATCGTGACGTGCTGAGCGCCGTTGCCGTTACCGCTGCCGCCGGCGTTGCCGCCACCGCCGGCATTGCCGCCACCGCTGCTCTGGCCGCCGCCCTGGCCGCCACCGCCGCTGTGGCTGCCGCCCCCGTGGCTGCCGCCGCTCGAGTGGCTGCCGCCGCTGCCGCCGCCGCTGCCGCCGCCGCTGCCGCCGCCGGGCGGGCACGCGGCCGCGGTGAGCGTGCCGACGGCCCCTGCCGCGACGAGAGCGAGGACAACGGTGAAAATGCGCCCCCGCAGCGGCGCACTCCAAGAATTCCCCCCGTGCCGCATAGTTTTTCTCCCCTTTTGAAGTAATAGAAGACCGCCGTACAAACGGTAAGAACCCGTTGCGAGTTACGGCCTCGCTAACGCGAGTTGCTGCGCAGCCAGGCGGCGAGCTGCTCCGCCTGCTGCGCCGGGGTGCCCGCCGCGGGCAGCGGAGGCACGCGCGTCGTCGTCCCGCGGGAAGTCGCAGCGCCGCCGCCGCCGCCGTTGGCGACGACCGCGACGGCTGCGGCGATGCCGGCGGCCGCGAGCGCCGCCAGTCCTGCGGCGACGGTGCTGCGGCGAGGGCCGCGGCGCCGGAACGCACGGTCGGTCGGCGCGAGGATCTCGGTCGCGCGACGGGACGGGTCGGCCGGGAGGGTCAACGTCTCGGCCTCGCCGGCGACGCGCGCGAGTCGCCGCGCCAGGGCAGCCGCGGACTCCGGCCTGTCCTCCGGCCGCAGCGCGAGACAGCTCGCGACCGCGGCAGCGAGGTCGGACGGCACACCGGGCGCGCGCGACGCAAGATCCGGGAGCCGGAAGGCCTCGTCGTGCTCGAGCTCCGCGAACGAGTCGACCCGGCGCGGCGGCTCGCCGGCCAGCAGCTCGTAGAGGACCGCGCCGACGCCGTAGATGTCCGCGGCGGCCGTGACCCGCTCGCCGCGTGCCTGCTCCGGCGCGACATACGCCGCGGTCCCGAGCAAGGTGCCGGCCTGCGTCAGCTGCGTCGCCTCGTTCCCGCCGAAGGCAATCCCGAAGTCGCCGAGCTTGAGCGTCCCGTCGCTGCGGAGAAGCAGGTTCTGCGGCTTCACGTCCCGGTGGACGAGGCCCGCCTCGTGCACGGCTGCCAGCCCGCTGCAGGCCTGGGCGCCGAGCCCCGCCGCCTCGGCCGGAGGAAGGCGCCCGCGGCGGGCGACGAGCTCCGCGAGCGTCTCGCCGTCCACGTACTCCATCGCGATGAAAGGCAGGCCGCCGTCCTCGCCGACGTCGTAGACGCGCACCACGTTCGGATGCGAGAGCCGGCCCGCGAGGCGTGCCTCGCGAAGGAAGCGGCGGCGGATGTCCTCGTCGCGCGCGAGGTTCTCGGCGAGCCGCTTGAGCGCGACCGGCCGTGCGAGCTCGACGTCGTCCGCGAGATCGACGACGGCCATGGCGCCGTGGCCGAGCGGACGGCGGAGCTCGTAGCGGCCGGCGACGAGCGTCGTCATCCGTCGTCCCCCTTGTCTCCAGGTCCGGGCCCGGGTTTGGGCCCGGGTCCGTGGTGCTTCCCATGATGTCCCGGCGGCCCGTGCGGCGGCGGCGGCGGCTTGGGCTTCGGGCCCGGCTTGGGCTTCGGCGGGGACGGCGCCGTCGTCGTCGCCACCGTCGTCACCGTGCACGTGAGCCCGCTCGCGATGCGGCTGACGGCCGGCAGGAGGACGCGCTGGTAGCGGAGAGGGACACTGCCCTGGTGGGCGCTGACGTTCCGAAGGAGAGACTGCGCCAGCGCGCTCGCGCGGCAGTCGTCACCGGCGTTCGCCGCCTGCGCCACGGCGTCGGCCGTGCGGGCCCACGAGCGGGCGAGCGCCCCCGGCAGGCGCCGCGAGGTCCCGGTTCGCCGTGCGCCGCCGCCGCAGGCCGAGGCGAGCGCGAGCAGGCAGAGGAGGAGGCCGAGCCGGCGCACGCCGGCATCCTTCCCGTTCCGTCCCACTCGCACGCGGTCGAGTGGAATTTTGTGCCGCGACCCGCTAGCGTCTCGCGCATGCCGATGCTTCACGGCTGCGCGTTCCCCGGCTGCAACACGTTGACGTTGAGCGCGTACTGCGTCGAGCACGAGCTTTTGATTCGCGCGGTGAAGGAGTCGGAACGCCAGCACGAGCAGGACACCTTCGCGGAGCTCACCGCGGAGCGGAGCGTCGTCCTTCCGGTCGAGGACGACGCGCAGGCGGCGCCCCAGGCCTGAGTCCAGGCCGCCGGGCGGCCGTTGCTAGTGTCTCGAAAGTGCAGCGCTTCGTCTCGTCGCCGCGTCGTCGGCGTCGTCTCAAGTGGGTCGGCGCGGGTGGAATCGTCATCGCTGCGGTCGTCGCTTTCGTCCTGCTCTTGCCGCAGCCGCGCACCCTCAGCGTCGCGCCGCCGAAGAACGCGCCAAAGGCGAAGCTGGTCACGCACAGCACCTACGTGAGCCCCCGCGCGCGCCGCGCGATCGACTCCGTGCTCGACCGCTTCGTCCCGGCGGCCCTCACCCACCGCTCGATGCGAACCGCGTGGGAGCTCTCCGGGCCGGAGCTCACGGGCGGAACGACGCTTCGGCAGTGGCTCCACGGCACGAGCCCGATCCCGTACTACCCGGTCCGCGGGACGACCTTCCACACGTGGAAGACGATCGACTCCGGCCCCGGATACGTGGTCTTCAACCTGCTCGTGCACCCGCGCAACGGCGTCAAGACCGGCGCGTGGGTCTTCTCCGGCGAGATGGTGCGGCACGGCTCGCACTGGCTCGTCAACCGCTACTACACGATCGCGCTCCTCAACCCGCCCACGAAGAGCGGCAGGCACGAGGTCGGACCAGCCGACTTCGCCGCCAGCCCGGCCGGCGACACGCCCCCGCCGGCCGTGGGTCACGGCAGGCTCGGCAAGGTGTGGCTCCTCGTCATCGGCGGCGTCATCCTGCTCGCGATCCTCTTCCCGGTCGGATTCGGAATCGCCTCTGTGCTGCGCGCGCGGCGGTCACGCAAGCGGTACGAGGCCGCCCGCGACACCGAGCTGCCGCCGCTGCCTCGCACGCGCACCCCTGTCGGGTAGAGGCGGGCCGCGCAAGCTCCGGCCTAACTTTCCTCTGGTACTTTGCGTCTCAATCCGCATGGAGTCGACCAATCAGCCCGGAGGTTTTCTCGATTCGCCGCGCGCCAGACGCCGGTTCTACTGGCTCAGCAGCGGCGTGTTCCTCATCGGTCTGATCGCCTTCCTCTCGGTCTTCGTCTTCCGCAACTCGAGCGGGCCGCACGCGCCGATCTCGACGGTGAAGGCACAGCACGCGAAGCCGCAGGTCAAGGCTCCGCCGGATCCGGTGGCCTACCAGGTCGCGCGCAAGTTCATCGAGACCGCGGTTCTGCGCAAGAACCTCGACGCCGCCTACTCGCTCGTCAACCGGGAGATCCGGGGCACGATGACGAGGAAGCAGTGGCGGACCGGCAACATCCCGGTGATCGGCTATCCCGCCGGGAACGCGAAGACGGCCGGCTTCCAGGTCATCTACTCGTACAAGACGCAGATGGAGCTGATCGTCGACCTCGTCGCGAGGCGCGGCAGCCACGTCCGCCCGCACCTGCCGTTCTACATCGGGCTCGTGCGCAAGGGCGGCAAGCCGAACGGGCGCTGGCTCGTCAATTACTGGCAGGCCGACTGGGCCCCGCCGATCCCGTCCGGCAACGGCTGAGCAAGACTCCGTCGGCTGAACCTGCGCTCGGCGGCTGACTGCGGGCCGACCCGGACCGAGATGCCCGAGATGGCTGCCGGCCAGCCCGGCGAGCTCCCGCTCGCTCCGGACGTACCGGAGGTGTCTCGCCCGTTCATCCCCTCCCTCGCGTCACACCGCGATCCCGCAGCGCGTGGTCGGCTAGCTAGGTAGCGAGCCAGCTTCGGGAGGAAGCGGACGCCAGGCTGACCGAAGGCCGCGGCGCGGGTCGCTTGACGAGGTGCTGCACGCCGAGCGTGCTGTCCCCGTACGGGTGGATCGCGAGACCCGTCGGCCACAGACCGAACCCGGCCGACCCGGCGTTGGCGCGGTGCTGGAGCGAGAGGCTCGAGACGGCGACGAGGGCCGCGGCGGCGGCGGCCGCCGTGACTGCGGCGACGCGGACGGCGAGCTGCCTGGTGGCCGTCCGGCGCGTCAGCCAGAACTGCGGCGGCCGCTCCAGCCACGCGTCGCGCAGCAGCTCCGTCGAGACGCGCACGTCCTCCGCGAAGGCCGCACAGGCCGCGCAGCGGCCGAGATGGCGCTGCAGGAGCGTCGTCTCGAAGCGCGAGAGCTCGCCGTCCAGCTGGAGCGAGACGCGGGCGCGGGCCGTATCGCAGGTTGCGGTCCTCACGTCAACTTTTGACGTGTTTCCCCGCAGAGAGTTAGAAGATGCGCCGCGTCGGATCGAACGAGCCGCCGATCACGATGAGGAGGATCCCCAGCCCGAAGAGCGCGAGGGAGTTGCGTCTCGCGTCCGTGCGCTCCTGCGGAGTCGTCTTGCGGATCTTCCGCGGCAGCCCGGCGCCCCGCAAAGAGGGCGTGGCCGGCCGGTCGCCGGTGTCGCTCCACTCGGAGCGCAGCGGGCCGCGCACGCCCAGCACGAAGCTGCCGACGAGGACGGCCGAGCCCGCCACGTAGAAGCCGTCCGCCAGCGCCCGCTCCAGGCTCGCGTGGGCGAGCTCGCCGAGCACGAGGGAGACTGCGGCCGTCCCGCCGCAGACCACGGCGAGGAAGACCAGGAGGCGGCGAAGACCGCTGAGCAGCACCAAGGAGCGCGCTACTCGGCCGCGCCGGCGAGGGCCGGCCTGCGCCGGATCTCGTCCTCGTCCATCGGCCACCGCTCGAGCGGGAAGTGGCACGCGAACTCGTGCTCCGGATTGCCGGCCACCGGCGTGAGCTCCGGCGGATCGACGTTGCACTTGCCGTCGACGAAGCGCGGGCAGCGGGGATGGAAGCGGCAGGCCTCGGGCGGGTTGAGCGGGCTCGGCACGTCGCCCTCGAGCACGATCTGCTTGCGGGCGCGCCCGAGCGTGGGATCCGCGATCGGGACGGCCGAGAGGAGCGCGCCCGTGTAGGGATGCTTCGGCTCGGTGTACAGCTCGGTCTTGCCGCCGGTCTCGACCGGTGCGCCGAGGTACATGACCATCACGCGGTCGGACACGTGACGCACGACGTTGAGGTCGTGCGCGATGAAGATGTACGTCAGGTCGAAGTCCTGCTGCAGGTCCTTGAGCAGGTTGAGGATCTGCGCCTGCACCGAGACGTCGAGCGCGGAGACCGGCTCGTCGCAGATGACGAGCTTCGGGTTGATCACGAGCGCGCGGGCGATCCCGATCCGCTGCCGCTGACCGCCGGAGAACTCGTGCGGGAAGCGGTTGAAGTGCTCCGGGTTGAGGCCGACGATCTCGAGCAGCTCCTGCACCCGGCGCTTGCGGTCCTGCTCGGTGCCGATGCCGTGCACCTCGAGCGGCTCGCCGACGATCGACCCGACGCGCTTGCGCGCGTTGAGCGACGCGTACGGATCCTGGAAGACCATCATCATGTCGCGCCGGATCGGGCGCATCTCGTTGCGGTTGAGATGCGTGATGTCGCGGCCGTCGAAGACGATCTTGCCTCCGGTCGGCTCGAGCAGCCGCGCGATGCAGCGCGCCATCGTGGACTTGCCGCAGCCGGACTCGCCGACCACGCCCAGCGTCTGGCCCTTCTCGAGCGTGAAGTTCACGCCGTCGACCGCCTTGACCTGGCCAACTTCCTTCTGGAAGACCATGCCGCGGGTGACGGGAAAGTACTTCTGCAGGTTCTCGACCGCCAGCAGCTCGCTCAAGCCGCGCTCCCTTCCGCCGCGAGTGCGGCCTTCTTCGCCTCCCAGATCCGCGCCCGTTCCTCGTCGGGGAGGTGGCAGCGGAAGCGGTGCTCGTCCCCGACGGCGCCCGCCGCGAGCTCGGGGAGCTCCTGCCGGCAGCGGTCGAAGACGTACGCGCAGCGCGGGTTGAACGAGCAGCCCTTCGGCGGGTGGAGGAGCGACGGCGGCTGCCCGGGGATCTGCTCGAGGCGCTCCGACGTCACGTTCAGCCTCGGCAGCGAGCCGAGCAGGCCCCAGGTGTACGGCATCTCCGGCTTGGCGAACAGGTGGTCGACCTGCGCCTGCTCGACGACGCGGCCGCCGTACATCACGAGCACGTCGTTGGCGAGCTCGGCGACGACGCCGAGATCGTGCGTGATCATCACGATCGCCATCTCGTGCTCGTCCTGCAGCTTCCGCATCAGCCGCAGGATCTGCGCCTGCGTCGTCACGTCGAGCGCGGTGGTCGGCTCGTCGGCGATCAGCACCTCGGGCTTGTTGATCAGCGCCATCGCGATCATCACGCGCTGGCGCATGCCGCCCGAGAACTGGTGCGGATAGTCGTCGATGCGCGCGTCCGCGCGCGGGATCTCGACCTCCTGGAGGATCTCGACCGAGCGGCGACGCGCCTCGGCGTGCGTCACGTCGTTGTGCAGCAGGACTGCCTCCTCGAGCTGCCAGCCGATCCGCTTGACCGGATTCAGGGACGTCATCGGATCCTGGAAGATCATCCCGATCCGGCTGCCCCGGATCTTCTGCAGCGACGAGCTGCTCGCGCCGAGGATCTCCTGGCCGTCGAAGCGGACCGAGCCCTCCACCTGCGCGTGGCGCATGTCGACGAGGCCCATCACCGTCAGGAACGTCACGCTCTTGCCCGAGCCCGACTCCCCGACGACGCCGAGCGTCTCGCCCTTCTCGAGCGAGAAGCTGACGCCGGAGACGGCCTTGACGATCCCGTCGTCCGTGCGGAATCGTGTCTGGAGGTCGTTGACTTCGAGGAGCGCCATCTACGTGCTCAGCCGGATTCTCGGGTCGAGCCACGCGTACGCGACGTCGACGAAGAAGTTGAAGAGGATCACGGCCAGGCAGGCGAAGACGACGATGCCGACCACCACCGGCAGGTCGTCCGCGAGGGCGGAGCTGACGAGCTGCGAGCCGAGACCGCGCATCTGGAAGACCGTCTCGGTGAAGACGGCGCCGCCGAGCGCGAGGCCGATGTCCATGCCGAGGATCGTGACCACGGGGAGCATGCTGTTGCGGAGCACGTGCTGGAAGAGCACGCGCGAAGCCGAGGCGCCCTTGGCGCGCGCCGTTCGGACGTAGTCCTCCGACATCGTCTCCATCACGTTCGCTCGGATCAGGCGCACGTAGAGGGCGGCGAACAGGAACATGAAGGTCATCCAGGGCAGGATCAGGTGGTAGGCCCACTCGGCCGGGCCCGAGCAGCCGCCGGCGGTGCTGCTCGGCACGATGGAGCAGTAGTTGCCGAGCGGCGTCCAGCCGAGCTTGTAGCCGATCACGTAGATGAGGATCAGGCCGATCCAGACCGCCGGCGCGGAGATGCCGACCAGCACGAAGATCATCGCCGCGCGGTCGAGGATCGAGCGGGGCTTCAGCGCCGAGAGGATGCCGATCGGGATCGAGATCGTGAGCCAGAAGATCGCCCCGCCGAAGACGAGCGAGGCGGTGACGGGCGCGTCCTGCCCGATCAGCCAGCGCACCGAGGCGCCGTTCTGGAACGAGTAGCCGAGCGACTGGTGCCGGAGCAGGTTCCAGATGAAGAGCCAGTACTGCTGGTAGATCGGCAGATCGAGGTGGAGGCTCTTGCGGATGTGCGCGATCAGTCCGGCCGTGCAGTGCGTGCCGCAGGCGATCTGCGCGGGATCCGTCGGAATGACGAAGAAGATGATGTAGGTGATGAGCGTCGCGACGAAGAAGAGGAAGATCGCCCAGAAGACGCGACGGATGAGGAAGTAGGCCACTGGCTGGGAATTCTATTCGGGATTTCTGGAGGGGCGCCCGAAGGCGCCCCTCCAGCTTCGTGCGATTTCGGCGTGCGGCCCCTAGCCCACCGAGAGGGCGTTGAGGTCCGGGTAGCCGAAGTAGTTGCTGTAGATCACGTTCTTGACCCGCTTCGCGGTCATGTACCGGAAGGTCGGGACGTAGAGCGGGAACGCCGGGACGTACTTCGTCATCAGCAGCTGGTCGAGCGCGGCGTAGGCCTTCGCGCGAGCCTGGCCCGAGAGGGAGGCCGCGTGATCCATCGCCTTGTTGAAGACCGAGTTGTTGAAGTAGAAGTAGTCGACGTTGCCGGTCTGCTGGATCGAGCGCCCGTCGAAGTTCACGTTGATGAAGTCGAACGGGTCGAAGTAGTCGGCGCACCATCCCGAGTGGGCGATGTTGTACGTCGTACCCTTCGTCTCGATCGGCCCGTAGTACGAGTTCGGGTCCGACTGCTGGAGCGTTGCCTGCAGGCCGATGTGCGCAAGCTGCGCCTTCTCGAACTGCGCCTCCAGCGTGCGGAACGAGCTCGCCGGGTTGTAGTAGATGTTCAGCGCCGGCGGGTTCTTCACGTCCGCCTGCGACAACAGGGCCTTCGCCTTGGCGAAGTTCGGGTAGTTCCCGTAAGCCGAGAACTTCTTGTAGCCGGGCAGGCCGGGGACCAGGATCTGGTCCGTCGCGCCGCCGGCGTTCGGGCCGAGCAGCTTGATGATCGGCTCGCGTCCGATGGCGTAGTTCAGCGCCTTGCGGACGTCGACGTTGTCTGTCGGCGGCCGGGCGTTGTTGAACGCCTCCCAGATGACGCAGGACTCGGTGCCCACGTGGTACTGGCCGTTCGGCTTGTTGACGCCGTAGGTCTTGGCGACCTTCGCCGCGTCGTCCGCGGGGATGCCGGCCATGTCGAAGTCGACCTGGTTCTTCTCGATCTGCAGCAGCGCCGACTCACCGTTCGAGTTCGGGAAGCTGTTGATCACGATCTCGTCCGGGTTCTGGAAGCGGGGGCCGTGGTAGTACTTGTTCCGCTTCAGAACGACCGTCCGGCCAGGGCTGTTCGACGCGATGTAGTACGGGCCGCCCGACGGATACACGAGCACGCCGGCCGGGTTCTTCGTGTACTTCATGCTCGGCATCACGGCGCCGAACCACTGCATCCCGAGGATCGAGACGAACGTCGGGTTCGGCTTCGTCAGGTGGAAGGTGAGCGTGAGCCCCTTCGCCTTGATGCCGGAGATGTGCTGGGCCTTACCGTTGGTGAAGGCCTGAGCGCCGACGACCATCGTGTTCAGCTGGTCGAAGATGCCGTACTGCGCGTACATCTTCGGGCTCAGGATGCGCTCCCACGCGCGCTGGTACGCCAGCGCCGTGATCGGCTTCCCGTTGCTGAACCTCAGGCCGGACCGGAGGTGGAACGTGTACGTCTTCCCGTCCTTCGAGATGGTCGGGAACGACTTCGCGGCCTCGGGGAACAGCTGCGCCCCAGCCCGACCCGGCTTGTTCGGGAAGTTCACCAGGTTCAGGTTGGTCGTATAGAGGACCGCCCAGTCGTTCGTGACGTACGCCAGGCCCGGGTCGAGCGTGTCGAACTGGCCGGCCGACTGGTCGACCCGCAGCACGCCTCCCTTCAGCGCGGCCTTGGACGCCGCCCCCTGGCTCTTGTGCGTCGCGGACGCGGCGACCCCTACGGTCGTCGCAGCGACGAGCAATGCCACACCCATGCTCAGGAGGAACATGGGGAGCATGTGCTTCCTACGCATATGTCTCCCTCCCTGGTTGCCCCGCGCGCCGCAGCGAGCGGTTGACCGGTTGACATGACCGACGAACACCAGCGTGTACCTAAGACGATTCGGTGACGAAAGAGTTAGGACGAGGATCTGTTCTCACGGCCGCAGTCGCTCGCGCTAGATGGTGGAGCGCGGGTCGAAAGCGTCCCGTAGCCCGTCGCCGAGCAGGTTGAACGCGACCGTCGTGATCAGGATCGCGAAGCCCGGGAAGAGCAGGATCCAGACGTCGGTCTGGTAGTAACTCGGGGCCTGCGCGAGCAGGGTGCCCCAGCTCGGAGTGTCGGGGTTGATCCCAAGGCCGAGGAACGAGAGGCCCGCCTCGGCGAGGATGTTCTGCGCGATCAGCAGCGTCGAGTAGACGATGATCGGCGCGACCAGGTGCGGCAGCAGGTGCGAGCGCATGATTCGCCAGTCGCTCGCGCCCGTCATCCGGGCGGCCTCGACGAACTCCTTCTCGCGCAGCGAGAGGACGACGCCGCGCATGATCCTCGCCGGATAGAACCAGCCGAAGACGCTGAAGATCACCGCCAGCATGAAGACGCCGTGCGGCAGGAACCCGAGCGTGATCCCGGTCAGCGCGTTACCGGCCACGATGCGCAGGGCGATCACGAAGAGCAGGTACGGGAACACCATCACGATCTCGATCAGGCGCGAGATCACGGTGTCGACCCAGCCGCGGAAGTAGCCGGCGATCAGCCCCATCATGATGCCCAGCCCGACCGAGCCGGCGGTCGCGAAGACGCCGACCTCGAGCGAGATCTGCGCGCCGTAGAGGATGCGCAGGAAGAGGTCGCGGCCGAGCTGGTCGGCGCCGCCGAAGATCAGCAGCGTCGACGGGTGATGTCCCGGCTGCCCGATGTACTCCGCCGTCGAGATGTGCGACCACGGGCCGACGGGCGTGAAGCTCGAGGGGTTGACCCCGTAGGCGAAGATGTCGTTCGGGCCGTGGCCCAGCAGATAGGCGGCCAGCGGCGCGCCGGCGAAGGCCGCTGCGAACAGCAGGACGATGACCCCGAAGCTGACGACCGCCAGCTTGTCGCGGCGGAAGCGGATGAAAACGAGCTCCCAGTAGCCGCGGGCCTTGACGGTGATCGGCTCGTCCGGCTCCGCAGTGACGTCGACGGAAACGGGTTGCTGTAGCCCGACGCTCACGACCGGCGCACGCTATCTCATCGCAGGAGTAGTTGCCAGCACCACAGCATCGGACGTCGATTCGCCCTGGAAGTTAGGGATTCGTCTACGCGGTCTTCGCGCGCAGCCAGCGCAGCGTGGCCGACGGGCTCGCGTCGCCGAAGCCGAGTCCGTCGTAGTGCATCGCCGGGCGCCAGAGCGGCCAGGCCTGCCGGAAGACGTCGGCCCGGCTCATGCCCGGCGGCAGGGAGACGTTCGGGTGGAGCGCCTCGCCGAGCCGCTGCAGTTCGCCCACGATCCAGCGCATCTCGATGCCCGGCCGCGCCTCGATCGTCACGGAGGGCTCCTCGCCGAAGAGCGACTCCGCAGCGATCCGCGGCAGGTCGGCGCCCGCGAACACGGTCAGAGGCAGCCAGCCGTACACACGCGCGCCGAGCTCCATCAGCCGCGGCGTCCCGTCCTCGGCGATGTGGTACTGGACGTCGCCGAGCCCCTCGAAGGCGAGGTCGCGGAAGAGCTCGAGCGCCTCCCGCACGCCCGGCGTGGTCTCGGGGACGGTGCGGCGCCAGACGGCGACGCCGCCCGCGATCGGCCACTGGCGGTACGCCTCGCGCGCACCCCAGGCGAGCAGCCGTCCCTCGCGGAAGACGGCGGCGACGCCGATCGAGCGCCCCGGCGTCCACGCCTGCACGAGCGGCAGCTCGAAGCCGCACGCGAGGTACTTCCGCTCGACGACGCTCCGCACCTGCTCGGGCGAGTGGACGACGGTGTGCCTGGCGTACGGGCGCTCGTCGCCCCGCCGGCCGTACGAGCGGCGGGGCTTGACCGCGCACGGGAAGCCGATCTCCCGCGCCGCGGCGACGGCCTCGTCGACGTCGGCCGGCACGTGGTGCTCCGGGATCGCGAAGCCTGACGCGCTCGCAGCGTCGAGCGTCCGCACCTTGTCGGTCGCGAGCGAGGCCGAGCGCTCGTCGCCGCCGAGCACACGCGCCCCCTGCAGCAGGCCCCGGGTCTCGTAGAGCAGCTCGAGCGAGGCGTCCTCCGCCGGCGCGACGACGTCGACGCCGTGGCGCCCGATCGCCTCGGCGACCGCGGCGGCCCAGGCGGACGCACGCTCGCGGTAGTCCGGCAGCTCGACCTCGCCCGCGCAGTGGCGGGAGCGCGACGCGATCGTCCCCTTCTCCGTGAGCACGCGCCAGCCGGCCCGGCCCAGCGACCGGACGACGGCCCGGCTCGGCCAGCTGTTGCCGTCGACGACGAGCGCGACGCGTTGGCGGATCTCCTCCACAGGCCGGGGCTTCCCGGCACCCGAGGCTCCAGAAACGCTGCGAGACGCAGGCGATCGACCGGGATACGATGTCGCGCGAGGGATCGGTCGTGGCAAGTCTTCTCCAGCTGCTCGTCGCGTGGCTCGTGGTGCTCCTCGTCGGGATGCCCCTCGTGACGCTGCTGCACGAGCTCGGCCATGCCGTCGCCGCGGCGCTCGCCGTCGGAGGGCGCGTCACCGTCGTCCAGGGTCCTGCGCCCGCGCGGCTGACCGTCTCGGTCTGGCGCCTGGACCTGCGCCTGCACGGCCCGACCGCGCCGCAGCAGGGAATGGTCGGCTGGGCGATGTGGGGCACGCACCCGGCGCGCTGGCGCCACGCGGTCGCGATGGCGGCCGGCCCGCTCGTCTCCGGCCTCTGCGCGGCAGGCTGCCTGCTCGGCGCCGGGTTCGCTCCCTCGCTCTGGCGGACGGCGCTCGAGCTGCTCGCCGCCGCGTCGGTGCTGCAGACGCTGAGCTCGGGGCTTCCCGTCCGCTACGGGCGCTGGTTCGGCTCGTACGCCGGCGAGGCGAGCGACGGTCTGCGCATCCGGCGCCTGCTGCAGGGCAGGCCCGAGCCGCGCCCGGAGCTCTAGGCCGCTTCCTTCCTCCTCGGCAGGCCGAAGTCGCCGTGCAGGTGCGCGTCCTCGTCGGGCTCGCCGTGCTCCGTCCCGCGCAGGCTCTCCTGCAGCCGGCCGACGCGCGGCAGCAGCGCGACGGCTGGGACGAGCGGGAGCCAGAAGTTGACGGCGCGGTAGACGAGCGCGGCGAAGATCGCCTGCGAGAGCGGGACGCCGACGGCGTGCAGCGTGTACGCCATCGCAGCCTCCGAGAAGCCCGCGCCGCCGCCGGGCAGTGGCACGAAATTGAGCGCCCACGCCGTCGCCTCGGCGACGACGAGCCGGGCGGGGTCGAGGTGGAAGCCGAACGCGCGCAGCGAGCTCCAGAGGATGAAGAAGTCGCCGATCCAGAACAGCGGATAGCCGAGCACGCCGCCGAGATAGCGGCGAGGATGGGAGAAGACGTGGCGGGTGAGGACGACGCCCCCGACCGCGTCCGCCAGCGCCTTCCTCGCCTTGCGGAGGAGCCGATGCCGCGACTCGTCCGACGGCTCGAGCAGCCGCGGAGCGAGCCGGTCGCTCGCCGCGGCCGCGGCGGCCGCGGTCAGCGCCGGCGGCGCGAGCACCCAGATCAGCGCCAGCACGAGCGCCGCGCCGCCGGCTCCGCGGGCGAGGACGACGACGCCGGCCACCGTCGCGAGCCAGGCGAGCGCCGCGGCCTGCAGGGTGTTGAGCGCGAGCGTTCGCCGCGCCGCCTCGTGCGTCTTCGAGCCCGCCTCCCGCATCGCCCAGAAGTCGACGGTGAGCCCGCCTGCGTCGGAGCCGACGACGTACGCGCCCATGCCGAGCGCGATCACCTGGCCGGCGTCGCGGTGGCGAAGCCGCGGCCCGCCGTCCACCGAGGCGACCGAGCGGTAGGCGACGAGGTAGCCCGCGTACGCGACGAGCTCGCCGACCAGCGTCAGGGGGAGCAGGCTCCTGTCGGCGCGGCGCAGCGCCTTGAGGAGCTCGCCGTAGCTCGTCACCTCGCCGACGACCGCCACGGCGCCGAGGGTGAGGGCGAGCGCGAGACCGAGCCCGATCAGCGCCTTGCGGCGCTCGATCCCGAACAGCTCCCGCCGGTCGTCCCGCTCGCCGTCGCTCACGCCGCGAGCCTCCGCTGCTTCTTCAGCGTCACGCCCGCGCCGAGGGCGCCGAGCACCGCGCCGGCGGCGACCGTGAGCGCCTGGGCGCCGATCGCGAACGCGAGCGCCTCGCGGCCGGAGACGCCCGCGCCGGCGAGGACCGCCGCCCCGACCCCCGCCTGCGTCGCCGCCCCCGCCGGGCCGACCGGCAGCGCGGCCGCGCCCGCCGCCGCCGCGACGTACGCCGTCGCCGCCGTGAACGGCACCGTGAGGCCGACCGCGCCCAGCAGCACGTAGATCCCGCCGGCGCGCGCGAGCCAGGACGCGGCGACGAGCAGCCAGGACCAGACCGCGTCCGCGTAGGAGTTCGGCGCGTGCAGGGCGAGCCAGTGCCCGAGCCGGTAGCTGACGAGCCGCTCGCTGCCGCGGATCGAGGGCAGCGCGGCGGCGAGCAGCGCCGCGCCGACGCCGACGCCGGTCAGCACAAACATCGTCGCGCGCACGTACCCGTCCGCGCTCGTCGCCACGGCGGTGTACGCGGCGAACGGCGTCAGCGCGGCCATGTCGACCAGCCCGAGCAGGAAGAGGGAGAGGGCGAGCGTCCCGATCGAGGGCGCCCGGGCGGAGATCCGGCGCACGACGCCGATCGCCACTGCGTCGTCGACGCGCGAGGGGAGCGCGATCGCCGTCACCGCAGCCGTCCCGTTCGAGGCGACGAGCGCGAGCGAGCGCGGACGCTCGAACGGCCGGAACAGCCGCTGCCAGCCGAGCGCACGCAGCGCGAAGGTCGAGATGAAGAGCGCCACGGTCGCGGCGGCCGCGGCCGGGCTGGCATGGCCGAGCGGCCAGCCGTCCGCCGCGATCTCCCGCAGGACGAGCCAGAGCATGGCGCCGGCGGCGGCGGCGAAGAAGCCGTTGAGGAGCCAGCGGCCGCGCCCGCCGTGCAGCGTCGCGAGCGCGCTGCGGATCACGAGCAGCCAGCCGCGGGCGAACTCCGAGAGGACCCCGGCGCCGACGTCCTCGAACGGACGCGGGCGCGGCGTCGCGATCTCCGGCACGGCGGTCGGCGGAGCGAGCCGCGACTGGCGCCACGAGCGGCGAACCGGCGCAGCCGTCCGGCGCCAGAGCGCGGGATTGAGCTCCCGCAGCGTCCAGAGCGCGAAGAACGCCGACGGGACGACGTAGAAGAAGAGAACGCCCCAGCCGGGGACGACGCGGACGAGCGCGAGAGCCGCGACGGTCAGCGCGCCTGCGCCGACGAGCACCGTCGCGCCGAGGACGCGGGACGCGAGGGACACAAGCTCGCGTTCCCCGGGCGGAAACGGACGGAAACGGCTCGCTCTGTGTAAATAACCGGGACCGTGGAAGTTCCCCGGTCGTGCTGGTCAAGGGGTCACGCATCCCTCGGGCGGGCCTGGCGACCTGCGCCGTCACGGGCGTCGCGAGCGCCGACCGCGACGCGTGGAACCGTCTCTGCGTGCCCGGGCAGGGACCGCTGCGCCACCACTACGTGAGCGCATGGGAGAGGGCCACGCTCCCGGGCCTCTCCTCGCGGCCGCTGCTCATGCACGACGACGACGGCGTGCTCGTCGCGGCCGCGCCCGCCTACTTCTACGAGCTGGACATGGGGAGCGTGCAGTCGAACGTCGTCGCCGACGCGCTGCGGAAGGTGCGGAAGGTGCTGCCGCGGCTGCTCGTGAGCAGGGTGTTCGAGATCGGCTCGCCGACGCCGCTCGTCCCGCCCTTCCTCCTCGACCCGTCGCTCCCGCCGCGCCGGGGGATCACCGACCTGGTCGCGGCGGGGCTGGCGGAGGCCGAGTCCGGGGACGCGGAGATGGTGATCGTCCAGAGCTTCGAGCGCGTCCGGCCGGGGGCGACCGAGACCGAAGCGCTCACCGAACTCGGCTTCGCGTCGGTGCCGATCCCGAACACGGTCCTCGTCGACCTCCCCTTCGCCGACTTCGACGAGTACCTCGGCTCGATGCGCGCGCAGTACCGGCGGCGCGCGCGGAAGACGCTGGAGGCGTCGGCTCACCTGCGCGTGGAGCGGCTCGACGACTTCTCGGCGGAGGTGCCGGAGCTGGCGCGGCTGTGGGGGCTCGTCTACGAGCGCGCGCACGAGCTGAAGCGCGAGATCCTCGGCGAGCCGTACTTCGCCGCGGTCGCCGAGCTCGACTACGTGAGCGTGCTCGCCCTGCGCCGGCCCGACGGCTCGCTCGCGTCGTACGCGCTCCTGCTCGACGACCGGCCGCGCCTCCACTTCCTCTACACGGGCTTCGAGGAGCGCGCGGGCCGCGAGGAGGCGGCGTACTTCCGGCTGCTCTACGAGATCGTCCGCTACGGGATCGAGAACGGCTACGCGTCGGTCAACCTCGGGCTGACCACGCTCGAGCCGAAGCTCGACGTCGGCGGCGTGCCGAAGCCGCTGTACGCCTGGATCCGGCACCGGAACCAGTTCCTCCAGCGCGCGTTCGCGAGGCTCGCGCAGGGGCCGTTCGCGCCGGACGCGGTCGAGCCGCGCCGCGTGTTCAGGGACTGACGCGCGCCGCCGCGAGCTCCTCGAAGTAGCGGAGCGCCTCGGGGTTCGCGAGAGAGTCGCGGCTCGCGACCTCGTCCGCGGGGGTGCCCATCAGGATCCGCTTCACCGGCACCTCGAGGATCTTCCCGGACAGGGTTCGCGGGATCTCGGGCACGGCGAGGATCTCGTCGGGGACGTGGCGTGGCGAGCAGTCCTCGCGGATCCGCCGCCGGAGCTCGGCCACGAGCGCCTCGTCGAGCGCCGCGCCCTCCCGCAGGACGACGAAGAGCGTCATGCGGCTCCCGTCTCCCTCGGGCACGTCCACCACGAGCGCGTCGAGCACCTCGTCGAGGCCGAGCACGCTGCGGTACAGCTCGCTCGTCCCCATGCGGACACCGCCGCGGTTGATCGTCGCGTCGGAGCGGCCCGTGATGATCGCCGTCCCGCGCTCGGTGATCTCGATCCAGTCGCCGTGCCGCCAGACGCCCGGAAACTCCGCGAAGTAGCTGTCGCGGTAGCGCGAGCCGTCCTCGTCGCCCCAAAGACAGAGAGGCATCGACGGCATCGGCTCGGTGATCACGAGCTCGCCGACCTCGCCGACGAGCGGGCGCCCGTCCTCGCTCCACGCCTCGACCGCCGCGCCGAGCGCCCGCGCCTGCAGCTCGCCGCGGTGGACGGGCAGCGTCGGGACGCCGCCGACGAAGGCGGTGCAGACGTCGGTGCCGCCCGACGTGGAGAAGAGCCAGACGTCTTCGCCGAGGCGCTCGCGCACCCAGTCGAAGCCCTCCGGCGCGAGCGGCGAACCGGTGGAGCCGACGCTGTCGAGCCGCGAGAGGTCGCGCCCTTCGCGCGGCTCGACGCCGGCCTTCTGGCACGCGGAGACGTAGCCGGCGCTCGTCCCGAAGCACGTGATGCCGGCGTCGGCGGCAAGCTGCCAGAGGACGGACATGTCCGGGTGGGCCGGGCTGCCGTCGTAGAGGACGATCGACGCGTCGGAGAGCAGGCCGCCGACGAGGAAGTTCCACATCATCCACCCGGTCGTCGTGAACCAGAAGACGCGGTCGCCGGTGCGCGCGTCGAGGTGCAGCCGGAGCTTCTTCAGGTGCTCGAGCAGGATCCCGCCCTGGCCGTGGACGATCGCCTTCGGCAGCCCGGTCGTGCCCGAGCTGTAGAGCACCCAGAGCGGATGGTCGAACGGGAGCTGCTCGAGCTCGAGCTCGGCCGGCGGCAGCTCCCAGTCGCCGCCGGCGAGGTACGGGAGGACGATCGTCCGCTCCACCGTCGGCAGCTCGCGCTGCAGCGCGGCGAGCGCGTCGCTCCGGTCGAAGTCCTTGCCGCCGTAGCGGTAGCCGTCGACGGCGAGGAGCACCTTCGGCTCGATCTGGGCGAAGCGGTCGACGACGCTCCGCACGCCGAACTCCGGCGCGCAGCTCGACCAGACCGCGCCGATGCTCGCGCAACCGAGGAAGGCGGCGATCGTCTCCGGCACGTTCGGGAGATAGGCGGCGACGCGGTCGCCGGGACGGACGCCCGACTCGCGCAGCGCGGCGGCGACCGCGCCCGCCCGCGCGCGAAGCTCGCCCCACGTCCACTCGCCGAGCGGGCGCAGCTCGGAGGCGTGGCGGATCGCGACCTCCGCGTCGTCGCGACCGCGGAAGACGTGCTGCGCGTAGCTGAGCCGCGCGCCCGGGAACCACTCCGCTCCCGGCATCTCGCGCCGGCCGAGCACGCGCTCGTAGGGCTCGCTCGCCTCCACCTCGAAGAAGTCCCAGATCGCGGCCCAGAACGCCTCGAGCTCGTCGACCGACCAGCGCCAGAGCTCGTGGTAGCCCGTGAGCTCGAGACCGTGCCGCTCGTTGACCCACTCGCGGAAGCGCGTGATCGTCGCGTCCGCGATCCGCTCCGGGCCCGGCGTCCAGACGATGGGCGGCTCCACGGCCGCGATGCTAGCCGTCTACCGGCGGGCGGCCTCGAGCGGCGGCGTCGGCTCGCCGTCGGTCGGCCGCGCCCGCCGGGTCTCCGCCATTTCGCGCGCGGACGTGCGCCTTATTGCTTTCTCGCGATCGCGCGCGCGAGCTCGCGCTTCGACATCCTCGAGCGCCCCTCGACGCCGAGCCGCTTCGCGCGCTCGTAGAGCTCCTGCTTCGTGTTCCCCTCGACGTCCACGCCCCCGAACGTCTCCCCTTCGCCGCGCCGCTTCTGCGCCGTCGTCTTCTTCGAGCGCGAGTCGCTCGGGCCGTACTCGTCCTTCGGCTCCCAGTGGTCGCCGACCTTCTCGTGCGTGTGCTTGAGCGCGGCGAAGGCCGTGCGATGCGCGCGCTCGCCCTCGCCGTACTGCTCGGCCGCCGCATCGTGCGTCTTGGCGAACGTCCGCTGCGCCTTGCCGCCCGAGCGCTTCAGCGTGTCGGGGAGCTCTGACTCGACCGGCTTGCCGCTCTTCGTCGTCTTCGGCATCAGGGCTTCAGGACGACCTTGAAGAAGCCGTCCTCCTTCTTCTGGAACTTCTCGTACGCGGACGGCGCCTCGTCGAGCGGCACGTGGTGGCTTGCGAAGGACTCCGCGCCTAGCGGGTCGCCGTCGAGCAGCAGCGGCATGATCTCCGGCACCCAGCGCAAGACGTTCGCCTGGCCCATCCGGAGCTGGATCTGCTTGTCGAACAGCGTCAGCATCGGCAGCGGGTCGGCCATGCCGCCGTACACGCCGGAGAGGGAGATCGTCCCGCCGCGCCGCACGAGGTCGATCGCCAGATAGAGGGCGTTCAGTCGGTCG
>Ga0070739_10003379_pt1 | contig 19946 bp, 27 predicted proteins | sample Coa_R1_7_FD_66445 | JGI IMG/M metagenome (GOLD analysis project Ga0070739, IMG submission 66445) | Surface soil microbial communities from Centralia Pennsylvania, which are recovering from an underground coalmine fire - Coalmine... | ecosystem: Environmental > Terrestrial > Soil > Unclassified ... | reverse complement strand
GTCACCAGCGCGCGGACGACGAGCGTCATCGGACGACGAGCGGCTCCGCGGCGTGCAGGAAGCCGCCGGGCGGCACGACGCGCACGTCGACCGCCGGCGCCAGCCGGCGCGCCGCGGCGGCGAAGTCGAGCGGCGGCCGCGTCAGGAAGCCGCGCGCCCAGCGGTGGACCAGGCGCGGCGCGAGCGTGCCCCAGTGGATCGGCACGGCGACGCGCGGACCGATGCGCGCGGCGGCGACGGCGGCGCGGCCCGGGTCGAGGTGGCCGGGGCCGAGGGTCGGGCCCCAGCCCCAGACCGGCAGGAGGGCCACGTCGATCGGGCCCAGGCTGGCCATCTCCGGGAACAGGTCGGTGTCGCCGGCGAAGTAGATCCGCTCGTCGCCCTCGACGACGTAGCCGAGGCACTCCGCGCGCGGGCCGAACGGCGGGCGAAAGCCCTCGTGCCGGGCCGGCGTGGCGACGACGCGGACCCGCCCGACCCGCGTCGTCTCGCCGACGCGCAGCTCCTCCACCTCGCGGTAGCCGCGCCGCCAAAGCAGCCCGCCGGCCCCAACCGGCACGATCAGCCGCGTCCGCTGGCCGAGCCGCGCCAGCGACGGGAAGTCGAGGTGGTCCTGGTGCAGGTGCGAGAGAAGGACCGCGTCCACCGGGCCCACCTCGTCCGCCGGGCGGCGGTGGACGCGGCGCAGGTGGGCCAGCCGGTCGCGCAGGACCGGGTCGGTGATCAGCCGCGCGCCGGCCGTCTCCAGGACGATCGTGGCGTGGCCGAAGAAGTGGACGTCGCCGCTAGCCATACAGGATCGTCGAGTAGATCTCGGGCCGCACCAGCGCCTCGACCACGGTCGGCCCGTCGGCGCGCAGGGCCGCGGCGAGCGCCGCGCGGAACTCGGCCGGCGTGCGCGCCACGCGGGTCGGCACGCCGAAGTACTCGGCCGGCGGCGCGTGCGGCGCGGGCGTCACCTCCACGCCGCTGTAGGCGTAGTGCTTGCGCTCTTGCTTGACCTTGATCAGCGCCAGCCAGTTGTCGTTGAGGACGACGAACGGGATCGGCAGGCCCAGCCGCGCGGCGGTGGCCATCTCGCCGGCCATCATCAGGAAGCAGCCGTCGCCCATCACCGCCGCCACGGTCCGTTCGGGCCGCGCCAGCTTGGCGCCGAGCGCGGCCGGGATCGCATAGCCCATCGACGACCAGCCGTTGGAGACCAGCAGCGTCTCGGGCACAGTCACCCGCCACTGGGTGGCGACGAGGTGGGTGTGGGCGCCGACGTCGCAGGTGAGGATGGCGTCGGCGGGCAGCAGCTCGCGCATGACGTCGAGCGCCTCCCACGGCTGGAAGCCCTCGCCGGGCAGGCGGATGCTCCGCTCGAGGTGGGCGCGGAAGCGGGCCAGGTCGGCGTCGTCCCACTCGTTGCCGGCCGGCGGCAGCGCCGCCAGGCGGCGGATGGCGTCGCCGAGGTCGCCGATCGCCTGGTGCTTCAGGCGGACCGTGCCGTCGACGTCGGCCGGCTCGCCGTCGACGTGGACCAGCGGCACTGGCGGCAGCCACTCCTCGTAGCAGATCTCGACCGGATCGTAACCGATGCCGACGACCAGGTCTGCCTGGGCCAGGTAGTCCTCGATCGTCTTGCGGCGCACGCGGCCGACGACGCCCAGCCAGAGCGGGTGGTCCTCGGGGACGACCCCCTTCGCCATGTTCGTGGTCACGAACGGCAGGTGGTTCGCCTCCAGGAAGCGGCGCAGCTCGGCCAGCGCGCCGGAGCGGTAGGGGCTGAAGCCGAGGGCCGCGACTGGCCGTCTCGCCCGCCGCAGCAGCGCCATCACCCGCTCGAGGTCGGCGTCGCGGGCGAGCGGCGTCTCCTGGCTGCCGACGAGCCTCGGCCGCGCGGCCGGCGGATCGGCCGCGGCCACCGCGACGTCCTCGGGCAGGTCGAGGTGGACCGGTCCGGGCGGCTCGAGGGTGGCGGTGGCCAGCGCCTGGGCCACGGTCGCCGCCACGCTCCCCGGCGCGAGCTGGTAGGTGGCCTTGGTCAGCGGCCGGAACAGCGCCTGGTGGTCGATCCGCATCTGCACGCGGCGCTCGAGCTGGGCGCAGGCCACCTGCCCGGTGATGGCCAGAGCGGGCGAGCGGTCGAGCAGGGCGTTGCCGATGCCGGTGGTGAGGTTGGTGGCGCCCGGCCCGACCGTGGCCACCGCCACGCCGGGCACGCCGCTGACCCGCCCGATCACGTCGGCCATGAACCCCGCCGCCCCCTCGTGGCTGACGAGGACGAACTCGATGCCGACCTTGCGCATCGCGTCGATGATGGCGAGCACCTGGCCACTGGGAATCCCGGCGGCGTAGCGCACCCCGGCGGCATGGAGCAGCTCGGCGATCAGGTCGGCGTTGGTGCGATAGTCCGCCATCGCGGAACCTCCGTGGCGCTCGGACCAGTCTACCGCGTGCTCAGCGGTACAGGCTCGCCACGAAGCCCGAGGCGTCGAGGCGATCCAGCGGACCGTTGTCGTAGAAGTCGTCGGGGCGCGCCTCGCGCGCTCGGGGCAAGCTCTGGCCCAGCTCGTCCATCATGAGCTGCACGCCCTCGACGGGAATGCGCGGCACCTGCGGCAAGAGCTGCTGGACGTGCAGGTCGTAGGTCTGATTCAGGATCTCCTCGTCGTCGATCTTCATGTAGCGGCGCATCACGTCGAGCGTGGCCGCCCGGTCGCGCTTGGCCACGGCGATGGCGTCGAGCCAGGCCTTGAGGTAGCTCTCGACCACCGCGCCGCGGTGGTCGAGCCATTGCCGCCGGAAGGTCACCGCGCTCGCCACGTAGGGCACGCCGTAGGTGTTGGTCAGCTCACGGAAGCCGAGCTTGGCGGCGAGGAAGCTCTGCGGCGGTGTCATCGACGCGGCGGGGATCTGGCGGGACTCGAGCGCGGCCAGCACGTTCGGCACGCTGCCGGTCTGGACGATCGCCACGTCGTCGTTCGGCTCCAGGCCGTGCTGCCGGGCCATCAGCTTGGCCGCGAAGTCGCTCAGCGAGCCGTAGCGGCTGACGGCGATGCTCTTGCCCTTGAGCGCCGCGACATCCGGCACGTCCGGCAGCGCGTACAGGGAGGACAGCAGGTAGGGATTGCCCGTGGCGACGACGGCCAGGTCGGCCCCCTCCAGGTCGGCGGCGATCACGGCGTCCATGTTGATGCACACCGAGTCCACCTCGCCGGCCAGCAGCGCCTGGATCGCGGCGCGGCCGCCGCCGTCGATCTGGGTCAGCTCCACCTGCAGGCCATACTTGCGGTCGAGCCCCAGCTCGGGGACCAGCCAGACGAGGATGTTGGACCCGGCCACGGCGCCCCAGGCCTGGCGGATCACGGTGGGCACGCTGGTGGGGCTAGCGAGCGGCGCGGCGGTAGCGGCGGCGCCCGCCCGAGCGGGCGCGCTGGCCGCGGGGCTCGCGCTCGGGCCGCAGGCGCCGATCAGCAGCGCCGCCAGGCCCAGCAACGCGGCGAGGCGGGCCGCGCGGCCGACGGGGCGAAGGGCAGGACGCATCATGGCACCTCCGGCGCAGCGCCGATCGCCGCGCCCCCGGCCGCGGCCGCTCGAGGGGCGAGGGCCGCGGGCGAGCAGTCGCGAAGCGCCGGACTATAGCATCGGGCCGGCCAGGCAGCAACGGCCGCCGGCGGCGACTCCGCGAGGGCCACGGGTCCGCGACTCGGCGAGTCAGCGACGGTCAGCGACCGCGGAGCTTGCGCACCTCGTCGGTACAGGCGTCGAGGCGCGCCCGCAGGTCCGCGAGCTGCTCCTCCTGATCGCGCAGGCGATCGGTGAGACGCATGATCACCTCGACGCCGGCTAGGTTGACGCCGAGATCCTCGATCAGCCGCTTGATCTGCATCGCGCGCTGGATGTCCTCGACGGAGTACAGGCGGATGTTGCCCTTCGAGCGCGACGGGGCGATCAGCCCCGCGCGCTCGTAGTAGCGCAGCGTCTGCGGGTGCACCTTGAGCAGGCGCGCGGCGACGCTGATGACGAAGCACGCCGCCTGGGTGCTCTGAGCGTTGTCCTGCATGTTTGATCCCTTCCCTGGCCGCCAGGCTTGCCGTATTAGCTCGCGCGCTGCCGCGCCAGCTCGCGGAACAGCTCGCGCTCGCGCTCGGTGAGCGGCACCGGCAGGGTCGCCTTTACCGTGGCGAACAGGTCGCCGCGCCCGCTGCCGCCGAGGTGAGGCATCCCCTGGCCGGCCAGGCGGAACACGCGGTCGTTCTGGGTGTCCGGCGGGATCTTCAGCGCCAGGCGCGTGCCCTTCGGGGTGGGCACCTGCGCCTCGCCGCCGAGGGCCAGGACATGCAGCGGCACGGACACGTTCACGTATAGGTCGTCGCCCTTGCGCTCGAAGGTCGGGTGGGGCAGGATCGACACGACCAGGTACAGGTCGCCGTTCGGTGCGCCGCCAAGCCCGGGACCCCCCTCGCCGGCGATGCGGATGCGCGAGCCATCGGTCACCCCGGCGGGGATCTTCACTTCGAGCCGGCGCACCCTCCCGTCGGCGCTCTGGAGCTGGAGCATCCGCTGGGTGCCGTTGAACGCCTCCTCGAGCGTGACCTCGACCGGCTGCTCGTAGTCTTCGCCCTGACGGGCAATGGTTCGGCTGCGGAAGCCACCGCCGCCCGCCCGGCCACCGAAGAGGCTGCCGAACAGGTCGGCGAAGGCCGACTCGTCGAGGTTGCCGGTCTCGAAGCGGACCCCGCCCGGGCCGGCGCCGCCCGGCGCCCAGCGTGCGTGGCCGAAGCCCCCCTCGCGCGCCGCCGCCTCGGCGGCCTCGGCCTGCTGCCAGTTGTGGCCGTAGCGATCGTACTTCTTGCGCTTTTCGGGATCGGACAACACCTCGTAGGCCTCGCCGATCTCCTTGAAGCGGGCCTCGGCGGCCTTGTCGTTGGGATTGAGGTCGGGATGGTACTGGCGCGCGAGCTTACGGTAGGCCTGGCGAATCTCCTTCTCGGAGGCGCCGCGGGCCACGCCGAGCACTTGATAGTAATCCTGTTTGGTGGTGGGCATGAGCGGACCTCCGCTGGCGGGCAGGGCGCAGTAGCGCCTCGCCTCTCTCTCATCATTCTAAATCTTGATATCTCTGTTGTCAAGGTTGCTGACTAGCAGCTATGACAAAAATCCCCCTTCCCGGGGTGGGAAGGGGGATTCGCGCCCTGAGACGGGGCTAGCGGCGGCGCGCCGCCGCTCGCTTCTTCGGCGTGGGCATCCAGCGCCGCCGCCGCGCCGCCTCCTCGTAGGCGCTGTACTCCTTCGGGTAGCGAGTCCGCCAGTAGTAGACGCCGTAGGCGATCACCACGACGAGGGCAATAAGCGTGAACCACAGCCACATCGGCCGCGCGAACAGCGGGAGCCCGGCCGCCCGACAGGCGACCCAGAACACCCCCAGGGCGCCGATCGCCGCCAGCCAGCCGCTGTACTGCCGCAGTAGGCGCAGGCGCAGCCGGTGGCGCCGGACGAGCCTGGGCGCGAAGGTGTAGGCGAGGAGGCCTCCCACCAGCAGCAGTCCGAACAGCACGCCGAGCGCGATGTACAGCGGCGGGGCATAGCCGGTGGGATGGTCCGCGAATAGATCGCCCAGCGAGTACAACTCGCGCGGGATGATTCCCTGGTCCATTACTGGTTCCCCAGCTTGGTCTCGGCGGTCGGCGACTCGACAACGCCGGCTATGATACTGCCCCCTGTCGCCAGTTGCCACCCCCCGGAGGCGTTGCTATAGTCTCCGGGGATGCATCCAGCAGGCGCCGCCGCGAGGAACGACGATGGGACTCAAGGAGCGGCTCGAGGCCGACCAGCGCGAGGCGATGCGGAGCGGCCAGACCTTGCGCCTCGGCACGATCCGCCTGCTGCGGACCGCGATCCAGAACGCCGAGCAGGCGCGGCGCAAGGAGCTGACCGACAAGCTGCTGGCGAGCAAGGGCGCCGACCCGACGGCCGTCGAGCTGAGCGACGCCGAGGTCGCCGAGATCGCCCGCAGCGCGGCCCTGAGCGACCCGGAGATCATGGACACCGTCGTGGCCCGCGAGGTCAAGCAGCGCCGCGACGCGATCGAGCAGTACCGCAAGGCCGGCCGCCAGGACCTGGTGGACCAGGAGGAGGGCGAGCTGCACGTGCTCCTGGCCTACTTGCCCGAGCAGCTCTCCGAGCTCGAGATCGAGGCGCTGGCGCGCGCGGCGATCGGCGAGGTCGGCGCCCAGGGGCCGCGCGACATGGGCAAGGTGATGGGGCGGCTCACGCCCCAGGTGCGCGGCAAGGCCGACCTGGCCGCCGTGAGCCAGCTCGTCCGCCGCCTCCTCGCCGGCTAGCCGCTCCGGACGAGACCAGGCTACCAGGCGCGCGCCGGCGGTCCGCACCCGGCAGCAATCGACAGTCCAGGGGAGCCGCCATGCCCCGACGCGCCAGCTCGGCCGCCGCCCCCACCGCTCGCGTCACGGTCACGGTCGACGCTCCCCTGCGCGGCGCCGTCGACGCCGCCCTCCTACGGCGGGTGCTGCGCGCGGCGCTAGCCGCCGAGGGGCGCGGAGGAAGCTACGCGGTCGACCTGCGCGTCACCGACGACGAGGGTATCCGGGCCATCAACCGCGTCCACCGCGGCGTCGACGCGCCCACTGACGTCCTCTCCTTCCCGCTCGAGCCACCGGATGGGGAGCAGCCGAGCGGCCCGGACTTCGTCCTGCCGCCGGGCGCGCCCAGGCACCTCGGCGACGTCGTGCTGTCCTGGCCGCGGGCGGTGGCGCAGGCGGCGGAGTACGGCCACTCCGTCTCGCGCGAGGCCGCCTACCTGGTGGTGCACGGCCTGCTGCACCTGCTCGGCTACGATCACGAGGCGCCCGCCGACGCGGCGGTGATGCGCCCGCGCGAGGAGACGATCCTCGCCAGCCTCGGGCTACCGCGGTGAGCGCGGCGCCGCGCCTGGGCGACGGTCCCGCCCCTTCCCCGCCGCCGCGGCGCCGCGTGCTCAGCCCGCGCCGGCTGGTCCGCAGCTTCGCCTACGCCTTCGCCGGGCTGGGCCACCTGCTCTGGCGCGAGCCCAACGCGCGCATCCACGGCGGCGCGGCGCTGCTGGCGGTGGCGCTTGGCCTCTGGCTCGGGCTGAGCGCGGCGGAGTGGGCGGCGCTGCTGGCGCTGTTCGGCCTGGTGATTGGCCTGGAGGCGATGAACACCGCCGTCGAGGAGCTGGCCGACGTGGTGCGCCCCGAGCGCGACCCCCGCATCCAGCACCTCAAGGACGTTGCCGCCGGCGGCGTCCTCGCCGCCGCCCTCGCCGCCGCTGCCGCCGGCCTGGTCCTGTTCGGCCCCCGCCTCTGGCACTTACTGATGGGCTAGTGCCAGCGCCAGAGGGCGCCGGCCCAGGTGAGCCCGGCGCCGAAGCCGATCAGGGCCAGCAGGTGGCCGCTCTGCAGGCGGCCCTCCGCCAGCGCCTCGCACAGGGCGATGGGGACCGACGCCGCGGAGGTATTGCCGTACCGCTCGAGGTTGACGAAGACAGCACCCTCCTGGAGGGCCAGGCGGCGCGCGGCGCTCTGGATGATCCGCGAGTTCGCCTGGTGGGGGATCAGCAGGTCGATCGCGCTCGCCGCTAGGCCGGCCGAGGCGCACAGCCGCTCCACCACCTCCGGCACGATCAGCGTCGAGAAGCGGTAAACTTCGGGCCCGTCCATGCGGATGTAGTGCTGCCGGCCCTCGACCGTCTCGTGGCTGGCCGGCGCGCGTGAGCCGCCGGCCGGCACGATCAGCGAGTCAGCCCGGCTGCCGTCGGCCCCCAGCTCAAAGGCCAGCAGGCCGCCCGGGGCATCGGTCGCGGTGAGCACCACCGCGGCGGCGCCGTCGCCGAACAGCACACAGGTGCCGCGGTCCTGCCAGTCGAGGATCCGCGAGTTGACCTCCGAGCCGATCACCAGCACGTGGCGGTAGGCGCCGGTCTGGACGAACTGGGCGCTGACGACCAGTCCGTAGACGAAGCCCGAGCAAGCGGCGGCGAGGTCGAAGGCGCCGGCGCGCCTGGCGCCCAGCGCGGCCTGGATCAGGCAGGCCGTGGAGGGATAGGCGTAGTGGTCGGGGGTGGAGGTGCCGACCACGATCAGGTCGAGGTCGGCGGCGTCCAGGCCGGCGTCGGCCAGCGCGGCGCGCGCGGCGGCCAGGCCGAGGGTGGCGGCCGTCTCGCCCTCGGCGGCGATGCGGCGGGCGGCGATGCCGCTGCGGGAGCGGATCCACTCGTCCGAGGTGTCGACCAGCCGCTCCAGCTCGGCGTTTGGCATCACCCGCTCCGGCAGGTACTTGCCGAGGCCAGCCACCCGCGCGTACGGGCTCATGGCGCCTCCCGGCCGGGCGCGGTCGCCCGCCAGTGGTCCTGCTCGGGCATGGCTCGTCCCGTCTCAGCCGTCGTAGCGGCCGACGATCAGCGTCGAGTTGTGGCCGCCGAAGCCGAGCGAGTTGGTGAGCGCCACGTCGACGCGCCGCTTGCGCGCCGTGTTGGGCACGTAGTCGAGGTCGCAGTCCGGGTCGGGGTGCTCGTAGTTGATCGTCGGCGGCAGGCACCCGTCGCGGATCGCCAGCACGCAGATGATGGTCTCCACGGCGCCCGCCGCGCCGAGCAGGTGGCCGGTCATCGACTTGGTCGAGCTGACGGCGACGTCGTGGACCGCCTCGCCAAAGACGGTCTTCAGCGCCTCCGTCTCCAGCTTGTCGTTCAGCGGCGTGGAGGTGCCGTGGGCGTTGACGTAGCCGACCGCGCGTGGCTCCAGGCCGGCCTTGCGCAGGGCGATCCGCATCGCACGCACGGCGCCCTCGCCGCCCTCGGAGGGAGCGGTGATGTGGTAGGCGTCGTCCGTTGCGCCGTAGCCGAGCAGCTCGGCGTAGACCCGCGCCCCGCGCGCCCGGGCGTGCTCGAGGTCCTCGAGCACGACGATGCCGGCCCCCTCGCCCATCACGAAGCCGTCGCGCTCGGCGTCGAACGGTCGGCTGGCCTTCTGCGGCTCGTCGTTCCGCTCGGAGAGCGCGCGCATCGCCGCGAAGCCGGCCACGCCGATCGGCACGATGCCCGCCTCCGAGCCGCCGGCGATCATCGCCACGGCGTCGCCGCGCTTGATGATCTCGGCGGCCTCGCCGATGCAGTGCGCGCTCGTCGAGCAGGCCGAGACCACGGAGTAGTTCGGTCCCTGGGCGCCGAGGCGGATGGCGATCTCGCCGGCCACGAGGTCGACGATGTACATCGGCACCAGGAAGGGGCTGACGCGATCCGGCCCGCGCGTCTGCAGCACGTTCACCTGCTCGACCAGGGTGCCGATGCCGCCGATGCCCGACCCGACGATCACGCCGACCTCGGCGCGGTTGGCGTCGTCGATCGTCAGCCCGGCGTCGGCGATCGCCTCCTGGGCGGCGACGATCGCCATCTGGACGAAGCGGTCGGAGCGGCGGACGTCCTTGCGATCCATGTAGTCGGCCGGATCGAAGCCCGGGAGCTGGCCGGCGATGCGGCAGCGGAAGCCCGTGGGGTCGAAGTGGGTGATCGGCCCGATGCCCGAGCGGCCCGCCACGAGCCCTTCCCAGGTGCTGGGCACGTTCAGCCCGAGGGGCGTCACGGCGCCCATGCCGGTGATCGCGATCCGCCTGGCCACAGCGCTGCCTCACGTCCGTCAGTTGGAATATCTATCGATGCCCGAAATGAGCCCGCGGCACACCTCAGGTATTCCGGGTTTCGTCAGGAACACTTGGGGTGCCCCGAAGTATACCACCCACCGGCGGGCGCCGACGAGACGGCGTTGCGCCCGCTTCGCGCGCTCGCCTATACTTTACTCCAGTCAAGGAGTATTCCTACCGATGAGCCTCCCGCTGCTCGACACGCGCGACCGGCCGCTGCACGACCTGCGGATCTCGGTCACCGACCGCTGCAACTTCCGCTGCACCTACTGTATGCCGAAGGAGATCTTCGGGGCGGGGTTCGTCTTCCTGCCGTCCGCGGCGCTGCTCAGCTTCGAGGAGATCACCCGCCTGGCACGCCTGTTCATCGGGCTGGGCGTCGAGAAGATCCGCCTCACCGGCGGCGAGCCGCTGGTGCGGCGCGACGTCGAGAAGCTGGTCGCCATGCTGGCGCGGCTCGACGGGCTGCGCGACCTGACCATGACCACCAACGGCTCGCTGCTCGCGCGCAAGGCGCGAGCGCTGAAAGCGGCCGGGCTGCAGCGGATCACGGTCAGCCTCGACTCGCTGGACAACGAGGTCTTCCAGGCGATGAACGACGTCGGCTTCCCCGTCGAGCGGGTGCTGGAGGGGATTGAGGCGGCGCGCGAGGCGGGCCTCTGGCCGATCAAGATCAACATGGTGGTCAAGCGCGGCGTGAACGACCAGTCGGTCGTGGACATGGCGCGGCACTTCCACGGCACTGGCTACGTCCTCCGCTTCATCGAGTACATGGACGTCGGCAACACCAACGGCTGGCGGATGGACGACGTGGTGTCGGCGGCCGAGATCGTGCGGATGATCGACGCCGAGCTGCCGCTGGAGCCGCTCGAGGCCAGCTACCGCGGCGAGGTGGCGCAGCGCTACCGCTACCGCGACGGCGGCGGCGAGATTGGCGTCATCGCCTCGGTGACTCAGCCGTTCTGCGGCGACTGCACGCGCGCCCGCCTCTCCTCGGAGGGGCTGCTGTACACCTGCCTGTTCGCCGGCCTCGGCCACGACCTGCGCGCGCTGCTGCGCGGCGGCAAGTCCGACGAGGAGATCCGCGCCTTCATCGAGGGGATCTGGCGGCGGCGCGCCGACCGCTACTCCGAGCTGCGGACGCAGGCCACCGCGCCGCGGCCGAAGGTCGAGATGTCTCACATCGGGGGCTGATGGAGCCGACGCGCGAGTTCACCGTCGCCGTGTTCGTGGTCCACGCCGGCCGCGTGCTGCTCCACTACCACCGCAAGCTGGGGAGGTGGCTGCCGCCCGGCGGCCACGTCGAGCCGAACGAGCTGCCCGACGACGCCGCCCTGCGTGAGGTCGCCGAGGAGACCGGCGTCCGGGCGCGGCTGATCGGCGAGCCCCCCATCGACGTCCCCAGCCCACCCTATCCCCGCCAGCTCGCGCGTCCGGCGGGCATCCAGCTCGAGGACATCGCTGACGGCCACCAGCACATCGACCTGGTCTACTTCGCCGTCCCCGCACCCGGCGGCGAGACCTGCGCTCCCGAGGGCGCCTGCGAGCCCGGCACCGGCTGGTACGCCCTCGACCAGCTCGAGGCCCTCGGCGCCAACGCCGAGATCCGCGCCTGGGCGGCTCGCGCCGTCGCCGCAGTGCAGGCGACAGCTTAGATCGTCATCAGGATGTCGGCGCCCTGGGCTTCGTTGAGGAGGAAGCTCGCGGTGCCGAGAACGCTATCGACTTCGGGGAGGAGGGTGTCCGGGCGCAGGTCGAAGATGCGGGCGCCGCGCGAGCAGACGTAGACGCGCACGCGGCCCGTGGCCTTCACCTGGCGCAGCAGGTCGCGCAGGTCGGTGAAGCCCATCTGCTCCGAGCCGTCGATGAGCCGCGCGCCGACCTCGTCGCCCGGCGCCGGCACGGCGACGTCGGCGAAGCCGTCGCGGTGCAGCCGCCGCGCCGCGCGGTTGGTGAAGAACAGGCTGACATCCATCTCGGACTCGGCGCCGATGCCCGCCCAGCTCAGCGCGAGGAGCAAGTCCTCGAAGCTGTCGCTCTTCACGACCAGCGCCATGCGCGTCGCGCGCCCCGCCTCTGCCATCACGTCCCTCTGCTGTATGAGCTACTAGGTGATCGAGCCTCAATCGGTCCGCGGGTAGCTGATTCCTGCTGGCGGCCCGCCAGATCGGCCAGCGGGTCAGTCCGGGTTGGCCTAGCCTGGGCCCGGGTCGTGATCACTGCTCGCGGCTAGCCAGGTAGGCCGGCAGGACCTCGCCGAGGGCGCGGGCGATGAAGCGGCGGTTGGCCATCGCCGTCGCGTTCAGCCGCACCTCAGCCGAGTCGAGCCCCGGGTGCAGGGCGCGGAAGCGTCCCTCCTCGTCCTTGAGGAGCTGGAACATCTCGACTTCGTTCTCGTCCATCCAGCGGACGAGCTCGCTCTCCAGGTCCATGCGGTCTCCTCTAGGCGCCGAAGGCGTCGAGGGCGCGCTGCAGCGCGCCCGCCGCCACCACCGCGCAGTGCTGCTTCTCCGGCGGCAGGCCGCCCAGCGCCCGCTCGATGGCCGCCGCGTCGAGCGCGCGGGCCTCGGCGAGTGTGGCCCCCGTGGCCAGCGTGGTCACGACGCTCCCCGCGGCGATCGTGGCGCTGCAGCCGAACGCCTTGAAGCGGGCCGCCGCGACCCGCCCGTCGGCCACCCGCAGATAGACGCGGACCAGATTTCCGTAGACCGGGTTCCCGTCCGCGCCGACGCCGTCCGCGCCGTCGAGCGCGCCGACGTTCCGGGGATTGGTGGCGTGCTCGACCACCGTCGCATTGTAGACCGCCTGCTCGGCCACTCAGCCCCCGTTGCGCTGGCGGCCGTGGCCGATGTGGGCAACGACCTTCTGCATGGCGTCGGCCAGCTCCAGCGCCTCCTCGTAGTTCATGCTCAGGGCGACCCCGCGCTCGTGGAACTGCAAAGTGATGATGTGGTGAGTGGTTTCTTCGTAGGCGCTGATGTTCTCCGTACCCTCGATCTCAGAGTAGAAGTGCTCGTGGTCGTGTTCCTGGCCCGGCTCGACCATTCACGTCCCCTTCAACTGCGCTCACACTCCCGGGGATGATACCATTGCCGCCGCCGAGCGTTGGCGTATCCATGTCTCCCTGATGCGAGCCGCTGGCTCACGTCAGGGAGGCCGGGGCTTGCCCGGCACCATCAGCTTCCTGAGCGGGGCTGTCGCGGCGGCCCGATACCGATTACACTGGGGTAGCGAGCAGGCCAGCCTGGCCGATCACGGGAGGGAGCGAGCGTGGCCGATCAGTACTGGGTCCGCGTGGTCGGGTATCTCCAGCCGCCCCCGCCGCGCGAGGTGCTCTACACCCCCGGGTACTACCGCAGCAGCAACGGCGCGTTGCCGGCCAAGGTGCCGCAGGAGATCACCGCGGGCGATCGCCTGGTCTACTTCGCCCTCGGCCCATTCTCGCTCTACGCCGTCGGCACGGTGACGAGCGACCCGGCCCCCGTGCCGGGCGATCCACAGCGGCGGGGCGTGGACGTCAAGACCGACGTGTTCATCAACACGGTCATGAAGACGCCCCACCTCGGCGGCATCGTCCTGCCCAGCGGCCGCGACCTGCGCCTGCTCGTGCAGCAGTACCGCTACATCTGGCTTTCCCCCGAGGACGGCGAGTTCCTCGTCCAGCGCGTCCACACCAAGGCCGGCGCTAAGGATTAGACAACGCGCTTCTTGCGTTACTCTAACGCGACCCCGGTTATAATTCAGCAAAGCAAACTCCTCAGTTGGGCCGGAGGGGGACCGAGAGACCATGCCGATCTACGTCTATCACTGTGCCAACTGCGACACACAGATCGAGAAGCGCCAGGGCTTCGCCGATACGCCGCTAACCACCTGCGAGAGCTGCGGCGGGAGCGTACGCCGCCTGCTGCAGCCGGTGGGCATCATCTTCAAGGGCAGCGGCTTCTACACCACCGATAGCCGCGCCAGCAGCAACGGCAAGAAGGACGGCACGAACGGCGAGGTGAAGTCGACCGCCGAGAACGGCGCCGCAGCCGGCGAGAGCAAGAAGGACGGCGTCGAGAAGGCGACCTCGACCAGCGGCGACAAGGCTGCCTCCAGCAGCAATGGCACCAGTGGCGGCGCCAGCAGGGCCCTCGCCACCAGTGGAGCCGCGTCTTAGTAGACTGTCACCGGCGCATTGATGTGTGTCGTGCGTTCACCACACACATCAGCCTTACTTGTGACGAGGTACTAGGGCCGTGCGGGCCTTGCTGCAGCGCGTCCGCACGGCCGAGGTGCGCGTCGCCGGCCGTGTCGTCGGCAGCATCGGGCCCGGCTGGCTCGTCCTGCTCGGCGTCGGCCAGGAGGACGACGCGGCGACCGCCGAGGCCCTGGCCCGCAAGGTGGTGCACCTGCGCGCCTTCGCCGACGCCGATGGGCGTATGAACCGCTCCATCCTCGAGACCGGCGGCGAGGTCCTCGTCGTCTCCCAGTTCACCCTCTACGCCGACCTGCGTCGCGGGCGCCGTCCCTTTTTCGGCGCCGCGGCCCCCCCTGAGCAGGCGCAGAGGCTGGTCGAGGCGTTCACCGCCGCCGTGGCCCGCGAGGGACCGCGCGTGGCGACCGGCGAGTTCGGCGCGATGATGGACGTCGCGCTGGTGAACGACGGGCCGGTAACCCTCTGGCTCGACAGCGCGGCGCTCTGAGCCGCCTACTGCGCCTGGCAACACTTGGAATAGCCGATGTGGGGCCCGGGGCGTATACCAGCCATGGAGAGGCCCACTTACGGCGTGCGGCCGAGGAGGTGGAGGGAGTCGCGTGCCAGGCGGCGGTTCGGGCAGCTACTCTCCACCTGCCGCAGCGCGGACGTGGCGGCGCGCGCCTCGGTCCGCGCGGCCAGGAACTGATCGCGGAGGTGGCTGGCCAGCTCCGCGCGGTCGTCGTCGCCGATGGTGGCCAGCGACGGGTCGGCGATGTCCAATAGCAGGGTGATCACGGCCGCGCCCCGCACCTTCGGCTCCTCCGCGCCGGGCGGCAGCGGTATCGCGTCCAGGGTCGCCGCCTCGTGCTCGAGGCCGTCGCGCACCTCGGCGAGGCGCCCGGCGACGACCTCGCCGCCGTCCGAGCCGAGGCCGTCGAGCACGGCCGCCAGCTCGCGCGCCAGGCGACTGGTGCGCTCGAAGGACCCCCGGACCTGGTCGCAATAGTCCTCGCCAGGCTCGCCCCCGATCCGCAGCGGCAGCGACTGGGCGCCGGCGGCCAAGACCGCGCCCAGCACGATCAGCACGGCGACGCCCGCCACGAGCCAGCGAGCGCGGGGAACGCTCGCGCGAAGGGGGATGCGCCCACGAGACGTAACCGCCTCCCCGCGGGCGCCGCGCCAAACCCGTGCCGAGGACAGCGACCCCCGCTGTCCTCATTCTAAGAGCGCTCTTACAGGTCTGCAAGTTAGCGCCGCTGGTAGCATGTCACGCATGACGGGCGTCGAGTCGGCAACCGCCACCTCGCCGCCTGTCAGCGGCGATGAGTGCTAGCTCGCCGGCGGCTGGCTGGCACGAGCCTTGCCGACCAAGGCCGGGAGCGCATCTCGCGCGAGGAGGTACCGGATGACCAGCCACGGCTCGGACCGCGAGCAGCGGACCACCAATACGGGGCGCCTGGCGAACACGTCCGCCAGGCCGCAGGACACCAGCGCCATCCCGGGCGTCGAGCGGCCGATCGCGGGCCCGGCCCAGGAGGTCGCCGAGAGCGACATGGACGCGCATCCCGCGACGGCCGAGGGCGGGAAGGACCGCGCGCGCATCGTCCCGCCGCCCAACCAGGGCGACGCCAGCGAGGTGACCGAGCACATCGTCGGCGGCGAGCCCGGCGCGACCGTTTACTGAGCCTACTGCGCCGGCGTGACGGGAGGGAGGTTGGCCGTTGCCAACCTCCCTCCCGTCACGCCGCCGCTACCGCGGATGTCCCTGCCGCCTACCACATGACCTGGCCGCCGTTGGGCTGAATCATCTGGCCGGTGATGTACGCCGCGCGGTCGCTCAACAAGAACTCCACTACCGAGGCCACCTCCTCCGGCCGGCCAAGACGCCCCATCGGTATCCGCGCCAGGCTCGCCCGCGCCGCCTCGTCCCATTCGCTTCCCGTCCGGCCGCGGCGGAGGTGCGGCGTGTCGATCGGCCCCGGCCCGATCGCATTGACCCGGATGCCGTGGGGCGCGAACTCCACTGCCAGGGCCTTGGCCAGGGAGTAGAGAGCGGTCTTGGCGGCAGCGTAATGGGCGGCGTTGCGCATCCCGATGATCGAGTAATCGGATGCCGTGAGGACGATCGCTCCCGCCCTTCGCGCGACCATCTGTGGGAGCACGGCCTGACAGAGATGGAAGGCGCCGGTGACGTTCGTCTCCACCATCGCGTTCCAGTCGGCCAGAGCCAGCGCGCTGACCGGCTCGCTACTGGTGATCCTTGGACCGGCATGGCTGAACAGGTAGGTGATCCCGCCGAGCCGCTCCACGGCGTCGGCGCACCAGCGCTCGACCATCGGCCGCTCTCGCACGTCGACGACGGCGGTGTCGACCTGGCCGCCCGCCGCGCGAATCAACCGCGCCGTTTCGGCGAGGCCCTGCTCGTCGAGGTCTCCCAGCACCACGTGGTCGCCCCGTCTGGCCAGGCGCTCGGCCGTGGCCCGCCCCATCCCGCTGGCCCCGCCGGTGATCAGCGTGACCGCCCGTTCGTCGACCGTTACCATAGTGGGGCTCCGCCGTTGACCCGCAGGTCTTGTCCGACCACGAAAGAGCTGTCCTCGCTGAGCAGGAACAGGCACGCTTCCACGATGTCCTCGACCCGACCGATGCGCCCCAGGGGAATGGTCGGACCTTTGGCGTACAACGCTTCCTCGGACAGGTGACCTCGCGGCTGGGGCGTGTCGGTGAGGCCAGGCGAGATCGTGTTCACGCGGATGTTCTCACTGGCCACCTCCAGGGCGGCGCTTCGCGCCAGGCCGAGCACGCCGCCCTTCGAGGTGGCGTAGGCGGCACAGTTCACCCCGCCGCTGCGGGCAAGGCCGGAGGAGAACAGGACGATGCGCCCAAAGCCGCGCGCCCGCATCTGGCGTAGCGCCGCGCGGCAGCACAGGAACGAGCCAGTCAGGTTGACGGCCAGCGTTCGCTGCCACTCTTCGATGCCGACGTCCAGGAATGGCCGCCAGGGGAAGATCGCCGCGCAGCACACCAGATACTCCATGGCGCCGTCCCGCGCCGCGATCGTCTCCAGCGTCGCCTCCACGGCCTGCTCCTGGCTGGCGTCGACCTGGTAGTAGGTGATCGGCGCGCAGCCGGGCGGCAGGTCGGTCGCCGTATCCGAGGAAGGGGCGGAGACGTCGAGCGCGTTGACCCGAGCGCCTTCCTGCTGGAGCCGGTGCGCGATGCCCCGGCCGATCCCGCTCCCGGCGCCGGTGACTACCGCCACGCGCCCGGCGTGTTCACTCGTATGCTCGAGCATGGCCCGTCCATCCTGCTGGAAGTCGAAGCGAGTAATCGGGGACAGCTCATGGGAGGGGCGTTTGGCGCGCCACCCCCTCCCAATAACTGGTAAGGGAGTGCTAAGCCGCGTGCAGGCTGTAGTTCATCGTCGTCCGTGGGGCCTTGTAGTAGTCCCGGAGGAACTCCTCCTGGCTGGGGTAGGACCGTCTCGGCACGAGCCGCGCGGGGATCGGAACCTCCAGGACGTCCACGTCGAAGGGGTACGGCCGGACGATCGCCCGCTTCTCGTCCTGCACGTCCACGGTGATCGTCGTGTCTTGCTTCCCGGGCGCGACGGGGATGTCGTGCAACACGTTCGGCGGGCCGCCGCGACGCGCGGTGCTGTTGAGCGGGTAGCGATTGCAGATGAACTGCGCCAGCCGGTCGAAGGCCTCCATCAGCTTGTAGTTCACCCAGACGTGCTCGTCGGTGGAGACTTCGGCAAAGGCCGGCGACTGGCGGAGGCGCGCGAGGAGTTGGGCGCGCAGTTGCTCCTGGTCGCGCATGAACTCGGCCACGGTCGGCAGGTGCATCCGGTTCGGCATGTGCGTCACCACGCCGAACCCCTGGTTGTTGAGGCCGGACAGGTGCATCGAGACGAGCAGGCCAGCATAGGGGTCCTGCTCGGCCACGCGATCGATGCCGTGCCGATCGAAGGCGCAGTGGATGTCGCGGGGAACGCCCATCCCGTCGCGCCCGAAGTAGTCGATCGGCTCGCCCCGCTCGTCGAGGGTGGGCTTGATCTCCCAGTCCCACCAGCCGCTGTCGTGCTCCTGCGCGGCGAGCACGACCGACGTGTAGGGCCGCGGCTCGGCAAACTCGGCGTTGCCCCAGTGCGCGGCCAGCAGCCCGGCCACGCGGGAGTGGTCGATCTGAAGAACGACCAGTAGACGCGAATCGTCGTAGGGAGAGACCATCATCGTCCTATCCTCCTCCCATCCTCGCGCGGCCTGGCCGATGGTAGCCACGTCCACGGCCGCCAGTCAAGTTCCCGAGCGGTTAGCGCTCCGCCGAGCGGCCCTCACTGCTCCACGAGCAGGCCGGTGGCCACGAACAGGTCGAGGAGCTGCTGGACGTAGGCCGCGAAGGCGGGAGTCTGCCGCGTGCGTAGCGTGCGCGGCCGACCTAAGTCGATCTCGCAGACGCGATCGATCTGCCCGGGCCGGCTGGTGAGCACGATCACGCGGTCGGCGAGGAACACGGCCTCCGGGATCGAGTGCGTGACGAACAGGACCGTCGGCTGCTGGGCCAGCCACAGTCGCTGCAGGTCGACCGCCATCTGGTCGCGGGTCAGCGCGTCCAGGGCGGCGAACGGCTCGTCCATCAGCAGCAGCGGCGGATCGTGCAGCAGCGCGCGGCAAATGGCGACGCGCTGCTGCATGCCGCCGGACAGCTCGCGCGGGTAGGCGTGGGCGAAGTCCGCCAGGCCCACGGAGGTGAGCAGCTCGCTGGCCCGCGCCTGGGCGGCGGCGCGCGGCAGGTGGTGTGCTTCCGCGGCCAGGAGCACATTCTGGAGAGCGGTGCGCCAGTCGAGCAGGACCGGTCGCTGGAACACCATCCCGGCGCGCGTGTAGGGTCGCGTCACGGGCGCGCCGTCGATACGCACGGCGCCCGCCGTTGCGCGCAGCAAGCCGGCCACGACGTTCAGCAAGGTGCTCTTGCCGCAGCCGCTCGGGCCGAGGAGGGCGATGAACTCGGCCGCCCGGACGCTGAACGAGACGTCGCGCAGCACGCGGACCGGGCCCCGGCGCGACGGGAACACCATCCCCACCCGCTCGAGGTCGATCGCCGCGCCCCCGACCGGCTGGCGCGCCTCGGCCGCGCCGGACATCCTCAGCGCCTCACGCCGCGGCCCCGGCGAGCGTTACCTGACTCCCCACCCGCCAGGGCAGGATCAGGCGCTCGGCCAGCTCGACCAGCGCGTAGAAGAGCATGCCGAGCACGGTCAGGTACAGCAGATCGGCGAACATTAGCAGCGTATTCAGCCGTGCCGCGGACGCGACCAGGAGGTAGCCGAGCCCGGCGTCGGCGCCGACGAATTCGGCGACCACGGCGCCGATGATCGCCAGCGTCATGGCGACCTTCAGCCCGGCGAAGATGTACGGGAGCGCGTGGGGCAAGACGATCTTCCAGAACAGCGCGCGGCGTCCGAAGCCGAGGATGCGGGCGAGCTGGATCATGTCCGGCTCGACGGAGCGCAGGCCGACCACGGCGTTGATCACCACCGGGAAGAAGGCGATCAGGAGCACCACGATGACCTTGGGAAACACGCCGAACCCCAGCCAGACGACGAGCAGGGGCGCGATCGCGATCTTCGGCACCGTCTGCGCCGCGACGAGCAACGGATAGGTGGCCCGCTCGAGCGGCTCCCAGGACACGATGGCGATCGCCAGCGGGATCCCCACCAGCACGCTGAGCGCGAACCCGAGCAGCGTCTCGTAGGTGGTGACCCAGCTATGCCCCAGCAGCTCCTGGTGGGCAGTGAAGGCGGTGCCGACGATCACCGATGGCGGCGGCAGCAGGTAGCCGGGGACCTTCAACAGCCGAACGAGCAGCTCCCAAAGCAGCAGGGCCAGGGCGAGCCCGCCCGCCGGGTACAGGTAGCGCGAGGCCAGACGCCAGCGCGACGGCGCCGCCGGCAACGGCTCCAGGTCGTCGCGCGCCGGCAGCAGCGCGCGGCCTGGCGAGCCTGGCGGCGCGGCGCGGTCCATCTTAGCGCTCGGGCACGACGACGGTGCGCGCGTAGCCCGGGTCCAGGCATCCGGCGAGCGCCGTCGTGATCCAGTCC
>Ga0070739_10003376_pt1 | contig 19956 bp, 15 predicted proteins | sample Coa_R1_7_FD_66445 | JGI IMG/M metagenome (GOLD analysis project Ga0070739, IMG submission 66445) | Surface soil microbial communities from Centralia Pennsylvania, which are recovering from an underground coalmine fire - Coalmine... | ecosystem: Environmental > Terrestrial > Soil > Unclassified ... | reverse complement strand
GCCAGGAGGGCACCCATTAAGAGTCCGATGGAGCGCAGCCTGCCCCTGGGCGGGCGATTTTCTCAACCGAAGACATCTGCCCACCTGTTGGGGCCGGTTCAGAAGCTTGACCTCCCCATGCGCCATTACGCGCCGACAGAAGAGGTCGACGTAGTCGTCGTCGGCGTTGGTTCGGCCGGAGGCGTGCTCACACAGCGGCTGGCACGCGCCGGGTTTACAGTCGTCGGCCTCGAAGCCGGGCCTTTCTGGGATGTCGAACGGGATTGGGTCAGCGACGAGGCCGGTTCTCACAAGCTCTACTGGAACGACCTCCGCATCACGGGGGGATCCGATCCCATAGCTTTGGGCGCCAACAACAGCGGCCGCGGCGTTGGCGGGGGGTCAGTCCATTGGGCCGCCTTCGCTCCCCGCTTCCACCCGTCGGACTTTCACATTCACGAGCTGGATGGCGTGGGTGTTGACTGGCCCTTTCGGTACGACACCATACGGCCGTACTACGAGATGCTTGAACGGGAGATGCCTGTTGCGGGGCCGGCCTATTTTCCCTGGGGTGAGCCTCATGGCTACCCGTATGGCCCTCATCCATCGACCGGCGTAGGAGACGTGTTGATCCGTGGCTGCACCAACCTCGGTATCCGGGTGTGTGCGGGCGGGCCTGTCGCCATCAATTCCGGTGCCTACGGCGACCGTCAACATTGCATCTATCGAGGGTTCTGCATCCAGGGGTGCAAGGTTGGCGCCAAGCAGAGCACTCTATACAGTCACGTACCGGATGCTATCGCCAATGGGGCCGAGATTCGGGATCACTGCATGGTGGCCCGAGTCAATCTCGGACGCAAAGGGCTCGTTACCGGCGTCACCTATTTTGATCCGGAAGGTCGAGAAGTCGAGCAGCGCGCGCGCGTTGTTTTGATCTGCGGCTACGCTATCGAAACTCCACGCCTGCTTCTGAACTCGGCTACCCAGGGTCACGAAAACGGGTTGGCAAACGGCAGTGGAACTGTCGGAAAGTATTTGATGGTGCAGGCGGGAAATGTCATTCTCGGCCGGTTTGACGAGCTGATCCGAATGTACAAGGGACCGCCGGCGCATGCGCTCACCGAGGAGTACTACGAAACTGATCCCAAACACGACTTCGCGCGCGGGTTCGCCATTCAGACGGTTGGGCCGCTTCCAATTGCATTCGCAAAGCAGATGATGATGGCCAAGGGTGCATGGGGGTGGGGCATGCGCCAGGTGCTCATGGACTACAACCACTGGTGTGCATTGGGCCTGCTGGGCGAGATTCTCCCCTGGGACGACAACCGTGTCGAGCTGTCGACTGAAAGGGATTCGCTGGGCCTGCCGGTGGCAAAGATCACCTTCAGTCTCAAGGACAACGACAAGAAGTTGATCGAATTCGCCAAGCGCAAGACGATGGAGGTCATGGAGGCGGCGGGAGCGGTAGAGGTGGTACAGGAGGCCCGCTACGCCCACCTGATCGGGGGCGCGAGGATGGGCGACGACCCCGAGTCATCCGTTGTCGATCGATTCGGAGCCACCCACCAAATACCTAACCTCTTCTGCTGTGACGGGAGCATCTTCCCAACGCAGGGCTCGGCGAATCCCGGATTGACCATTCAGGCACTGGCCGCCAGAACAGCCAACTATCTCATCGCAGAGCGGGACACTATACCCAAGGGCCGCAGAGGTTCCGGTCGCGAGCCGGACGTCCGTCACGACCTATCTCCTCCAGGTGCCTACCAGCGAGGAGTTCCTCGAGTCAACTGGGTAGGCCTTCGCAACCGGCTGTCGCGCCTACCCGTCAAGGCATAAATCGTTGGGGGGGCTCGATTCCATGGGGCAGCGGGGCTCCAGAGTGGCGTGGCCCCTTGCCGACCTCGGTCTGAACTGTAAGGTTTTGTTCAGGTTTCCGAAAGGTTCAAGTCAGGTTAAAGGGTTACGGTTAGAGTAAAGAGCGTGACCTGGGGGTAGGCTCATGCAGGCGAAGACTGTCAGGCATCTGGCACCCGCTGCATCCGCCGGTATCGCAATCTGCCTCATCGGGAGCGTCGTGCTCTCGACTCCAGCTCTCAACCGGGTTAATCTGGCAGGAACGGGCGGCCCGAAAGTCTCTGCTCGGCCGCGGACGCAGCTTCGCGTAGCCTCTCGGCACGCAGTCGCGCCTAACCCTATCAAGCACATCGTGCTGATCATCAAGGAAAACCACAGCTTCGACAACCTCTTCGGCCGGTTCCCAGGAGCTGACGGGACAACGTTGGCAAAGGTGGGCAGCAAGGTCGTCCCACTGAGCGATACACCCGACCAGCTTCCTCGGGACATCGGCCACGGCGGCGGCGCCGCGGTGGACTCAATCAATCATGGTCAGATGAATGACTTCTATCGGGAAGGCGGCGCCATTCAGCACGGCCACGACTACGCCGATTCGCAGTATCGCGGGAGCCAGATTCAAGACTACTGGGCCTACGCCAGGCACTACACGCTCGCCGACCACTTCTTCTCTACGGTGCAGGCGTCGAGCTTCCCCAATCATCTGGTGACCATCGCCGGCAGCGATCTCGACGTCATCGATAACCCCACAGGTCCGCAAACCTTCAAATCCTGGGGTTGCGATGCGCAAAAGGGCACTATGACGAGAATGCTCGTCGGGGGCATGATTCTGATGGCCCGGCCCTGCTTCAACGACCAGACGCTCGCGGATGAGGCCAACCAGGCTCATGTCGCCTGGCGGTACTATGCGCCGCCTGCCGGCGCATTCGGCTACATCTGGTCGACTTTCGACAGCATCAAACACATTCGTTACTCAAAGCAGTGGAAGACTAATGTCTTGCCCAGCCAGAACTTTACCTCTGATGTGCAAGGTGGCCATCTTGCTCCCATAACGTGGTTGACCACAGATCTGGCGACGAGTGACCATCCTCCGGCCAGTATGTGCCAGGGCCAAAACTGGACGGTAACGCAGATCAATGCGATCATGCACTCGAAGTTCTGGAAGAGCACCGTGATCGTACTCGCGTGGGATGATTTCGGGGGCTTCTACGATCACGTGGCGCCTCCCGCCGCCGGCCCGTATATGCTTGGTCCACGCGTACCTGCGATTGTTATCTCGCCTTACTCGAAGCTCCACTACATCGATCACACCCGGTACGACTTCCGGTCAATTACCACCTTCATCGAAAACACCTTCCATCTCCCACGGAAGACGAAGTACCAGCGCAACGTCAATAGCGTGGCGGACATGCTCAATCTGCGGCAGAAGCCGGCTGCGCCCGACTACCTCAAGCTGCAGAACTGCCGGTCGGCGAACCCGACCATTAAGGTGCTGCCGGCAGGCTATTGATCAGCCTATGGTAGGGCCCCTCCTCGGCACGAACCACCAGCTCAGGGGCAGCTTGAAGAGGAGCCGCGGAGATGGGCGTCTACAAATGACGCGTGGCGAGCCTTGGCTCTAGGGTTCTGCCTCCATCTTCCTGCTCTCCTGTAGGTTGCTGATGAAGTCGGCACCGAACAAGAGGTCCTCCAACTCGCCCAGCTGCTGACGATTCGCCTTGATGATCCGATCCAGGATCTCCTGGCCCTCCTCCGTCACCGAGACAAGCGCCCTGCGGCGATCGTCCTGATCGGTCTCACGATTCAGCAGCCCACGCCGGACGGTCCTTTCCACCAGAAGCGAGGCACTGTGATGCCGGATCTGGAGTCTCTCGGCTACAGCGCCGATACTGACCGCGGGGTAGGCAGGATGACCTCTAACCGTGAGTAACAGAAGATACTGCTGCGGTGTGATGCCGTTCTGGCGCGCCTGAAGCTCCGAATACCGATAGAATCGACGCATGGCATACCGGAAGTCAGCCTGCATTCTGTAGTCACCGTCCCGTAGGCCTCCTACCGGGCGCCTTCTTTTGCTGATAGCCAATCCTCCATCTCCATCCCACCGAGTTTCATTCTCACAATCAGCCGTCACGGCTGCCTCGAGATGGGTGCTCGGTTCCCTTTGGTTCCCTTTATGGAACCATAGTTGACTACCTCCATGCTAGTCGACCATCGCGAACCAACCAAACTTCAAGGACCTGTGGGATCAATCTCGTAGGCCGGGTGGGTGGGCCGGAAGGGAACAAAAGTCTCTGCGTCACGGACCTCCGGAATGCTCACTTTCTACCTTTGGTCCTCGACATGAACGCCGAGGCGCTGTCCTCCGACTAAAGTGGGCTGATGATGTCAATTCCACGGATCGGAACGTCAGGCTGGGCTTACAGGCATTGGAGGCAGGTCTTTTATCCGCCGCGCTTTCCGCAGCGGAAGTGGTTCGAGTTCTATGCCGGCAGCTTTGACACGGTCGAGCTGAACGTAACCTTCTACCGGATGCCCTCTTTGAGCACCTTCCAATCATGGAAGGCCCGGGCCCCCACTGGATTCCTGTTTGCCGTCAAGGGCAGCCGCTACATCAGCCATCTGAAGCGTCTCTCGGGGGTCAAGCCTTCCCTGCAGTACTTTTTCGACCGGGTAGATGCGTTGGGAGATCGCTGCGGTCCGATTCTCTGGCAGCTACCGCCCAACTTTGAGCGAATCGACGAACGCTTGCAAGCCTTCCTCGAGGAGCTTCCAGACGGATACCGACACGCCTTCGAGTTCCGTCATCCCAGCTGGTTCGTCGAGAGCACCTTCGCGCTCCTGTCAGCGCGGAACGCGGCGCTGTGCATCGCCGATAGCCCGTCACGGCCGCCATTCGTGCGACTGACAGCCAACTGGACCTACCTGCGTTTCCATGAAGGGATGGCGAGTGGCAGCTACACTGACCCGCAGCTCGCGGAATGGTCTGCTCGAATCACCGACTTTCGCAAGCGTGACGTCGACGTTTACGCTTACTTCAACAACGACCCCGGCGGCAATGCCATCCACAATGCCAGGCGGCTAAAGGAGATGGTGAATGGTTCAGAGCCCGAGAGGATGGACGGCTCTGAGCGGGAGGGAAGGCATCCAGAGGCATCCGGTTAACTCTGGAGATAGAGAACGGGCGGAGATCCATTTCTCACTCCGCCCGTTCCAATCTTCCGAAGAAGGTCTCTACTTCTGGTAGAGGACCTGGGTGCTCAGAGCCGGAACACTCACGTGCCCGGAGGCCGAACCCAGAGGTGTGATGCCGATCTTGTTCTGCGTTCCCACTATGGTCCAGCTACCGGCCGGAAGCGTGAGGCTCTCTGTACCCTGGTTCGGGTTATACATCACCACGATGTGGCTCCAGCTGTCGCCAACCGCTCCACCATTCAACTCGAAGGCGACAGTATTGTCATTGCTGTTGAGGAATCTCAGATTCTTGGTAATCTCGGCTGCAGTGGTCATGCGGAACGCCGGGTGAGCGTTTCGCAGCTGGTTGAGTCCGGCGTAGTAATTGAATACGCCGGCGTACGTCTTCTTGCGTGACCAGTCCAACTCATTGATGAGGTCGCCCGCGTCGTAGCTGTTTCCGTTGTTTTGTTTCGTCCGTAGGAACTCGTCACCGCCCTGCATGAAGGGCACGCCCTGCGATGTGAACACTATGGCATTGGCCAGTTCATCCATCTTCTCCTGCTGTGCTAAGGGCATGCCGAAGGCGACCGAGTTGACACTGGTGAGATGATCCCAGAGCGTGAAGTTGTCGTGGACGCTGACGTAGTTGATGCTCTCGCTGGGCTGCGAGGCAAAGCCTCCAAGTCCATTGGGATAGCTGCTGATGCTTCCCACGACGCCGGTTTCGACACCACTGTAATTGCCTGAGCCAGTCGCATATCCCGGAGTGAACTCGTTGCCGGCATCTCCCATGACGGCATCACGGAAGCTGGCATTGAAGATCCCGACTCCGAGGCCCTGCTCGTTGGAGGCGGTCACCTGCTGGCCGGCGGGCAGAGCCGAGCCGGGCTCGCTCCATGGCTCACCGAGGATGGTGATTCCAGGATCGACCTTATGCAAGTCGCTGGAGATCTTCTTCAGTGTGTTGTAGCCGGTGAGCGCCATGGAGTCGATGCGGAAGCCATCGACGTGATACTGCTGGACCCAGAACTTCATTGAGTCTTCCATGAACTTGGCCACCATGGGTCGCTCCGTGGCCATCTCGTCACCCACCCCAAGCGGGTCGGTGTAGTCACCAGCCGCGTCTTCGCGATAGAAGTAGCCGGGAACGAGAGTGTCGAAGGCGGCGGTGCTGAAAGTGTGGTTGTACACCACGTCCATAATGACACCCATATGGGCGGCATGGATGGCGTGGACCATCTGCTTGAACTCGCTGATACGTGCGGTGCCGTGAGGCGTGCTCGCGTACCAGGCTTCGGGAACGTCGTAGTTGGTCGGACCATAGCCCCAGTCGTAGCAGGGATTGGCTGCATTGGCTTGGGTGACGTTCGGGCAGGGAATCTTGTACTGATCGAGTGTCGCGAACTGCTGCACCGGCTGCAGCTCCACATCCTTCACGCCGAGTTGCATGAGACTGTCGAGCCCTGTCTTTACTTGGGTCCCAGGCACTGTCGTGCCATGGAGAGTAAAGGCGAGGTAGCGTCCTCGGTCCGCACTGGGCACGCCAGAGTTGGCGTCGCTGGAGAAGTCACGGACGCTCACCTCGTAGATGCTTGCATTCACCGGGTTCGTGACGCCGACGTGGGTGTCGCTTGACCAACCTGAGGGATTGATCGACGAAGCCTCGACGACCATTGCCCGGCCCGCGTTGGCTGAGAGAGCTTGGGCGTAAGGATCGACGGCGACGTTGGTCTGGCCGTCGATGGACACCTGGTAGACGTAGTACCAGTTCAAAAGGTTCCCCGACACCCTGGCCAGCCAGGTCCCCTCTGTCGAACGAGTCATGGGCACTGTCTTCGTCACGCCACCCGTCTCCGTCTTGTACAGCAGCAGGGAAACCCTTTGTGCGACCGGCGTCCAGACGCGGAACTGAGTTGATGTGGAGCTGTAGGTAGCTCCCAGATCGTTGCCGGTGTAGGTGTACTGGGGCAGATTGAGGACGTCGCGGGGGATCACCGTCGCCGGGCGAAGCCCCGACTTGCCAACGACGAGGTTATCCGAAACACTGGGCGAAGAGGCTAGAGTGAGCTGCACATCGTTCGTCTTCCAGCCAGGTCCGTTAGGCAGCGGCTGTCCGGCATTGTTGATGGAGTCGTACACGCCCTCGGTCGTCCCGTTGTCCGTCCCGCCGCAGTTGGATTGAGAAGGAACGAACCAGAAGGTAACGGTCTCTTTACTGGGAACGTTCATGGCCACATTGGCCTGCGGGGAGGAGCAGTTCCAGTTGGGGTCCATGGCCACCTTGTACTCGTAGTACGAGTTGCCGTCGCCGGCATTGCCGTTTGAGGGCAAGAGAGTGAGCGTCAACTGGTACAGATCGGGTGAGACCTGCTTCATCAGGGTTACAGAGCAGCCTGGATCCCAATCCTGGCATGAGGTGTTCGACCCTTGAAAATCGCCCGCCACGGTGGGATGGAACCCGGGTCCCGAAGGGAAGTTGCCTGCGTCCGCCGCCTTCACTGCCGGGATCGTCTTGCCGGTGGTCAAATCCTTGACGTAAAAGCCGCTGCCTCCGGAGCCCAAAGTCACCTGGGTCTGGCCGGTTTGTGCAGTAACGCTGTTCGAGCCATCCATGACGGAGTACGACACGTGGGGAGCTTTGGCGGCCTGCGCGGCCTGCAGGGAGTAATAGTTGTTCCGATCACCGGACACGACCCAAACCTCGACTTTGCCGTTGACCACATTGGCATAGCGGTTTCCAGGCGGCTCACGACCGGTCCAAGCGTTGCCGCCTTCTCGGATAATGAAGCCGATCTGAGTACATGGAACAGCGGGGCAGGGCAACTGAACATTCGCGACCTGACCGAAGGTATCCGAGCCGTTGAAAGCATAGGCATTGCCGTTGCTGCTCACGCTCTGGTTCTCCCAGATCCAGTTGTCCCAACTCGAATAGTTGCCGTCATAACGGAAGTAGTGGATGATGACGTTCACAACGTTCGGATTCGTGCTTGCAGTGGCTGTGGCGGTCGATAGCCATGGCACTCCAGCCATCATGACTAAAGCCGTAAGAACGGCGAACAGCTTGTTGCGGGAGGGTTTCAAAGCGGTGGAAGACAGCATGCGGCGCGCGCTCCTTGGCAGTTGAGTTTCCCTAGAGCTCGGCCGCAGTCGGAGGAGTACTGCCGCGACGCCCAGGCGACTTTCTTCAAGCATTGGTAGAAGTCTCCCTAGCATATCCCACATGGGTATCGCTTTCCAAATTCTTTTCAAGAGGTTTCCCGACTGTTATCAGGCTCCAGGAACGCCGGGGGTACGTCGCATGGCTCCCTATGGCGCAGCGGTTCCCACGCCTGCAAATGCAGACGGTGGAGGAGTTGTTGAGCGGCCAGCGCGTGGAAGAAGCCATCGATTTCGCGGTGACTTTCCTGAGTCACACTTTCAGATGGCAGCCAGACCCGTTGCGCAACGGTCTTACAGCGTCCTCACCTGCTGCCACGCACGAAACTCTTGCTCAGTCCAACAGGGCTACCGGGTGGCTCCTGCCTCGTCTAGCCGCCTGAGGGCATGATGCGAAAGAGCGAACCGCAGATCAATGGTCTTGTATCCAACCTCGTCGAACAGCACGGTGACCTCAGTGCCTGAGGCATGCTCGATCGTCCCCTGGCCAAGGGCATCATGGCTCACGCGCACGCCGAGACCGAAACCGTGACTGGCAGAGACGTCGTTTGACATCTGTTTGGAGTGATCGGACGGGAGCGCATGAATGTCGCAGAGGCAATCGGAGCCGTCGAATTCCTCTCCGAAGTAATTCAGGATGAATTCCCGTCGGCACTCGTTTGCCTCCGCATAGCGTCGCATCATCGCTGTCCTGCTTCTCTCGTAGCTTCGATGGCGCTCCTGGTGGCGCAGAGATACCGCCTTAGGATCAAAGTCGTCCAGCAGGCGCAGACCGCCACGGCCTTGATCTAACAGACCACTTCGCTCTAGCAGGGCAGCAGTGCGCAGCACGCGGCTTCGGCTGAGTCCCGAGATCAGCTCCGTCTCCTTTAGCCGGCGTCTGCAACCCGGGGGTAACAGTGACGATCGCAGCCTCTCCACGTCCTCGATAGTCACCGATCCGCTGGAGGCAAGGAAGGAGGCTCGCTCGAGATCAGGGGACCAGTAAAGAAGAGTGCATCGTGCAAGCTGTCCGTCCCGCCCGGCGCGGCCCGCTTCCTGAAAGTATTCCTCGATGCTGGCCGGAACGTCCCAGTGCACGACGAAGCGCACGTCGGACTTATCGACACCCATGCCGAAGGCGTTGGTGGCCACCACCACGCGGATGTCGCCGGACATGAAACTGTCCTGCACGCGCGTCCGGTCCACCTTGGGCCGCTGACCATGATAATAGTCCGCCTTGATTCCCCAGCCCCGGAGCAGTGAGGCGACATCTCGTGCCTCACGAGTCGTGCGCACGTAAATGATTCCGCTTCCCTGCATGGCTCGATCGAGCCGTTGATTTATTCGTCTCCCGTAACGCTCCGTAGGGTCACACAGAAGCTGACGCAGAAGGATTGGTTTGTCCTCCAAGCGGTCCGGGCGCAGTACTTCAAGAAAGAGGTTGGAGCGGTTAACATCTCTCACGACAATTCGTGGGCGACGCAGGTCCAGCCGATCTACGATTTCATCTCTCACCCAGGGGGTCGCCGTGGCGGTCAGAGCGAGCTTGGTCGGACCGCCCAAGCGTCGAGCCGCACCAGCCAGGCCCAGATACGCCGGCCTGAAGTCATGTCCCCATTCCGAGACGCAGTGTGCCTCATCCACCACCAACAGGGAGACCGTTGTCTCCTGTACGGCACTCATGAACTGCTCGTCCTGGAACCGCTCGGGAGTGAGGTAGAAGAGCTTGGTCTCTCCGCGCCGCAAGCGTTCGAGCGACTCGTCTTCCTGCCGCTTCGTTTCGGCACTGCTGATGGATTCGGCGTCGATTCCGCTCTCCTCGACCGACTCCTTTTGGTCCTTCATCAGTGCCAGGAGGGGCGAAACGACCAGAGTAACACCAGGTAGGAGCTGCGAAGCAAGCTGATACACGAGGGACTTCCCCCCTCCGGTCGGCAGGATGCCCAGCACGTCGCTCCCTGAGAGCAACGCCTCGATCATCTCTTCCTGCCCGGAACGTAGAGAGTCCACGCCGAACTGTTCGCGAGCCAGCGTCCGAATGTCAGAAGTCATCAGATTGCTGCTCCATGGCAGCTTCTATGCCCTTCAGATGGGATGGGCTTCACTGGGGCCCAGCCATGGTTGTCTCACGAAAGGGCAGCGCCATGTTTCGCGGCTATACTGCCATGGACCTCGGATGGAGTGGAGCTATTGAGCCAGAACCCAGAGCCGGCCCCGAACGCATCTGCTGTAGGAGTGGTTACGGAGACGTTGGCAGGCGAAAAGCGCGTGGCCCTCGTTCCTGATGAGGTTGCCAAGTTGACGGGGCGCGGGCTCGGGGTGATTGTCCAGGCCGGTGCCGGCGATCGAGCGGCCTTTCGGGACGAGCAGTACGGGGCGGCCGGCGCCTCTCTCGTAAAGAGCACTAATGAGGTTCTTGCCGCTGCTGACGTTCTCACGGTTGTTCGCTACCCCTCCAACCGCGATCAGCTGGAGCTGCTGAAGGCGGGCTCGGTCGTCGTGGGTCTTCTGGACCCATTCGGCAATCGAGAATTTCTCGAGAGCCTTGGACGCCGCGAAATCACTGCGTTCGCGATGGAAGCCATCCCACGAATCACCCGTGCCCAGTCGATGGATGCTCTCTCTTCTATGAGTACGGTTGCAGGCTATCGGGCCGTGCTGCTAGCTGCGGTCGCAGCCAAACGAATGTTTCCGATGTTGATAACCGCTGCCGGAACGCAGCCTCCCTGCCGTGTGCTGGTTCTCGGTGCAGGCGTGGCAGGGCTCCAAGCCCTGGCGACCGCAAGACGCCTGGGCGCCGTGACTCAGGCCTTCGATACCCGTCCGGAAGTGCGTGAGCAGGTGCAAAGCGTGGGCGCAACGTTTATCGAGATGCCTGAGTTAGAGGAGGAACAGACCGCCGCGGAGGGCGGCTACGCGAAGGAGATGAGCGCTGAGTTCTACCGGCGCGAACAGGACGCCATACGTCAGGCGGTGAGCGCTGCCGATGCCGTGATTACGACGGCTCTCATCCCGGGCAGGCCCGCGCCTGTACTTATCACTGCCGAGATGGCACGGTCGATGAAGCCCGGATCAGTCATCGTCGACCTGGCGGCCGAACAGGGCGGGAACTGCGAGTTGACCCAGGTGGGCGAGACGGTGGAGGACTCCGGTGTAACCATCCTAGGCACACGAAACCTGGCCTCGGAACTGGCGACACAGGCAAGTCAGATGTACTCGCGAAATGTATTCAGCTTCCTCGAGCTCCTCTTCAATGAGGCGCGGATGGAGCTGAACCTGGAGGATGAGATTTTGCGAGCGGCGTGCGTTACCAGGCAGGAGCCATGAGTTGCATGCAACCGAGCCCAGGCGAGAGCCTTCGAGACAGTGAGAGCGCGTTCAAGAAGGCGGATCGCGTATATGCAATCTCCCTTAGAGGCCGGGTGTCTGCATGAGTAGCGCCCTCATTCTCGGCGCCTACATCTTCATCCTCGCCATCTTGCTGGGCTTCGAGGTTATCTCGCGCGTGCCCTCAATGCTGCACACTCCGTTAATGTCGGGCACCAACGCCATTCACGGTGTGGTGCTGGTCGGGGCCATTCTCGTGGCCCTCCAAGCCGACAACGTGGTGACCGACATCCTAGCCTTCTTTGCTGTTTTCCTGGGTAGTCTGAACGTCTTCGGCGGCTTCGTCGTCACTGACAGGATGCTCCAGATGTTCCGGTCTCGATCGGGCCGCAAAGAATGACAACCGCCATCGGGCTGACGTATCTCGTAGCGGCCGTGTTCTTTATATTTGGGCTCCGCCAACTGAGCTCGCCCGTAACGGCCAGGGTGGGCAACAGGGTAGCGGCGCTGGGCATGACGCTGGCCCTGATTGCCACTCTCCTGATGCCGACCACGGGCTATGCTTACCACGCCCGCAACTACATCATCATCGCCGTGGGCATCGTGTTGGGCGCCTCCGCCGGAGCGCTGAGCGCACTGAAGGTAAAGATGACCGCCATGCCGCAAATGGTGGCCATCTTCAATGGCATGGGTGGGGGCGCGGCGGCGCTCGTCTCGACACTCGAGCTGGTACACGTTACCGGCGGCACGATACTGCCTCCGGGTGGTCAGGGCGCCACCATCATGCTGGGCTCGGCCATCGGCTCCATCTCCTTCGCCGGGAGCATTGTCGCCTTTGCCAAACTGCAAGAGCTGGTGCCGGGAAATGCCATCCGGGTGCCGGGACAGCAAGTGATCGTCGGCCTCATCCTGGCGGCCCTTGTGGCCGTCGGCGTTATGTGCGTCGTCGTAACTCCGAGCTATCTACTGTTCGGGGTGCTGATAGTGCTGGCCCTCGCCGTTGGGCTGGCACTCGTCGTCCCCATCGGCGGCGCGGACATGCCTGTCGTCATCTCCTTGATGAACTCGCTAACCGGTCTAGCCGCCGCCCTGACCGGCTTTGTGCTTTCCAACGAGCTGTTGATCGTAAGTGGAGCCTTGGTCGGAGCCTCGGGTACCCTGCTTACGCAGCTGATGGCCAAGGCGATGAATAGGCCGCTGACCAACGTCCTCTTCGGAGCGTTCGGGGCTGCACCCGCCGGCGAAGCGGCTGGGCCAACGGCAGCAGGCGGCACTGTTCGCCAGATTTCCGTGGATGACGCCGCTGTGTTGATGTCGTATGCAAACCAGGTGATCGTGGTGCCCGGATACGGGTTGGCGGTCGCACAGGCACAGCATACGGTTAGGGAGATGGCCGACTTGCTGGAACAAAAGGGCGTCTCCGTCAAATACGCCATCCACCCGGTGGCAGGCCGCATGCCGGGTCACATGAACGTACTGCTGGCAGAGGCCGACGTGCCCTACTCGCAGCTCTTCGACATGGACCAGATCAACGGGGAGTTTGCTCACAGCGATGTTGCTCTGGTCGTCGGCGCGAATGATGTCACCAATCCGGCGGCCAGGAATGACCCAAGCAGCCCGATCTACGGCATGCCCATCCTCAACGTCGACCATGCCAAGCAGATCATCGTTCTCAAGCGGAGCATGCGACCCGGCTTTGCCGGGATCGACAACCCGCTCTACCTCGACCCAAAAACGGCCATGCTCTTCGGCGACGCCAAAGACTCACTGACAAGATTGGTCAGCGCCCTCAAGACAGCTTGAGCTATCACGGAGTCGCAACTTAACCTCGGGCTCGGTACGAGTATCGTGGTAGGTACGAAAGAATCTGTCCAACAGGGCTTGGGACTACGGAGATGGCGGTCGCATGCACGGTCCGGGAGCCGGCGCCGACAACTCCCTAACCGTCCATTCGGCCCGGATCACGCGTTTCCCGAACGCCTGGCCTCTTAGGCCCTCGACGTCCTCTCCGATGGAGGCGAAGGTGCCCGACCACGAGCTGAGGATGAAGGTGGCGTAGCGGAGCTGAAGCTGGCATGAATCCTGCGTTCTCAGGGATTCAACTGGGAGAACTACGAGATCGCACGGAGAAATTGGGCGGCGATGGACGTGGATGAGTTCGATCGCGTTGCCGAAGCAGTCGTCGAGCGGACATCTCATCTCCTCAGTGTTGGCGCGACCGTACTCGACGAGCGCGGAGTGGTCGTGGCAAGCAGCAGCCATCAGCTCATCGGCTCTCATTTCGAGACGGCCAATCCCACGGCGGAACACTTTGTCAGGGTGCCCGTCCTGCTCGATGACCGACCCGGCGAGGTGGTCGTAAGCCAGCCGGAGACAGGTGAGGTTATCTCTCCCGGCGTCGCAAATGTGCTGCTCGACCTCATCATCAACCAGACGACCGTGGTCGACCGACTCCCAAACAACCGAGACCTCAAGAATAAGTTCATCCATGACCTCCTGTTGGGTGAGCGTCGCGATGAGGCAATGCTGTTGCGCGAGGCGCAGGTGCTGGGCATGGACCTCAATCCGCCTCGGGCCGTGGTCCTTGTCGATGCCTCCCCCTTTATCCTCCCGTCAACCCCGGACTCTGGGGCCGACGAGTCACTGGACGAACTGGTGGGTCGGAGAACTCAGCTGGTCATCGCGGGGATTGTTGCGTTCTTCGATCTTCCGAGCGACACCATCTGTGCCTACATCGGAAATGGTGAGGTCGTCGTCCTCAAGGCGAGTAGCACCAAAGACCTCTCCGCTTGGACTGAAGGAGCCGACGGTGGCGGCTATATCGTCGCGTCCTGGGCTAATCTCACCGCTCTGAAACGGGCAGGCCAGGCACTGCTGGAGCGATTGCGGGCCGATACCGGTGGACCGATTAGCATCGGCATAGGCCGCTACCATCCCGGGGTGCAAGGGCTAGCGGCATCCTATCGGGATGCCCGGGCCGCATTGACCCTTGGACGCAGGTATCAGGGCGAGAACGGAGTCCACTGTCTCGATGGACTGGGAATCCCCGCCTTCGTCGGCGTCTCGGACGAGAGAACAAAGATTGATCTCGCGACCCACCTTCTCAGCCCGCTAGACCACGAACCGGAGCTCCTGGAGACTCTCGAGGTGTTCTTTGCCCGGGACTGTTGCCCATCCTTCGCGGCCTCAGACTTGTGCATTCACCGGAATACGCTGAGCTATCGTCTCGACAAGATCACCTCGCTCACCGGTCTCGATCCAAGACGCTTCGATGACGCCGTCGAGATTCGAATGGCGCTCGTCCTTCGATCCCTGTGCGAGGCGGCGTGACTGTGCAATCGCACAAAGGCCCGGCAAAGAAGTAACGAATCTTTGGGCAAACGCCCGATGATTCTGCCTGCCGCGAAGGCCTAGCCTGAATTAGTTGACGAAGACTTCATTTGGGCATACGGCTCAAACGCACCAAGAGGCACCTTCGTGAAAAGGCGCGACATGGCCGAGTCTGTTCATCCAGAGGTAGCGAGCCCGATATCACCATGCGAGCGGCTAGATACCGAGCCGGCCATCTTCCTCGACCGAGATGGCACTCTCGTTCATCCGCGGCACTACCCAACCCAGCCTGACGATATGGTGATGTTTGAGGGCCTTGGGCCGATCCTGTCCGAGCTGCAGCAAGCTGGATTCCGGCTCGTACTGATCACCAATCAGTCAGGCATTGCCCGCGGGCTGCTCAACGAAAGTCAGCTCGAGCGTATCCATGAGCGCATCCGAGAGCTGCTGGAGCTCCATGCTGTAAGTCTCGACGGCGTCTACTACTGCCCGCATCACGTCGACGGTGTCATTCCCAGCCTCTCCAAAGCCTGCTCGTGTCGGAAACCCAGCCCCGGGATGCTGCTCCGAGCTATCGATGAGCTGGGGCTCGATCCTCAACGGTCGTGGATGATCGGCGACATTCTAGACGATGTCGAGGCGGGAAATCGGGCCGGATGCCGGACGGTACTCGTCGATCTCGGTACCGAGGATTGCCCCGACCGCCGGATTCGGACTCCGACCTACGTCGCAACCGACCCCGTCCACGCCCTGAACATCGTCCGTTCGATTGAGCTTGAGCGCTGGGACACGGATAGGTGCTACCGGCCGGAGAGGTGGAAGTACTGTAGCGGCCAGGAGGTATTGCTGGTTGGCTGATCTCGTCGACTATGTGAACCGGTTTCGGCGGGCTCGCATTCTCGTCCTCGGGGACGTTATGCTGGACTCTTATCTCGAGGGATCTGCCGATCGTCTCTGCACTGAGGGACCAGTTCCGGTGGTGCAGAAGACGAGCGTGCAGAGGGCTCCCGGCGGTGCGGCCAATACGGCCGCAAATCTCGCCAGCTTGGGAGCTTCCGTACGGCTGCTCTCAATCGTGGGAGAGGATCCGACGGGTGATGCACTGCTCGACTGCCTCTCCGCCGCCGACGTCGATTGTTCCCTCGTGGTTCGCGATTCCTCGGCCTCCACCATACACAAGCTTCGCATCCTGGCCGACGACCAGTACGTCGTGCGATTTGACGAAGGAGAGGCAAGGAGCTGGTCGACCTCGGCCTTGACGGCCGTAGAGTCCCTGCTCGAATCGACGTTCGACGACTGTGACGCCCTGGTCGTTTCTGACTACGCCTATGGAGTGCTCTGCAATCAGGTGCTGCATCGCGTTCAGGCTCTTCGGCGAAGGAGCGCCAAAGCGATGTACGTGGATGCCAAAGACGTTCGACAGTACCGAAACCTCGCGGCCTCAGTCATAACGCCCAACCACATTGAGGCGCACGTAGCCGTGGAACGAACGATTCCCCGCGATTTGCGCCCCGATGCCGGATGGGCCGAGACCCTCGCCAGGCGCCTGCTGACGTTGATCGATGCGGAGCGCGTTGCCATCACCTTGGCCGCACAGGGAGTCCTTCTGCTCGATCGCAGCGGCGCCGTAAGCCACATACCCGCCTATCCTGTTGCGCACGCGAACGACGTTGGCGCCGGTGATTCCTTTCTCGCCGCGCTTTCCCTGGCCATGACTGCCGGAGCATCCTTTGAGGAAGCGGCTCGAATTGGCGTCGAAGCCGCACGCATCGCGGTAACTAAACGCCGCACGGTGGCCGTAGAGCAGCAGGAGTTGCTGCAGGCCATAAGCCTGGCGCAACATCATCCTACCGATGAGCGATCACTGACGTCACTGCTGGAAGGCCTGCGAAGGCAGGGCAAGACAATCGTCTTCACCAATGGGGTCTTCGATATATTGCATGCCGGCCACGTAGAATTCCTGCGTCGCGCGAGATCGCTTGGCGACGTGCTCGTCGTCGGAATCAATAGCGACATCAGCGCCAGCCGCCTAAAGGGCCGGAATCGCCCCATCAATAGTGAACGTGACCGTATGGCGCTGATCGAGGCTCTTGATGCCGTCGACTACGCACTGCTTTTTGACGAGGATGAGCCATCCGAGGTGATCCGCCGCCTCCGTCCGTCCATTCACGCCAAAGGAGGCGACTATGCCGGGGAGTCCCTTCCGGAAGCGGAGGCGGTTCGAGAGGTGGGTGGTGAGGTCGTCTTTGTTCCTCTCATCGGATCACTCAGCACCAGCTCGGTCATCGAACGAATCGTTGAGCTGGAGCTTGAACACCGCCTCCATCGGGTGGGGCAAGGTGTGGGCGCGTGATCGACCCCGAGTGGCAGGATGCACGCCGGCTCCTGCTGGTGCGTCTGGATAATTTGGGCGATGTGCTCGTGACGACGCCGGCATTCCGGGCTGTGCGACACTCGTTACCCGAGGTGAGGCTGACCCTTCTCTGCAGCCCGGTCGGGGCTCAGGTTGGGCGTTTGAATCGCGACATCGACGAGGTCATGGAGTACGAGGCCCCCTGGATGGATCCTTGGAGTCAGCTGGCCCAGGATCCGAGTCGAGAGCAGGCGTTGATCCGCCATATTGCCGCTGGCCGCTTCGACGGTGCCATCATCTTCACTTCGTTCCGACAGAGTTCACTCCCGGCTGCCTACATGTGCTACCTGGCGGGTATCCCGCATCGGGCCGCGGCTTCAGTCGACGGATCCGGCTCGTTGCTCACCACTCGGATCAAGCACCAATCAGACTCATCGGGAAGCTTCCCGCATGAAGTCCAACGCAGCCTGGACCTCGTCGGTGCCCTCGGAATGACGACCGACGATCTGAGCTTGGAGCTGCATGTGTCCCCTGAAGTGCAGGCTTATGCCGATGACCTCGTGGCATCGGTTCGAGCCCAGGAGGCCCCGGTGGTCGTCGTACATCCCGGCTGCAGCATGCCCGCCCGGACGTACGCGTGGGAAGGCTATGCGGACATCTGCCGGGGTCTGGTTCGAAACCTAGGTGCCAGAGTTCTGCTGACCGGAAGCGCGGCCGAGCGGGACCTGGTCGCACGGGTGCAGGATCGCTCCGGCTTGTCTGAGGACAAGGCGCGGTCGCTAGCGGGAGACCTCTCTATCGAGCTGCTCGCGGGCATCATCGGCGCCTCTGATCTCATCGTCACCAACAACACCGGGCCGGCTCACATCGCTGCCGCGGTCGGCACTCCGGTGCTCACCCTCTTTGCTTTGACCAATCCTCCTGACCAGTGGGCGCCCTGGCAGGTGCCCTACCGGCAGCTCTTCCACGACGTGCCCTGTCGAACATGCTACAGTCGCATCTGTCCCTTCAGCCATGAATGCCTGGCTCTGGTTTCTCCTAATCAGGTGGTTGAGGCGGCCGCGAGTCTGCTGTCAGCTCTGGGACAAGGCGTAACGGTAACCAGGAGAGCGGATGATTCTGTCGCCGGCAGCAGCGAGATTTCAGCAGGTCCGGCTTATTCCTTTCAAAGCCGCGATACGCATGTGTCGGCAACAGCCTATCAGCCGAGGGGTGCGCGGGCATGAACGAGTGGCTGTCGGCGCGCTCGATCCTGGCAGTTCGCCTCGACAATGCCGGCGACGTGATCATGCTCGGTCCTGCTCTACGGGCGATTAAGGAAACGTCGCCGGAAGCCCGGCTCACATTGTTGGCCAGCCCTTCCGGATCTATGGCGGCCCCACTGCTCCCCTGGGTTGATGACGTCATAACAGCTAGAGCTCTGTGGCAGGATCTCGGCACACTGTCCTTCAGTCCGGAACGGGAGCGGGAACTGATCGCGCGCCTCCGAGGACAGTTCGATGCGGCCTTTATCTTCACTTCCTTCAGCCAGAGTCCTCATGCCGCGGCTTACGCCTGTTACCTGGCCGGGATTCCGTTACGCGCCGGTGACTCGAAGGAGTTTGGCGGCTCTACTCTCTCCCTAGCGGTCGACTTCCTCTCCGACGAGATGCATCAATCTGAGCGCGCCTGCAGATTGGTCGAGGCCGCCGGCTTCACGGTTAGAGACCGCGACCTCTCAATCTGTTTGCCTGACCTCCAAAACTCCTCGAAACAGTTGCTGCCAACGGCACGTCTCGATCCGAACCAGCCCTTTGTCATCATTCACCCGGGCGCTTCGGCCGAGGCACGGCGCTACCCGGCGCCAAAGTTCGGCGCTGCGGCCAGATTACTGACACAAGCGGGCGTTCAAGTGCTGGTCACGGGTGTCGAGAAAGAGCGTCCCCTGGTGGATGAGGTCTTGGACCTCGCGCCCGCCGCACATGGGTTTCCTCGCCCGCTCTCGATGGCTGAGTTTGCTTCCCTCGTCGGGGCAGCCGCAGCCGTCGTCTGTAACAATTCCCTCCCGCTGCATCTTTCGGAAGCTACCAGAACTCCAGTCGTCGTGATGTTTTCAGGGACTGATCTCGAGCCACAGTGGGCTCCCCGCGCTACGCCTCTTGCAGTGCTTCGCCGCCCAACTCCCTGCACCCCCTGCTACCGCTTTTCCTGCCCAATCGGAACAGCGTGTCTGGACGTCGAACCGCAGAGCGTCGTTAAAGCGGTGATGGGCCTGTTTGACTCCGCCGCCCCAAGAGCATTGAGGACCACCGTGAAACCGCAACGCCCGGTCGCAATGGCGAGTGTGGGCCTCGGAGTACCCTTATGAACCCCACACGAGTGGCAATCTTCCGAGCGCTTAATCTCGGCGACCTGCTGCTGTCCGTGCCGGCCTTCCGAGCGCTCAGGGCCCGATTTCCAAGGGCCGAGATCAGCTTCATCGGGCTACCCTGGGCTGCGGGATTTGTCGACAGATTTTCGAGCTACCTCGATCGCTTTGTCGAGTTTCCCGGCTTCCCGGGGATTCAAGAGCTACCGTTCCATCCGGTCAAAACAGCTCATGTTCTCCGCCGGGAGCGGTCGTATCACTACGATCTGGCGATCCAGATGCACGGCGACGGCCGCACCAGCAACCGCTTTGTTCTCAGTCTCGGAGCAGCAGCCACAGCCGGTCACCATCCGAGAGATGCCGGGCCCCGGTTGGACTATTCCAAGGCCTACCCGGAAAACGTGCCGGAGGTGTCGCGAAACCTCGAGGTGGCGGTCCTCTGCGGCTGCCGGGATCT